>Ga0226835_1000648_pt1 | contig 31287 bp, 22 predicted proteins | sample LAC_MetaG_1_FD_163627 | JGI IMG/M metagenome (GOLD analysis project Ga0226835, IMG submission 163627) | Anaerobic ammonium oxidizing microbial communities from anammox membrane bioreactor (MBR) in UC Berkley, California, United States -... | ecosystem: Engineered > Bioreactor > Anaerobic >...
ATCGGCGGCCAACCGCGATCTGGCCCGGAATCTCCGGGATTCCCGGCGATCGCCCGGGCGGCCGGATTCTGGCCGGGCCGTCAAGCAAAACCGCCACGGATCCCCGTAGCGGCTCAAAGCTCCCCGATCGGAACGGGTTCAAACCGTTCTGGAGGCCGATTTTAGGCCTTTTCAGAGTCGAGTTCTCTGCTTAACCGCCTTTGACGCACGCGATTTGGGGCCAATCGTGATCTTCTCCCTGCCCCTCCTCGAAGGGGTCCGCTCAGAGCAAATCGACCATCAGAGCCCGCAGCCGTCCGGCCGCCCACCCGCCCGCCTGGGGCAGCACCTGCTCCAAGTTCCCGCGCACAGCCGTGGCCAAGGGACGGTAGCGGTGGCCGGCCCGGCCCCGCAACAGTCGTGACAACGCAGACGGCGCGTTCAACGCACAGCAAGCCCGGAGCACCATCCCGAACATCGCTGGTCGATCCGACTCGGTTCCCCCCCGCTGTTCAGCGATCTCTGACAGGAGATGAGGGAGCTGCGGCCACCACTCCGGACCCCGCCGGGCCGCATCGTCAACCAGGGCACAGCCGAGTGCTTGGATCGAGATCGTGTCTATCGCCCGCCATTTGGAGTTCTTCCAATCATCGGCTGAAACGATTTTCCATAGGTCGTCGCCGCTCAGGGCGCCCGCAGCCACTCGTTGGCGAATGGCGTGACACATCCAGCGCTGGATCGGCGACTCCTGTTGATCTAGAGCTTCGAGCGCGTTGGCGAGAGACTCCGGCGGCGACCAATCAATCCCCTCCGCCCAGGCAGTCAGTACCGCCCGCTTGCTCTCGTCCAGTTCGTCTGCAGCCGCCCAGCCAAGCACGCGCCGCGCTGTTTGGGTAAACCGATACTGGCCTTCCTCAAATGGGACATTCGCGATCTGCATCGCAAGAGCAATCAGCACGTTCGCGCGATCCTCCTGAGTGCCCGGGCCGGGCCCAGCCATCAGCCACTTGACATCGTCCGCGCTCTCAACGGCTGACATGAGCGACAGGATCCACGGCGAGGGCCCGAATGCGGTCAGCCACCGCAATATCGAAGGCGCCATCGGCGGACCAACCACATCCCAGATTTCGGCCGCAAACGCTCCGTACACGCGATCAAGCTGACCGCCAAAGTCGCGCGTGGGCCCGACTCCGCCTCTAGTTACCGCCATCAGTCGCACTGTCATCCACCACGCCATCGCGGCAACCGCCTCACCGTGATCGGATGGAAGCCGCACTTCCAGGTACTGAACATAGTACCTGGCCAGCTGTCCCGCCAGTGCCCATGCAGCTTGTGATTTGGTGGGCTTGGCAGTGCCTGCCGCTGGAAGGGCTGCTTCCCAGAACCACGTCGCAACCTGCTCACGCTGTTCCTGGGAGAGCTGCGCCGCTGACGAAAGGGCAGCTTCACACGCATGATATCGAGCAAACGGGCTTCCACTCTTGGCCGCCCATTCCAGAACCGTCCTCAGCCGCTCTGACAATGACTCCTCACCTGCACGCGCCATCAGCGTTCGACCGAGCGAGCAATCCCCGCCCACGGGCACATGTCCGACAGTCTCTATGTACTCGCTGCAGAGCGCCACCAGGGACTGTGTGCCCTGCCTCAGTCTCGCTGCACAACTGTTCATCGCCTCCTGGTGCAGGCTCGGGCACAGTATGGCCGGTGAGCACCCCTGCACTGATGCAATGGGCGGTCTCAGAGCCGCGTTGACGTACTCGCTCCACAGTTCCTGAAGAGCCGGAACGCGGCATTGATTCATGCCCGCCAGGTTCAGAAGCCAATCGTTATCCAACGCATCGACCAGTTCGATTGCCGCTCCGCGCCACCCCTCCGACGTCAGTACCGGCGTTAACCGTTCTAGGGCTTTCCTCGTTGGACGGGACATGGAATCAGCAGACTCTGCCGTTTTCTCCAAATGAGCAATGGCGATCTGACGTACCTCGCGACGACGGTCGAGCAGTAGATCCCTGGCGCGGACCACCGCCTGCCCGCCGCTTTCGCCAGGGTAGAAGTACAGGGGTCCGAGGCCTGTGCTGGTCGCCTCGGTTGGCCCTTTTCGCAATCGGTCGATTGAGTCCTCTGACTCCTCGGTCTCGTCAGGCCGAATGACATCGCAGTCGATGAGCACCATCGCGTCGCGGCGATCAATGCCTTGCCCGTCAGGTAGAACCATGCGGGCAATGCGCGCCATGAATGCCCGCTGCGCCCGCTCAAACTCACCCGGATCGGTTGCTGATTCCATCAATGATCTCCGTGGCAGCGCGAATCACGTCGTGCGGCGGCACGCCGATCGCCTCTCCGACGATCATCAAGCCGCGTCTCGTCCTATCGAGCGTTCCCGCTCGCGACGACCGAACAAGTCGCATGAGCAGCGAGAACCAGAAGAGCGGAAGCCCCAAGGCGCCGAGAATCCGAATGCGGGGTTCCATGACAGCTGGCGGCGAAGGGAGCAGGTATGAGAGACTCCATTGAGTGAACAACCGCGCCCGCTCCTCAGTGATCGCCTCGTCGCTCCATAGCGCTCCGATGAACTCACCCACCGCGGTCTCGACAGCCTGGTGGAACTTCACGGCGATAGTCGATGGCGGGTCTGTGGGCTCCAGCCCACCAAAGAGGCCTGGGTCCCGCAAGCACGCCCGCAAGTACACCGCCATCGCCAGAAGGTCAGGGCCGGGCATCGCCGTCATTGCCCGGCGTGCCCAGAACACGAGCAGTTCGGGGTCTGGCGCAATGAATCGGTATCGCAAAGCCATGAGTGCCCGGATGCTGTCCGCATACCGCTCGCGTGTGATGTGGCCGTCGACGGCCATCGACTCTAATAGCTGCGTTGTGCTGAAAGAGCTCGACGCCGATGCCGGTCTGGCATTTAGCGCCGCGGCCTGCAAACAACGATCATCGGCCAGGAGCGGCACCTCCAGCCTTTGCGCGAGAGACAGCGCCTCCAGCGAAACCTCTCTGTCGACGTTCTCATCGTCCGTGTTCTCCACTTCCTCGGCGGTCGCCGCGCATCGGACGTGTCGCTCAACGCGATTGTCATCGCGGAGGAACTCCCACAGGGCACGACTATCCGCTCGCAGCCGCTCCTGCTTCTCGAACCACACCGATTCCCCATGCACCGCCCCCTGGTCCTCGGCACTCAGGTGCACACGGAAATGCGACATCACCATCTCGAGTAAGCCGCAATGGTGCAGAGTCGAGAGCGTTGATACGGTAACGAGAACCGGATCGCCGACGCCGAGCGGCGCATGCCCCTCGGAGGCCGTTCGCTGACGGTGGGCGACTGCAGAGAGTCGTTTCAGCTGTTCGTCAGTCGCAATGCCTCCGGCCCGTAGAGCCTCCGCCAAATCTTGCAGGTGATATACGCCCTCTGGGGCATGGTCGTGAGGATAGTGCTCGTCGACGCATCGCAGGTCATCGCCCTCTGTGCCCGCCTCTACACGGACCCGGCCTTCGGCAAGTGCCAGTCGAAGTACGCTCAGGACAGTCCTGCGAGACGGCTGGTGCGGGCGCAGGTGATCGTTGTCCCAGAACATCTTGAACAGATAGGCATCTGGAACATGCAAGCGGCCACAGTAATCCGCCACTGTCTGGAGCAGCCCGAGCTGCTGGAGTGTGATGAGAGCGGTGAGGTCAACAACAACTGGGTGCCCGCGGCCCGTCGACTCAACCGGCACGAGATGCCGTGATGAGCCACTTATCACGGCGGTGAATCCGTTCGTGCAATACACCGCAGAGTCGGAGGCGTTTACGGGGTGCTCAAAGATCCAGGGGCGCTCGCCCGTGCGCTGGGCCCAGGCGCGATAGGCCGGCTCCCCCCGCCATTCTGCGGCCATTAGCCAAGGTAGCCGCCCCTGCAGCACCGCCGTTGCGATGGTCCGCTGCCGCTCGTGGTGCGTCTTTGACATCTCGAGGAGGTCGTCCAGCGTCTTTTCAACGACCACGTCGGCCGGAGCCGCACCCTGGGCCTGAAGCACTCGCATTTGGACGAACGCCTCGTGACCAGCATCTTCACTTTCCGCGGCATATGCGATTGACCAGTACGAGCCAACGAACTCGTACTTATTCCAGAAACGGTCGCGATGTCGGTTGGCCACGGCAAAGGCCTGCTTCGGCTGGTCTCGTTCTACGAGGAGCTGCGCCAGACCGATGACCGCCTGAAGTGGTGGCTCGGAACCCTCGCAGACCTTCGCCAGAACCTCCACGGCCTCTGTTGGTCGCCCCGACTTCACGAAGCACGCCGCGGCGTTCACCGCATACGCTGGATCACCCGGGTACTCCTCCGCGAGCGACTTGAGGATGTCGGCCGCGCGACCGTGCTGCTCCAACCGGTGCAGCGCCATCGCCAGACTCCCACGTGCCCCGACCGCGCCCGGGCGCAAGACCAGAAATCGTTCCAGCAGCACAACTGCCGGGTCCCACTGCTTATGTGCCAGGGCCAGCGCCGCCACCCCTTCGAGCACGTCCGGCTGATCGAGGATAGCTGCGGCCTCCGTCAACTCGGCCACACCCTTGACGGGATCTCCAGTTTGCAGGAGTCGTTGACCATGTATCTGCAACCACAGTGGATCTGCTGGATCACGCATTGTCTCCAACAGCTCATCGACTCCATCGGTCCGTCCGGCCTTGAGCATCCGTGTGACAGACCACAGTCGTCCCTGTCGATCGTCTGGACCCACAAGCGATGGGGTCACGAGCTCAAGCTGTTGTTCCGCGGCATCACCGAGGTGCTGCGCAAGCTCCATGAGCAGGCCGTGCAGCCGTTTGCGCTGATCTGGGGTCGATGCCTCCTCTGCGAGCCGGAGGGCCGTTCGGAACGCGGCGTCGCGCGACTCGGTGCGCCTTGCTTCCAGCGCCGCCGCAACGAGCCGACGCTCGAACGACGGCTCTCCCTCCATTCGGAGACGTTGGGACCAGTCGTCTCCGGGCTCAATCCGACCGCGTACGGCCAGCACGGCCGGTCCAATATCGAACGGACGGCGCCGCACCAGCTTCGGAATCAGACGCTGCACCTCAGTGGTGTGGTCCAGTCTAACCGCCAACTCGGTCGCTAGGCGCAGTACGCTAAAGTCCAGCTCATGGCGAGGTTCCGGGAGCGCCAGGATCGCTTCGGACAGCGGCCGCAGTACTTCTATTGCTCGTTCGAGCCGGGCGCGGGCGTCTCCAGATAGCTGCGTAGGAGTCTCGACCATCTCATCCGGAAGCTCGATGATGACCGCCTCGACAAAGAGAAGCCGGCACATCTGCTGCACACGCGCGGGGCCATGGGTCAGCGCCCAGCCGAGCAGCCGCTCCGCCTCGGTCCAATCGCCGCAGCGAGCCGCCGCGACCAGGCCCTTCTCGACCCATTCGGCAACGGGGACCGCTCCTCGTATCAGATCTGTAGCGTCGCAGAACCGCTCCGCATCACTCAGGACAGCCAGACGTCGCCTGATCCCGTATGCATCAGACCGGCCTTCGAGGCGCGCCAGCCCGGCGGCGGTCCCACTAACTACAGACTCAACGTACGCTGCGTGACTCGACAACCGACTCTGCTCCGGCTCGTCAATTTGCGTGAGCAGGGCGTCGAGCCGATGACTGAGCTGACGAAGCCGGTGCATCGCCAGCGGACGATCGCTCTCAGTTGCCGTTCTCATCCGGACGGTGGCCTCTTCGAGCAGCCGCTCCAGGAGCCGCCCCTGCGCCGCTGGCGGCAGTCGGTCATGTGCACGCGCGAGCCACGCCTCGCATCGATCTGCAAATACACGCGCCTTCCCGTATTCCGACTCATCGAAGAGCTTCTGTAGCGCCTCGATTCTGAGCCGGCAGTTGTCCTGTTCATCGACTGCTGTCGCCGTCAGCTCCTCCTCAGATGGTGTCTCGTCTTGCCGTGTCAGAAGTTGATCGACCTTCTGATGCAGACCGTCGACTCGCTCGGTCACGGTTCGCACAGCTCCGCCGATGCCTCCAAGCAGTTCTGCCTGTCGCTCCAAGGCGGCTAGCGCCCGACTGTCCAATTGCGTCAGTCGGTCTGCGATAAGGCCCAGCAATCTGCCGACGCCTCCGTCCTTCTCAGCCACAGATCCCAGGAGATCCTCAGGTACATTGATGATCGTGAGAAGGTTGTTCGCAGCGCTCTTGCTCACGAGCTCGTTCGAGTCCCGACCTTCTGCAATGGCCCGGACCGCGGCGTCGAGTCGACCATGTCGGCGCACGAGTTCCTCTAGCCACGTCTCAACACGTGAGAGCCGATCGTCAGGTTCAAGAGTTTCGGATGCCGCCTCGGTGACGAGACATAGAGCGACAATGCCAACGACCCCGGCGAGACCAATGGCGCCGACGGGACCACTACCGGCAGCCATCGCCATCGCCATTCCCGTGGCGGCACCGCCCGAGTAGTTGGCAGCCTTCTTCAGGATCTTGAGTGCAAGCTGTTTCATGATGCCCTGGCATCCTCGTGTCCCGGTGCGGCGCGTGGGCACACGGGAACCGGCGCCGGGTGGCCCGCGACCGCGATCGCCTCCTCTGCTGTGCGTATCAGATCGTCAGCGCCAGCCCGGTAATGATCCTCATACTTGGGAAGAAGCCGCTCGTAGACCCAATCGAAGACCAATGGCCCTCGACGTCGCCGGTTGTAGATCTCATCCTGTATAGCGCGCGAGTTCTGGCCCATCGTGGATTCATCCATCGTGCCTCGAATCGCGATCGCCCAGAGGTTCTCGACGCTTGCCTTCGTGCGTTCGGCGTCGCCGGCGGCCTCGCGTTGCCGCTTGAATTCCCTCGACCCCCACAGAACTGCGGGCAACATCGGCGCCAATACGCGTAGCACCAGAGCGTCGACCGTCATTCCACCCGCGAGCCCAAGAGTGAGAGCGCCGATCCCGAGGACGATGACCAGCGCCAGGAGCCCACCGGCATAGAACCGCCTCAGCTGAGCATCCCAGCGGAGGTTGGTGCGCTGGCAGATCAGACGAGCGAGCGGGAGCGGGAGTCGTTGAACGGCGGGTGGGTACCAATCTCTTAGCCCCGCCAGCTCTGCATCGCCGGCGCGGTAACGATCCCCGGCCTCTTTGATGACCTCTGGATCCACGGGAGCCAATTGCCGGATCGGATTCCGCGGCACGCGAAGGACCTCGCAATCAAACTCCTCTTGGATGTCGGCCGCTGTCCGCTGGAGCTTGCGCTGCCATCCGTCCACAACCACCAGATCAACTACTGCGACAACGAGCCCATACAGCGCTGCCCAGGGTTTCACGGCTGGAAACACCGCCGCGAGTGCGATGAGAACGGCCGGCGCGGCGACGCTCGCGATCGCGCCAGCACCGAATACCCGCTTTGCCCGCGAGTAGAGCTCGCGCTGCGCGGCCAGCCGCTCGAGCTGCCTCGGTGTGTTCTGCTCACGCACGATGTCATTGGCCAGTGCGGTCATCGACGTCTACCAAGGAAATGCCCCATTGAACACGATGTCCCACTGACGTCGTGCCTCTGCGACGTCGCCACTATTGGCCGCGGCCACTGCCGCTGCAGCGTGGTCGCGCGAATAGCGGACGCTCGCCAGGGCACCGGCAATCTGATTCTCCGTTCGTACTGCGCTGATGTACCCCGACACCCGGAGCGGATCCTGAAGAGCCCGGCACCCGCGGTCAGCAAGCCGTTGCAGGATGCCGAGGGCGCAAATCGCGTAGCTCTTCGCACCCTTGCAGACACCCTCCGACGCCAGGATCATTTCGATGTGAAACGACGAGATGGGCACATCGGGTGACCGGCACTGCCGCCAGAACTTCAGGAGACGGGCTGTGCCTCGAAGCTTTCCGGCTGCGGCAATATCCTCCTGCCGGATGTACGCGTTGTGAAGGCCAGGGCTGGTTTCCATCCAGCCCCCTGCGCCGTCGGGCATGTAGTACACTGGCCAGCCACGCTCCGTCGTTCGCGAGAAGAACGCAGGAACGACGTCCACAGTGCAGTCGTTGAATCCCACGACGACGGCTTGTGCATTGCGATATACAGACGTGTTCCAGAATCGATCCTCAAGCTCTTCCCGGATCCTGTTGAGAATCGTCGTCGAGGACTTGTACTCACTGCCCCAGCGAACATCGTCGCGGCTGATCACCGCGAATACATCGAGATCGCTGCTGTTCCGGATGAACGTGCCTCGGGAATAGCTGCCGACCGTCTCCAACTTCTTGAGGTCAAAGGCCTGCTCCAACCGCGACCGAATGGAACGAATGCGACCGGCCGCCGTGTCCCCGATGGTACTCGATGGCTCGATGCTAGCGAGAAGGTCTTGGAATGAGTCGGCGATCGTCATCATGACCACTTATCTCCCGCGGTTCCCGGCTACGGGCGGTCCGTCACTCAGTTAGTGCCTTGAGCAGCGCGTCCGGGCTATCGGAGTAGAACTGGATGTCGACTCTCGTGGCCATTGCGTCCGACAAATCGAACAGCTGTCGGCGTGCCGAGACCGGCATGAGCAGCGTAGAAGCTCCCTTCTCCACTGCCAGCTCCGCGAGGGCGGTCGCGTTGTAGATCGGCTCGACCGAGCCACCGAGATTGAGCGCTCCAACCACGATGAGCCCGCCGCGGGTGCTCTTCTCCAGGAGGGCGCTGCACAACGCGATGAGAACAGGGAGCCCCAGCGCCGCCCCGCTCCGCTCCGAGTCCATCGCCCGGAGCTGCACGGCGAACTCGTGCTCGCGGGGATCGCGGTTGCCGACAAGGTCCTTCCCACGGGTATAGAGGTTTTGCTCGGCATATCGCGTACTCTCCCGGAACGCGGGCGGCACGGGGCTGTTGAGGATGCGGACGCCGTTGCCGGGACCCACTGTGACCTCGATCCGGTACAAGCCCGGCGCGCTTTCTGGCCCGCCGGGGCTGATACCCCACACCTGGCCCGGCGGCAGCGGGTCTGAACCGATGGACTCGTCGCTTTGGATCTCCGGCGTTGACACGAACTGCTCGACCCCGTCCGGCCCGAGCGTGTAACTGAAGTGCGTGTTGCGGAACTCGGCTTTCAGGCACTTCTTCTGCTGTTCCTTGACGCGCCTGCGGCACTCGAGGGCGACCCGCACGATCCACTCCAGGTCGGAGTCGGCGATGGGCATCTCCGGGTCTGGAAACAGCAGCTTGACCATCCCGCTTATCGTCTTGCTCGCAGCCTCGATGTCACGTCCGCTGAGCGCTCCGCCGAGGTAAAGCCGCCGTTGCATCACTGAAACGCGGGAGCCGGCTCGAAGCCGCGACCAGCACTCGCTCAGGAAGTCGCTCACGAGGCCGAAGTGGTTGGTGAGGTGCTCGTTGGGGTTGAGCTTCGGGAAATCCCACCCGGGTGCGAAGGCATGCAGGCGGTCCATGAAGGCCGTGTCGTTGCGCATCTCGGGCGGCATCGGGCTCAGTAGGTGGCCGACGCGTTGCTGCTGCTCCACATCGACATCGAAGTTGCCCACCATGACGATCCCGCCATCGGCGCGAATGCTCTCCTTTCCGCGGCTGAACTCCCCTGACGCCATGTACCCCTTCATAATGTTGACGCCGTCCTTCTGATCGAAGGAGATGCCGGACACTTCGTCAAAGCACACGACGTCGTAGTGGCACACCAGGCCGCGTTGTCCCGTCGCGTTGTTGACGAACATCTTGGCGACGGTCGCCTTCCCGCCGGAAATCAGATGCGAATAGGGCGAGATCTGCTGGAAGAGGTGGCTCTTCCCCGTCCCCCGCGGCCCCAGTTCCACGAGGTTGTAGTTCCGCTCGACGAACGGCACCATCCGGAGCAGAGTGACCATCTGCGCCCGGGGCGTGAGCTTCTCCGGCTCAAGGCCGATCGACCGGATGAGGAACTTCTTCCACTCCTCCGTAGTGAATGACCGTCGCCCCCTGGCCAGCGTGTCCAGCACGTCCGACTTTGACAGCTGGATCGGGCGCAGGGCGTCGATCGAGAACGGCCGGCCGTTCTTCTCCTGGGCCACAAGCGCGTCGTATCCGAGAGTAACTTCGGCGTAGAACCCATCCGTGAGCATGCGCTCGTGCTCACGCACAAGCTTGTCATCGATGCGAACTTCCTTCAGGGCCAGGCTCGGCAGCTCCGCCAGGTAGCAGTCGTTCTTCGCGTCGAGGCGAGCGCGGACAATGTCGATCAGCTTCACCGATCCCTTTTCGCGGGCGTTGGCCTTGAACAACTCCTCCTCGCCCGTCCGGACGGCACGGTCCTTCAACTGCTTCTCGACAATCGCCAACCCCTCGGCGATCTCGTTCTCATCGACCGTGGCGCAATAGCGGCCCAGCAAGAACTCCACCACATAGGTCGGCACCGGGTACTGGCGGGAGTACTTGCGGACGAGATCCTTGCGGACGAGGTAGCCGTCGAAGGCCGAGGCTGCGAGTTTGTCGAGAGCGTCCAGTTCCATGCCATTCACTCCTCACCGCCGACGGTGGTTGGTCGTTTTCCGATGACGCGGCCCGCTGCATCGAGCACAACCAGCACCGCCGCGGTGCCGACGAGCCCGTCGTCCGCCACGATCAACCCCGCCTTCCCGTCCGAGGCAAGCGGTTTGGGCGTCGATGCGACACTTGATCCGGCGTCATTCGGCTTCGTGCGGATGTCCACCGAGAGCGAGGCGTCCGCCGGCTGCACCGTCACGCGGCAGCGAAGCCCGAGCCACTGCGCGTCAACGATGCTGGCAGCGGAAGTCGAGACCGCGTTCGCGGGCTCGATCGTCAGGTCCGGAATGAGACACTCCTGAAGGCTCAGGCCTCCGTGTGCGTACTCGTTGCCCGTCGAGAAACAGTGGACGCCGGGCGCGACGGCGAACGTCTGCGTTGGATTCCAGTGCCACGAGGCCGTCGGAACTGTCACCTTCGAACCGCCCTTGATCGCCGCGCACCGCGCCCATCTGCACGCCGTCAGGTAGTGCGGCAGATCCGCCTTCGGCAGCCCTGAGTTACCCGGGAGCAGAAGCCATCCGTGATCCGTGACCACTCGCACGGACCGCCACCCGGCATCCAGCATGGCAAGCACACGATCAAGAAGAGTCTCGACTTCACCCTCCAGGTGCGACACGAGTTTCCCCTGCAAGTCGTGCCCCAGCTTGTCGATCTGCCCGGCTTCACCCCACGCACGTGCCTGGGGACGGCCCGGCGTGCCGGTGTCATGCCCCTGCACGACCTCGTAACCCGCCTCCATCAGAAGCTTCCTGAACCGGTCGGTCGTGAGCGATTGCCGGCTGGCAGCCACTTCTGGGGTGAACGTCTCGCCAAGTTCATCGCCGGCGACATCCTCCGCCGCGGGGGACGATGCGGGCTTCGCGGTTGCGGTCACGGTCGGAAGGGCCGCCCACCGGTGGCGACGGGTGACACGGAGGCCGCGCGCTTCAGCCTTTGAAGCCAGTCGCTGCCCGAGGTCGAAGCGCAGCCCATCCGCGAAGAGAATGCATCCTCCCTCTTGCACCGAGACGTCGTCCTGCCGGCCGCGCGACGGCAGGGGTGACTTTGCGACCACCCGCTGGAACTGCTCGGCGGCCGCCTCCAACCACGGCAGATAGAGCGACCGAACGGCGGTTTGGACGGCCCGCAGATCCGCCACACTCCGCACCGCTGCGAGCGAGCACATCGCTGCCTCGTCAACGATGTATCCACCCTCCGAATAGGTTTGGGCCATTTCGTCGGGCGTGTCACCGCCCATCTTGTTTGCGGTGCGCTGGGCGAGGACGGCCAGGTACGACAGGCTCATCGCAAGCGGGCTGCGGCCGAGCCGAGCCCACACCCACGTGCGCCGCGTGCCATGTTCCTTCTCCAACTCCTCAATCCGACGTCGTGCGTCACCGTGGGCCAGTTCATCGAACGCGAGCAGCGCGTTCCGCAGCCGCCCCTCCGCCTCGTCGTTCTCATCCGGCCAGGCGTCCTTCACGAACATCAGCCCCGCTGGCTTGGAGCGGGTCAGCAACTCGGGAATGCCGGGGAACACGGTGGGCGCATCCACGAACCTCGCCCAGACCGCTGCCCACGCCCCTTCACGCATGCCGAGGCGCTCGCCGCCGGCGAGCTCGCCGTCCTTCACCGGGTCGAACCCGTAGTCGGCGCGGCAGCGCGAGCAGAACGCCGACCACTTCGGAGCCTCCCACCGCTTCCTCGTTCCCTCGGGATCGCCGAGCCACGTGAGCAGGTCACGGGGCTGATCGTCGATCACCAGGCGATCGAAGTCCTCCGCCTCAAGCCGCTTCCCGCGCAGTATGGAGATTGGGGCGTCGGCCAACGCGGTGAGGGCGCCGAGCATAGCGGACCGCGTCGCGGCGTCCTTCGCCACATCGAGCCCCACCCCCTCCTCGGAGACGAGGAACGCCTCGACCGTCCAGTCCTTCCCATTCTTCTGGGTCCATACCGTGCCGCGGAACTGCAACTCGGCGAGCGGCTGGAGCGTCAGCGGGCACTCCTCGCCGGCCCGAAGGAGCTGACGACCGACGCCCGGCATATAGATGATCGGGACCTCGCCCGCGGGAAGTGTGGTCTCGGGAAGCACGCCGGCGATGGCGCACTTGATCCAGATGGCGGGGCCGCGGCGCTCGGCAGGCGCGTAGTCGCCGAGCACTAGGATGTGCGGCATCTTCGCCTGGAGCACCGGGATGAGCGGCTTCCACTGGCCGTCAGGGTCCGACCACAGGATCGCAGCGGGCTTGGCAACGTCTCCAGGATTGTGGGACGCCGCATGCCGCAGCGATTCCTGGATTGCCTCCAGCAGGGTGGAAGGGATCGCTGACGTGCTCACTTCGGTGTCTCCGACTTGTACTCCGGGACGAGCACGCGCAGCTCTTTGTCCAGCAGGTAGTCGATTTCCAGCATGTCCTTCTTCAGGCTTTCGACGATGTCGAGAAGCTGCACAGGGCGATCCTTGATCTTCACGGTTGTGGGCCCCGACTTCGCGGCGATCGTGAGCGACTCAGCCCGTCGCTCCATTGCGGTCAGTGCTGCTGCCATCGCTGCGATGCGCGCCTGGGACGCTTGGGCCTTGGCGGCATCTTCCTGCGCTCGGATGGAAGCATCAATGTCCTCTCGTTGGAGCACGAGCGCTGCAACCACACCTATCAAGGCGAGCCCCGAGAAGAGTGAGTTGATGATTCCAAATGCGTCCCCAAACTGACCCCACTTTGCGGCCCGCTCCGCGCTGCCGCACGCGAATACCCACAGCGACACGGCCATCACCACAAGCCAGAGAAACAGGACCACGCCGATGAACCCAACCAGAGGCTTCCGGTACTTGGCGGGGATCATGCCTTCACCCCCTTCGCATCCCGCGCCTTCTGCTTCTCATCGTTTGTCAGGTGAACGTCGTTGACCCGGTCGCCCTTGAACTCCTTCCCATCCCAGAACCACGGGAAGCCGGCTTTCGGGCGGAGCTTCTGCGGCTCCTGGCCGCGGTCGGTCTTCCACTTGATGTTCACCTTCTCGCGCAGCACGCCGGCCTCGACGAACGGGCGGATGTTCATCCGCACGCCGTCGTTGATGTCCGGCTCCCAGCCGATCGGCTGCTCGTGCAGCGGCTTCCAGCGGACGAAGATGTCGTACGGCGGCTCGCCCTCCAGGATCGCTTCGAGCTTCTTCTGGAGTTCCAGAGCGTCCGCGAGGCGACCCTCGGCGCCGGTCTTCTCCGCCTTCACCTCGTCGCGCTGACGGGCGATCCAGTCGCCCAGGTACCCGTGCGTAATCTTCTCCAGCAGGCGACGCCCGGCACCGTTCGGCGCGGCGAGGCGGTGGTAGTGCACCAGCACGCCGAAGCCGTCCTTCTTGCGGCCGTCCCAGATGTGCCAGATGAACGGGCGGTTGTGGAACAGGGCGCAGTGCTCGGCGAAGAAGCGGTTTTTGAGCCAGTCGTCGAGGTTCGGGGCCGGCGACTTCGCGCCGCTCACGGCCGCCGCAGCGGAAAGGATGGCCGTCTCCTTTGCGCCAGACCAATCCGAACCAAACGCCGCGCGGAGCAGGTCGCGGACGCGGCCCTCGGCGGCGGGCTCGCCGCGCATAGGCACGAGAGGGATCACGCCGTCGTCGTCCGCGAACCGTTCCAGGTCCTTGCACTTCTCGACCCACGCGCGGGCATCGGGGGCGAGGCGCATCTCGGCATCGAGTTCGGCGGGCCACTTGTAGCCGGCGAGACGCGAGACGGCGACCTGGAGGACCGTGCCGGCGTGGGCGGCGGCATCGGTCGTCAGCGGCACGCGGCCCGCGGGATGACCGTGGAAGAGCCACTGCGTGGGGTCATCGGATTGCGGCTCGGGGAGGCCGTTGGGGTACTTCCCCGCCGCGACTCTTTGCCAGTGGGCGAGGTCGAAGTGTACCTTGACGAGCGTTGCCGTCGCCACGTTCAACTTCGTGTTGATCTTTCGTATCGCGTCGTTGTACTCGGCGGACTCGCAGAAAGCCCAGATGGGCGCTAGGTGCTTGTCATCCTTGGGAATGATCGCACCGGTGATCTTGTCGTGGATGTCGCCTTCGTAGAGCGCGCACTTGAGCTGGCTCATTTGCCCAACGATGACCCCTCTGCGCCCCCACGCTGGTTGCCCCTGGATTCGTGCGCTGTCCGATTTGGCCAGAGCTCCGCAGCCTTCCTCCCAGTAGATCGCGGTCTCTTGGCCGCCGAATGTCATCGTTCGCGGTGGTGGGCCGTGGAAGAGCGACCAAGGCCCGTCAACGACGGCGAGCTCCCAGAAGCCGCGGGTGAAGCGGTCACCGTCACCTGTGGAAAGCCCCTCAACTGCTGTCGCTAACTCAACCAGGAGCTGGCCGTGTTTCGCGCGGAACGTCAGTACGACCGCATCCGGATTCTTCAACTGCTCGGCCTGAGGCACGAGCTTGACGGAGCCGTCGGGGATGTCCACCGTTGTGGGGTCGGTATTGGCCTCTTCGGCGGCCTCGGCTTCGGATTCGTCATCGGCCGTCGCGGCCGTCAGGAGAGCGGGGGCGATGCCCGGTTCGGCGGAAGTCGCCCGTTGGGTAGTGAGTGACAGGTCGCCCCGCAGCAAGGCGTCCTTCTCGTCGGAGTAGATGGGCCGCTGCCCGCGCGGCGCGGACACGTCGATGCCGGCCATGATTTGGTCCTTCGCCGGCTTGCTGCCGGAGATTGCCATCATCGCGGCGAACGCACCCGCCGCGGCGCTGCTCTCGAACGCGTGCTCGCCCATACGGACGACGATGTTCCACGTCCGATCCTTCAAGAACCGCTCGCGGACCTTTTTGTAACTGGTCAGAAACAGCCAGTTCTGCGGTGTGACAGCGGCGATAGTGCCTGCGTGCTCGTTGCGGCCCACCCACCGCAGCATCCGCGAGACGAACATCGTCGCCAGGTCGTTCTTGGCCTCCTTCTCGTTGGCGTCGGCCCATGCTTTCAAGAGGTCGGTGTGGCTCTTGCGTCCAAGGTAAGGGACGTTGGTGATGACCAGCGTGTAGTCGCCCGCCAAGACCTCCGCGGCCTTGGCCATGCCCTGCGCGGCCACGGCACGCTCAAAGGACTCGCTGTCGCCCTTGGCCTCCTCGGCCATCACGTCGGCCAGGAAGGGGAGCATCGTCTCGTAATCCGCGGCGATGAGGTCGCCGGGGAGTTCGGTGGGGTCGATCAGCGAGCCCAGTTCGGGGGCCTTGCTGAACTGGGCGTGCAGGTTCCGCAGGCCGTTCTTCAGGGGCTCGCGCCCGATCGCCGGCAGCAGCGGCGCGGTGGGCGATGCCGACCGGCGCGAGGCGCTGAGCTTCGCCTCGGCCAGTTTGATCCACTGCTCTTCGGAGCAGTTCGGCCCGACGCCGCTGCACGCGATGTGCAGTTCGGGCAGGGTCATGTGCTTGCCGGCCAGGCGCCAGGCGGCCAGCGCCACGTTGAACGCCGCGATCTGGGTGCAGCGCAGGTCGAGCTCGAGGCCGAAGAGGTTGTCCCGGAGCACGGCAGTAACGGAGTCGGCCGCGGACAGGCGCTCCTCGACCATGCGGAGGCGGACCAGCAATTCGAGCGTGGCGACGAGGAAGTGGCCGCTGCCGCAGCAGGGGTCAAGGACCTTCAGGTCCTTCGCGGCCTTGGGCCAACCCGGGTACGTGCCGGCGGCGGCACGCCACCCCCCCTCCGCCCCGTTCGCCTCGTCCTTCACGAACCGCAGGTACTCGAAGGTGTACCCCGGCAGCGCAACGGCGGCGCGGCAGTCGGCCTCGGTGGCGAGGCTCTTGGCCCTGTCCGCCGGCCACGAGGCCATCTGCTTGCCGGCCCACCAGGCTCCGATCGTGTTGTGCAGCAGGAAGAGCACCATGTAGTGCTCGGTGAAGAGCTGCGTGACCGCCGGGAGAGTGTCGGCATCGATCTTCGCGCCGGACTTCACGCCCTCGTTCGCGGCGTTCTTGGCATCGCGCTGCCAGAACTGGTAGACCCAGCCGAGGGAGTCGTCGGCGGTGAAGACCGCCCGGGGTAGCTCCGCCAGCAGCGTCTCGAGCGCCACGCGGCGCTCGGTTGGCAAGGTGACCTTGAGCAGCGGGTCATCGACGCGGAAGATCTGCGGGAGCATCGCCTGGGCGAAGCGTGCCGCGAGGTCCCATGTGTGGACGCCCTCTTCCTTGGCCAGTTCCTCGCACTCCGCGAGCGAGACGGCGACGTTGGAGTCCGGGTCGATGAGCAGGTTGTTCTCGGCCAGGAACCGGGCGAAGAGCATCCGGTGCCAGTGCTCGTAAGCGCACTCGTGGACCAGGTGCCCGATGGCGAGCTCACCCTTGGCGTTCTGGGCATCGCCGAGTTGGCGGGCACGGGCGCGCAGGTGGTTGCGGAGGGCGCGGGCCTCGGGCTTCATGTGGCCGTACGGCTCGTGGTGATGCACGGCCAGGGCTTCGAGTGCGGCGCGGGCCCCGGCCTCGCCCACGCCGCGCGCCGCGACCACCGTGTTCTCAAGCCGACGTCGGAGTGTCGATTCCAGTGGGGGCATCGGTTCGCTCGTTGCGGGGTGGTCGGGGTGGTTCGATGGGGGCCAGTCGATGGCTGGGTCGGCTGTCGTGATCGGGATCAGCCGATCACGACGGGGCCGTGCTTGAGCTTGGCGAGAAGGGCGGTCTCCGTCTTGGCGAGCCATGTCTTGACATCCACGTCCGTGCGGAGCGTGTCGCTGGTGAGCTGAACGGTCTGGGTCTTGGGTTCGAGTTCCTTGGCCGCCTCCGCCTTCGCCTTGGCGAACCGGGTGGGCAGCGCGGCGGCGAGTTCGCCCCAACTGTCGAGCGAGCGGGTGCTCAGCGTCGCCACCAGCGCATCCTCGCTGCTGGCGTCGATGTCGGCCACGGGGACGATGTTGTTGCCGCGGGCGATGCGGTTCTGCTGGTCCTTGGCGAGCTTCTTCCAGACCTCGGACTCGCCGAGGGCATCCGACTCCCGGTCGAAGACCTCCTGGCATTCGCCGTGGGCCTTCTTGACGGCGTCGCGGAGGGCGTGCTCGAGTTTCTTGCAGAGCGGCGAGACGTGATCGGCCGAATCGAGCAGGGACCGATCGGTGACGATCGCCTCGACCTGCGGCTTCACCTCGTCGTGCACCGGCAACCTGGTCGCGTGCGACAGCAGGGTTTGAAGGATCTGCCAGCGGGGCATGCGCTCACGGTTCATCTTCGCCAAGCGGCCCCAGGCGTCGGCGTGCTTCTGGAGGGCGTCGTGGTGCTCCAGCAGCTTGGCGAGCCGTTCGTTGCCGGCGAGAGCCTTGATCTCCGTGATCTCGGCGAGCGCCGGGCGCTGGGGCAGGGGTGCATCGCCGCCGGCATGGTGGGCGAGGTCTTCCATCACCGCGATGAACTCGCCGGCCTTGAGGTCCTCTTCGCCAGACTTGCAGCCGACATCAACCTTTGAGAACAGGCCGCGAAGGGCGATCCTGTCGCGCGCGGTCAGGTTGACGGACTCGACGCGGAACTCGGCGACCGGGATCTTGTTCTGGTCGAGCTGGCCGGCGGCCAGGGGAGTGCCGTTGTGGGTGGCGCGGATGTGGCCGGTCGTGTGCAGCGAGATGAGGGCCGCATCCACGGCGTCACGGGGCCAACCGTACGGGCTGCTCTCGAACGTGCCACGGATCTCCCGCCCCTTCTTGCCGGCGCCGATTTCGGCGAGGATCGCCTTGCACACCGGGTGCTGCTCGGTCGGGCCGGTCCAATCGACCACCTGCAGCGGCGCATCATCGCGGTTGCGAGCCCGGCCGATTGCGGCTTCCCACTTCCGCAGATCGGCATCGCCCTCCCGGAAGCGGGGGAACAGACGGTCCAGCGAGGCGGCGGCGGCATCCTTGACCTTTTCGGGGAAGCCGAGCGCGTGCATTTCGGTTCCACCCCCCTGGAACACTTTGGCGGCGCTGACGATCTGAGTGACCAGTTCGTCGCGGGAGGACTCCGCGCCTTTCTTGCGGGTTTCCATGCCACGGCGGGCCTCACGCCCCTCGTCCGTGCTGGGAACGCCCTTGAACTGGAGCGTGCCTTCTGCGGCCTCGAACTCGATGATCCGCTTGCGCAGGTCACCGGAGTTGTCCTTGGGAATCCAGACGAAGATGATCGGGCTGTCGCTGCCGGCCTCGCGGGCGGCCGTGAGGACCTCCTTCTGGCTGGTGTCCCACTCGGTTCGAACCCAGACGGGAATCTCGTGGCCCTTGACCTCTGGCGGCTCCTCCCCGAAGTGGATCTCGACGCGGCGCGACTCCTTGCACTTGCCGTGCTGAAGGCGGATGCCGGCAATGGCCTCGGTGGCGGCGCCGCGGAGGAGGGCGTCGCGCTTCGGGGTGACCTCGTTCTCGTTGTTCGTCAGGCGCGTGACGCGGTTGCGAAACTCCTTGTCCCACTCGCTGCTCTCGCGCGTCTGGAGGCTGTACTCCTCGTCGATCTGGATGAGGACGCCCTTGTCGAGCAGGTCGGCCAGGACGCGGGGGACCTCCTTCCGGATAGTGGGCCCCTCGTTGGCGAGATCGCTGACGAGCAGGTCGCACAGCACGTCGCTGGCGGCGCGGACCCCAGCGTCGGACGCGGCTTCGCGGGGAAGTTGCCGGATCAGGAAGACCAGCCCGCAGATCCGCTGAGCGAGGCGTCCGTCCGGCCCTTCCTTACCCAACTGGCGGATCTTCTCGTCGAGTTCGCGGAGCAGCACGTTCTGCGTGACGAACGACGCCTGCTGCTGTTCGAACATGAAGTCGGCCGGGACAACGGTCCCCACCGGCGCATCGGCCAGGCTCTTGATGGCTTCATGCACGATCCTGAGCTGTGTGCGCAGCTGGCCGCTGGTGCCGGCGCGGTCGGCGGCGCGGAGCGCGTGCTCCCAGAAGCGCCGGCGGACGGGCAGCAACGGGTAGTCATCGACGAGGACCTTGTGGTCTTCAGATCGAGGGCCGATCTTGGTGTTCGAGAGTTGACGCTCGATCTCGCCGGCACACTTGGCGAGCTCCGCCTTAACCCGCCCGACGCCGTCTGGCCGCTTGGCCAGCAAGGTCTTGCGCACGACCGTCTCGACATCCTCGTCCCGCAACTCGACGGGGATCGTGAAGCGGGCCATGAGCTTGCCCAGCTGAGCCGTGCTGGCCGAGAGCGCGTTCTGGCCTGCGCCCACAAGAAGGACGCGGCTGTCCATCTGTTTGCAGATCGCCTCGGCCACCTCGACGACCTGGGTGGCGCGATCGGAACTGTCGTTGATGTAGAGCTGCACCTCGTCGAGGACGATGATGGTGCAGGGGATCTGGCCCCGCACGCTCAGCACCTCGCGCATCGTCGCGATGAACTCGCCCGTGCTGATGTCGTCCCGTTGCGGATACGTCTCCTTGAGCAGCATGCGGACCTGCTTCGGGTCGGGCGCGAAGTCCGAATCGGCCTTGAGGAGCGCCTCGGCGATGACCGGGCTGACGTAGAGGTTGTTCAGCTCGCGCGCGAAGTCCTTGCCGGCGGACTCGATGGCGCGACGCACCGACTCGTAGTGCCCGGCTGACTTCAGCCAGAGGCAGAAGCGGGCCTGCGCGTAGCTCTCCGGCAAGCCCTTGGACCGCAGGATGATCCCGAGGATGGCCAGCCGAACGCTCTGAGCGCTTCCGGAGGGCAATGTCCCGGACACTGCGTGGATACCACCGGCTTGGCGACCACGAGTATCCAACTCCTTGAGCACCGCCTGCACATCATCGGGCAGCCGAGGCACAAGACTCCGGGCCGTCGCGCCGTCGCGTGGGAACTCGGTGTTCACCCAGAGGTGGCAGAGCATCTTCAGGAGGTGCGACTTGCCACTGCCGTAGAAGCCGCTCACCCACGCCGCGGGCTGGTTCGTGCTCGTCAGGTTGCCGAGGTATGACTCGACGATGCGGAGGATGCCGTCCTGGTACTGCCCCTCGCACACGAACGTGGAGAGCTCCGCACGCAACTCCTCCGTCGCCTGGTCGTTGAGACTGTCCGTGATGCGGGCCTGCCCGTTGTTGGCGAGGGGCGTGGTAACAGGATCACGCTGGAACAGTTCGCGGTTCTTCATGATTCAAGCTCTCCGTGATGCAGCGTGATCGGGATGGCGAGGTAGTTCCAGCCGTCTCGCGCGTCCAGCAGCCGATAGTTGTTGTTGTCCACGTCGCCGGGGAAGAACAGCGCGAGGCGGCCGCGGATGTCCCGCTCGACCTCTTTGAGCACGGACGACACGCGTATGAACCCGTAGAGGCAGGCGGCCCCGAACACCCCGACGACCGTGTCGTCATCCACCTCGGGGACCGTGAGCGCCGCCCTGAGTTGGCCCGCGGCGAACGGCACGAACTCCGTGTCGAGCTTCATCCGGAGATCGTCCGGGGACTCGAAGTACGCCTCGCGATAGTCGTCGGCGGCCATCCAGGCCGGGAAGGCATTGGTGAGGTCAAAGCTGGTCCACTTGTGGCCGGCCTCTCGTGTGGCGATCTCGAAGAGCCGCTTGCGCGCGAGCAGCCTGCGCTCGTCGGTCTTGTCGTAGACCAGGAAGACCGCCTTCTGGCCACCGGCCAGGTTGCGCTGCCACGGCGCGGCGATGTACCGCTGGTAGCGATCGGCAAGATCTTCAATGCGACCCATAGGACAGCTGCCTCTCCTCGTTGGTCAGGACTGCTGAGAAGCCGACGTCGATGACCGAACCGGCGTGTTTTAGCTCGATGTACCCGGTGCGCTTCGCGTCCATCGCCGCGAACACGAGTTCGTCGAAGGTGGCGTCGAAGACACGGCACCACGCCGACTCGAAGAGCCGCTCGCCCCTCAGGCCGAGGATGTAACCCACCAGCAGTGCAAAGGCCGTCGAGAGGGGTGTCGGTTGGACACGGTGGCGTGTCTTCCTCGCCCGACCTACCAGGTGTCCCGACTGGGTCCATGTGGACGCGGTATTGCGGACGACCTTGTCGAGCGTCTCGGGGTTTAGGCGGTCATTCACGGCGGCGCTCACGGCATTGGTCAACGCCTGCCGCGCGAGTTCCTCTCCGGCGTGCATCCGAAGAACTGGATCGGCTGATGCCCGGAGCAAGGGATCGCGAGCCAGCGCCGTGAGGAGCGCGAGCAAGGGCCTGCCCGGGGCATCCGCCTCCCAAAAAAGTCGCAGCACGCGGAACAGCGGCACTGAGGAGTCGAGGCCGTACAACTCGCCGAGACGCTGATTCGTCAGCTTCCGCGTCGAGCCGGTCGGCTTTCGCAGGACGTTCTCGTCAACGATGGCCTCTGCATACCGAGCCCGGGGCGCGCCTGGCGGAACCTGCTCGAACAGCGAGGTCAGTTCATCAAGCATCATCGTGCGGCTGGTGTGGGTGCCCTTGTCCCCAGCGCGGAATCCGAACCGCTCTAGTCGGGATCGGTCGGCCCCAAGAAGCCATGATTCAGAGATGGCAGTAGGGTTTGGCACTCCGAATAGTGTAGCATCTCGCCGGCCCGTTTGCCGGCGAGTACGGCACAAAATGGATCGACATCTGGACGGTTTCTGATCGGTTGCTAGATCGAGTACGTCCCGCCCGGCCCGCCGCTGGACTGGCTGCTGGAGCCGCTGCCGCTACCGGAGCCGGAGGAGGAACTCGACGACATCGACGAGCCGCTGGACTTGCTCGCCGACGATCCGCTGCTGCTCGACGACCCGCTGCCGGAACTGGAGCCCGAGCCGCTGGAGCTCGAACCCGTGCCGGAGGAGTGGGCCGTCGCGGGCATGTCGTTGTGGACCCACACGCCCTCGGCCGAGAAGGTGTTCGTGCCGGGGATGTGGATGGCCACGGTGCGGGTGGGCGCGTCGATGCGCTCGACGGTCTCGACCAGTTCCTCGGCCAGTCGCTCGCCGATCAGGTAGTCGCCCTCCTTGAGGAACTCGGCGGACGAGAAGCCCCATTCGTCGCCGCGGCGCATGAGGAACGGGTGCTCGGGCGTGGCCTTGATGCGGCGGTTGATGACGACGAACCCCGTGTGCTCGCCGAGTTTGACGCTGGCGACGCGGCCGACGGTCGGGATCGTGCCGCGCATCCCGTGGTGCGAGAGCCACTGGTACTGCGCGCGGTAGGGGACATCGACCTCGAGGCCGGGCACCTTGATCGTGGCGACGCGGTCGCCGGGCTTGAGGTTCTCGATGGTGGTCACGCGGCCGTCGGCCAGGCGGACGAGCGTGCCGAAGAGCAGGCAGTTCGAACCTCCACCTCCGCCACCGCCGCCGCCACCACCACCGCCTCCCCCTCCGCCTCCACCGCCACCCGATCCGCCGCCGCCCGATCCTCCGCCACCCGAACCGCCGCTGCCCGATCCGCCGCTTCCGGAGCCGCCCGACCCCCCAGAGCCTGACCCACCCGAACCGCCCGAGCCGAAGCCACCGCTGCCGCCGGAACCCGACCCGCCCGATCCGCCCGAACCGCTGCTGCCACCGCCGCCGGAGGAGCCACCCGATGCGACGGAACTTCCGCCGCCGCCGCTGGACGCGCCGCTGTTGCCAGCGCCGGAACTCCCCGATGCGCCGCTCGACGCACCGCTGCTGGCCCCGCTGCTCGCGCCGCTCGAAGCGCCGGAGGAACCGCTCGACGACCCCGAGCCGCTGCTCGATGACCCGCTCGACGATGATCCCGACGAACTGCTGCCGCTCGACGAGGACGAGCCCGACGAGGAACTCTCCGAACTGCCGGACGAGCCGGAACCGGAACCTGAGCCGCCGGGGCCGCCGGTGGAGGCCCACACGGGGATGTAGAGGAAGTACCGGCGGGGTTCGTCGCTCATCCCTGGTTCTCCTGCGCTGGGTTGGCGGGCTGATACCACCCGGCAGTGCTGACGGGCTTGCTGCACTCCGCCGCGGCATCCGCCACGGCCTGCTCAAAGGGCACGAACTCGAACGCCTTCAGCACGCACGCCTCGGGGTCGGGCGCGCAGTTCAGCACGCGGAAGCGGTGCTGCTCGAAGTGCGGCTTCAGGGCCTCGAAGCGCTTCTGAAGGCTCTCGTACAGGATCGAGTTGTGACGGATCGCGTCCTTCGATCGGTGCTCGTCGAAGGCGTACCGCCGCTCGCGGTCCATCTTGAAGTCGCAGCCGAGCAGGTAGACCGTGCGGAAGCCCAGGTAGTGCAGCAGGTGCAGCGCGGCGAGCATGACGCTCCGCTTGCCCTTGATCCCCAGCGAGTCCGTGTGCTCGCCGTCCTGGCCCCAGTTGATCGTGTCGGACTTGAGGAACCTGCTGTGGTCGAAGTGGTCACTGCGGCGGTAGAAGAACACGCCGGGCATCTGCCGCACCTTGAAGGCGCTGGCGCGGAACGAGCCGTCGGGGTTCTGGACGCGCAGGCGCTTGTCGAAGTGCGACACAGGCACGATCTTCAGGATGCCCGGGTCCTTCCAGCCGGTGTCGATGAAGCGCCCGGGGTCATCCACGCAGGTCCACAGCGTGGGACGATGAACGGCCCAGGCGTTGTTCACAGCCATCGTGACGATGCCGCGCCGGTTGAGTTGGGCCAGGTCGAGCGCCGACAATGACGGCCCCGACAGGATCAGGAACGCCGAGCGACCCCGGTAGAAGTCGCACAGGGAGACGGAGTCGAAGTCGGCGGTGTAGAGGCGCACGCCGCTCCGTGCGGGCCTGCGCTGCTTGAGCCCCGCCTGCAATGCCGCGATGTCGCCACCATTCTCACGCATGGTTGAACACCCCCGCGATGTACCTTGGAGCGCCGAGTCCCTGACGCACCGTGCCGACGCGGCCGACCCGGTCGAGCCACCACTTGATGGGTCGCACCGTCGGGTGCAGCCCCTCGCCGTTGACCTTTGTCTTGCTCTCCCGCGTGCAGATCGAGAAGATGAACCGGCCGCCTGGAACGGCGATCCGTCGCAGCTCGTCGAGCGCCTCGTCCACCTCCTCGGGAAGCAGGTGTTCGAGGGCGTCGAAGGACGTCACAACGTCGGCGATGCCCGCGGAGACCGGCACGCGGTGCATGGGCGCGACGATATCCGCTTCGGGGAAGGCGAAGTCGATGCCGAGCCCGTCGATCCCCAGCCGCCGCAGGTGCTGTATAAAGAAGTTTCGGCCGCAGCCAAAATCCACCACGAACCGGGGCCGCCAACCCTGAACGAGCCTGTACGCGGAGCGCCCGTGGTTGGTGGAGCCGTAGGTGCCCCCGGCGTGCCCCGCCAGCGCAAGGTACTTCCCCCGCTCGTGCTCGCGGCGGGCCTCCAAATCAACGGGGATGTTCTCGTGGGGGTCAGACATAGAGCCACACCGGGACATCGAACTCGACCAGTTCCATTCCATTGAGGGCCTGGAACGCCCAGACCGTCTTGCCTCGCGTGTCGCGCTCGGCGAACATCTCCACCGCGACGCCCTTGAGGATGGGGCGCAGCATCGGCACCGCAGCCTTTCGCGGGCAGTAGCCCGCGGGGTCGAGCGGCTCGAGTTGCCCCGGCACGAAAAGCGAGCGCAGTCCGCCGAAGCCGTCGGTGCCCTCGGGTTCCTCCTCGGGCACGTCGCTGTGATGGCTCTCGAACCTGTTGATGGCCCAGCGTGACGGGTCTTCCTCGCCGCCCGCGCCCTTGGACGACAGACCTTCCTCCAGCGCGATGTACCGCCCGAAGGTATCGCTGCCGGGGTCGCCGTCGATCGCGGCCTCGGTCCACGGGTAACGCCAGCGGAATCGCTCGCCCTCGATCTCGCGGGCCTCGCCGAGGATGGCGACGATGCGACCCCCGCGCGGGCGGCCCACCTCGACCAGCGCCCACTTCTCGCCGACACCTTCCTCCTTCCAGAGGATGGCGGCGCTCCCGGAGCCCACGGACATGAGCACCGTCTCATCGGGCGCGACCTCGGCGAACGCGTGCTCCTCGTCCTCGATGAGCACGCGCGCGGGCGTGACGCCGTGGACGACGCACAGGCCGACCTCGCCCTGCGGGATCGGCTCGCGCGCGATGGCGAACGAGCCTGGGCGGGTCGTGTCGGTAGGCTTGATGCCTTTGAAGGCCAAACGGTTCTGGAAGGACTTCTCCGGGCCGTCGTCATCGGGGGCAAAGAGCGGCCCGTCGATGGCCAGGGCGTGGTAGCGCTCGAGGTCCGCGCCACTGTCGTTGCGCACGGCCACGACGCCACCGCCGATGAAGGATCGCCCGCCGTCCCAGAGTTCGCCGGCGCGGCGGTCCTGCTGGCGGCGCTTGGTCTCCAGCGCCGCATCGACGAAGGCGTTGTACGCCCGCGCGGGGATGCGGAGCGGATCGCCGGGCCGGACTTTGCGGAGGTCGTCACCCATTCGTCATCCCAGTTGCAGCGCCGCGAAACTCCCGCTCTCGTACACGCGCTCGACGTAGGCCGCGATAGGGCGCTTCACGAGTGCCTTGGCGGCCGTGTCCTCTTGATCCGAGTACCGCACCCACAGGTACTCCCACCCCTTCTTGTTGATGCCGTTGATCGGGCCGATCGACAGCCCCGTCACGTTGGGGCTGGCGGCGAAGCGGTAGGTGATCTCCCAGTCGGCTTCGTCGCCGCTGCCGCGCTTCGCGCCGCTCGCGCCCAGGAAGAGCACCTCGCCGGGCGCGAAGCCCCGGAAGCCGTCGCCGTTGACCTTACCGGTGAGGTTGAAGAGCACGCCCTTGTACGCCCCGGTGATCGCCGAGTCGGGCTTGTAGTGCGTCTCGGCGAAGTGATACACGGGGACGGTGATGTCGATCCCTTCGACGCCGTCGGCGCTGACGCCGATCGCGCCCTGGAAGTCCGGCGCGACCATGCCCGGCGCGGGGACGCGCTGCACGGTGGCCAGCGACTGCGTGATGTGCTGCGTGCCGCCGCCGGTGTCGAACTGGAAGGTGGACTCGCCCGTGGGCGGCCCGCCCCCGCCGCCGCTCGTGGGGGCATAGCGGGCCAGACCATCCCACAGGCCCGGGCCGAGAGGCTCGATCTGCACGCTCTGGCGCGGCAGGGTGGCGTAAGTGGCTGGGGCCTCGGCTTCGAGCGCATCGCGCGCGGCGATGTCGTTGTCCGTGCCGAGCACGATGTACGCGAGCTCCGCCGAGGAGTTGCTGCTGCCGGCGGCTTTGACCAGCCTGCGGGACTCGAACTTTTCGCGCACCTCGATGGGCATCCGTCACTCCGATCAGCCGAACGTCAATCCGCCCGTTCCCGCCGCGTCCGCCAGGCGCTTGGTGTGCCTCGCCGTCTGCTCCGTCGCCCGGGCCGTGCGCTCGGCGGCGTCGCTGCCCGCGGCGAGCCCCTGCGCGGCCTTGGCGTTGAACGTGCCGCGCACACTGATCCCCTTGGCGAGCAGGTCGCCCAGGCCCGCGATCCGCTCGTCGAACTCGGCCATCAAGTCGCGGGGCGAGCGGGACGGGCCGCGTTCGGCGTCCGCCGCCTCGCGCTTGCGCCGGGCGTCCTCGATCGCGGCGGCCAGGCGTTCCTTCGCGGCGTCGAGGGCCGCACGTGACTCGGCCAGACCTGCCTCGGTGTCCTTCCGAAGGGCGTCCTGCGCGTTCTCGAAGTCCTGGCCGATCGCCGCGAGCGTCGCTTCGTGGATGGAGGCGGCCTGCTCGCGCTCGGCCGCTCGGCGGCGCTCCCGCGCGGCCACGTCGCGCTGGGCGGCGTCCTCCAGTTCAACGAGGCGCGATTCGAGTTGCTGGTCCACCGCCTTCTTGGCGGCGTCTACATCCAGCCCGGAATCGAACAGGCCCTGTATCTCCAGCATGCGCTTGGCGACCCACGACGACGCAGACTCCCAGATCTGCTGGAAGCCGGTGGTGAAGTTCGTCCAGGTCTTGGAGAGGAACGCCGTCGTCTCGATCCACGCGACCTCGATCGCGTGGAACCCGACCTCGGCGGCGGCCAGCGCCCCGTACCACATGGACTGCGCCGTGCCGACGAAGAACTGCTTGGCCTGAAGCCAGACCTTGTTGAGGGCCGCGACACCCTGCTGCCAGGCGACCTTCAGGCTCAGCCACAGGATCTCGGCGGCGAGCGCGATGTCGCCGGCGGCGAGGGCGTCAGAAATGCCGCCGATGACCTTGGTGGCCCAGTCGCGCAGGCGTGTGAACTGCTCCCCGAGCCACTCAAGAGCAACACCGCCCGCGCCGCTGGTGACCAGGAGCGCTGCGCCCAACCCGATGACGGCGGCGATGACCAGGCCGATGGGGCTGAGGATCGCCCCCAATGCCGCGCCAACCAGCCCGAACAACGCACCGATCCCTGAGACGACGCTGGCCAGCACGCCCATCGCCGCGCCGATGCCGGTGATCGCCACGCCCAGGCCGATGAGCGCGGCTCCAACCACCACGACCCCCGCCGCGACCTTCAGCGCCCAGACGACGAGGTCCCGGTTCTGCTTGATCCAGTCGGTGGCGGCGACGATGACGCGGGTGATCCGCTGCGAGAGGTCCTTGATCGTGGGCGCGAGCGCCCCACCGATGGCGAAGACGCCCTGCTTGACGACCCGCCAGAGGATGTTCAGCGTGTCGTTGAGTTCCGCGGCGTCCCTGGCCGTCTGCGTGCTCACCGTCAGGCCGAGGCTGCGGGCCTGCGCATGGAGTTCCTCGATCCCCGTCGCGCCCGCCGAGAGCAGGGGGAGCAGTTTCGTTCCCGCCCTCCCGAAGATCTCCATCGCCAGCGCCGTGCGCAGGGCCGGGTCGGTGACCTGCGCGAGGCCGTCGGCCAATGCTTTGAACTGCTGGTCCGGAGAGAGGCCCGCGAGATCTTCAACCGACAGGCCGAGCATCGAGAGCGCCTGCTGCGCCGAGGCCGAGCCCTTGGCGGCGTCCACCAGCGAACGCTGCATGAACTTCAGGCCGTTCTCCAGCGTTTCCAGGTCCGCCCCCGACTGCTCGGCGGCGAATCCCAGTTCGCTCAGGGCCTCGGCGCTGACGCCCGTTCGCAGACTCATCTTGTCGAGCGTGTCGCCCATGCTTGAGAAGACCTTCACGCTGCCGAGCAGCGCCGTCACCGCCGCCGCGCCGATCCCCGCCAGACGCGTGCCGGCGCTGCGCAGGCCCCGGCCAAAGGCCTCGAGGCGCTTCTGGGCGCGGCGGAGCCCGGCGCTGAGCTTGTCGCTCACGCCGAGTTCGACGAACGCCCGTCCGGCCCGGATGCCCCGCGTGTCGGCCATTCAGCCTCCCTTGCGAATCGAGTTCCGCCACAGGAGCGGCAGCTTGGGCCGCTCCTTCTCCAGCGCCGGGGCCATGAACGGCCGCGCGGCGATCTTGACCTTCCGCGACACGAGCCGCCCCCGCCGCCGCTGATGTACCACGGTCTCACCGCCGTGCTCGAGCGCCCTGGGCGCGGTGCTCTTGGCGAACCCGACGGGGCCGACCACAACGGAGTCACTGGATCGGTCGTACCCGAACAGGATCAACTTCCGCAGGCTGCCCTCGTGCGAGTGCGGCGGCTTTCCCGGCGGGGCGGTGCCCTTGCGCTTGCGGATGCTGGTCTTGGCCGCCGTGCGGATGAACGCCCCGGCCTTGCTGAGCACCTTTCGCTTGGCCGAGTCCATCGCCCGCATGACGACGTGCCGGTCGAAGAACATGTCCTTGATCCGCATGGTGATCACGCTAAAACCCATCCAAAACACGAACAAATGACACCGGAGAGCGGTACAGGTACGTATCGATGCAAATATGTCCGCTTTATGACACTAAATACGTTTGACATTGATGCATCTACGTGCGACAATGAGCGTGTCATTTGAAAAGGAGATCGCCAATGACGACTGAAGACCTCGTGAACGTCCTGGTTCCCCGCAAGCACCTGTCGCACGTGTATGGGCTGATCGCGCAGCTGGAAGGCGCGTCTGCTGCTCCGACTGCGACAATTGACGAGTCGCCGACGAGCAGCGACTCGACAGAGGAATGGACTCCCGCCCGCCTTCGCACGATGGTGGAGGACTCTGGCCCCGCGATGCGCGACATCCTCCGCGGGCTGGCATTGCGTCCCGGCGAGTGGCTGACCACGCAGGATCTGGCCACGGCTCTGAAGAACAAGCCGAAGGCCGACTGGAACACCATTGCCGGCACGCTCGGTGCGTTCGGCCGTCGCATCAAGAGCCGGTACGGCCTTGAGACGTGGCCGTTTCAGGTCAAGCGCGACCATGAGCGCCACTGCTGGATCTACTCGATGAGCCGGGAGATGGCCACGAAGGTGCTCGCCTTGCTCAACGGCAAGTGATCCAGCGCGGAATTGCGGTTCGGGGTGGCGACGTGTCACGACGTCGCCCCCTCGCCCGCCATATCGCGGCCCGTTTCCAGACCCTTGTTGAACGACGCCTCTTTCTCCTTGCGGAGTCGGCCCGAACCAATGAACAACCCGACGATGCCGGTGAGCGCCGGCAGCGCGGGGCCGAGCACGGGCAGACCCGCGACGGTGGGGCCGACGGTGTCGAGGGCCGAGAGCGTGAGCTGCCCGAGCAGCCCGCGGACCTCGCCGGCGCGCTGGATGTTGCCCTTCCACTGCGCGCCGGTGGCCTGCACCTGGTTGAACCAGTTCTGGTACTCGGCCTCCGCCTCGTTGAGGCTGAGCGTCGAGCGCAGGCCGGTCATCTGCTGGATGGCGTTGGGCGTCTTGACCTTGACGATGTCGCCCAGGTCGATCCCGGCGCACGAGGCGAGCACGAGCGCCAGAAGGAGCAGGCCGACGAGATAGACGACGTGACGGGTGGAGAGCGAACCGAGGTACTTCATCCGTGAACCTCCAGTGGCAGGTCGGGGACCTTGCCGTCGATGAACACGTCCTTCAGGACCGAGACGGGGACGGTGATGCGGTGTTGTGCGTGGGATCGCTGGGCGAAGGGGTCGAAGTCGCTGGGCTTGAGTCGGCGGGATCGCTTGGGGTCGCGGTGCAGGTTGGCGATGACGGAGAGACACGAGGAGGCGATGGACCAGTCGTGGCGCTGCCGCCCTTCGAGCATCTCCACCAGTTCCCGCAGCGTCAGGGGACCGGGATCGACGCCGACGGCTCCGGCGCAGTGCCAGACGAGTTGCCAGGCGTCGGCGGCGGTTGGACCGCCTCGTCCATCGCGTTCTCCGCCAGGCGTTCGAGTTCCCCGCTCTGGATCAGGTGATCGATCCGCCGCGTCGCCAGGTCCCGCGCCTTGTCCATCACCTCCCGCGTGGCCTGGAGCACCCGCCCGAGGTTGGCCCGGTCCCTCGGGCTCGGGCAGAAAGCCACGAGCTCCTCCAGCAGCGCGGCGGTGGCGTGCTCGATGGCGTCGCCCGCCATCGCCCGGCCGAAGTCCTCGTCGGAGATCGACCGTGCGTCCGCCTCGGGCTTGCACAGCGCGTAGACCACGTCGCACAGCAGCACCGGGTCGCGCACGAGGCGCTCGAGCAGGCCGCCCGTGCCCTCGATGGGCTGCATGAGGTCCACGCGCACCAGCCCGCGGACGCGCTTGAGCGCCGCGACGTTGACCTCGACCTGCCACTGCCTGCCCGCGTTGTCCGTGAATGTCTGCATCCGTGCTTCCTCCGTGACGTGCGTGTTCGTATGGATTAGCCGCCGATCCATGAAGGCGCCGTGGCCGAGTAGGTCACCTTCGCCGTCACCGAGACGGTGATGGCCTCTTCGAGCGCTTCGCTGCGCGAGAAGTTGGTGATGGAGAAGTCCGCCTGAAGGCCCTGGCCGCTGGTCCCGTCGAGGACCTGAAGGCCGATGACGGCGTTGTTGAAGAAGGCGTTCTTGATGGCGGTGAACCCCGCGTCGGCGGTGTCCCAGACCATCTCGAACTCGACGCTCGCCTCCTTGAGCGTGCCGACCGTCGCTCGCCAGCCCGCGTTGGCGCGGGTGGTCACGTCCGCCTCGCCGGTCTCGAGGTTGAGCGTCACGTCGCGGACGTTGGTGATCTCGACCCACGTCGGCGTCGCCCATGTGCCGGTGTTGCGGTAGACCTTGGCTTCCATG
>Ga0226835_1000649_pt1 | contig 31277 bp, 25 predicted proteins | sample LAC_MetaG_1_FD_163627 | JGI IMG/M metagenome (GOLD analysis project Ga0226835, IMG submission 163627) | Anaerobic ammonium oxidizing microbial communities from anammox membrane bioreactor (MBR) in UC Berkley, California, United States -... | ecosystem: Engineered > Bioreactor > Anaerobic >...
GAGAGGGTTTGAAAGGGTTGCCCGGTATCGAGCTAATCACCTACAATGAAGCAGAGAAGAATAATTATCAATATGTGGTGGTCGAGATTGATGAAGAGAAGGCAGGAATCAGTCGTGATCTGCTAACACAGGTGTTCCATGCAGAAAACATCCTTGTGCGACGATATTTTTATCCGGGCTGCCATCAAATGCAACCCTATCGTACCCTTTATCCAGACGCGGGGTTATATTTGCCAACAACGGAGCGCCTTGTGCAGCGTGTCATGACCTTACCCACAGGGTCTTCTATAGATTCAGCCGATATTCTAACTATCGTTGAACTTTTGGATTTCGTCCTTCTGCACCAGAACCAAATTGAAGAAAAGTTGCCTCAATGACCAGGTCTTTTTGGCTTCTAGCGACCTGACAGTTTGCAAAATGTCATTGCGAAGGAGCGCAGCGACTGAAGCGATCCCCTGCCAATGTCGTTTTCTAGCTGCCGGAAGATTGCTTCGGGGCAAGAAACACCTCTCGCAATGTCATCGCTCCGTGGAGGAGTAAAGCTGTCTGGTGGCCAGTTTGGCTTTAAACATCTGGAATTCTATTGGTGGTTGGATTAGGAGGTATCGTGATGAAGGTCAGTGTGGGTTTGATTGCTTATAATCATGAGCCATATATTGAGCAGGCAGTGCAGAGTGTTCTTGCTCAGAAAACGAATTTTGATTTTGAGATCGTCATTGGGGAAGATTGCTCTACAGACAATACGCGCAGTATTTTGATGCGTTTGCAAGAACAGCATCCGGACCGAATTCGGTTATTGCTAAACGAAAAAAACCAGGGAATGATTCAAAATTACGTCCAAACCTTGCACGCCTGCCAGGGGGAATATGTCGCCCTGTTGGATGGAGATGATTACTGGTGCGCCGTGGACAAATTGCAAAAACAGGTGGATTTCTTAGACCAAAACCGAGATTATGCGATTAGTTTTCACAGTGTGTTGAAAGTTTATGAAGATGGATCACGCGAGCCAAAGATTATTCGTCCAAGGGATCGTCGAACCAGCTTTGATTTGGAAGATTTGTTGGCTTCGATGTTTATTCCCACTTGCTCCACGCTTATTCGTAACGGGTTAATTGGAGAGTTACCAGAATTTGCCTATTCCCTAAAAATGCTGGATTGGTTGATCCTTGCTCTGGCTGCCAGGCATGGAAAGATCGGTTATTTGGATGAGGTAATGGCAGTCTATCGTGTGCACTCATCGGGTTTATGGTCCTCAATGCGCATGGTGGATCGCTTGACTGCGAATATCCACTTCTTGGAAGCGATCAATTCTTATTTGGATTATCAATATGACGAGGCTGTTCAGCCTATCCTTCGCAAATATTGGTCGTACTTATCGAATGAGATATACAATCTGGCGATTACACAAGAATCATGGCAGGATGTAGATACGGTTTTTGACGAATTTATTAACTTTCCCTCTGCATTGACATCTATGAAACCCAAATGGAAGAATGAATTATTGGAGCGGATCTATTGTTATTATTTGATCAACGGTTATGAGTCGGGAAAGCACATCGTAGCCTGGAATGCCTGGCTGCGACTGGTGAAAAACGAACCGGCAATGTTGCTGAACCGTGGATTGATGATGATGGCATTCAGATCCGCGATGAAGGTCTTACGCGGTCAAACAGTCTAGCAATTTAGAGGTTCACTGGATGGATACCCCATTGATCAGTGTGTTGATGAGTTCGTATAACAGCAGCCGATATTTGGGGGCAGCCATCGAAAGTATCATTGCACAGACTGATGGGCGATGGGAGTTGATTATTACTGATGATGGTTCAACGGACGAATCTTGGGAGATCATATGCCAATATGCAGAGCGTGATGCCCGAATAAAGGTTCTGCGAAGCCAGGATAACCGCGGCGCGAGCGCTGCCTTGAATCTGGCTTTACAAGAAGCAAAAGGCGAGTATATCACCCGCCAGGATAGCGATGATTGCTCCCTGCCGGAGCGATTGGAAAAACAGGCAGCGTTTTTGAACGAACACGCAGACATTGGGGCGGTGGGCTGTAATGTGATCTATGTCAACGCTGATGGCACGGAGACAGGCGTTTCGGATTTCCCGCTGACGGATGATGTCATCCAACCCACCCTGTTAGATAAGATGTGTTTTTGTGGACCGACGGTGATGGCAAGGCGTTCTTGCTTCCAAGAAGCCGGTTTCTATTTTGTGGATGATCTTAAGACTGCTGAAGACTATGATCTGTGTTTACGACTGGCTGAGGTGTCTCATTTGGCGAATATCGAAGCACCTTTATACCGTTATCGTCAACACGCTGGTTCAGTCAGTTTTTCAAAACGACAATTTCAACTAGTCAATAAAGCGCGCTCCCTGGAGCAGGCTATCCAACGGCGGTTTGGGGCGGATTCGAACAGTGAACTCTATCAAATTGTGGCGCGCGATTACTTGCGCGCTGCGGTGGTGGGATGCGCCAGCGGCGAATTGCAAAAAAGCCGCGATAGTTTGAGTAGAGCTTTGCATTATCGCCCGAACATTCTAAGCGCTTCCGATCTAGAGGGACTCATACTTCGTTACATGCCGAAATATTCTATAAACGCTGCGCTGGATTACTTGAGGAATCTATTCGAGGATGTTTTCCCACGCAACCTCCACCTGAGGCGATTAAGTGCAAAGTTGATGGCGCAGGTTTATATCGAATCGGCATTCGCTCAAGAAACAAAAAATACGTTTGATGTGGATCAAAAAGACCTGATTTGGAGAGGCATCCGGTATAATCCAGCCTGGTTGTTCAATCGGGGCGTTGTTTCCATTCTGGTTAAATCCTTGTTCCACCGTGGAGACGTTTCCTAGAAAGCCTCCCCATTTCGTAACCTTTAACAATAACAATCGGGCGGCCCGTGTTTGTTTTGCCCGTTTTGATGCGCTGATTGCTAAATCATTGGCGATAGACGTGGATTAAACCTTTTTATACCCTTCATACAGATGCTGTTGATATTAATCGTAGGGCTATTGGGTTCGATGGTTATATGGGTTGCCAGCCGTTGGGGGATTGGAGCCTCGCCGGATTCGGTGGTTTATATCATCGGCGCCCGTTCTATAGCAGATGGTCACGGCTTCAGCCTGCCGGATAGCGTTTTGGGTTACGTTCCGGTCACGCACCACGCGCCATTGTACTCGGCTTTGCTGGCTCTGATGCAGCTCTTCGGATTGGACGCGGTGCAAGGGGCACGCTGGGTCAATGCATTTCTGCTGGCAGGGATCGTGTTTCTTTTCGGTTGGGCCATCCAGTCAATTGCCCGGCAAAACGATACAAGCAGGATTTCGTTTCCATTATTCGGCGCAGGGATTTTGCTGACTTCTGTTTCGATGCTGCAAATTCACCTGATGGCCTGGACAGAACCCTTGTTTATTTTTATGCTGTTGTTGGGGTTCTCATTCCTGACAAAATGGCTGGATGGCGCGCCCGGCCAATATTTGTTCGCTGCTGGCATTTGCGTTGCGGCGGCTTGTCTGACGCGTTACGCCGGAATAGCGTTAGCGGCGACGGGCGCGATCGCGATCCTGCTGTTCCATCCGCAAAATCAGTTATCTGCGGTAGAAAGCAATGGCAAGACCATCGGTCATCCAGTCAAGCTGTGGCGCAGGATTGCCAGCGCAGCGTTGTTTTCTGGCGTAGCCCTGGCGCCGTTGCTGGTATGGATGGGGCGTAATGCAATCCTGGGGGGCTCGGCAACCAGTCGTGAGTTTGAATATCACCTGATTACCTGGCAACAACTCGGTCAAGGTCTGACCACAATGGGCGGCTGGTGGTTCATCCCTGCTGGGGCGTCATCTCTGGTCAAACTTACCCCTTATGTTGTATTAGGTATTGCTTATCTCATTTTGGTCTTTGGGCAAAAAAGTGAACATTCTTACGAGCAACAATCTTTTTGGCAGAAATTGAATCAGCTCCCCGCTATGGTCAAAATTGGGCTGATCTTTATGCCCCTCTATATAGCGTTCTTGTTCTTTTCGATTTCGTTTCTGGATGCAAATACGCCCCTGGATGATCGCATCCTTTCCCCAATTTACGGTATTTTAGCTCTTCTGGTCTTTTATCTGGTTCAGGAATATGTGAAGTGGTTTCACCTATCTATTGGCACAAAAACAGCCCTGGTTTCAATTGGCGTCTTGTTCTTGTTTGCCAATGGATACCAGGCAAATGCTTTACTGCGTCAGAGTTATCTGGAAGGGCTGGGTTTCATGAGCCGCGAATGGCGTGAGTCAATTGTTTTGCAGCAGGCGAGGCGCTTGCCTGAAACCACTCCTGTCTTCTCGAATGCACCAGAAGCAGTTCTTCTGTACACGCATTTGACAGCCAACCGTTTGCCTAGAAAATATGAGCCGGCGAATCGGCAGGCGAATGTCAATTATCCATCTGAAATGAATGAGCTTCGCCGTCAAATGGGAAAATCCTCCGCGGCGATTATTTATTTCACTAAGTTGAATATCAACACATTGCCCAGCCTCCAGGAATTAGAAACCGATTACGGTTTGACGATCCTCTATCAGGCGGAAGATGGCGTAATCCTGGGCGCAGCAGGTCAATAGTTCTTCTTCTGTATGGGCTTAACAAAACAACCATGAAAGTCAGTGTAATCATACCTGCCTATAACCAGGGCGTCTATTTAGGGAAAGCCGTTCAAAGCGTCCTCGATCAAACCTACCCGGATTTCGACATCGTTATCGTGGATGATGGTTCAACAGATGATACCGCTGACATAGCCCGTGGTTTCAAGGATCAGCGCATCCGCTATATCTATCAGGAAAACCGTGGCTTATCAGCGGCGCGGAATACAGGCATCCAAAATTCAGATGGGGAGCTGTTAACCTTTCTGGATTCTGATGACCTGTTTTTCCCTGATAAACTCGAAGTTCTGGTCGCCGAGCTGAATCATCACCCTGAAGTCGGTTTTGTCGCTGGGCAAGCGGTCTTGATTGACGAGAATGGTAATCCATTAGGGGAAGTATTTAATACCCCACTCCCTGAAGATCCGGCCAGACTTTTGTTGTGGAATCCGCTGCATGTTTGCAGCGTCATGGTGCGACGGCTATGGATTGACCGCGTGGGTCTCTTCGATGAACGCTTTCGCGCTTATGAGGATTGGGATATGTGGCTGCGCCTGGCGCGCGCTGGCTGTCCTATGCGCTGGACGCCTCACCCTGTATCCATGTATCGTTTTCACACCCATCAGATGACTCAGGATCGCGAACGCATGACTACGGCGACTTTTGCGGTGTTGGCGAAGGTATTTAGCGATCCAACATTGCCGGAACATTGGAAAAACCTGAAGGATTTGGCTTATGCAAATGCCTACCTGCGAGCGGCGATACAGGCTTATCGGATGGGCGATATTCAAGAGGGTCGGCGAGCGCTTGGTGAAGCGGTACGTCTGGATCCCGATCTTTGCGCCAATGACGCCAAAGAACTGGCGCGGCGTTTATCTGCGTTGGCTGATTCGCCGAAGATCCACGACAAACTGTCTTTCCTGGAGCAGGTGTATCAGCATCTGCCCGACAGTTTGTTAACGCTGGAGAGAAGAAAAAGAGCCGATTTAGGCCAATTCGCTGTGGATCAGGGCTTTGCCGCTTATCAAAGGGGCAATTGGGCGCTTGCCCGACGATATTTGTTGCAAGCAATCAAGTATCAACCTCGCTATTTGATGAACCGCGGCGTTTTGGCGATCTTGTTGCGCAGTATGCGGCAGAGGTCAACATCCCCCAGGTTTCCCTAAAACTATATAACCCTGTGGGACGTTCATAATCACTTTATCCACCAACTTTTGGAGCAATATCTATGATATTTTTTCGCTTTCAAACCACCCCATATATTATCTTGTTTATAGAACGGGACGGCAGCACTTATTTGACCAGCATGATGATGGAACATCCTGACGTACAGGCGGTCTATGAGCATTTTGCCGTCCTCCGGCAAAAGGGAGCTACGGCGGAAGATCAACTGAACTGGGCGCGTGACTTTTTTTCCCCGCCTCTATTGGGCAAGAAGCGGGCAATTGGTTTTAAAACCAAATTGGTGGATGTTCTGGATAGAGAGGGATTTACCGAGCTGATCCATCGCAAAGGCTGTCATGTCATCCAGATGCGCCGACGCAATCTGGTAAAAGCGGTTGTTTCACGCATCAACGCAAGGCGGTTATATGAGGCATCTGGCAAATGGAATCTTTATAAAGAATCTGACCGCATGCCGCCTACCGTCTTTGATCCAGAACAGTTTGACCAATATTTGCAAGAGCGGCAACAAAGCGACCAGGAACTGGAGGATTATGTTGCCCAATTGCAATTGCCAAAGATCAAAGTGGAATATGAGGACCTGCTGCAAAATCGAGATCGAGTACTGAGACAGGTATTTGCGTTCTTGAAGATCCGTCCCTGGCCGGTTGAGGGGAAAACCCTGAAGCATACCCAAGATGACTTGCGTGAGGTGATCTTGAATTTTGATGATCTGCGCAGCCGTTATGCCGGTACGCGCTATGAAGCCATGTTCGATGAAGTATTGGTACAATAAAGTCGGTAAGATGCGGGTCATTGAAAAGTTTCATCCATCCTGTAGCATTGAAATGGAGCATTGGTGAGATATGCCAGGCTTGATTGGATATATTCAGGATCATCGTCGCAGTGTTCGGACTTTGCATCTGGATACAATGGCGGCAGCGTTAGAGCCGGAGGAGCGTTTCAGGCGGGACTTGTATGAGGAAGATGGTATCGGCTTAGGAAGAGTAAGCCTGGGCATTCTCCAACCGGTTGCGCAGCCGGTTTGGAATGAAGATCAAAGCGTTGGCGCGATGATGGAGGGGGAGTTCTATGAGGCGGGTGACTTGCGTCGGGAGATGCAACAGCGAGGCCATTCTCTGAAGAGCGGCAGCGATGTCGAGCTTGCCCTTTGTTTGTATGAGCAATTCGGAGACGACTTTGCCAGCCGGGTGAAAGGCGCTTTTACGATTGCGATATGGGATCATAAGCAGCGCAAGCTGCTGCTGACCAATGATCGTTTAGGTCTATACCCACTATATTATGCTCAAACGGTCAATGGGTTGATCTTCGCCTCAGGCGTGCGCGCCTTATTCGCCGATCCAGAATTGCCTAGAGATACCGATCCAATCGCCATGGCTCAATTTTTAACCTTCGACCACATGCTTGACGATCGCACGTTGTTGCAAGCAGTGAAGCTCTTGCCGCAGGCAGTGGTCTTCACGTATTCAAATGGCGCAGCGAACATTCGCCGTTATTGGCGCGCGAAATACGCCGAGCAATTTCCATTGCGTGATGAAGATGAATATGTTGAGGAGCTGAACCATCATCTGAAGCAGGCTGCAGCGCGTCAGGCGCAGGATGATCTCAGGAAAGGTTTGTTGCTCAGCGGTGGATTAGATTCACGAGTCATCCTCGCCTATTTAGCTGAGCTTTTACCAGCCCATCAGATACAGACCTTTACCTGGGGCATCCGTGGTTGCGACGACGCTCGCTTTGGACGGGAATTGGCGAATCTCTGCGGCGCGCCGCACCATTTTTTAGAACTGAAACCAGATTGGTTGCTGACGCAAGCCAATGAGGCGGTTCGCATCACAGATGGTTTAGGCAATATTTTTAATTTGCACGCCCTGGCAGCCGCGAAAGAAGCCGGAAGTATTGCTCAAGTCATCTTTAAAGGTTTTATGGGCGATGCCATGATGGGCTTTGCCATTCGGCGGCGTTTCTTTGCTAACTACTCAGACTCTGATTGGTGGCAAGCCCATCTGCAGACGCATCGCGATCAAGGCGTCATTACATTTGAAGCAAAAGATAAGCAGCAATTATTCACCCCTGAATTTCAACAGGGCGTGGGAGATGCTGTTTTTGAGAGCTATCGGGCGGGGATGCGCGCCGCCGGTGTCAGTCACATGTCTGGACAGCGCCTCTATTTCGATATGACACAACGTGTTCCGCGTATGACCATTCACGGCGTGGAAGTGGTGCGCAGTTACGCGGCGGTGCGTTTGCCTTTTTGCGATTACGATCTGTGGGACTTCACAATGAATGTCCCACCGGGTTATTTGTATGAGCGATACTTGATCCATCGGGTGTTTTCGGAAACCTTCCCGAAATTTGCCAAAGTGCCCATTGCGCAGACTGGTTTACCCATGATCTCCTGCGCCAGAGATGTGCTCTTGCGAGGGAAACAGTTTGTGCAATGGCATCTGCGCTCAGCCGGCCTGGAGAGGCTGGCGGGGCCTGCGCACCGACCCTATAAAGATTATCACAACTGGTTGCGGACGGTGTTGAAGGATTGGGCGTTCTCGATATTGCTTAGCCCGTCGGCGTTGCAACGCGGTTATTTCCAGCCGGAGTATATTCGTAAGCTGCTGGATGAACACATGAGCGGGGTGAATCACACAACCCGATTGGGCGCGCTGCTCTCGCTTGAGTTGTGGCACCAACAATTCATTGATCGCCCCATTGTTGTTAATAAAAGCTAAATGATGCCTTTGAAAGGGCGGTGCGCGGAGAAGATGAGAATTGGCGTTGCAATTGAAGACACCTGGGCTTTTTTTAAAGAAATTTTTGATGAGTTGTGTGAACATCATTCAGTGACATTATTTCAACGTCGAACGATCCAATCGCCCATTTTTTATGATCGGATCAACCAATCCATTTATGATCATGACCTTCGCTCTTTTATGCGGAATAATCAGGTTGTTTTTTTTGAGTGGGCCAGCGGATTGCTCGAAAGCGCCAGCCAGCTACCGAAGACCTGCGGTATAGTGACACGGCTTCATCGTTACGAAATGTATCGCTGGGCGGATAACATTCGATGGGACGTTGTAGATAAAATCATCCTGGTCAGCCAGGCGAAGCGCGGCGAGTTCATTCAGCGCTTTCCGGCGCAAGCAGAAAAAATCGTTGTTATTCCAGAAGCGATCTCTTTAGACCGCTTCGCTTTGCCTCCCAGGCCTTTTAATGGCGACCTGGGCATCTTGTGTCACCTGACGCCGCGCAAACGGGTTTATGAGTTGATCCTGGCCTTCTATGAACTGAACAAAATTCGGGGCGATTATCGGCTACATATTGGTGGCGGCGAACATCCACTTTTTAGAGATTATTTTCGCGCCTTACATGGATTGGTCGAGAAATTGGGATTGCAGGAGCGCGTGATTTTTTATGGTCGCGTGGAGCAGCCTGAAACCTGGTACGGAAACATTGACATCTTTATTTCAAACAGCTATTCGGAGGGCTTGCAGGTTTCTCCGATGGAAGCGATTGCCAGCGGCAGATATTGCCTGTCTCATTATTGGGAAGGCGCGGACGAACTACTGCCTGTTGATAGCCTTTACTTAACAGAACAGGAATTGATACGGCGGATATTGGATTACAGCGATCTCTCTCAGACACAGAGACTGGAAAAAATAGCGGCTCAACAAGCCCTGGTTCGCGAGCGTTTCGACATTCATAAGGTCAAAGGGGAAATCCGGCGGCTGGTTGAACAGGTCGGAGAATTCTATGCGGATAGGTCTTGATGAAGATTGGTTATTTGATGCAAAAGGGCGAAGAAATCCGCAAACCGCCCTATAACGGACCGGCGAATCATGTGCGGCATATTGTTCAAGAATTAGAGCGGTTGGGACACACGATTTGGATACTCTTCCGAATGGATGGGGGTCTGTGGCTCTCCGAGGGTTTGCAGCAGTTCCGCATGATTCAAGCGCAACGTATGGATCAGAGCGCTTTGCGACTGGTGGAGCGAGTCGTTCGGCGTTCACAGTCTGCTTTAAGATTGCCCTATTTTGCATATTTCGATAGTCTGCGTTTTGCATTGGCCTGTCAACAAGAGCTATCTGATTGTGATGTATTTCTGGAGCGGATGAGTTGGATGATGTCCGGCGGGACATGGGCTGCCCGGCGGCTGAGAATCCCTCTGGTGTTGGAATACAACGGGGACCCGTTGGCGGATCTGGAGGCGAAAGGGATTGAACCGCAAGGAGTACAACGTCGCATTGCGATGCGTGCGATGAAGGCTGTTATTCGGTCGGCGGATCGGATCGTTGCCACAGGCGAGGGTTGGCGCGACAGTTGTATTCAGAAGTGGGGCGCTCGACCAGATCAGATGGTGGTGATTGAAAACGGTACAGATTTGATTCACATTCTTTCGCGCAGCCAATTGCGATGCTTTCAGCCCGAAGATCAGAATCTTCGTCGGCGCACGCTGGTCTATCTGGGTGGATTCTATGCCTGGCACGGCATCAGCGTGCTGCTTGACGCATTTGTCGAAGTCATCCAACATACGCCGAATGTCGAACTTCTGCTCATTGGCGCCGGGCCAGGTGAAAGTGAAGCGCGTTCGCTGGCAGCATCGAATGGATTGCAAGAACATGTGCGCTTTTTGGGCCAGATGAGCGCCGAACAATACGCGCCCATCCTGGCGCAGGCTGATCTTGGCCTTTCCCCTTATTGTGGCTGGCCAGAATATTCGGGTTTGAAGATTTTCGATTATAAGGCTGCTGGTCTGGCGATCATTGCCTCTGGCGAAGATGGTCATCCGGTCACGCTCAAACATGGTCAAAGCGGATGGATTGTGCCGCCGTGCGACCGCCAGGCGTTGGCAGAAGGCATCTGCTATCTGCTCTCGCATCCTGATCTTTGCCGTCAGATGGGGCAACAGGCCAGAATTGAAGCTGAAGAATTACATGGTTGGGAACACACCGCCCGACGGATGGAAGAAGTTCTATTAAGCCTGGCGAAGCAATGATTCGATGAACGGAAGTGTTTACAATTTTCCAGAAATACTCGTCAGCGTCATGATGCCAGTCTATAACGCTGAACGCTACGTGGCGCAGGCCATTGAGAGCGTGTTGGCGCAAAGTTATCCACATTGGGAGTTAATTATTGTGGATGATGGTTCGACTGATCGCAGCGGGCAAATCGCCAGGCAATATCAGGATGCGCGCATTCGGGTTTATTACCAGAAAAACGCTGGCGAGGCGGCAGCGCGCAATCAAGCTCTGGCGCAAATGAAGGGTGAGTTGCTGGCTTTCATTGATGCGGATGATTTTTACCAGCCCAATCATTTGGAGTTGATCGTTCGTTATCTGGCGGATAACCCGCAACGTGATGGGGTTTACACCGACGGTTATCACTGCGACGAAGAGGGGCGTCGGTTGAAAAGCCTTGCCAGCAGACGTCGGGGGCCATTTGAAGGTTGGATATTTCCCGAAGTAGTGCGCTCTTCAGATGTGTTTGGCCCGCCGATTTGCGTCGCCCTGCGGAGTGAAAAGATCCGCGCCTGGCAATTACAATTCGATCCTGAAATTGTCATTGGCCCGGACTGGGACTTCTTAACCCGCTATTCTGAACAGGCATCCTTCGGTTATATAGATGAGAAAACCTGTTATTATCGCATTCACCAGACGAACATCACGGTGAAGACCGATTTACGCCGCCGCGCGGGTTATCTGGCTCGCTGCCGGGAAAAGGCGATCAAATTGTCCAGGTTCAATGAATGCCCATTAGACGTCCGGCGCTGGGTGTTCTATGATCTGCTGATCAACTTGCTGACTGGAGAGATGGAACGCCGGGATCGAATCACTCGCTGGCCTGAATTTGAGCAACTTCCACCCAATGAAAAGGCAAACTTGCTGCGCTGGATGGCAACTTCAGCGATAATGGAGATGGATAACTCGCCGTTTATCCGTCAATGGTATGAACGAGCCAGAGAATACGCCCCACGGAATGGACGAGTTTTAGTGCAATACTGGTTGCATCGGATCAGCCCGGCTATATTGCGCAAAGCGTTGCTGATCTTAGCGCGCAGAGGAGGGCTGCAAGACCCCTTTGCAGATTTTAAAATTTCTCCATAATTGGTCGGCTAATTTCGTCTATTTCGGGTAAAATTCATCACGTTCTTGATGAGCAAGCGTCATACCGCTGATGATACTGGCGCGACCATTCATCGTAGATCAACATCCATAGCAGGGCTGACCAGTATGCGGATTGCAATTTATCACAACTTGACTTCGGGAGGAGCGAAACGTTCCCTTTTTGAACAGAGTAAGCGCCTGGCGACGCGTCATACGATTGATGTGTATTCGCTCTCGACCGCCAATCATGAATTTGCAGATCTGAGACCCTGGGCTACGAAATATACTGTCTTTTCGTTTAAACCTTTGCCGCTGCTGAATTCGCCGTTTGGGAGGCTGAATCAGATCATTCGCTGGCTTGACTTGCTTCGCATAAAGAGGATCAATCGCGCGATTGCAGCAAAGATTGAGGCGCAATCCTATGATGTCTTATTTGTTCACCCCTGTCAGTTTGAGAATAGCCCCAGTCTGCTGAAGTTTGTCGCCAGGCTACCCAAGGTCATCTGGTTTCATGAACCTCTGCGGTTGCTGTATGAAGAAATGCCGGCGCGCCCGTATGATCTTGTACAATCGCCGCGGCGTAAGTTGCTGAATGAATTGGATCCATTGCCCGCCCTGTATCGAGGCGAATTGCGTCGGAACGATCAAAACAATCTAAAGTATGCCAACCGCGTTCTGGTCAATTCCGAATTCATACGATCGGCGGTTAAACGTATCTATCAAGTTGATCCAGTGGTGAACTATTTAGGGGTTGACGCTTCTCTTTTTCGCCCTTTGGGGATGGAAAAACTGGGATATGTATTTTCGGTGGGTTCATTGACCCCCTTGAAGGGCTTTGATTTCCTGATCGAGGCGATTTCGCTTCTTCCAGTTAGTGAACGCCCAGCGTTTGTTATCGCCAGTAATTTTTCAAGTCCTCAGGAAAAGGAGTATTTACTGGCGCTGGCTGGCAATAAATCTATCGTTCTTCATTTGTTAGAAAACGTGAGCGACTCGCGATTGGTTGAATTGTATAACCAGGCGGCGGTTACGCTGTACGCTCCCATTCGAGAGCCGTTTGGATTTGTTAGCCTGGAAACAATGGCATGCGAAACGCCTGTAATCGCCGTGCGCGAGGGCGGCATTCAGGAGACAGTGGTGCATCAACAAACAGGGCTTTTGGTGGAACGCGATCGTGAGGAGTTCGCGGATGGTATTTCTCAACTGATGAAAGATTCTGAAACGGCTGATCGTTTCGGCAAAGCAGGTAGAGCACACGTCTTACAGAATTGGACCTGGGAACGATCGGTGGATGAGCTGGAAAAGTTATTATCCTTCTGATGGATTTGGGAGACGCAGCGAATATGGATTTTTCGTGGACTGAAGAACAATTGGCGTATCAAAAAGCGGTGATTGAATTCGCTCGGAAAGAGCTGAACGCGGATCGAATAGAGAACGATCATGCTGGCGTGTTTCCTCGCGACAAATGGATGAAATGCGCTCGTTTTGGCATTCAAGGGTTGCCTTTTCCTGAAGAGTATGGCGGAGCAGATGCAGACATTATGACCACCATGCTCACAATGGAAGGACTGGGTTATGGTTGTCAGGACAACGGCTTGATCTTTGCCATCAATGCTCAAATGTGGAGCGTGATGATGCCGATCTTTTCCTTTGGCAGCGAAGCGCAAAAACGCAAGTATTTGCCCGGCATGTGCAACGGTTCATTGATTGGCGCTCATGGCATGACCGAGCCCGATTCTGGCTCAGACGCCTACAGTCTAAGAATGACCGCTGCCCGCCGCGATGGGGGTTATATCTTGAATGGCAGCAAGATGTTTGTCACCAACGCGCCGGTGGCTGATCTGGCGGTGGTTTTTGCAACTGTTGATCCGAATAAGAAGATGTGGGGGATTACGGCCTTTGTGGTTGAAAAAGGAACACCTGGCTTCACCGTCAGCCGAGAACTGGAAAAGATGGGTCTGCGCACCTCGCCGATGGGCGAGCTGGTTTTTCAAGATTGCTTTGTCCCCGAGGAGAATCGCATTGGTCCGGAAGGCGCCGGGGCGCGCATCTTCAACGACTCGATGGAATGGGAGCGTAGTTGTATTCTTGCCAGCCACATCGGGGCAATGGAACGCCAACTGGAATACGCCATCCAATACGCCCGCGAGCGTAGCCAATTTGGACAGCCGATTGGCAAATTTCAGTCGGTGGCGAATCGGATCGTAGATATGAAAGTGCGCCTGGAAACGGCGCGCCTGCTGTTGTATAAGGTGGCTTGGCTTAAGAAAATGGGCAAAACAGCCGTGATGGAAGCGGCTATCGCGAAATTGTATCTCAGCGAGAGTTTTGTCCAATCCAGTCTGGATGCAATTCGCACGCTGGGGAGTTATGGATATATGACCGAGTTTGAGGTCGAGCGTGACTTGCGTGATGCGATCGGGGGAACGCTTTATTCTGGCACCTCTGATATTCAGCGCAATATTATTGCTCGAATGTTGGGTTTATAGCGGATAAGCAGTGGTTTTTTAGAGATGGGAGGATAACTGTGGCGCGATTTTTACTTACCCATGCTGTGACCCAGGGAGCAGAAAAGCACCCGCAACACGAAGCGATTCGGTTTGCCGGCCAGGCGCTCAGCTATGCTGAATTAGAACAGCGCACGAATAGCATTGCGCGCGCTTTGATTGAGCAAGGAGTGAGGCGCGGCGACCGTGTCGGCGTTTATATGAATAAGAGCCTGGAATCGGCTATTGCGATCTATGGCATTATGAAAGCTGGCGGCGCTTATGTGCCATTAGACCCGTTCGCGCCCGTACAGCGCCTTTCCTTTGTTATTCAGGATTGCGGCATTCGCCATTTATTGACTCAAGAGATGAAACTGGCGCAGGTAGAAGAGATCATGCGAACGCCGGTTAAGGTGGAGTGCATCATTGGATTAGAAACGGCTATTGATCATCGTCCAGATGTGCGGTATTTAACCTGGGAGGAGGCATATCAGACGCCGAATCAAGCCATTTCATACAGCCTGACAGAGCAAGATCTCGCTTATATTTTGTACACCTCCGGTTCGACCGGCAATCCAAAGGGGATTATGCACACCCACCGCAGCGGGTTAAGCTTTGCCGAATGGGCTGCAGATGAATATGGATTGCGCCAGGAGGATCGCTTGAGCAATCATGCTCCATTGCATTTTGATTTATCTACGTTTGATTTCTTTGCTGGCGCAATTGCCGGGGCCACAACAGTGATCATCCCAGAGGCGCTTACCAAATTCCCCGCCAGCCTATCGCGCTTGATCGCCGATGAGCGCATCTCGGTTTGGTATTCAGTGCCATTTGCATTAATCCAACTGATGGAACACGGCGTGTTGGAAAGTCGCGACCTGAGCGCGCTGCGTTGGGTCTTGTTCGCCGGTGAAGTGTTTCCCACCAAACATTTGCGGGAATTGATGCTTAAGCTTCCAGGCGTCCGTTTCAGCAATCTTTATGGCCCGACAGAAACCAATGTATGCACCTACTATCATGTGCCAGAACCGCCAGTTGGAGATGAGACTATTCCTATCGGCTTGCCATGCGCTAATGTGGAAGACCTGGTCTTAGATGCGGATGATCGCCCTGTAGGGCGGGGAGAGGTGGGCGAGCTGGTGATCCGCGGGGGGGTGGTCATGAAGGGTTACTGGGGGCAACCCGATCGCAATGCGACTTGTTTTTACCGGCGGCGGGTTTTTAATGATTTTGAAGATATTTTCTACCGCACCGGCGACCTGGTTCAGCAGGATGAAAACGGTAATTATCGTTATTTAGGCCGGAAGGATCGTCAGATCAAGACACGTGGCTACCGCGTGGAATTGGATGAGGTCGAAGTGGCGTTGTTGTCTCATCAGGGGGTCGAGGAAGCTGCGGTTTATCCGATCCCGGATAACCAGGGTAGCAATTTGATCGGCGCTTCGGTGATCCTCAAGCCGGGGTCGCTTCTGACAGAAGCCGATCTGGTAGAACATTTGAATAACCGGTTGCCATCCTATGCTGTGCCGGCCAAGATTTTCATACTCGATGATTTTCCCCGCACCTCAACAGGTAAAATCAATCGTCGTGAACTTCAGGCATGGGCGTTGCAAAGCCTGGGGAATTGATTTTGGGGAATTTATCACTGCCGAATTAAGCATTCATTCAATCAACTGATGGAGGATACACACGATGGACCGAAAGACAGCTTTAACCCAGTATATCAAGCAAGAGATTATGCGCAACCCGAATGCAAAACTCCAGGAGAATGATGACCTGCTCAGCGCAGGTGTTTTGGATTCGCTGGCTATTTTGCAGCTTGTGGCTTATATCGAGGAGGCGTTCGGGATCAAGGTCCCAGACGAAGACGTTGTTTTTGAGAATTTTCAGAGTATCAATGCCCTGTCGCAATATCTGGATGGACATAATTAACCGTCCGCAGGCGCGTCCCAATTCACTTCAGGTATTTGGAGGAAACAGAGATGTATAACGTAATTATCGTTGGCGGTGGTCCAGCGGGCTCAGCCTTAGGTTCATTTTTATCTGCTGCGGGGATCAAGAATATGATCCTTGAAGCAGCAAATCACCCTCGCCCACATGTGGGAGAGTCAATGGTGACTTCTTCGACCCGCGTCTTTAAAGAAATTGGCTTTCTAGAAGTCTTGGAGCGGGAGGGTTTTATCCACAAGTATGGCGCCTCCTGGCACCCACCAGCGGGCAAGGAATTCGCGATTGAATTCGGCGAATTTCCCCAGGATGGCATCGAACAAAACTATACCTACCATGTGGATCGCAGTAAGTTCGATCTCTTGATGCTCAAGCACGCCGAACAGAAAGGTACGAAGGTATATCAAGGCGTTCACGTGAAACAGGTGTTGTTCGAAGACGGCCGCGCGGTGGGTGTGCGGGCGATGTTTGGCGATAAAGAAGTGGACCTTCACAGCAAGTTTGTCGTGGATGCAACCGGTAGAAACACTCTGCTGGGCAATCAGCTCAAGTTGAAAGTGAAGGACCCCATTTTTGATCAATATGCTGTGCACGCCTGGTTCACCGGTGTGGATCGCGGCAACGAGCACACGGCTGATTTCATCCACATCTATTTTCTGGAAATTGAGCGCGGCTGGGTCTGGCAAATCCCTATCACACCAGAGATCACTTCGATAGGCGTGGTCGCGGATAAAAAGGTTTTCCGCCAGTCTTTCACCGATCAAGAGGAGTATTTTTATACCACATTGCGAACAAACGTGATGGCTGAGCAAGCCATGCGCAACGCAATTCGCATTAACGATTTCAAGGTCGAAGGCGACTATAGCTACAGTCTGAGTAAATTTGTGGGCAACAATTTCATATGCGTGGGCGATGCGGCGCGCTTTGTTGATCCAATCTTTTCATCCGGGGTCAGCGTCGCGCTGTATAGCGCCAAATATGCTTCGGAACGCATTCGGATTGCCTTTGAGACGGGTGATTTTAGCGAAGAGGCGTTAAAGCCTTACGAGACGCGTATGCGCGGCGGTGTTGGCATTTGGTATGAATTTATTCGCTTGTACTATAAGCTGTTGCCACTCTTTACGCATTTCATCCAATCCAGGGAGCATCGTCTGGAGGTGTTGCGTCTCTTACAAGGTGAAGTGTATGACCGCAAAGATGTGCCTGTACTGGATGCGATGCGGAAATACATTGAGAGCGTGGAGAAATCCGATTCTCACTTGTTGAAATCGCGCCTGACCAACATCCCGATTGATTAGGGATTTTCCCTTTTCTGGATTACGTAGCCAAATGGTTCGACGATTTCTCTATCTAAACGGCGCGGCGATTCTTTGCGTGGTTATATTTCACGCGCTGGGGATGGGCTTTGTAGCCATGTTCGATTGGGCGCACCGTTATTTGCCTGCATCAATGCCGGTGACCAGCGCGATTGGTTCGTTGGGGTATTATGTGTTGCGCCTGCTGGAACAGATGGTAGTTTTTAGTATCCCGGCTTTTCTCTTTGTGTCTGGTTTTTTCGTTGCCGCGGCCACAGAGAGAAGCCGGGATACAATCGCCTGGGAGATTGTTCTGACGCGGGTTAAGAAACTGTTGATCCCGTATCTGATTTGGTCTCTTATAGCCATGTCCTTGCAGGTAGTGTTAGAAGGGGAGCGGTTCTCGCTAAATGTCATTGTGATCAATTTGCTAATTGGCAGATCGAATGACGTGCTTTACTTTGTACCGCTGCTGATCCAATTTTATTTGCTTTCGCCGTGGCTGGTGCGAATGGTGCGCTGGAATTGGAAAACAGTTTTATGGATTGCCGGGATTTTACAATTCGTAGTACAGTTACTGCCCTATAGCATCTATTTGGGTCTGAACATTCCGTGGATAGATTCTATGGCGATTTTTATCCCGCGTTGGCTTTTCCTGGCGCGCATTTTTTGGTTCCCTTTAGGGATTGTCTTCGGATTTCATCTGGATCAATTCAAAGCGTCTTTATATAAACTGCGCTGGGTCTGGCTGATCACTGCGCTCGTATTAATCCCTGCTGGGGTCATCGAGTGGGAGATGTATTATCGCTTGTCTGGTTTAGCCTGGCTACCGCACCGGGAGACGATCTTGGATAGCTTGTATACCATTGCCGTGCTATTCAGTTTCTTCGGCTTTTCTAACAGTAAGTTGCCGATGGCGAAGGCAATGGAAGGTTTGGGCAAAGACTCTTATGGCATTTATTTGACCCACGCCATCTTCATCCTTTATATTGGGAAGATTGTTTATCATGCCGCGCCGCAACTGTTGGCTCATCAGGTTCTGTTTGCCGGGTTGTTATTTGCGGCGAGTTTGATTGGCCCGTTGGTGCTGATGCGTCTATCTGAGCGAACTCCCTTGCGCCGCTTCTATAGCTATCTTTTTGGCTAGGCAGGTTTACAAGGTCTCCCCGTTCAATCTGCTATCGAATTTGTTTAGGATCAAAAACTGTTCACATGGCGAGAAGACTCCTTTATCTTAATGGCATAGCCATCATTAACGTGATTCTTTATCATGCCTCTGCATGGGGTTTTATAGCCTTGTTCTGGTGGACCGATCGCTACCGGGAAGTGACCGTGCCGAACTTCGATCAAATGGGCAGTGCTGCATATTATGGTTTGAGGCTCATAGAACAATACGTCATCTATGGTATCCCGGCATTTTTACTTATCTCCGGTTTTTTTGTGGCAGTAGCTACCGGTCGCAATCGAGATACCGTGGGATGGGATTTTATCTTTGCGCGGTTAAAGAATTTGCTCATCCCGTATGTCTTATGGTCAATCATTCTGTTGGGCTTCGATTGGGTCAATGGGCGTTCATTTAGCTTTGGGGAAATTCTAAGGATACTCTTGACCGGTCAAGCAGCAGATGCGTTTTATTTCATCCCAATGTTGACCCAGCTATATTTGCTCTCGCCATTCTTCATCCCGTTGATCAAAAAAAATAGCTGGTTGGTATTACTTCTTGTGGGCATTTTTCAATTACTGATTGGCTTGCTTCGCTATACCGCGATCCTTCATACTGAATTGCCCATATTATCTTCCATCGGTTTTCTCAATCGAAGTTTTTTGTTTACTGGAAATATTCTTTGGTTCATTTTCGGGATTGTTTTTGGTTTCCATCAGCAAGAGATCAGGCAGACCTTCTATCGTTTTCGGTGGCTGTTGTTGACAGGGGGCGTCATTTTTTACCTCCTGGGCTTTTTTGAATGGGAATATCTGCTTCGGGTTTCAGGTGAACCCTGGTTGGGGCCCAGGGAGACATTTGTGGATCTGTTTTATGCCGCGTGTTTTCTATCATTGTTCATTGCGATGGATCATATTAAACTGCCGTTTCAGAAGGCGATTAGCCAAATTGGGGCGCACTCTTATGGCATTTATTTATCTCATACCCTGGCGCTTATATTTGTTGCTAAATTGACTTATCATTTTGCGCCGCAGATCTTAAGCATTCAATGGCTATTTCAACCCCTTTTATGGATTGTTGGATTAGGCGGACCGCTAATCCTGATGGCGATCGTAGATCGCTCGCCGCTGCGCCGATATTATGCTTTAATTTTTGGTTAGGTGTTTGATCTGATTGATCGAATGGAGCGCTTATGAGCAGAATTTTAGTCACTGGTGGAGCGGGGTTCATAGGCTCACACCTTGCAGAAGAATTGATTTGCAACGGGCATGAGGTCGTTGTTCTGGATGATTTGAGCGGCGGCTTTGTGGATAATGTGCCTGTGGGGGCGCGTTTCGTTCAGGGTTCGATCCTGGATGTCGAATTGATCAACCGGTTATTTACCGAGCATAAATTTGAATATGTGTATCACCTGGCAGCCTATGCAGCGGAGGGGCTGAGCCACTTCATCAAGCGTTTTAATTACAACAATAATCTGATCGGCAGCGTGAATTTGATCAATGCGGCGGTCAATTACGATGTGCGTTGCTTTGTATTTACCTCATCCATTGCGGTTTATGGCGCAAGCCCGGAACTGCCGATGACTGAGCTAACCCCACCACATCCAGAAGATTCCTATGGCATTGCCAAACTGGCGGTTGAGCAAGAATTGGCTGTTTGTAAAGAGATGTTTGATCTGAATTTCATCATTTTCCGGCCGCACAATGTTTATGGGGAAAAACAGAATATCGGCGATAAATATCGCAACGTGGTGGGCATATTTATGAATCAGATATTGCAGAATAAGCCTATGACCATCTTTGGCGACGGCAACCAAACGCGCGCTTTCAGTTATATTGGCGATATTACACCCGTGATGGCCAGGGCAATAGAGACTCCAGAAGCGTACAACCAAATCTTCAACATCGGCGCGGATCAACCTTACAGCGTGAATGAGCTGGCTGAGGCTGTTGCCTCTGCCATGGGTGTGGAAGCGAATATTGTACACTTACCTGCCCGCAACGAGGTCTTGAATGCGTATTCATCTCATGAGAAGGTGTATCGTATCTTTGGCGAGACGCCTCGCACCAGTCTGCAAGATGGTTTAGCGCGCATGGCGGCCTGGGTCAAACAACATGGCGCTCGTCAATCCAAGAAGTTTGATGAAATCGAAGTGGAAAAGAATTTCCCGCTCGCCTGGTTGACTTAACCGTGTCGTATCCTTGTGTAATCACAGTTATCTTGAACACGAATCGTCGCGACGATACGTTGGAGTGTCTCGAGTCGCTATACCGAAGCACTTATCCGAACCAGCAGGTGATTGTATTAGATAACGCTTCGTCGGATGGTTCGGCGACGGCGATTCTGGAGCGCTTTCCTCAGGCGATTCTTATTGAGTTGAGTCGTAATTTGGGTTATGCTGGCAATAACAATGTGGGCATCGAAGAAGCAATCCGGCGAGGCGCCGACTGGATCTTTGTCTTGAATGAAGATACGATTTTGGCGCCGGATTGTATCGAACGCCTGGTGATTGTGGGCGAGGAAGATGCGCGCATCGGGATAGTCGGCCCGCTGGTCTATCATTATGATGAGCCGGAGATTATCCAATCTGCCGGCGGCAAATTAGACGCCAATTGGACGGCGCTTCATATCGGTCAGAACGAACCCGATGCGGGTCAATATCGTGCATCACGCGATGTAGATTGGGTTTCTGGCTGCGCTGTTTTGGTTCGACGAAAAACAATTGAGGAAATCGGAGCGCTGGATGAGCGCTTCTTCTACTATTGGGAAGAAACGGATTGGTGTATGCGAGCGCGAGAGCATGACTGGAGGGTCGTTCATGCGCCGCAAGCCAGGCTTTGGCACAAGGGCGTGCAACGAGATTATCAACCGTCGCCAAATGTAACCTATTACGCCACGCGTAACCGATTACTGTTTTTGCGCAAACACCACGCTCCGCTGAAGGTTTGGTTTTTTGTTTGGCTGCAAAACCTCCGCACGTTGTTTAGTTGGTCGGTAAAGCCAAAATGGCGCGCTTCGATGCGCGAGCACCGCCGAGCGTTACAGCAAGGGATGTTGGATTTCATGCGCGCACGTTGGGGCATGCGAACTCTATAGGGATAGAAATATCGGGGCGTCTTTATGAGAGAGACATGGGCTTATTATCTTCGGGGCCTGGCTATGGATATTGGAATCAAGAAGAGTCACACGAATTACCAAAAATTCATCCTTCTGGGAAGGTCGCGAACCGGATCAAATTATTTACGCGGGTTGCTGAATTCGCATAGCCAGGTTATTGTGTTCGGCGAGCTGCTAAAGAACGATCAAAACATCGAATGGGGTATGGATGGTTATCCATCGCAGGGTCGGGCGTTGCAAATCATGCGGACACAACCTGTTCAATTCATGGAGAAATTTGTCTTTGGGAAGCACCCGCCGCACATACAGGCAGTTGGTTTCAAGCTTTTCTATTATCATGCTCAGCAAAATTTGCTCCAGCCAGTTTGGGAATACCTTCACCGAACCATTGAAATCCGAGTCTTGCATATCAAGCGGCGCAACATCTTACGCACACATCTCTCTCGCCAACGGGCAGAATTAACCGATCGGTGGGCGAATGTCAACGGGTCAATGGAGAAAGAAGAGCCGATCACGTTGTCTTATGAAAAGTGTCTGCAAGATTTTGTTCAAACCAGAAAATGGGAGGAGGAGTTTGACGCCTATTTTGCGGATCATCCGAAGAGAGACGTTGTATATGAAGATTTGATTGCAGACCCCAATCGGGAGCTGGCGGAAATTCAGGATTTTCTGGGTCTTCGCTTCGAACCGCTCCAACCAGGCACATATAAACAATCGGTTCGGCCTCTCTCGCAAGCTATAGCGAATTTCTCGGAATTAAAGGAGCAATTTGCCAATACCCCTTGGGCATCCTTCTTCCAGGAAAACGAATGAGGATCCTGTTTCTATCCACTTGGTTCCCTTATCCGCTGGATCAGGGCAGCAAGATCAGGGCATATTATTTGCTCAGGTCTCTGGCCGAGCAGCATGAAGTAGCCCTGGCCAGCTACGAAGACGTGGAGCTTAAACCGGAGTGGCGTCAGCACATTGAGAAAATGTGCGCCCGGGTGTTCACATTGCCGCGAAGACCATTCACGGTCAGTCGGATCAGAAGCTGGTTGGGATGGCTTTCGCCAATGCCAAGCGCAGTCGTGGGGATGTATTCAAATGAGATGGCAGAATTGGTGCAGCGGGCAGCCAGGGAATGGCAGCCCCAAGTGATTGTGGCTTTGACATTTGTCACCGCTCCCTACGCGCTCAAGACGCCAGGCGCTTTAAAGGTCGTTGATATTGACAATTACATGGCGCGTATGCTTATGGAGACGATCTCGATGGCCGATTCAGCCGTTGGGGCGCTGCGCAGGCGATTGGCGTATGTTAAATTTCTGCAATATGAGAAATCTCTTTACCGAAAGTTCGATCTGTGTTTGGCGGTGACTAGCACGGATAGAGAATTGGTCGTTCGAGAGTTAAAACTGACGCCCAATCAGGTTGCGGTCGTCCCGAATGGCGTGGATTTATCCTGGTATCAATGTGACACAGTTGTGAAAGAAGCAAACACTCTGATTTATAACGGGGCACTGACTTATCAAGCTAATTTTGACGCAATGGAGTACTTTTTGCGCGCCATCTTTCCGAAGATCATTGATCGTTATCCACAAGCGCGGCTGAAAATAACAGGCCGCACCGAAGGCGTGAATTTAAATGAGTTGAGATTGAACGATCATGTTGAGTTTACAGGCTACGTAGAAGATATTCGCCCGGTGGTAGCCAGCAGCGCGGTTTGTGTTGCGCCGTTGCGGATGGGGGGCGGCACCCGGCTCAAAATCTTAGAGGCGATGGCTTTAGGCGTTCCAGTGGTCAGCACCACGAAAGGGGCAGAGGGGTTGGATGTTCAGCATGAGAGGCAGATATTGATTGCAGATACGCCCGATGAATTTGCCGGGCAAGTTCTCCGGCTGCTCGAATCGGCCCAGCTCCGTGAAGAAATCGCTCAGAATGCGCTGGAATTGGTAAAGGACAGGTATGATTGGAAGCGCATCGGCGGCGATTTTTGCGCCTCCATCGAAAGCCTGTTCACACAGACAACCTTATGATATAAGATAAAGATAGGCATTTTTCTCAGCGGGCGTAGATTGTAAAATGGCGGCCTTCAGTCCCGTTGGTCAATTGGTTGAACCAAATAATGGTGGTTATGGAAACGTCACACGGCGTGCAACCGAATATAGATAAGGCGAACACATCGAATAGTTCGCTAAGCAAATATCTCCCCTTTCAGGTGAGTTCACCGGAGGAGCGGGGTGGGTTGCTGCCGGACTGGGCGCTTACCCGGTTGGCTCAATTCCGATTGCCAGCTCCCTTGACTTTGTTGATCATCGGATTGGCGTTGGTCGTTGCAGTAATGGCGCCCCGAATTGCAGTCAATCAACGCATCTATTGGATGTTCCTGGGGGCCTTTTTCAGTGTGGTTGGCGCGGTGATATTGTTGCGTTGGCCCACCTTCGGATGGGTGGGTTTGATTATTGTGGCGTTGTTTGTGCCATTTTCCATCGGCACCGGTTCTCAGACGGGCATTAACGGCGCGGTGATATTGCTGACGGGTATGTTTGTCATCTGGCTGCTAGAGATGTTCAGCTCAAAACAGCAAATCCGCTTGCTGGCTAACCCAGCAGTGACAGCAGCGGTGCTCATGTGCGTGGTAGCTATTGTTGCATTTGGGTTTGGGCAGTTTTTCTGGTTGCCAACGCGAGCTGCGCCGCTGCGGGCGCAAATTGGCGGACTGGCGATCTTTATCCTCTCGATGATCGGCTTATTGGTGGTTGCGCATCAGATTAAAAGCTATAAGCAACTGGAATGGATGGTATGGGTAATGATCGCCGCTGGCGCCGTGTTTGTTGCGATGCGCTTGCTTCCTGTGTTGCGTCCATACATCTTCCGGGTGTTTGTGCGCCAGGCAGCTTTAGGGGTGGTGTTTTATATCTGGTTTATCGCCTTTGCAGCAGCGCAGGCTTTATTTAACCCCAAGTTAGATAGACGCTTGCGCCTGGCGCTGGGAGTTTTGGTGTTGCTTTTCTTTTACGTCAACACAGATGAGGGCCGTTTTTGGATCTCCGGCTGGTTGCCGGCTTTAATAGCCATGTTGGTTGTGGTGGTGTTAGGGAAACCCGAATTGGGGATTTGGGTTTTCCTGTTGGGAGTGATTGGTCTGGTAATAAACTTCACCAGCGATAGCGGCGTGCTTTCTGAAGGCGATAATTCCTATAGTATGCTGACCCGATTCGAAGCCTGGCGCATTATGTGGGAAATTATCAAGATTAACCCGGTCTTTGGATTGGGCATGGCGAATTATTATTGGTACACCCCGCTGTTTTCGATTTTGGGTTACAACGTAAACTTTAATTCGCATAACAACTATATAGATATTGTTGCTCAAACCGGGCTCGTTGGGTTACTCTGCTTTCTGTGGTTGATGTGGGAAGTCTGGCGAACGGGTTGGAGAACGTTGCCGCGCGCCCCTGAAGGATTTCCGAGAGCTTATGTCATAGGAGCAATGGGCGGTTTGATTGGCACGCTTGCCGCCGCGGGTCTTGGAGACTGGGTTATCCCATTTGTTTATAACATTGGTCTGATTGGCTTCCGTTCCAGCATATTTGCCTGGTTGTTTATGGGTGGTCTGCTGGCAGTTGCCAACATGATAGGACGTTCAAATACGGATACCAACGGGGTTCCAGCGGTATGATGCTTTCCATTGTCATTGTCAATTGGAACACTGGCGAGTTGCTCAGCCAGTGCCTTGACTCTATTTACATGGATCCCGAGCTTGTGGAAGCGTTTGAAGTATGGGTGGTTGATAATGCTTCGACAGATGGTTCCGCCCAGGCTGCGCTGGAGAAATATCCGCAAACGAAGCTGATCCGAAATCAGCAAAACCCAGGCTTCGCCGCCGCGAATAATCAGGCTATCCGCCAGGCGCGGGGCGATTATCTGTTGTTGTTGAATCCAGATACGATCTTGCACCCTGGAGCAGTGAGGACAATGCTGGATTTCCTTCGACGAAATCCAGCAGCAGGCGCAGTTGGACCGCGATTGCTCAACCCAGATCGGTCGCTTCAATACTCGTGCTCACCAGAGCCGACGTTGAGCAGAGAATTCAAACGTCTATTTCATCTTGGCGGTGTTCGCCCTGATGGATATTACGCAATGGATACCTGGGATACTGCTGAGCCGCGTTCGGTGGATGTTTTACTGGGAGCCTGCATTCTGGTGCGTCGCCAGGCGTTAGAAGATGCCGGTTTGTTTGAAGAAACCTATTTTATGTATTCCGAGGAGGTTGATCTTTGCCGCCGATTACGGCAAAAGGGGTGGGGCGTCTATTGGACGCCGACGGCGCAGGTGATTCATTTCGGCGGACAAAGCACGCGTCAGGCGGCTGCGGAAATGTTCTTGCAGCTTTATAAGTCGAAGATTGTATATTTCCGAAAACATTACGGCGCCTCAGCCGCCTGGATTTACAAGCTGATCTTGTTGGCTGCCAGTCTGCCCCGCCTGGCTATTGGGGCAGTGGTCTGGCTCGAACCCTCGCCCAGAAGGGAAACCCATCTGGCGATCGTTCGGAATTATCAAAGACTCATTGTAAAATTACCCGTTTTGTAGGGTTTGATTTTTATTTCATTGGAAGAGGCATAAAGATGACCATCGAGTCGCAGATTAAGGAATATATTGCCAAGAATTTGCTTTTCAGCAGCGACGGTTTCAAGTATTCAGATGAGGCTTCTTTTTTGGAAGAAGGAATTGTCGATTCGCAAGGGGTGATGGAGTTAGTGCTATTTGTCGAAGAGAATTTCAATATTCAGGTGAATGATCCAGAAATCGTCCCGGATAACTTCGACTCGGTGAGTAAACTGGCTGCCTATGTGAGGAGAAAGTCGGGGGTGTTCTAACTGGCAGGGTTTTGCCTTGCCATACTCGCGTCCAGTTTCACTGATGAGGAGCTTATGCTGGTTCAAGATTTTCTGCACAATAGCGTTGATCGCTCGCCAGAAAAAGTCGCTTTGATTTGCGACGGTCAACGTTTCAGTTATCGAGATATTGAAATCGCAGCCAACCGATTAGCCAATGCGTTCATCGGCGGGGGGTTGCAGCGCGGCGACCGGGTGGTGATTTACCTGCCAAATTCAGCCGCCAGTGTGACGGCTATTTTCGCCGCGCTTAAGGCAGGGGGCGTGTTTGTGGTAATCAATCACACCACCAAACAGGATAAGCTCATCCAAATCCTGAAGAATTGCCGGGCGACGGCGATCGTGACGCACGGGCGTGACGAAGCATTAATCCGCGCTATTTTATCCGCCGCGCCCTCGGTGAAAACGGTTGTGTTGACGAAGCCGATCTCGGACCAATTGGATATGCGCTCGCTAGAAAACGATCATCCGGCGCGTATTTTGATCTATGATGAAGTGCAAAAAACCGAATCTGATTTGCGCCCACCGAGGGTAAATATTGACCTGGATTTAGCATGTCTGATTTACACATCCGGCAGCACTGGGGAACCTAAAGGAGTGATGAGCGATCACAGTAATGTGGTGTTTGCGGCCAGCTCAATCATTGAATATTTGCAGAACGTGGAAGACGACATTGTCATTGACGTCTTGCCGCTTTCCTTCGATTACGGTTTGTATCAGCTATTGATGGTCTTTAAATTCGGCGGTACGCTGGTCTTGGAACGTTCTTTTGCTTACCCGGCGGCGATCTTGAAACGGATGGAAGAAGAGCGAGTTACCGGATTTCCGGGTGTTCCAACGATTTTCGCCATGTTGCTGAATATGGATTTATCGCAATTCGATCTATCACATTTGCGTTATATTACCAACACTGCTGCAGCTTTGCCTGCCAGCCACATCCAGCAGTTGCGACAGAAATTCCCCTGGGCGACCATTTATTCCATGTATGGACTGACCGAAACCAAACGCACCCTCTATCTGCCGCCAGATCAGTTAGATCGAAGACCCGATTCGGTTGGTATCCCTATCCCCGGAACTGAGGCGTGGGTGGTGGATGAGCAGGGCAACCGTCTGCCGCCAGGATCTGTGGGCGAGCTGGTGGTGCGAGGGCGGCACGTGATGCGCGGCTATTGGGAAGATCCTGAACTGACTGCGATGCGTTATCGGCCAGGCCTAATACCGGGCGAGCGGTTATGTTACACAGGCGACCTGTTTCGCATGGATGAGGAAGGTTTCTTTTATTTCGTGGGGCGGAAAGATGACATTATCAAGACGCGTGGGGAAAAAGTCGCCCCTAAAGAAGTAGAAAACGTCTTGTACCGCATCCCAGGGGTGGTAGAAGCGGCGGTGGTCGGTGTTTCGGATCCCGTGTTAGGAGAAGCTGTGAAAGCTGTGGTGGTTGCCGATCGCTCGCAATTGACCGAAGCGCAAATATTGGCTTTTTGCCGCGCCCATTTGGAAGATTTCATGGTTCCGCAGCAGGTGGAAATTCGGGACGAATTGCCAAAGACACCTTCAGGCAAGATTGACAAAAAGTTGTTGAAGTAGCCGCTGATTTATTGATTGGACCATGAGGAAGATACAGGTGAGGGTATGTGCGGGATTATAGGCGTTTTTAATCAAACAGAAGAGAGAAGAGTAGATAAAGACATCTTGCTGCAAATGTTGGGCCTGATCCGACATCGTGGGCCAGATGGATTTGGCGTTTACCAGGACGAGAAAGTCAGTTTAGGCAGCACGCGTCTCAGCATCATTGACATCAGCGGCGGCGACCAACCGATCAGCAATGAAAATGGTTCGATGTGGATCGTCTTCAATGGCGAGATTTTCAATTACATCGAGCTGCGCCCTGGTCTGGAGGCAAAGGGACATCGCTTTTCGACAAATAGTGATACTGAGGTGATCGTCCACCTCTTTGAGGAGTATGGCGCAGAATGTTTGAATTATCTCAATGGCCAGTTTGCTTTTGCGATTTGGGATGCCAATCGCCGGGAGCTTTTTCTGGCGCGAGATCGCCTGGGCATCCGCCCGCTCTTCTATACTGAACAGGGGGGACAGCTAATCTTTGGGTCAGAGATAAAGACCATTCTGGCATATCCAGGCGTTCGGGCGGAGATTGACCTTCACTCGTTAAACCAGGTTTTCACTTACTGGAGCACGCTCTCGCCGCGCACAATTTTTCGGGATATTTTTGAGGTCCCGCCAGGTCACTATATGCTGATACGCGGCATGGAGAAAACTGTCCGATCCTATTGGTCGTTGGATTTTAGCGCCAGCAATGCTTTTCAGCGCAGCGTTCAAGAGTACCAAGATGAGTTGGAAGCGCTCTTGATCGATTCCACGCGTATTCGTCTGCGGGCAGATGTGCCAGTTGGGGCATACCTGAGTGGAGGTCTGGATTCGTCAACCACTACCGCCATCATTCGCAATTTTACGGATACGCCGCTGGATACTTTTTCGATCAGTTTTAGCGACCCGGAATTCGATGAAAGCCCGTTTCAACGGCAAATGGCTGAGTTTCTGGGGACGCAGCACCAGGTGGTTTATATCACCCATGAAGACATCGGCGATTTGTTCCCGAACGTGATCTGGCATACAGAAATTCCAATCTTGCGCACGGCTCCAGCGCCACTTTACCGTTTGTCTGAGCTGGTGCGGGATAACCATTATAAAGTTGTGGTTACCGGCGAGGGAGCAGACGAATTTCTTGCAGGTTATGACATCTACAAAGAGGCGATGATCCGCCGCTTCTGGGCGCGCCAACCGCAGTCTAACTTGCGTCCGTTGCTCTTTAATCGTCTGTATCCGGAAATCAGTCACATGCCCAACAGCCAGGCTTATCTGGCCTCATTTTTTGGCGCCGGTTTATTGGATACTCAGGCGCGCGATTATTCACATCAGATTCGCTGGCGCGCCACCTCGCGCGCCAAGCGTTTCTTCTCAGACCAGGCGCGCGCTTATCTTAACCAGTCAGATGGAGCGACTGTTGGCGAAGTGAAGTATCCGCCCGATTTCGATGATTGGGATGCGCTCAGTCAGGCGCAGTACTTAGAAAGTACGATCTTTTTACCTCAATATTTGCTTTCCTCGCAAGGCGACCGGGTAGCAATGGCGCATTCCGTCGAGGGAAGATTTCCCTTCCTGGATTACCGCGTGGTTGAATTTTGCGCTGCATTGCCACCTGCTCTTCGTCTCAACGGATTGGTAGAAAAATATCTATTACGCCGCATTGCTCGAAAGTGGCTGCCGGACGAAATCTGGAAGCGCCGAAAGCGCCCTTATCGTGCGCCAATCCACCGCAGTTTTGTCCGCGAGGACGGTTCTACGCCGGATTATGTGGAGGAGCTATTATCGCCATCGAGCCTGAAAGCGGCTGGGTTATTCAATCCCGAGGCGGTTCAACAATTGCTGACAAAGCTAAAGTCAGGCAAGCGGGTGGGTGAAACGGACGACATGGCTTTGGCGGGGATCATCTCCAGTCAGCTTGTCTGGCGTCAGTTCACCGTTGATTTTCAACGCCATACACCTGCTCCAATCCGCTTCGAAGAGCTGAGGCGTGATTGCTCTCGTCAATCTGTAGTCGCTGGAGGTCAACATGCCGTTTAGTCGCCGCTCCCTTGAAATTAACCCTTCTCGCGAAGTTGAGCGTATCGTAACCACGCTGCGCGAGACGGTAAACGGTGTGATGCGCCGGCGTGGCGGCGTGCTTGGCATCAGCGGCGGAGTCGATTCGTCCGTTGTACTGGGGTTATGTGTGCGCGCCTTTGGGCCGCAAAATGTGACCGCGTTGATGCTTCCAGAGAAGGATTCCGACCCGGAGAGTGAAAGGTTAGCGCGGAAGGTCGCTGCCCATTTTGGCGTGGAGCCTGTGCTGGAGAACATCACTCCGGTTTTAGATGGTTTTGGCTGTTATCGTCGCCGAGATGAGGCCATTCAGCGCGTTTTTCCTGAATATGATGCCGCGTTGGGCTATAAGGCAAAAATCGTTTTGCCGCAGAATCTTTTAGATGACGACACGTTGAATTTCTTCTCGCTTACGATCGTCACGCCGCAAGGCGAGGAGAAGACAAAACGGCTGCCGTTGCGCGAATATTATCAAATTGTCGCTGCATCGAACTTTAAACAGCGCACACGCATGGCAATGCTGTACTATCATGCTGAATTGCGCAATTTCGCTGTGATCGGCACCTCAAACAAGAACGAACATGCCCAGGGTTTCTTTGTCAAATACGGCGATGGAGGCGTGGATATCCAGCCCATTGCCCATTTGCTAAAGACCCAGATTTATCAACTGGCCGATTATTTAGATGTGCCTGAAGAAATCCAGCAGCGCCCCCCAACTACAGATACCTATAGCGCGCCATCCACCCAGCAGGAATTCTTTTTCCGTTTACCTTTCTCCACCATGGATGTTTTGTGGTACGCCCAAGAACATGGCATCCCCGCAGCGGATGCGGC
>Ga0226835_1000650_pt1 | contig 31209 bp, 27 predicted proteins | sample LAC_MetaG_1_FD_163627 | JGI IMG/M metagenome (GOLD analysis project Ga0226835, IMG submission 163627) | Anaerobic ammonium oxidizing microbial communities from anammox membrane bioreactor (MBR) in UC Berkley, California, United States -... | ecosystem: Engineered > Bioreactor > Anaerobic >...
GCCTGATCGGGATCGACACCCCCGAGACCAAGGACCCGCGAAAGCCGGTGCAGTGCTTCGGGCGGGAGGCGGCGCTCGTCACGGCCTCGCTCGTCCCGGTGGGGGAGCGGGTCCGCCTCGTCGCCGACGTGGAGCCCTTCGACCGCTACGGGCGCACGCTCGCCTACGTCTACCGCCTGCGCGACGGGTTGTTCGTGAACGCGGAGCTGGTGCGACTCGGTTACGCGTCGGTCTACACCTACCCGCCGAACGTGGCCCACGCCGAGGAGTTCGTGGCCCTGGGCCGCCGGGCCCGTGAGGCGGGTGCCGGCCTCTGGGGGGCGTGCGGGGGTCCGGGGGTCCCGGCCGGGACCCCGGTCGGATCGGGCGGTGGTGGGACCGGTGGGGGTGGCGGATCGTGCTCACCCGCGTACCCGACGGTCTGCATCCCGCCTCCTCCCCCCGACCTCGACTGCGGCGAAGTGGCGGCCCGGCGCTTCCGGGTGGTCGCTCCCGACCCGCACCGCTTCGACCGCGACGGCGACGGCGTGGGCTGCGAGTCCTGACGGCGACCTCGGCCGCCGACGGAGGAGTCACCACCGGCGGCCCGCCGCGCGCGACCCTTGGCATCCATGAGCCCGTCACGCAAGGAGACGACCCCCCGGCCCCTGCGGCTCACCACCCGGCGGCGGCGGCACCCGGTCCTCAAGGGGTTCGCGATCCTCGCCGTGCTGGCCCTGATCGGCGGCCTCGGCGTGGCGGTCGTGCTGCGCTCGGGGGTGATCAGCAGCACGAGGAAGGACACCCCGGAGTCGGTCACCGACGACTTCCTCGAGGCGTGGGAGAAGGGCGACTGGACGGCCATGCGGGCGTTGTCGGTCGACCCTCCGCCCGAGATGGTCCCCACCCTCCAGGCCATGATGAAGGACCTCGACGTCGGCGACGCGTCGTTCCGGCGCGGCGCCGCGGTCGCGGCCTCGCCCGGGCGCGACGTCGAGTTCCGTGCCCGTCTCGACCTTCGGGGCCTCGGACGCTTCTCCTACACCGGGTCGCTGCACCTGGTGCCCCACGGCGACGGCTGGGCGGTGGCGTGGACGCCCGCCGCGGCGCACCCGAAGCTCAGTGCGGGCCACCGCTTCGCCGTGAAGCGGAAGTTCGCGCCCCGGGCGGCGATCCTCGGCGCGCGGGGCGTCCCCCTCAACCAGGACGCCCCCGCGGTGACGATCGGCCTGCACCCGGAGCGGATCACCGATCTCGCCGCCGTCGTCAAGGCGTTCGACGAGCAGCTCCAGGTCCGCCCCGCCGAGACGGCCCGGCTCCTCGCTCAGCCCTGGGTCCGGCCCGACACGTTCGTGCCGGTCGTCACCGTCGCCCGGTCGCGCTACGAGGAGGTGAAGCCGGTCATCTACCCCTTGCCGGGCGTGGAGTTCCAGGAGTCGACGCAGCGCGGCAGCGGGTCGCCCGGGTTGCAGGCCCACGTGGTCGGCACGACCGGTCCGGTGACCGCCGAACAGCTCCAGGAGCTCGGCGCCCCCTACCGCGAGGGCGACACCGTGGGCCAGCGCGGCCTCGAGGAGGCGTTCGAGCGGCGCCTGGCCGGGAGTCCGAGCTGGTCGGTGACGATCGTCGACGCGGCAGGGCGCAACCCCGTGGTGCTGTCGAGCTCCCCGGGTGCGCCTCCCCGTGAAGTCACGACCACGATCGACCCCACCGTCCAGGCCGCCGCGGAGAAGGTCTTCGCCGGCGTCGAGGCCAAGGCGGCCATCGTCGCCCTTCGGGCGTCGACGGGTGAGGTCCTGGCCGTGGCCAGCACGCCTCGGGACGAGCCGTTCAACCGGGCGTTCGGCGGTCGCTACCCGCCGGGGTCCACGTTCAAGGTCGTGACCGCAGCCGCCCTGCTGCGCGACGGCACCCGGGCCGGGCAACGGGTGCCGTGCCCGTCACGGATCACGATCGGCGGCGCCCGCTTCCACAACTTCGAGGACACGGCGCACGGGACCATCACCTTCGCCGAGGCCTTCACCCGTTCCTGCAACACCGCGTTCGCCCGTCTAGCCGACGGCCTGCCCGACGGAGCTCTCGACTCCGAGGCCCGCCGCTTCGGCTTCGGGGCGAAGCCCGCGCTGGGCCTGGCCGCCGCGGGGGGGCGCTTCCCACGCCCCGAGGACCGCGCCGAGCGCGCGGCCGCCGCCCTCGGCCAGGGGCGGGTCACCGCGAGCCCGCTCGTGATGGCCGGTGTCGCCGGGGCGGTGGCGAGCGGTACCTGGCACCCGCCGGTGCTGGTCACCGAGCCGCGTCCCGGCGGGGCCGGAGCCGGGCGCCCGCAGGAGCTCGATCCCGGTGTGGTCCGGACCCTCCAGGGGTTCATGCTCTCGGTGGTGGCCTCGCCCGACGGCACCGGCCGGGCCGCCGCGGTGCCGGGCCCGGTACCGGTGGCCGGCAAGACCGGGACGGCGGAGTTCGGGACGGGCCGGCCCCCGCCCACGCACGCCTGGTTCATCGGCTACCGGGGCGACGTGGCGTTCGCGGTGCTCGTGGAGGGCGGTGGGGTCGGCGGCGAGGTGGCCGCGCCGCTCGCGGCCCGGTTCCTCACCGCCCTGGGCACCTAGGCGCCCGGGCGCGCCCCGGCCGCGGGGCCTCGGACCGGTGCCGGGAGCTCGGGTCCGGGAGCTCGGGCCCGGGAGGGTCTCAGACGCGGAGGCCGATCTCCCGGGCCGCGTCGGGGTCGATCCGCTCGATCGTCCACGGCGGATCCCACACCACGTCGACCCGGGCGTCGAGTCCGGGGGTCATCAGGAGCGCCGTCTGGGCCGCCTCCTGGGCCTCGAGGGGCAGGCTCTCCGACACCGGGCAGCCGGGGGTGGTGAGGGTCATGTCGATGACTACGACGTCGTCCTCGACCCGGATGTCGTAAACGAGTCCGAGCGAGACGATGTCGAGCCCGAGCTCGGGGTCGAGGACGCACGACAACCCCGTGCGCACCGCCTCTATCGCCTTCTCCGGATCGGCCATGGCAGCCTCCTGGGTGCTCCGGCGCCGGTCAGTTCGCGTGGCTCGTCGACGTGCTCGTCGGTGGGCCGGCCGTCCGGCTGCCCACCGGGCCGGCCGCCGCGCCGGCGGCGGCCGGTCGCGCACCACCCACGGTAGCGCCGCCCACGGCCTCCGCTTGACGGGCTGCCCTCACGGCCCGGGACGGGCCCAGGCTGAGGTTCGCGACGACCAGCACCGACGTCAGCGCCAGCGCGAATCCGGCCGCGACCACCACGCCGGCCGTCGCCGTGGCGAAGCCGACGGGTAGGGCCACCGTCCCGACCGTCGCCGTCAGGTACGTGACCCGGGCCACCCGGCCGTCGAAGAGGTCGGCGAAGAGCAGCGGCTTGCCGTCGGCCTTCTTGTGGACGCCCTTGGCCCGGAGCGCCGTCCAGCCGATGAACGGGACGATCTTGTGCACGTGCCCGATGATGGCGAGTCCGAGCCAGCCGACGAGCGCCGCGACCTCGGCCGAGACCATCCGGCTGCGCACCGTGCTCGAGACGTCGGCGAGCCCGGCCACGAGGCCGAGGACCACCGCGGCGACGAGGAGGGCGGCCGAGGTGAGGATGAACGCGTGGAGCAGTTCGAGGTTGCGCTTGCGGTGCCGGATGAACCCGCCCAGCGACCAGAAGTGCCCGCCGATCCCGCCCGCGACGAGCGCGGCCCCGGCCACCGCCACCGCCGCCCACCCGAACAGGAGCCCGGTGGCGAGCACGAGCACCCCCGGCGGGATCAACCGGATCGCGACGGTGGCGCTGCGGGTGGTCGGCCGGTGCGAGAGCAGGAACATGGGCCAGAGCTTCTCGGCCACGGCCACGTACGAGAGGCCCAACCAGCCGATCAGGCCCAGGTGGGCGTGGGCGAGGACCACGTGGGAGTACAGCGCAAACCAGCCGTGGCGGAGGTCGAACGCGTAGACCACGCCGAAGGTCGCGGTGAGCACGAAGAAGCCCACCGACCACCGCAGGCCCTCGATGGGGGCACCCCCGACCCGCAGCGAGAGGGGGCCCGACAGGTTCCAGGCCGCGAGGCACACGGCCGAGAAGGCGATCAGGCCGGCCACCACCAGCAGGTTCTCGTTGCCGGTGGCGAAGGAGTACGGCAGCAACCACGCCCCGGTCGTGAACGCGACCATGGTCACGCGCCCGGCGGTCACCGAGCGCAGGGGCCCGCCCGCGACCACCGGGCCGAACTGGTGGGCGGCGCCGAGCACGGCCATCGACAGGAACGCGAGCATCGCCAGGTGGACCGTCGCCACCACCTCGGGGAGCGTGGGCCCCACCACCGCGTCGCGGGCCTCGACGGCCAGGGCGACGCCGAACCCGAACAGCCCCACCCCGGCCGCGAAGAGGAACGACAGCGGGAGCGACGCCGGGGGGGCCGCGGCCGGGCCCATGTAGGGGAGCCCGGCCCCCAGCGGTCCGGACGGCTTGCGGCCGGGAGGGGGCACCGGGGTGCTGGGCGCTCCCACCGCGCTAGACCTCCCGGTGGAAGGTGACCCGCCAGTCGTCGCCGATCTGGCGGGCGTTGTAGCTGAAGCCCTGCCCCGACAGGACGCCCTCGAGCGGTACCGGCTCGAACGGGACGATGACGACGAGGTCCTGGCCGTCCTCGAGCTGGTCGACGGCGGCCATGATCGTGGCGAACGGCTCCTCGCCGCGGGCGATCAGGGGGCGAACGTCGACGATGCGGGCCAGGCAGGTGATGGTGGCCGTGAACACGTCGGGGCCGTCCTGGCCGTCGGTCCAGGAGTACTCGCCCGGGCGCTCGGCCTCGATCTCGTGGCGCAGCGGGTCCGGCTTGTGGTCGTTGACCAGCTCGAGGGTCTCACCGGGCGCGAGCGCGTCGAGCTCCCGGTGGACGGTGGCGTGGCGCTCGGGTGGCGGGAGGGGTCGTAGGTCGACGACGGGCATGGCTGCTCCTCGGGCCCAATTTTCCAGGTGTCCACTGAACATATCGCGGGGGACGCCGAAAGCCTAGGGTCGAGGTCAGCCTACGGGTCCCGCCGCCCGCCGGGCCCCGGACATCGCCGGATCGGATGGGGGGCATCGGCCGATCCGTGCCCTGCCCCGCCCCGGGCGGGCCGCCGATCGCCGGGGCCGCACCGATCGGGTCCCAGGATGGGGACCATCGGCCCTTCTTGCGCCCGCTCCGGATGCCTCAGGCTGCCCAGAGAATCCGGATCGAAGGCGGTGAGATGGGCGTACCTGACGACGGGTCTGGACCCGCGCGCGAATCGGCGACCGGCGGGACCGACCCGGCCGGCCCGGTCGGCAACCCGGTGGCGCGGCCGCTGAGCCGCCGCAACTTCCTCCAGTACTCGGGGGCGGGGGCGCTCGCCGCCTACGTGGGCACGAGCATGCCGCTGTCGTTCCTCCGGCCCGCCCAGGGCGTCGAGAACCCGCTCCAGGCCTACCCCGAGCGCGGCTGGGAGAAGGTCTACCGCGACCTCTACGCCTACGACGACTCCTTCACCTTCATCTGCGCGCCCAACGACACCCACATGTGCCGGCTGCGGGCCTTCAAGCGCAACGGCGTGGTGGTCCGCATCGAGCAGAACTACGACGGCGACCGCTACTCCGACCCGCAGGGCAATCGCTCGACCGTCCACTGGAACCCCCGGGGCTGCCCCAAGGGGTTCACGATGCACCGGCGTGCCTACGGCCCGTACCGGGCCAAGTACCCGATGCTGCGCAAGGGCTGGAAGCAGTGGGCCGACGACGGCTTCCCGTCGCTGTCCGACGAGCCGAAGTTGCGGTCCAAGTACAAGTTCGACGCCCGCGGCGACGACGAGTTCGTCCGCGTCTCGTGGAAGGAGGCCGATTCCTACACCGCCCGCGGCCTCGAGGCGATCGCCAAGGCCTACAGCGGCCGCGACGGCCGGCGCCGACTCCTCGAGAAGGACGGCTACGAGAAGGAGATGCTCGAGCACTGGGAGGGCTCGGGCGTCCGCACGATGAAGTTCGGGTCCTCGCTGCCGATCCACGGCGCGGCGGGCAAGTTCGGCCTCTTCCGCTTCGCCTCCACCATGGCCCTGCTCGACGCCAAGGTCCGCGGCGTCGGCCCCGACGAAGCGGTCGGCGGGCGCGACTGGTCCGAGTACACGTGGCGTGGCGACCAGGCGCCCGGGTTCCCGTTCGTGACCGGCCTCCAGACCTCCGAGGTCGACATGAACGACATGCGCCACAGCCGCCTCGTCGTGATGGTCGGCAAGAACCTGGTCGAGAACAAGATGGCCGACAGCCACTGGTTCCACGAGACCATGGAGCGCGGCGGCAAGATCGTCTCGATCATCCCCGAGTACGGGGCGCCGTCGTCGAAGTCCGACTACTGGATCCCGGTGCGCGCCGGCCTCTCCGACACCGCCCTGATCCTCGGCCTCGCCAAGGGCCTCATCGACCGCAAGGCCTACGACGTCGACTTCCTCAAGCGCTTCACCGACATGCCGACCGTCGTGCGCCTCGACAACCTGAAGCGCCTCCGGGCCGACGAGGTCTTCCCCCGGTACCGCAACCGCCTCCCCGCCGACGCCCCGAGCTTCAAGCTGCACGGGATGGAGCCCGAGCAGTACGAGCAGCTCGGCGACCGCGTCGCGATCGACGCCGCGACCGGCAAGCCCGTCTCCCTGCACCGCGAGGAGGTCGGCAAGAACCTGCCCTTCGACCCGGCCCTCGACTGGGAGGGCGAGGTCACCCTCGCCGACGGCGAGAAGGTGAAGGCGGCGACGGTGTTCGCGATGCACCGGACCCACCTGAAGGACTACGACCTCGACACCGTCTGCGACATCACCGGTTCGCCCAAGCACCTCGTCGAGCGACTCATCGACGACCTGGCGACCATCAAGCCGGCCGCCATCCACGTGGGCGAGGGCGTCAACCACTACTTCCACGCCACCCTGCACAACCGGGCCTGCTACCTGGTGTCGATGCTGACCGGCAACATCGGGATCCCCGGTGCCGGGGTGAGCACATGGGCCGGCAACTACAAGGGCGGGATCTGGCACGCGGCGCCGTGGTTCGGCCCGGGTATCGGCGGCTACGTGAACGAGGACCCGTTCAACCCGCTGATGGACCGCAAGGCCCGCTACACCGCCAAGACCACCAAGCACTACATCCACGGCGAGGAGATGAGCTACTGGGGCTACGGCGAGCGCCCCCTGGTCGCCGACCTACCCAAGGGCGGCCGTCGGGTGTTCACGGGCAAGACCCACATGCCCACCCCCACCAAGGTGCTCTGGTACAACAACGCGAACGTCATCAACCAGGCCAAGTGGGTGTACCACCTCGTCCACGAGGTGAACCCGAAGATCGACATGATCGTCGATCAGCAGATCGAGTGGACGGGATCGGCCGAGTTCGCCGACGTCGTCCTGCCCGTCAACTCGTGGCTGGAGTTCGAGACGGTCGAGATGGCCGGCTCCTGCTCCAACCCCTTCCTCCAACTCTGGAAGGGCGGGATCGAGCCGCTCCACGACACCCGCGACGACATAGCGGTGTTCGCCGGCATCGGCCGGGCGCTGGCCAAGCTGGTGAAGGAGCCCCGCCTCGCCGACATGTGGGCCTTCGCCGAGGAGCCCGAGGTCTACCTCGACCGCGTCATGGCGGCCTCGTGGACCACCGAGGGTTACAACACCGCCGACATCATGGGCGGCAAGTACGGCGAGCCCGGCGGTGCGCTCATGCAGTACCGCACCTACCCGCGCATCCCGTTCCGGGAGCAGATCACCGACAGCCTGCCCTTCTACACCGACACCGGTCGCCTCAACGCGTACTGCGACATCCCCGAGGCCATCGAGTACGGCGAGAACCTGATCGTGCACCGGGAGGCGGTGGAGGCCACGCCCTACCTGCCCAACGTGATCGTCTCGACCAGCCCTTACATCCGGCCCAAGGACTACGGCATCCCCCTCGACACCCTCGACGCCGACCTCCGGTCGGTGCGCAACGTGAAGATGCCGTGGTCGAAGGTGAAGAAGACGAAGAACCCGCTCGTCGAGCAGGGCTTCCGCTTCACGTGCCTGACCCCCAAGTCGCGCCACAGCACCCACTCTTCGTGGGCGGTCACCGACTGGCACTGGATCTGGAACACGAGCTTCGCCGACCCCTACCGGGCCGACAAGCGCTCGCCGGGCATCGGCGACCCGCAGCTCCACATGAACCCCGCCGACCTCAAGGAGCTCGGCCTCGCCAACGGCGACCACGTGTGGGTCGACGCCAACCCCGCCGACCGGCCCTACGTCGGCTGGGACGAGGACGACCCGTTCTACGAGGCGGCCCGCCTGATGGTCCGGGTGTCGGCCAACCGGGCCTACCCCCGCGGCGTGACGATGCTCAAGCACGCCTTCTACATGGCCACCCCCCGCACGGTGCGCGCGGCCAAGGAACGGCCCGACGGGCGGGCCCTGGCCGCCGGGACCGGCTACCAGTCGAGCTTCCGCCACGGCAGCCAGCAGAGCATCACCAGGGGCTGGGCGCCGCCCATCCACCAGACCGACACCCTCTTCCACAAGAAGGCCGCCGGGATGGGGTTCCTGTTCGGCTTCGACGTCGACAACCACGCCATCAACACCGTCCCCAAGGAGACCCTGGTGAGGATCACCAAGGCCGAGGACGGCAACCTGACCGGCGGGCCGTGGGTGCGGGGCAAGGGCGGCTACGCGCCCGGCGGAGAGAACCGCTCCATGCGCTCTTACCTCGCCGGCGGCCTCACCAAGGTGAAGAAGACGTGAGCCGGCCCGAGCCCGTGCAGTTCCTCGGCCGGCGCGAGGGTGGCGCGGTCGTCCCCACGGCGCCGCGGATGCCGTCGGGTCCCCGGGCCGCGCACGGCACCGACAAGGAGGTCGAGGACGACGACCCCTTCGAGCTCGTCGGTGTCCGGTTCCAGCTCCCGCCCGGCGTCGACGGCGACCGCGAGCTGGCCCGCTGCTTCGTGGAGGAGTACGCGCTGCTCGGCTGGCCGGCCGACCGGATCCGCACCCTGTTCACCGACCCCGAGTACGCCGGCGCCCACGCGGTGGCCCAGCGCCGCGGCCTCGCCCTGGTCGACGAGGTGATCGCAGCAACCTTCGGAGAGCCGTACCCCCGATCGGAGCCCTGATGCCCAAGGTCCACAACTGGCACCTCGGCCGCGAGATGGCGTACCCGTACGCCGGCGGCCAGACCGACCGCCAGTTCGCCGCCGTCTTCAACATCAACCGCTGCATCGGTTGCCAGACCTGCACCATGGCGTGCAAGAGCACCTGGACCCACGCGCCGGGCCAGGAGCTGATGTGGTGGAACAACGTCGAGACCAAGCCCTACGGCGGCTACCCCGACCACTGGGACGTGCAGGTGCTCGAGCTCCTCGAGAAGGCGAACCCGGGCAAGCAGGTCTGGGATCCGAAGCCCAGGACCGAGCGGAAGGGTCCGTACGGGCGCTTCGAGGGCAAGACCGTCTTCGAGGCCGCCGACGGCGAGACCCAGCAGGTGCTCGGCTACCTGCCCACCGAGGACGCCTGGAAGGCGCCCAACGCGTTCGAGGACCACGCCACCGCCCGCCCGGCCGACGGCACCTCGCTGCCCGAGCACGAAGGCTGGTTCTTCTACCTCCAGCGGATCTGCAACCACTGCACCTACCCCGCCTGCCTGGCCGCGTGCCCCCGCCAGGCGATCTACAAGCGCCCCGAGGACGGCATCGTCCTCCTCGACCAGAAGCGCTGCCGCGGCTACCGCAAGTGCGTCGAGGCCTGCCCGTACAAGAAGGTGATGTTCCGCCCCACCACCGGCACGAGCGAGAAGTGCATCGCCTGCTACCCGCGGGTGGAGGGCCACGAGCCGCTCACCGACGGCCTGCCCACCGAGACCCGCTGCATGTCGGCGTGCGTCGGCAAGATCCGGCTCCAGTCGCTGGTGAAGACCGAGCCCGACGGCACGTGGACGCCCGACCCGACGAACCCGATCTACTACATGGTCCACGAGGAGAAGGTGGCCCTGCCGCTCTACCCGCAGTTCGGGACGCAGCCGAACATCTACTACATCCCGCCACGCTGGGTGCCCCGCGCGTACCTGGAGCAGATGTTCGGGCCGGGCGTGGAGCACGCCATCGAGGCCTACATGCACCCGTCGCGGCGGCTCCGGGCCCTCCTCCAGCTCTTCCGGGCCAGCCGGACGATCGCCTTCAACTTCGAGGTGATCGAGGGCCCGAAGGTCGCCGACCTGACCGTCGACGGCCGGAAGGTGGAGATCTTCGACGACACCGTCGTCGGCTACGACGCCAAGGGCGACGAGATCGTGAGGGTCAGCGTGCAGGAGCCGATCCACGAGCGCCCCACCAAGTTGAACTCGATCTGAGGCCCGGATGAGCACCGCCACCACCGAGACGCCGAGCGCCTGGGAGACGGCCGTGGCGCGCGCCGCCGTCTACGAGCTCCTCACCCGGGTCCTGGCGTTCCCCACGCCCGCCCACTGGGAGCGCTTGGTCGAAGGGGTGCTGCCCGTCGCGTCGGGCCTGACCACCGGCGACGCGGCGGTCGACGGTCCGCTCGGCGAGGTGCTCGGCGACGTCGACCGCTTCGCCGCGGCGGCCCGTGGGGGTCGGGCGCTCGACGAGCTGCGCGACGCCCACCAGCGGCTGTTCACCCACATCGAACCCGAGGACTGCCCGCCCTACGAGACCGCCTACGAGCCCGGCGACGTGTTCCGCCAGTCCGACACGATGGCCGACGTCGGCGCCTTCTACCGGGCCCACGGCGTGCAGGTCGGCGGGGTGGAGCGCGAGCGTCCCGACCACCTCGTGACCGAGCTCGAGTTCATGGCCCTCATGGCTGTCAAGGAGGCCCACGCGCTCGCCGAGCGCGGCCCCGAGGAGGTGGCGGAGTGCGAGCGCACCCAGGCCGCGTTCCTCTCGGAGCACCTGGGCCGGTGGGCGCCGAGCACCGGCCGGCGGATCGCGGCGGTGGGCACCTCGGCGCTTCTGCGCGACACCGGGGCGCTACTCGCGGCGTGGCTGGAACGCGACATGGAGCACTTCGGGGTGACGCCGATCGAGGTGCTCGACGAGCCGGTGCCGCGCCCGGAGCCCGACGACGGGGGGTGCGGCGCCGAGATGATGACGGTCGGCGGGACGGTGGGACCGGCGGGTGAACCGGACCCGGTACCGGTCGAGTTGGGAGCGCGGCGAGGCGCCGTGCCGGCGAGCGAGGAACGATGAACGACGACACCCACACGGCCCGGCGACCCGGGCGTTGGAGCGCGCGGCGGGCCTCGATCGGCGTGGTGGCCGTGGCCGCCGCGGCGGCCGCGACCATGCAGGTCCTGGGCGCCAACCCGGCGGCGTCGCAGACCACGACCATCACGGCGCGGCGCGCCTACGAGAAGCCGAGCCTCGACCCCGGCGCCCGGGTGTGGAAGGACGCGCCGGCGCTCGACGTCCAGCTCACCGCGCAGCAGACGTCCTACCCGTTCGGGGGCGGCACGATCCCCAGCGTCACGGCCAAGGCGCTGCACTTCGACGACCGCCTCTACGTGCGGGTCGAGTGGAACGACACCACCCGCGACGCGTCCATCGGCGCTCCCGACCGCTTCGCCGACGCGGCCGCGATCGAGTTCCCCTCGGTCGCCGGCTCCACGGTGCCGTCCGTCTGCATGGGCCAGGCCGACGGCGGCGTGAACATCTGGCAGTGGCGGGCCGACCGGGAGAACCCCGGGGGCCGCTGGCCCCAGAGCGCGCACCCCGATGCCTACGTGGACGAGGTCCAGCCTTTCGGCGACCTCAACTACCCGGCCAAGGCCGCGGGCAACGTCATGGCGACGGGCAAACGCCCGACCCAGGACCTCGTGGCCACCGGGTTCAGCACCCTGAGCCCGGCCGAGCGCCAGACCGTCGGGGGCCGCGGCGAGTACTCGGGCCACGGCGCCGGGGGTCGGTGGGCCGTCGTGTTCGAGCGGCCGTTCGAGGCCGCCGACCCGATGCACCCGACGTTCCAGGCCGGCCAGACGACCGACATCGCGTTCGCGGTCTGGGACGGCGCCCGCAACGAGCGCAACGGCATCAAGTCGGTCTCCCAGTTCGTGAAGCTGAACATCTCCGACACCGGGCAGAAGAAGCCGCCGAGCGCGGCGTGGTGGCTGCTCGGCATCCCGGCCGCCGCCGCGGTGGGTGCCTTCGGCGTGGCCATGGTCCGCCCGTCCCGGCGGGGTGGTGGTCCCGGCACAGGGGCTCCGGCGCTCGAGGCCGGGGGCGCGGCTCCGGCCGCGGAGCTGCCCGAGGGCGACGAAGGATGACGGCCGTGGCCCGCGCCGCCGGCGCGGGCGCCGGGGAGCCGGGCGCGGTGGTGGCCCGCCGCGACCCGGCCGCCTGGCTCGGGGTGCTGGCCGGCCCGGCGGTGCTCGCCGCGGCCGCCGAGCTGCTGGTGCTGCGCACCTTCACCCGCACGATCATCCACATCCCCGGCGCGCAGTCGGCGTCGCGGGTGCTCGACCTCGTCACCGACGCCGGGCGCTTCTCCTACTACCTATCGGTGGTCCTGTTGATCATGCTCCTCGGGACGCTGGCCGCGGCGGGTACGGCCGCCGGCGGCGCGTCCCGGGCGTCGTCATCGCGGCGGCTGGTGGTGTCCGCCGCGGTGACGACCTTCGCAGCCACCGCCGCCGTCGCCCGGGCCGGGGCCGCGGGCGACGGGGTGGTGGCGTCCCTGGTCACGGCGGCGGTGGTCGCCGTGGCCGTGGTGGGTGCGGCCCAGGCCCGCGGCGCCGAGCGCGCGGCGCGGCTCCTCATCGGCGTGGCGTTCGCGGCCGCGGCGGTGCCGGTGGTTGTGTGGTCCTCGGGGCTCGGGGCGTCGCGGCCCGCGGGCCTGTCGTGGTCGTACTTCACCGCCGAGGCCGCGGCCCTGGCCGCGCTCGCCCTGCTGGGGTGGCCGGCCGTCCGCCGCGTCGGGCGCGGGCCGGGCGCCGTGTCGCGCCGGGTGGTCGCGGCGGGCGTGGTGGCGGGCCTGGCCGTCACCACGATCCTCGTGGCGTCGCCGGCCGGGGCGGCGTCGACCAAGACGCTCCTGCTGTGGAACCTCGGTCTCGGGGGCTACCTGGCGGCGCCGCTGTACGGCCTGGCGGTCGCCGGCGCGGTGGTCGGCCTCACCGATCGCTTCCGATCCGGCGCGCGCCTCGAGGCGGCCGGCTGGGCGCTCGTGATCTGCGGTGGCGTCGGTCTGCACTCCACCTACCAGAGCGGTCTCGTCGTCGCCGGCCTCGCGCTGCTGGCCCTGTCCGCCTCGGCGGCGCCGTCCGGCCGCCGCCACCTGACCCCCGTCCCCGACCCCGCGTAACCCCGCTCCCCGAGCATGTTGCGATCGGCTCCCCTGGGGCCCGGTCGATCGCGACATGCTGGGATCCTCCGTCGAACATGTTGCGATCGGACCCTCCTGGGCCCGGTCGATCGCGACATGCTGGAGGGGTGCGGTAGCCGGAGCGCTTGCGGATCGAGCGGTGGGCCGGGTAGATAGCCCGTTCGTGCGCACGACGCGAGGAGCGGTTCGGGCCGGGACGCTCGGCCTGGCGCTCGCCGCGGCCTCCGCCCTGCTGCCCGTGGTGCCCCCGGCCGGGGCCGCGGGGGAGATCACCCACACCTGGATGGCGGCGTCGGCCGTCGAACGGGTCGACATCCCGGCGCTCCGGGCCCTGCTCGAGGCCCACCCCGACCAGGTACGGGCCGGGGCCCTCTTCCCCGACGGGGGTTACTACTTCGCCGACGGGCGCACCTGGGGCGAGGAGGCCCACTGGGGCCGCTTCACCGATGCCTACGTCGAGCAGATCCGGGCCCGCGGCGACTGCGGCGACCTAACCGACCCCGACGGGCCCTGTGCCGCCGAGATCGCCCACCTGATGGGGGTGCGGGCCCACGGGACCGGCGACGAGGTCTGGGACTGGCTCTTCGAGCCCTACTCCCCGGACCTCGACGAGTACTACCTGCCCGAGGAGCTGCTCCCGGTCTCCGACGGCAGCGGCCAGGAGCTGACGATGGACTTCGTCGCCATCGGTGTGCACCACCGGCCTACCGGTCCGATGCCCCCGGCGCCCTCCGTGCCCGACCTGATCGATGCGTTCGCGGCCGCCGGCGTGGAGGGCGTCACGCCCGAGATGCTCGCCGACGCCCGCACCACCCAGAACGCCGTGATGGGCGCCGAGGCCGCCTGGACCCCGGAGCACCTGCCGGGTGTGCTGCGCGAGATGCCCTGGATGGCGAACAACATCGTCGGCGCACCCGGTGGGGTCGACTACGCGGCGACCGCCATCGCCGCGCAGTGGGAGCACATGTGGCACCAGCTGCTCGGAGAGGACGCGCCCACCGAGGTGGCCGTCACCTACCCCTCCGACGGGCAGCGCCGCGTTCCCCCCACGGGCTGGGAACGCAGCTTCCAGCCGGGCTCGTCGCCCGGACGGGGCGGGGCCCGCAACCGCATCTCGGCGACCCTGACCTACGCCGCCCCGTACTCGCCGACCAACGGCGGGCCCCCCGTGCCGGCCGAGCTCCCGGCGGGTTCGATCACCCTGACCGAGATCGCGACGGGCGACCCCGTTCCCCTGATGGCCGGCTACCCCCGATCGGTGCCCTACGGGCCCGACGCCGGCGAGTACACCGTCGACGTGCAGCCCGCCGCGGACCTGGAGGCCTGCACCTGGTACCGCGTGCGCACCACCGCGGCGCTGCTCGACGCGGGCGGCGAGCCGGTTGTTCCGGCGTCGTGGCGGTTCCGCACCGGGGCCGACGATCCGAACGACCGCTGCCCCGGCGACCTCCCGACCGCTCGCGAGCTCCACGTTCGTGTCCACTGCGCCGATCGGCCGAGCCGGGTACACCGACGGTCACGCGTTCCGGGCCGCCACCGGGGCTCCGCCGACGCCTACGTCGCCCGTCTCCACCGGCTGTTCGCCGGCCGCGACCCCGACCCAGGCGGGCGCGGATTCCGTTGACGGTCGGGTCCGGGGGTACGTAGCGTCGCGGCGCCGCACCGGCCGACTGGGGGGAAGCTCGGATGGATCCGCACGCCACGGCACGGACGCCCGGAGGCGCCAACGGGGAGGCGAGGCCGGTCGGGGGTAGGTTCCTCACCCGGCGCCGAGCCGGACTGGTGGCGGCGCTCGTGGTGGCGATGGTCGCGACCCTGCTCCCGGTGTGCTGGTCGCCCCTCGGCGCCGCACCGGCCCGGCGCGGCCCGCTCGGCTCCGCCCCGCTGGAGAGGTCCGTGTACCGGGCGAGCGTCGTGCGGACGCCCTACGGGATCCCGCACGTCCGGGCCGCCGACTGGGGCAGCCTCGGCTACGGCTACGGCTACGCGTTCTCGCAGGACAACTTCTGCGAGCTCGCCAAGGACGTCGTGCGCGCCAACGGGGAGCTGTCGCGCTGGTTCGGTCCCGGCGGCGGCAACCTCAACTCCGACTTCTTCTTCCAGCGGATCAAGGACTCCGGCGAGATAGAGGCCGTGATCTCCCAGCCGGAGTCGCAGGGCGGCCCGTCGCCGACGTCGCGGGCGCTCGTGCGCGGGTTCGCCGCGGGCTACGACCGCTACCTGCGTGACGTGGGCGGCGCGGCCGGGATCGACGACCCGCGGTGCCGCGGGGCGGCGTGGGTCCGCCCGATCGACGAGCTCGACCTGTGGCGCACCTACCACCGAACGGCGATGCTCGCCGGGAGCCTGGCTCTGCTCGACAACATCGTCGCCGCGCAGCCCCCGGCCCCGGCCCCGCTGGCATCTCCCGGCGCCTCGGCGCCCGTCGTCGCGACCCCGGGCGACCCGGCCGGCGGAGCGGGCGGAGCGGCCGGCGCCGGGGACCCGGGGCCACTCGCCCTCCCGTCGCTGCCGGGCTCGGACGCTTTCGACCTGGGCAGCAACGCCATCGCCCTGGGCCGCGACGCCACCGCCGGCCGTAGCGGCATGGTGCTCGCCAACCCGCACTTCCCGTGGGACGGCCCGCAGCGCTTCTACGAGGCTCACCTCACGATCCCCGGCACCTACGACATGATCGGCGTGTCGCTGTTCGCCAACCCGGTGATCGAGATCGGCCACAACGACCGGGTGGCGTGGACGCACACCGTCTCCACCGCCCGCCGCTTCACGTTCTACGAGCTGAAGCTGGTGCCCGGCGACCCGACCTCGTACTACTACGACGGCCAGGTCCGGAAGATGACCAGCCGGACGGTGACGGTGCAGGTGAAGCAGCCCGACGGCTCGTTGAAGCCGGCTTCGCACACGTTCTGGTCCAGCCACGAGGGACCGATGCTGGTGGTGCCGCCCCTCACCTGGGGAACGGGGACCGCGTTCACGCTGCGCGACGTGAACGAGCGCGTGGTCAGCACGTTCGACGGCTACATCGCCATGGGCCGTAGCCGGTCGGTGCGGGGCCTCCAGGAGGCGATCGGCCGCTACCAGGGCCTGCCGTGGATCAACACCATCGCCGCCGACTCGTCGGGCACCGCCTACTACGCCGACAACTCGATCGTCCCCAACGTGACCGACGCCCACTTCCAGGAGTGCTCGACTCCGCTGAGCGCGATCGCGCTGGCCCAGGCGGGGGTGTTCATCCTCGACGGGTCGCGCTCGGCGTGCGAGTGGGGTAACGATCCCGACGCGGTGCGGCCGGGGATCTTCGGTCCGTCTCACCTGCCGCAGCTCTTCCGATCCGACTACGTGACCAACTCCAACGACAGCTACTGGCTCTCCAACCCCGAGCAGCCGCTGACCGGCTTCTCGCGCATCATCGGCGACGAGGGCACGGCCCGGAGCCTGCGCACCCGCCTCGGCCTCCGTCTGGTGGCCGACCGCCTCGACGGCTCCGACGGCCTGGGCGGGAACCGCTTCACGCGTGACCAGCTCCAGACCGTGATGTTCGACAACCGGGTCTACGGGGCCGAGCTGGTGCGCGACTCGCTGGTCGACCTGTGCCGCGCGCACCCGACCGTGGAGGTCGACGGCCGGACCGTCGACCTGCGCCCGGCGTGCGACGTGCTGGCCGCGTGGGACACGAGGGCGAACCTCGACAGCCGGGGCGAGCCGATCTTCCGCGAGTTCGCGGGGTTCGGGGGGATCCGCTTCAAGGTCCCGTTCGACGTGGACGACGCCGTCGACACCCCCAACACCCTCGACCCGTCGAACCCCGCCGTGCTCCAGGCGTTGGGTCGGGCCGTGCTGCGCCTCACCGATGCCGGGGTGCCGCTCGACGCGCCGCTCGGCCGGCTTCAGACCGAGCCGCGAGGATCCGAGATCATCCCCATCCACGGCGGTACCGGCAACGAGGGGGCGTTCAACGTGATCTCGGCGCGCTTCGCCGGCGCGGCCGGCTACCCCGACGTGGAGTTCGGGTCGTCGTTCGTGATGGTCGCCGAGCTCGGCCGGCGAGGCCCGCAGAGCCGCGCCGTGCTCACCTATTCGCAGTCGACCGACCCGACGTCACCGCACTACGCCGACCAGACCCGGCTCTACTCACGCAAGCAGTGGGTGGACCTGCCGTACCGACCCGGCGACGTGGCCCGCCAGGCCGTCTCCCGCACCCACCTCGTGGAGCGCCGCCGCTAGCGCGGGCGGATCCGGGCACCGGGGAGGCAAGGTGGTATCGGCACCGTGGCGGCGCGCGTCGGAGGTCGGGAGCCGGACGTCAGCCTCCGTAGTTCATACCGGTGTCGCGAAGCAGGAGCGGGTCGCCCGCGCCGTCGCGTACGCCCGCGTTCACCACCTCGGCGACGAAGATCCGGTGGTCGCCACGGGACACGGTGTCGGTCACCCGGGCCTCGAACCAGTACGGGAGCTCGACGATGAGCGGGCAGCCCGTCTCCGGACCGGGCTCGAAGCGCTGACCGTTGATGGTGTCGCCGTCGACCGTGGTGCTGCGGAAGAACGCCTTGCCCACCTCGAGCTGGTCGCGGCCGAGCACCGACACCGCGAAGACCCCCGACGCGGTGGCGTGGGCGGCCGCGCCGCTATCGGCGCGGATGGCCGCCATCACCAGCGGAGGCTCGAAGCTCGCCTGGCTCAACCAGTTCACGCCCGCCGCGCTGTACTCGTCGCCGTCGCGCGACGTCAGCACGTGCAATCCGTAGTTGATCGATCGCAGGGCCTTCTTCTTGGCGTCGGGGTCCACGGGGCCTCCGGTGGGTCGTAACGGCAGGATGGTGTCGGGACGGCATCGGTCGGGCCTGCCCGCTCCCCCGACGATAACGAGCCCGGCGCCCGCCTCCGGGCCGTTGCCATCGGCCGTGCGCGATCGTCGAGGCGCTGGGTCGCCTCGGCCCCGGGCGGACGACGCCCGACGAGATGTCCGCCACCGTGGTCCGGATCTCCCGTGCGGTCGACGTGCCCGCCCGTCGCTCAGCGGCTGATCGTCCGCCGGGCGGGCGCTCGGACGCCCCCGCGGCGGGCCGGCCGGCCGCCGGCTCAGATCACGTTGGCGACGATGTTCACGAGCACGGCGATGATCACCACGCCGAAGAGGTAGGAGATGAGCGCGTGGTGCAGGATCGTCCGGCGCACGGAGCGGTCGCCGATGTCGGTGTCGGACACCGCGAACGCCATGCCCACCGTGAAGGCGAGGTAGGCGAAGTCCTGGTAGTCGGGCGGGTCGTCGCTGTGGAAGTCGACGCCGCCGACGGGATCCGTGTAGTAGAGGCGCGCGTATCGCAGCGTGAACAGGCTGTGGACGAGCGCCCACGAGAGAACGACCGTCAGCACCGACGCCACCAGCAGCTCCACGTGGGTGGCGCCGGTGGTCTGGTCGGCCTTGACGATCGTCGAACCGACGCCCGCCAGGCTGATCACCGCCGCGCTGAGGAGCAGCACCTCCACGGCCACGCGGCTGTCGTCCTCGCGGGTGGCGACGGCGCGCGTCCGGTGGGCGTCGAGCCGGCCGACGACCAGCCAGATCCAGGCCAGCAGCACGACGGCGGCTACGTCCCAGCCGGTCACCACCGCGAGCTGCCAGGCCACGAAGGGGCCGAGCGAGGCGGCGACGATCCCGCCGAGGGCCAGCGTGACGATCGCCCGGGGCAGGGCCGAGGTGGCGCGCAAACGTTCGATAGGGCCACCTTGCGACGTCTCCAGGGAATCGGTGCCCACGTTCTTCCCCCCGTCGTTCCCTCGGTTCGGACCCGGCGCGCCGATCACGGTAGACGGGCCCGGATCCGCGGCCCGACCGGTCCGGGCTCACGGGTGGATCCGGCCGCGGTGCGACGCCGGCCGGGTCGCCGCCTCTAGCTTGAGCGGTCGTGACCGATACCGGGCTACCCGAAGGCTGGGGGATCGTCGCCACCGACGACGGCGTCGACCGGCTCGCCGCCGACCTCGCCGGGAGCGACGCCTACGCGCTCGACACCGAGTTCCACGCCGAGAGGCGCTACTACCCGCGCCTCGCGCTGGTGCAGATCGCCTGGGACGGCGGTGGTGCGATCGTCGACCCCCTCTCGTGCGACGTCGGCCGCCTGCGCCCGCTCTTCGACTCCGACGCGGTACTGGTGGGCCACGCGCTGGCCGCCGACCTCCCGATCCTCGAGCGGGCCGTGGGTCGGATACCCGCCCGCCTCTTCGACACCCAGATCGCGGCGGGCTTCGCCGGCCTCGGGACACCGTCGCTCGCGTCCCTGGTGAAGCAGACGATCGGCGTCCACCTCGACAAGGCGGCCCAGCTCGCCGACTGGACGGCGCGCCCGCTGCCCCCCGCCGTGCTCGCCTACGCGGCCGAGGACGTGGCCCACCTGCTCGAGTCCCGCCGGGTGCTGGAGGATCGGGTGGCGGAGTCGGGACGTGGCGCGTGGGTGGCCGAGGCCACCGCCGAGATGGCGGCCGCCGCCTGCCGTGTCGACGACGACCGCCAGGCGTGGTGGCGCATCAAGGGTGCGCCCCGCCGGATCCCCCGCTCCCGCCTGGGGGTGGCGTGCTCGGTGGCGGCCTGGCGCCAGGCGACGGCCCGGCAGATGGACCGGCCGCCGCGCACCGTGCTCTCCGACCTCGCCCTGGCCTCGATCGTCGGCGCGCCTCCCCGCGACGCCGCGGATCTGCTCGCCCGGCGGGGTGCGCCCGCCTCCCGCTTCGTGAAGGGGATCCTCGCGGCGGTACGGGCCGGCGAGGAGATGGACCCCGACACGGTCCCGCGGCCCGACGTGTCCGGCGTCGACGGCGACCTGTCGGCGGCGGTGGGGATCGCGCTCGCCCTGGTGGCCCAGCGGGCCCACGCCCTCGGGATCCACCCGCCGCTCCTCGGGGCGCGGGCCGACGTCGAGGACCTGGTTGCCGGTCGCCCGTCACGCCTCGACTCCGGCTGGCGGGCCGACGCCGTCGGGGCCGACCTGGTCCGGCTGCTCGCCGGTGAGGTCGCCCTGCGCCTCGACCGGGGCGGACGGCGGGTCGAGTTCCGCCCGGCCGAGGGACCGGACGGCGGATCGGCCGGCGCCCCGGCCTGACGCAGCCTCCACCGTCCCTTACCGGACGGTGAGCGGCTCGGGGCACGGGAGGCCACGGAGCGAGGAGGTCCGACATGGAACCCGTCGACCTCACGCCGGCCGGCCCGCCGATGAGCGGCGAGGACGCCGAGCTGGTCCTCACCTCGGCGTCGTGACCGGCCGAGCTCGGGCGCGGCGGGCGCCTCGGCGCGAGCGGCGCCCCCGGCAGGATTCGAACCTGCGACCTACCGCTTAGGAGGCGGTTGCTCTATCCCCTGAGCTACGAGGGCGGGCCCGGTGACGAACCCGGCCGGGCTGCCGTTTCCCAGGCCGCGACGGTAGCCGCGGGGGTGGTGGGGGCCGGCCCCGACCCGTCGCTCGGCGGCCCCGGTCTGTCGGGGCGTGGCGGGGCCGCGGCGGGGGAGCGTTCGGGGTTGCCCGGACCACCGGGAGCGCTCCGCCGCCCCGTGGCCGCCAAGGCGGCGCGCCGGCGCCTGTTGCGCACCGTCACCGCGGACGGCGAGCACCTCTACCCGCTGTGGCAGTTCGACGGCGACGGCCTGGTGCCCGGCCTGGCCGAGGTGCTGGCGATGTTCCCCGAGCGGAGCGTCGACGGCTGGACGCTCGCCGCCTGGCTGCGCACCCCCGATCCCGACCTCGGTGAGGCCCCGCTCGACGCCCTGGTGAGGGGCGACGTGGAGCGGGTCCGGGCCGTGGCGCGCTCCTCCGCCCGGGCGCTCGCCGCTTGACGCCGCGGCCGTCGCTCGCCGAACCCGGCGACCTGCGCGGCTTCCCGTGGTCGGCGCCGCCGAAGCGCCTCGTGCGGGTGTGCCGCGCCGGCGCGTCGACGTGGTGGTTCTCGTCCGGCGGGGAGGGCCGCTTCGACCTGGCCCCGCCCGAGGGCACCTGCTACCTGGCCACCGACGCCTACGCCGCGATCCGCGAGGCCTCGAGGCTCGGGCCCGTCTCCACCGACTGGGTCGCGGCCCGGGAGCTGCGCGAGGTCGCCCCGCCCGACCCCGGCGCGCGCCTCGCGGCCACCACCCGCCAGGCGGCCGGCCGCTACGGGGTCACCGTCGAGCCCGTCACCCTCGTACCCTACGATCTACCCCGCCGCTGGGCGGCCGCCTTCCGCGCCCACGGCTTCGACGGCATCCGCCACCAGCTCCGCCACGACCCGCGTGCCCGGCCCTCGGGCGTAGCGCTCTTCGGCGCCGCCGGCGCCGCCGACCTCCCCGACGGGACCGGCCGCCGCCTGACCCGCGACGCCATGGAGGCGGCCGGGGTCAAGGTCATGGCGCCGCCCGTCGCCGCCGTGCTCACCGTCGTCGACTGAACCTCCGACCGTCGGGGCGCCGGGTTCGGCACTACCCGTGGGGCCCGGCGGCCCGGTCGCCGAGCGAGCTCAGGAGCACCGGCCACCACTCGGCGAGGCGCGTGCACCCGGGCGTCGAACGGAGGGTGCTCCTCGGTGACCAGCTCCGCCCTCCACAGCACGCGCAGGCGCCGGCTCATCGCCGGCGGCGACACGCCGGCGGCCCGGGCCAGCTCGCCCGCCCGGCGCAGCGCCTTCGCGAGCAGCTCCACGGAGCGGCGCCGCACCGGGTCGGCGAGCGCGGTCAGGGCCACGTCGACGCGGCCGTCGTCGTCGCCGTCGTGGTCGCCGGGGACGGCGGCCGGCGACGCGGTCACGCCCAGGACGGCGCGTAGATCGGCGTCTCGATCGCGGCCTCGGCCTCGGCTCGGGTCACGTCGCGCACGTGCATGGAGAAGCTCCAGTGGTGGCCCTCCGGGTCGGCGCAGCGGTAGGTGCGGTCGCCGTAGAACTGGTCGGACGGCTCCACCAGGATGCGGGCCCCGGCGGCCCGGGCCCGCTCGCAGTGCGCGTCGATGTCGTGGGTCACCGCCACGTGGACGCTCGACGTGTTGTACCCGTCGACCGACGCCGGGCTGCGGGTCCAGTCGCCCCACTCCGCGCCGATCATCACCCGGCCCCGGCCGTCCAGGGCCATCTCGTAGTGGCACTGAGACGGGTCGTCGTCGGGCCCGTCGATCGCCATCGTGAGCTCGAAGCCGAACGCCTCCGCGAGCCAGCCGAGCGCGGCCTTCGGGTCGCGGTAGGAGAGAGCGGGTACGAACGTGACGTCGTCCATGGGAGCCTCCGATCACCCGAGGTAGTTCTCATATCAGGCAATAGTCCACGATGCTGTGAACGACAAGGGCGCGTGAGAATCGAGGAGCCCGGCCCGAGCGGTGCGCGCGACACTCGACCCCGAGGTGACGGCCGGCGCGAGGAGGACGGGTGGCGTTCGGGTGCGGTGTTCCCACGCTCGAGGGCCGCCTCGTGCGGCTCGAGCCGCTGTCGCAGGCCCACGCCGCCGACCTCCGGCGCGCGGCCGAGGAGGACCGCTCGTCGTTCGCGTTCGCGTCGGTCCCACGCGCCGGCGACGTCGACGACTACATCGCGGCGCGCCTGGCGCGGGCAGCCGACGGCACGCGTCTGCCCTTCGCGCAGGTGCGCCGGAGCGACGGCCGCGCCGTGGGCTGCACCAGCTACGCCGAGCCCCGCTCGTGGCCAGGGCGGGAGGATCTCTGCGCAGTGGAGGTGGGCGGCACCTGGCTCGCCGGCCCGGCCCAGGGCACCGGCGTGAACGTCGAGGCCAAGCTGCTCCTCCTCGGGCACGCGTTCGAGTCGTGGGGGGTGGCCCGCGTCGACCTCAAGACCGACGCACGCAACGAGGGGTCGCGGGCCGCCATCGAGCGGCTCGGCGCCCGCTTCGAGGGCGTGCTGCGCAACTGGTCGGCGTCGCACGCGCCGGGCGAGGCGGGCCGCCTGCGCGACTCCGCCATGTACTCGGTGACCGCCCCCGAGTGGCCGGCCGTGCGTGCGCACCTCGAGCACCGCCTCGACCGGCACCTCACCCGTCGATCGACCGGCGGCTGACCCGGCGCCGAGCGCGGCCCGTCACCGGGGCCGGGGCCTTCAGACGGTGGTCTCGGGTTCCGCGGCGAGCACGGCGAAGAGGTCGGTCCGCCCGATCTGGCGCAGGAGGGTGGCGAGGTCGATCGCGAGACGGCGGCGGCGCCGGTCGGCGTCGATCATGGTGGACCTCCGCGGTGGGGACGGGCCGGCCGCCCGGCGGCGGCGTGGCTACTCGGCGAGAGCGCCGGCGGCATCGGGGTTGTCGAACACGTAGCGCCAGGTGCCGTCGCCCTGGCGGCGGGCGACCTCGGCGCTGACGGCCGACACCACGGTCTCGCCGGCCGTCAACGTCCAGCGGCTGCTGAGCAGGGCGAGGTCGCCGAGCTCGAGGGCGTGGAGCGTGTCGAGGGTCATGGTGCCACCCATGGCCACGAGCTCGGTCCACGCCGCCCGGACGGCATCGGTGCCCTGCACCGGCCCCGCCAGGCCGAAGAGCCAGGCGTCGGGCTCGTAGAGCGCTACCAGGGCCTCCACGTCACGGGCGTTGAACGCCGCGGCCACGGCCGGATGCAGCTCTCGCGGTTCCACGTGCGGCACGGTAACCCCGCGGTCCGGACCTGTCACGGCGGTCCGCCGGGTGGACCGTCGCCCGTCGGGCGGAGCGCGACGCCGTGCGGGGCTTCTACCGTTACGTCCCCGACGGCGCCGATGGCCTGACGGGAGGACCCTGATGACGGACATCGCCGAGCGGATCGACGCCGCGGTGCGGCCCCACGTGGAGCGGGGCGAGGTCACGGGCCTGGCGTGGGCCGTCGCCGTCGGCGACGAGGTGCACCGGGGTGCCGCCGGGTCGACGCGGGTCGGCGGCGACGGGCCGGTGGGCACCGACTCGATCTTCCGGATCGCGTCCCTGACCAAGCCGGTCGTCGCCGTGGCCGCGCTCATGCTGGTCGAAGAGGGCGTCCTCCGCCTCGACGACCCCCTGGATCGCCTGATCCCCGAGCTCGCCGGCCGGCGGGTGCTCGCGCCGGGCGCCACCTCGATCGACGACACCGTCCCCGCCGTGCGGCCGATCACGCTTCACGACGTCCTGACCTTCCGGCTCGGGTGGGGCGTAGACCTCTCCGCCGCCGAACTGGATCCCGTCGTGATCGGATACGCCACGCTGGAGCTGGGCGCCTGGCCGATCGCGCCGCAGGTTCCCCCTCCGCCCGACGAGTGGATCCGCCGCCTCGCCACGCTGCCGCTCCAGCGCCAGCCCGGTGAGCGCTGGCAGTACCACATCGGCTCCGAGATCCTGGGCGTGATCGTGGCGCGGACCGCGGGTTGCCCGCTCGACCGGTTCCTCGACGAGCGGATCTTCGGGCCGCTCGGAATGGTCGACACCGGCTTCTCGGTCCCCGCGGCGTCCCGCGACCGCTTCGGGCCCTACTACGGGCCGTTCCCCGACGCGGAGGGCCGCAACCTCCAGGACGACACCGACGGCCAGTGGTCCACGCCGCCCGCGTTCCCCAGCGGCGGCGGCGGGCTCGTGTCGACGGCGGGCGACTACCTGGCCTTCGGGAGGATGCTGCTCGCCGGCGGGGTGCACGACGGCCGGCGGCTGCTGGCGGCGGAGCTGGTCGAGGAGATGACGACCAACCAGCTGACCCCCGAGCAGATCACGAGCGGGCCCGACTCCTCGGGCGCGCGGGGCTGGGGTCTCGGCGTGGGGGTCCAGGTCCGGGCCACGGCCACCGCCCCGGCCGGCAGCTACGGCTGGACGGGGGGTCTGGGCAGCTCCTGGTCGAACGATCCGGCCCGGGGAGTCTCGGGCGTCCTGCTCACCAACGAGATGCTCACCTCGTTCGACCTGCCTCCCACGCACGAGGACTTCTGGCTCGCCCTCGGCGCCGCGTCGGGTCTCCGTCCCTGAGCCGCGCGCCCGCGGGCGCGGTGGTCCGCGACACGCGCGGGGTGGGGACATCGCCGTTCAGCCGGCCTCCGCGACGGGCGAGCAGATCACCACGGGGATCTCACGGTCGGTGCGGGCCTGGTAGGAGTCGTAGTCGCGGTACATCTCGGTGAGCTTCGGCCACAGCCGCGCCCGCTCGTCGGGGTCGGCGGTCCGGCAGACGACCTCGGTGCGCTCCCGGCCCACCTCCACCGTCGCGCGCGGCTCGGCGAGGAGGTTGAGGTACCAGAGCGGATGGCGGGGCATGCCCCCCTTCGACGCCACGATCACGATGTCGTCGCCGTCACGCAGGTAGAGGAGCGGGACGGTGCGAGGCCGCCCCGACTTCCTCCCCGTGACGGTGACGAGGCACACCGGGGCGCCGTGCCTGAACCTCCCGCCGACGCGGCCGCCGCTGGCGCGGTACAGCGCGGTGTTGGCGCGCGACATGCACCTCATGAACACGTCGCCGAGGCGGGCCTGGAGCGGGGAGTACGGGCGGGGCATCCGGCGAGGCTACCGGCACCGCCCGGTGGCCCGGTGCCTAGGCTGCGGGACCGTCGTCGCCGGGGTGCCGGCGGCGCGTCACCACCGGGCGACGGGAACGGGGTCCCGATGAGCGAGCAGCCGGTCGTCACCGTCGAGCGGAAGGGCCGCGTCACGATCGTCACCATCTCGCGCGAGGCCAAGCGCAACGCGCTCGACCCCTCGGTGACAGCCGGGCTCGACCGGGCGATGAACGACTTCGAGGACGACCCCGACCAGTGGTGCGCGGTCCTCACCGGGGGCCCGAGGTTCTTCTCGGCGGGCGCCGACCTCGCCGCCGGGCCCGGCGAGCCGACCGAGCGGGGCGGCACCGTCGGCCTCGTCCACCGGCGGCGCACCAAGCCCCTCGTCGCCGCCGTCGAGGGCTTCGCGCTCGGTGGCGGGCTCGAGCTCGTGCTCTGCTGCGACCTCGTCGTGGCCGGGCGCTCGGCCCGCTTCGGCCTCCCCGAGGTCAAGCGGGGCCTGATGCCCGACTTCGGCGGCGCGTTCCGCGTGACCCGCCTGCTGCCGCCGAACGTCGCCCGCGAGATGCTGCTCACCGCGTCCGACCTCGACGCCGGCCGGGCCGAGAGGCTCGGCTTCGTGAACCGGGTCGTCGACGACGGCCGGGCGCTGGCCGCCGCCGTCGAGCTCGCCGAGGCGATCTGCGAGAACGCGCCGCTCGGGGTGAGGGGGGCGCTGGAGGTGGCGAACGCCGCGATCGCCGGCGACGAGGCGGCGCTGTGGCGGCTCTCGGACGAGACCCACGCCCGCCTGATCGCGTCGGACGACGTGCGGGAGGGGATCACCGCGTTCTTCGAACGGCGGCCCCCGCGCTGGAGCGGCCGGTAGCGGTCGTCGTGGCCGGGGCGCGACACCTCCGGGCCGTGGTCGGGGGGCGGGTGTGGCAGCCTGGCCGGATGGGGACCCGGCCACCGTCACCACCACGGTCGCGGCCGGCCCGGCGACGCGTGACCCGCACCCGGGTGGCGCCGGCCGCGGTGCTGCTCGTGCTGCTCCTCGTGCTGACGGCCGGGGGCTGCTCGTCGTCCTCCGGTGACGGCGAGGCGGGCCCGCCGGCCGGCGCGAGCACCACCACCGACGACGGGCGACGCTGCCCGGCCGCGGTCGAGGCCGGCCGGTTCGCCCCGGCGTCGGAGCTGCGCCGGCTGCTGGGCGCGTTCAACCGGTTCGGCCTGCGCTCGCCGGGGAGCGTCGAGCACGAGAGGTCGCTCGACTGGCTGGCCCGCGAGCTTCGCGCCGTCCCCGGGATGCGGATCTCCTGGGAGCGCTTCACCATCGACCGCTGGCAGCCGACCCCGCCGGCCAAGGGGGCCACGCCCGGCCGCGACCTCGCCGCCGCGGGAGCCCTCTCCCTCGAGCAGGACGGCCGGACCACCGAGGTCCCCGTCGCGGGCGCGGTCCCGTTCACCCTCCCGACCCCGGCCGGCGGCGCCGAGGGCCCGCTCGTCTTCCTGCCCGCCGGTCGACCGGTCACCGCCGCGAACTCGGCGGGCAAGGTCGTGGTCCGGGAGATCCCGCACACCTCGTTGCCCTACGCCGCCTTCGACGCCATCGGCCACCACGTGACCGCCGACCTGCCCCGGCAGGGCGACTACGACCGGCCGTACCTGCGCGACCTCGACGGCATGCTCGCCGAGGCGGGTGCCGCCGGGGCGGCCGGGATCGTGATGGTGTGGGACGCCCCCACCGACCAGGTGGAGGGCTACTGGGACCCCCACACCGGGACCCGCTTCGCGCTGCCCGGCGTGTACGTGGGCGCCGACCGGCTGCCCGCGCTGCGCGCCGCGGCCCGGGCCGGCGCCACCGCCCGCATCCGGGTGCGGGCCGAGTGGGACCGGGCCCCGACCCGCAACCTCATCGCCACCCTCCCGGGGCGGACCGCCGAGCGCATCGTCGTCAACACGAACACCGACAGCGTCACCTGGGTCCAGGAGAACGGGACGGTCGCGTCGATCGCCCTGGCCCGCTACCTGGCCGGCCTGCCCCGGCGCTGCCGGGCCCGGACCGTGCAGTTCGCGCTGACCAGCAACCACCTCGGCCTCAACCAGGACGGCGTGATCCGGTACGCCGACCGGCTCGACCGCGACTACGACGACGGCACGGTCGCGTTCGTGATGGTCCCCGAGCACCTGGGCACCCGGGAGCTGCTGCCCACCGGTCCGGGCGGGCGGGTGGGGGCGACGGGCGAGGGGGAGACCTTCGCGTGGTCGGCCCCGGTCGAGAGCCCGGTGCTGGTGAAGGCGTCGATCGACGCCGTCGAGCGGCGGGGCCTGACCCGCACCGCGGTGCTCCAGGGGGTCGGCGCACCGGTGGAGGGCCAGGTGCCGCAGATCTGCTCCCAGGGCGGGTTGGGCACGGTGTTCCACGGCCGGCTGATCCCCACCATCGCCGGCATCAGCGGGCCGTGGTCGCTGTGGGCGCCGTCGTTCGGCGAGGCGGCGATCGACTTCGACCGGATGCGGGCCCAGACGATGGCCTTCGGCGACGTCGCCCTCGCGCTCGACGACGTGCCCCGGTCGCGGATCGCCGGCGAGTACCCGGCCGCCCGGCGGCGGCGGGCGCAGGGCGCGCCGACCTGCCCCGGCCGCTGACCCGGGTCCGAAGCTCCGCACCGGTGCGGGACGACACGGCCGACGGCGCTCCCCGCTCCCCGTCCGGGCGGGTCGCTACGTTGAGGCGATGATCCGACGACGGTCCCGGGCCCGCACCCGCGCCCGCACCCACCGCCGGGCCCACGCCCTGCTCGCGGTCCTCGCCGGCCTCGCGATCGGCCTGGCCGCGTGCTCCGGGGGCGACGACACCTCGGGGGAGCCCGATCCGGCGCCCCCCGGCGTCGACCGCGTGCTGGCCGTCGACGGCGACCGGGTGGTGGCGACCCTCGACGAGCGTTACCAGTCGTACAACATCGAGATGGTCGAGGTCACCGGCGGCCAGTTCTGGCAGCCCTACGACGCCGGTCCCGGCAAGGTGATCCGGCCCCCCATCGACCTGGCCTCGGAGCGGCTGCGCAACCTGGCCCGGGGCCTCGGCCCCGTCTACATCCGGGTGAGCGGGACGTGGGCCAACCGCACCTACTTCGACGCCGACGGCACGTCGGGCGGGGTGCCGCCCAAGGGCTTCGACGGCGTGCTGACCACCGACCAGTGGGCCGGCGTGGGCGAGTTCGCCCGGGCCGTCGACGGCCTGGTCGTCACCTCGTTCGCCTCCGACACCGGGGTGCGCGACGCCCGCGGCGTCTGGCTCGACGATCAGGCCCGGGCCCTCCTCCGGTTCAGCGTGGACCACGACGTCCCGGTGGTCGCCGCCGAGTTCTACAACGAACCGGGGTTCAACATCGGCGCCCCCGCCGGCTACGACGCGGCGCAATACGGTCGCGACTTCAAGCGGTTGCAGGCGATGGTCGCCGAGGTGATGCCCGACCTGAAGCTCGCCGGCCCGGGGTCGGCCGACGACGTCACACCGATCATCGCGGAGCCGCGGATCCGCTCGGCCGACATCCTCCGGGCCGTCGACGGCGGGTTCGACGTGTTCAGCTACCACTTCTACCCGAAGGTGTCGGCGCGCTGCGGCTCCAAGGAGGGTCCCGAGATCGCGCTGACGGAGGAGTACCTGTCCCGGATCGAGACCGACCAGCGCTACTACGAGGAGCTGCGCGACCGCTACATGCCCGGGGCTCCGATGTGGGTGACCGAGACGGCCCAGGCCGCCTGCGGCGGCGACCGCTGGGCGGCGCAGTACCGCGACGTGATCCGCTACGTCGACACCCTGGGCCGCCTGGCCGACGGCGACGGCGCCGTGGTGTTCCACAACACCCTCGCCGCCAGCGACTACGGGCTCCTCGACGAGGACGGCTTCCGGCCCCGGCCCGACTACTGGGCCGCCGTCCTGTGGCACCGGCTCATGGGGCCGCGGGTGCTCGCCGTCGACGCCCCGCCGAGCGCGCGTAGCGGCGCGCGCGGCCTGGACGTGTACGCGCAGTGCACGCCGGGCGCGAAGGGCGGGAGCGTCACCTACGCCGTGGTCAACTCCTCCACCGAGGAGCGGACGGTCGCGACCACCTCGGGCGGCGCGACGGTGTACCTGCTGACCGGCGAGTCGCTCGACGGTGAGGCGATCGAGCTCAACGGCCGGCGGCTGACCGCGGCCGCCGACGGGACGCTGCCCGCGCTGCGGGGCCGCCGCGCCCGTGGCCCGGTGACCATCCCTCCGGCGAGCGTCGCGTTCGTGGTCGAGCGCGCCGGGGCCGAGGCCTGCGCCTGACGGGCCGGTGCCCCGCCGGTGACCCGAGAACCGGCCCGACCGGTGGTCAGCCGGTCCGGCGGCCGGCGATCCAGGTGAAGGCCTGGGTGTCGCCACGCGGGGTCGAGTGCAGCTCCCGCTGCTCCGCCACCACGTCGACGGGGACGCGCGTGGCGATGGTCGACACGAGGCGGTCGGCGTCGTAGCGCTCGACGGGCAGTCCGGAGCAGCGGCCGGGCCCGTCGGGCGCGAACGTGGCCACGATCAGGGCCGCGCCGGGGGCGAGGGCGGCATCGAGCGCGGCGAGGTAGCCCTCTCGTTGTCGCGGTGTGGTGAGGAAGTGGAACGCGGCCCGGTCGTGCCACAGGGCCCACCGCCGGTCCGGGGTCCACGACGTCACGTCGGTGGCGATCCAGCGCACCGGCGCGCCCGGCAGCCGCGCCCGCGCCACCGACAGCGCCGCGGCCGACACGTCGAGCACGGTCAGGTCGGTGTACCCGCGGGCGTGCAGGCCGTCGACCAGGGTCGACGCCCCGCCGCCCACGTCGACGACGCCCTCGCCGGTGCCGACGCCGAGCGCCTCGATCAGCGCGAGCGACGTGGTCGCCTCCGGCTGGTACCACGAGAGGTCGCCGGTGGGGGTGGACCGGTAGCGCTCGTCCCAGAACCGGGGCCCGCCGGCGGCCTGACCACGGCCGCCCGAACCCGCGCCGTCCTCGGTCTCGACCACGTCGCCCATGTCGCGATCGTCGCGCGGTCGGACCGCCGGACCACCCACCGGGAGGGCGCGGACATCGGGGGAGGCCCGAGTTGCCACGGGGAATAAAGTTAGGCTAACCTAAGTACCTGCTCGGGTCCGGCACCGTCGACCGTGGATGGCGGCCGGAGCCCGGCCCGGTGCAGGGACGCAGGCGAGGAAGGCGAGGAGGGACATGACCGGTAGAGGTGGGGTCGAAGCCGACCCGGCGGCGAGGATGTGGACCCGGCGGTGCCGGGCGTGCGGTCGCGACGACCTCTCCGCCGCGTTCGGGCGGCTCGCGGTGATCGGGGGCCCGTGGTCGTGCCCGGCGTGCCGTTCCGCGCGCTACGAGCCGGTGCCGATGGTGATGCCCGGGGTCGTGCCGGCTCCCGCCGGCGGCCCGGGGGAGGGGACCGCGTG
>Ga0226835_1000651_pt1 | contig 31185 bp, 22 predicted proteins | sample LAC_MetaG_1_FD_163627 | JGI IMG/M metagenome (GOLD analysis project Ga0226835, IMG submission 163627) | Anaerobic ammonium oxidizing microbial communities from anammox membrane bioreactor (MBR) in UC Berkley, California, United States -... | ecosystem: Engineered > Bioreactor > Anaerobic >...
GAGGCACAGAGACACGGAGGATCACTGAGAACCCCCTCTGTGCCTCCGTGTCTCCGTGGTTCCCCCTTCATTCACCACGGAGGCACAAAGGCACGGAGGATCACTGAGAATCCCCTCTGTGCCTCCGTGTCTCCGTGGTTCCCCCTTCATTCACCACAGAGGCACAGAGACACGGAGGATCACTGAGAACCCCCTCTGTGCCTCCGTGTCTCCGTGGTTCCCCCTTCATTCACCACAGAGGCACAGAGACACGGAGGATCACCAAGAATTCACCCTTGTGTCCTCTGTGTCTCCGTGTCTTAGTGGTTCCCTTCAAGACTCGCAGACGAGATTTACCAAACCCCGTACTCCACACCCACCCTGAATTCAGTTCTGCTTTTGTCATTCAGCTCCGGGTTTGCTTCGTCGCTCCGGTCGATGAGGCGGAGGCTGCCGAAGAGGAACGCGTCGCGGGCGAACTGGTAGCGGCCCGAAAATCCGAAGGTCTGCTCCCTGTGCACAGGACCGTAGAGAAACGGTTGCGATGGCGTTTGGTATTGGAACGCGATGTCTTTCAATCCACCTTTCCGGTATTTCTCGAAGAATCCTTCCAAACGCACCTGTCGCACGGGCGTCAGCACAATCGCCGCGTACAGCAGGTCGGCATTCTGTCCGATCCAGTGTCCCATGTCATATCCGTTATTCGTAAACGTTGCGGCGGGGTACTTGTGTGTATAGACCCAGGGATTCAGACGGGTGTATTCCAGCGCAACCTCGACGTTTCTGACTGGAAAGTCGTAAATCCGGCCTCCGATGGTGTATCCGAGCTGGTTCCGTGCGCGGCCGGGATTCAGGAGGTCATCCGTCGAAATCTCGTCGATAAGGACAGACAGGTAGAGATTGGTATTGCGAATCAGATTGACATCCAGCGATCCGTACCATTGAATGTTATCCGTGTCCCTGTTGTAATGTTCACCCGATTTGAAAAACATGACCGGAAGGAGATACAGGAGCTGGATATTCTTGTCGCTGTAGATCACCGTTTCGCCAAGGGAGAGGTCGAGTCCGTCGATGATCGAGAACTCCAGTCCGTGCCCGGCCATGTATTTTGACCGGTACACGGGTCTATAGAAGTCAATCAGATTCGATGAGTAGGTTCGATAGGACCGTGCCGAATCGATCGCGTTAGAATGCAGATCAGCAAGAACATAGACAAAGTCAAGCCAGGAGGCGATTGGCACGCGGAGTTTGAACTGAGGGGGTGAAGGGGATTTCCGGGACAGGATGACGTTGCCTCGTGCCCCGTAGCCCCAGACGTTCTGGAGTTTCTCGAGCGAGAGAGTGAATTCCCCCACCTGCCAGCTCAACTGGGCTTCAGTCGTGTTATATTCAAGAAACTCCGGGCCACTGCGTGTGTGTACAATCCCCGGTTCGGGCGTGTTGGCCTTTCCGAAATCGACGGCGTTTCCGGCCTCGCGGTAGTCCACAAAGTTAAAGGAGAATCCGACGTCCTTGAATGCGTAGCCGTAGAACCGTGCTCCCTGGGCGCGAAGGCGGACGTTTTCGCTTCCGGACCTGAACCACTGCAGGCGTGCATTGAGATCGAAGTTGATGATGCCGTCGGTCAGGTCTGCCGAAAGCAACCGCCAGCGGAGGTCCGTGGGATCCGGGTCGCCGGCGAGGGATCCGAGCTCATAGCTGAATTCGGACTTGAGGTACTCGTAGGTATCGCGTTCGTAGGTCGTGAGCAGGTCGAGCTTGGCCTGGACCGACGCCAGTTGTTTGGCGATCGCCATGCGTGAGAGTGGTTTGAACGCATCACGGTATTCATGGAGAATTCCCCTGGCCTCCAGGCGTTTCAGGAAGTCGTAGATCTCATGCGTAGTCGGCAGGGAGACGGACTGGGCTCGTGCCGTTGCGGCAAGGATGGAAACAAGTGCGATGAGAAACTGGAGTCGGCGTTTGAGCAATGCGATGCAGGTGTTTAATGAACGATGCAAACTGGAATATCCTGAAAGGTCAGGAGAAAAGCCAACTTGTTCGGGCATTGACTCGAATGACGGAATGGTGGAAATATGGATCCATCACCTCATCCTTGCCATTTTCTGCACGACCTCCACCCTCTCCCCTCTCTGCACTGCTGTCACCTTGTAAAAATACACTCCATTTGCCACCGGATCGCCGTTCTGGTCCCTTCCGTCCCACACGATCCTGTTGAATCCGATATTCATTTCTCCGGGCACCAGCTTCCGTTCATAGATCAATCTGCCTGCAACCGTATAGACTCTTATGCTGACCTCATCCGGTTGAGTTGCGCCGGTCAGATGGAAGGTGAAGGCGGTTTCTGTCGAGAACGGATTTGGGAAATTGAAGACGTTCAGAAGGCGCGTTGCTGTTTCGACATTGAATCTCAGCTCATAGTTCATCGTATCAGCCGGATTTCCTGAAGCATCCAGCACTTGGAGGCTCAGCGTATGCGGTCCCTTGCTCAGGGTTGGGCGGACGATGACCTGGGCTTTTTCGGGTCCGGGCAGAGGCTCAAACAGGCTATCCGCCGCCGCACCGAGGGATATTCTGCGGCCATCGAGCATAAAGATCACGTTATTCGGGTTGGTGATCGGAAGGGGGCTGTTGTCGCGGATAACGATCCTGATCTCGGGGGAAGGCGTAACGTAATCGCCATCCAGAACCGGTACGCCATCGAACCGTACATCAAAGGTTGGAGAGACGGTGTCCGCCAGCACTGCAAGCGGCAATGATACCGCGTTGTTGTTTGTGAAGGACTCTCTCTGCAGTTTCTCAGGGTCAACATAGACGAGAATGGATGTTTTCCCTGTGCGTCCTGACGTATTCAATCCGCCAGATGCAAATGGTGCCACAGACCCGGCGCCAACAGCAGGCACGACAATCCTTGAGAATTCCTGATACGCATTGTTTTCAAGCGCAGAAAATGCTACCATGACACTCTCGGCCGGTGCTTCACCGATGTTGTACAGGTTGCCCGACACCGAGACGCTTTCCCCCTCCAGCACGGAATCCTGACCCAGTGCAATTGTCTGGTATCCGAGAGCAAGTTCGGCCGGCGAATCAAAATCAACACTCCATCTGTTGATTGTGGGACTAAGACCGGCTGAATCAGAATACAGGGTTGCCATCAACCTTATTGCTTTGACCGCTTGAGGCAGGATTCCTGCAATCGGGGTTACGCCAGGTACGACATTGGCGACTGTGTCCACGCTGCCGGCGTCGTATGAACGGATCACATCCATGGAAATCCTCGTGATTCCGGGAACGGTATCAACATCCCACTCTATTGATTTCCACCGAGCTGCCGGTCCGATGGCTTCTGTCACAACCGTCCCCTGAATGCCGGCGACTCGGAGAGTGTCCCGAAGGGTAATCGGGAATCCCGAAGCCTGCATTTCCTCCAGTACGGATCCAATCGCGGCCCCCTTTCGGCCCACGATTGCCCATGACGATCGGAATCCGACCGATCGGATCATGGAACTTCCAATTGCTTCAAAAGCCTTGTTGATTCGTTCGGTTTTGTTCAACGCCCCTTCATCCGAAATTGCAGCCAGGACCCAGCGGCCGTCGGGGATTTCTTCGACATACTTGGCCAAGCCTGCCGTGTCGGGATCTTGATGGATGTCAAACGCTGCAAAGGATTCCACGTGCCCCGAATACTGGTTGACCACGGCGATATTGTAGCCACGATTGACAAAACCAAGAGAGACATCGATATCATCAACAAGTACGGAAACCTGACTGCCATAATCGAACCCGGCTGAGGTTACTTCAACAGAAACATCTCTCTCGAGAAGCCGCATGGAATCAGCGGCTTCAATACCCGAAAGCATGTTTCGTTGAAACATGCCGGCCCCCTCCTGTGTCCAGGTCCTCTGCATTCCCCGGGATGTTCTGAACACGGAGGACACCCAACCGGTTGAATCCGCGTCGTCATGGATCCTCCCACGCCAGTAATAGGTTGCAGAATCCCTGAACAGCCCCTGTCCGCCGCTCCACTGTGTGACTAGCAATCCCAACGGGATATCTTGCGCCACCGTCTTCGATGGACTGTCAAAGGTCTGCGAGGTGTCAATCTCAAGAATCAAGCGATGCATCGGCGAAAGGCGAATGTTGGGATTCTGAACAACAAAGCGGACGCTATCCGGATGCACCAAGGCTGAAGGCAGGGGGCGCAGCAGCTGGAGTTGACCTGAGGTCACAAAGAGAGACATCGAAACGCTGTTATTGGTCTCTGATTCCTCTGCGATGAGATTCGTTGGATCAAGTTGCACGCTGAGGGTATGCGAGCCACCTCGTTTCAGCGCAGGAACGGAGAATGACACTGTATCAACCAATCTGGGAGCCTTGAGCCTCGAGCTATATACTTCTGGTTGCTCGCCTTCGAAGGTATGTATCCATCTCACCGTCAGGGACTCCGCCGCCGAAAGGCCAAAATTGGAAACGGGAACGGTAACCGAGACGAAATCATCCGCTTCACTGGGTATTTCAGGAACGGTGGAAAGTGTGCCCGCCGTGACCGCAAGATCCGGTTGTCGGGCAACGCCGATCTGCATCGCTGGATCACCGAGGAAAGAGAATTGTCTCAGCGCCTGGCGTGACAGCATTGATCCCGAGCTGATTTGCCAAAGCACCGTCTTGGCCTTCAGGACAAGGACGCCGGGTTCTCGAACCGTATCCTTCGCAAAGGCCGTATAGATGGTTTGGGCAATGGAGCGCAGGGGGGATTCATAGCCAAACCCGGAACTGCCCAAATAGCCCATCGCGCCCCCCTCGGCCGCACTCAACAACCGCTCACCAAATGAATCTGTGAGCGGTTCCGCAAAGCGTACCGTGCTGCAACTAATGTCAGACACGAGGTGTCTCTTTCCCTCTCTGTTCTTCAGTTGTGCGGCACTGCTGATTCCGTTCCCCCAGAGCTCTGTCCCCGCGTGACCGTAGAAATTGATCCAACCGGCCCCTTCCTCAAGCATGCGCTTGACTTCCTCCGTTTGCTCGAATTCAACCACATTGGTCACAGTTTTGTAGAGTCGCGAGGCCCGGCCGGCCAGCGGATCTGGCGCGATGAGCGAATCGATCAGCCGATCGGAAAAAATCTGGAAACGCGCCGTTTCTGTGGAGTTAAAACCGGAAGCCATGAACATGAAAGTCTTATTCCAAAGGGAGAGAGGAGTTGTCTCATAGGCAATGAGCCTGTCAACGAACGAACTCGCGGCGGGCAAAGTGTTCACGGGGATTCGTCCAATGTGTTTTTGCGGAAGAAATGGTGTGTCGGGGTTCTCGACAAACCAGCTATCGGACGCGGGATTCCCATAAGACGGAACAATATTGATCTTGCCTGTACCCAGGTTATCCTTGTAATCCCAATTCGCATCTCCAAAGAGAACAACAGAGGATGGCTTTGGGGGAATCCAGAGGGAATCGGCCGCCAGCAGAAAATCGCGGATTGCCTCCGGGCTCAGATGCCCGTAATTGAATTCATCATAAACGTCCTCGACATCAATCACGCGGGTCCGATACCCGCTCTGCTGGCCCCGATACTGGGCCAGGCGCGATGCCTGCGTCAGCAGTTCCCCGCCCGAGATTATGAGATAATCGGCACCCAAGACATTTGAGCGAAGATTCTGAAGAACTTTCTTTGTCACGCTTGCCGGACTGTGTTTGCCTGATTCAGTCGACGCAAAGTAGGTGCGACCCACGAGGAGAGTGTCGTAAAATGTAAGGGAAACATTACCCGACCCCCCCGAGATTACTCCCTCCAGCCTCTTTTCGAGACCACCCGAGGCAGTCACGCGATAGACGGAAATATCTGTTCCCGAGAAGCCCGAAATGTGAAACTGCGCAATTTGACCGGGTATACCCTCACTCGGAACAACAAGCAATGTGTCGCCATCGGCTACGAGATTTTTCATCGCCTCCACCTCGACCCAATCGAGAAACACTTCGTTCACGCTTGCGCCTGTCGGGATTGAACGGACGAGAATGGCATTCGCGCCTTCCGAAAAGAGGCTTGAAGCCGCCGGTAGGGCAAACACAGTATCTGAGTTCCCCGGAAACTGAATCGTCCCCAAAGGAGTTCCGTTCAGGCTGATCTCAACCTCGTGGTTGGGAGTGCTTTGCTGTGCCACGGGACTATGGAGCCTCCCAAGGACGACGAAATCCGGGTTCCCTGTCCTGTAGAAATTTTTTGACGTCACCATCACCGTCGTGCTTTGTCCTGCCAGAAGCTTACGCCAGTACCACCCTTCTCCGGCCACTTTCTCCGTTTGATTGTTGGTTGGGAGGCCGAAATCGCCGAAATAGTAAAAGCTGTCCTTCTCAGCGCGGATGGTCTGGTGCGTTTTCGTGATAACGACGTCCGGCGTCACCGGCTGTGACTGAACGAAACCCGTGCGTAACGTACCGATCCCTGAAAGATTCAGCCAGTATACGCTGGTATCACTGTATTCATTGGCATTCCCAAGGCTGTCACGGAGGGGCGTTCCCCAGAATTCAATGGTGTCCCCCGTTCCGAAAACCCCATCACTCTCCCCTGTAATCCTCAGAGGGACCGAGGTCCCTTTATAGAATAGATCAAACGTCCGGGGATCGCTTGAGGAGGGAACCAATGGTTGAACAGTCTCATAGGGAATCCGGACGACTCCTTCACGCACAACCTTAATCTTCAGGTACTCCGTGCCGGGCACAAACCAATCAGAGGAAAGAGTCGGCCAATGGGATGGCTGTGGCGAGGTCGTTGCAGCCGTTCTTCGCCACGGCAGGGCCTGAGCGTAGTTCACAATGAGACTTCGATAGGCAGATTCGAAGAACGGATCAGTGGAGACAGTTCCCGAGGCAATCGGCCTGTCGAATCTCAACCTGACTTTGAGAGAAGAGTACTTGGTCAACTCCCCGGTCGCCTCATATGCCAGGGGACTAACGCGAATGACTGCGACACGCTGATCCCTGAACCAATGGATTCCCGCGAGTTCGATCGGCCTTTGTGCAACCACTCTGACATTCGATTCCTCCCCAAACTTCCTCACAATCGCCCTCAGCTCCTCTTCCGCCAATTCCATGGATGCAACTGGAGCTGGAGGCAGAGACGGATGTCTTTCCAACCGAACGCCAAGCACTTCTAAGCTGACAGACCCTTCTGGTGGAATTCCGACCATGAAGGACTCCTCGGGGAGCCCTGTTGCACCGGCAGGAAAGGCGGACTCAGACTCTGCAAAGTAGACATGAGGAGCACCATTGATGGAGACAACAGCAGGCTGGTATGAGGCAGGAAAATACTCAACAACGAGGCCGTCAGATGATGTTGAGATAACAGTGGCTTTGCCTTGAGCGATGGCGTGAGAAGAGGCACACACCAAGAATGCGAAGATCAGTCCCGGTGCGAAGCGCATAAATGTTCCCCTACCTTCTGCCCCGGTTTTGAAGTTTTTCATAGACGGCAAGCGTATGCTCAAGGGGCCGATTTGTCAGCCGGAATTCGCGATATGTTTGGAGCGCCCGGCGACCCATTCTTGCCTTTAGAGCCTTGTTCTGAATCAACTGTTGCACACAGTCTGCAAGACCTTCCGCATCCCCCACGGGGTACAGCAAGCCGTTGTCGCCATGTCGAATGAACTCTCCAACTCCTGAAGTCGCAGAAGCAACAACTGGCTTTCCGAGCGATGCGGCCTCGAGAACCACATAGGGAATCCCCCCCTCGGTTTGCGAGGAGAGAATGCCACAATCAGAAATGCTCATTACCTCACCAACATCCGATGTGCCCGGCAGAATCTGAACGCCGTCTTCGAGGTCATAGATCGTGATCAACTTGAGAATCGATTCATAGAGCTCGCCGTGGCCCATCAGAAGAAGCTTTACGTTCATCGCGATCCGTCTCTTCAGAATGCTCAAAGCACGGAGCGTTGTGCCAATGTCCTTTTCTGGAGCAAACCTGCTGACACTGAACAATATTCTGTGCGTGTTATCGATGCCAAGTCTCTTCCTCAGATCACGCTGGCGCCGAGGAGACAACTTTTCCATTGGGTCGGGGTCATTGTAGATGACTGTAACCGATTCGGGCTGCTTTCCGTAGGATGCAACAAGCATTTGCCGCACAGCCTGACTCGACGCGATGGTTTCGTATCCAAAGACCGAACTCCATCGGTGATCTGTAAACATCGAATGACATGTTGAGACATGACCAATCCGGGCAAGCAGAGAGCAAACCCGTCCAAACACATCTGCATAACGCATATGACTGTGAACGATGTCAAAGTCGCCTGCATGCACAATCCTCATCAGCTCTCTGATTGCGCGAACTGCATTCGAAAGACCTCGTCCACCCTGGCGCGCCAAGGGGACATCAAAAAACCGGACATCATTGCGCAATCTTCCTCTAAACGGCCCAAGGGTAGCCGCAACGGCAACGTGATGACCGCTTTCCGACAACCGGTTCGCCAGGTCCGTTACGTGCCGCTGGACGCCACCCGGGAAGAGATCGTCCGTGACGAGGAGCACTTTCATTCCGCAATCATCGTTCTTCTGTGAGAACCTTATGAACGGCATCCAACACGCTTTCCGTGGAAATGTCCGTCACACAATATGGCCGGTCGTAGCGACATTTCCAATTGCATTCAAAGCACTCGAGGGGATTCGAGACGACGTTCATTCTGCCGTACGGAAAATATCGATTGAAGTGCCCTCCGCCTACAATTCCGACAGCAGGGACATTCAAAACACCGGCGATGTGCAGAAGGCCGGAATCGTTGCCTATGAACAGGCGGCATGAACTGATGAGGTCGATAACTCTTCCGATTGCGGCCCCTTCCATCACCTCATGGGGACGTGACATCATGCCGGATACTCTTTTGAGAAGTTTCTTCTGAACACGATCCCCGCAAAGCACAATCTTCAGGCCGAATGTTGCTGACACGGCATCCGCCACCTGAGCGAATCGTTGCGCCGGCCATCTGCGCATTGAAGATGTTGAACCTGGTGCAATAACAGCAACCTGGCTGGGGGCCGCCGAACGCGAATGCGCCCACACCCCTGATGAATACAATGGGACTCCAAGAAACTCCGCCATTCGGATGTAGCGTAGGTTCTCGGAAACGTGGTCGGGAACCTCCACCAGAGATGTATAGAGTTTGTCGTTCCTTGTCTTTGTTCCAGGTCGTATGATTTCCGTGTTTCCATTGAATGCCACGACCCTTGGGGCTCCGGAGAGCAAAGCAATCTCGTCGCCAATGTGGCGACGATGGTAGCTCAGATAAATGGTCGTCTGAGGCCTCCGGGAACGGAGATCGAAAAGGAAGCTGACGCGATAGGCATAATTCCACTGATATCTCTTTGCATTCACCGGAATGATTTCGTCCAAACCGTCAAGGTGTCCGGCGAGTTCCGAGACTTCGTCGCGGCACACGAGGATCACCGTGTGTCCTGAGAATGCGCGCCGGAGAGATTCCAGATATCTCGCGAAGAAAAGAAGGTCGCCTATGCCATCCAGACGGACAAGAAGGACGGTTTGGGAGGGATCTGGAACCGGGGGGAAGACAAAGCGCAGAATGCGGAAGGCAATGCTATCGAACGGGGTTTTGAGAAATCTCCAGAACGACCTCCAGAGATCCAGCAACCTGGCGGGATTCAACAGCCAGGAGAGCCAGCCTGCGGGAGGGAGGCTCATGAGACATTGGAAAGATCCCTGGAGCGGCCTTGTTCAAGGCGGAGTTTCAGGATCCGAAACAGGAATTGTGGATTCCCAACAATATACCGCCGCCACAACCGCCGCGGTTCCTGCGCAAGCCGGAATAGCCACTCAAAGCCCGATTTGGCCATCCAGTCGGGACAGCGCCTGCGGGAGCCGGCGAGAAACTCGAACAGCGCGCCGGCGGACCAGAACACGCCTGCATCGAGATTCTTCCAGTTCTTCCGGATCCACGCCTCCTGCCGCGGCATTCCCATTCCCACAAACACAATGTCGGGCTTCGCTGCGTTGATCTTCCGTTGAATGTCGATGCCGTTGCTCAGATCGAAGAATCCGTGCGAATAGCCGCAGATCGACAATCCGGGAAAACGACGGCCAATGGCCTCCACGGTCTTTCTGACGGTTTCGTCGGATCCGCCAAGCAAAAATATCCGTGCATTCTGCTTTTCCAGCATTTCGCAGAGCTCATCCATGCAATCGGCCAGGGTGATACGTTCGGGGATGTGGCGACCAAGCATTTTGGCGCCAAGGAGCACCCCCATGCCGTCGCAGTAGGTGATGAGCGAGGCGTTGATGAACTCCCTGAGCCATGGGGCCGCGATGGCCTGATTGACCGCGTCGATGTTGACATAACTGATCCAACCCCTGGTTTTCTGCAAAATAAGAGATCTGACAACCCCAACCAGGGCATGCCGGTCAAGAGCACCGACCTTGACGCCAAGAACGTCGACAACAGGGACAGAATGATCGGCAACGACAGCTTTGGGAGATTCTGAAGTATGGACGGAGTAAGATTGGGAGGAAGATATCATGCGTATCGGCGTAAGTCCATCTGCAAGATGCAAAAAAGGGGAAAAGATGTCAACACTACCTACTACCTACTACCTACTACCTACTACCTACTACCTACTGCCTACTGCCTACTACCTACTACCCTCCCCCACTCCCAGCTCTTTCCTGAAATACTCCATCGTTTTCTCCAATCCCTCCCTCCGCGGTACCTTGGCAGTCCATCCAAGCACTCTTTTTGCCAGCGAAATATCCGGCTGGCGTACCTTCGGATCATCCTGCGGAAGTTCCTTGAACACGATTCTGCTCTTGCTTTCCGTCAACTCTACGATTTCTTTCGCGAGCTGAAGCATCGTGATCTCGTCGGGATTGCCGATGTTGACGGGATCGGGATAATCGGACATCATGAGCCGGTAAATTCCATCGATCAAATCTAGCACATAGCAGACACTGCGGGTTTGACTGCCGTCACCAAACACGGTCACCGGCTCGCCGCGCAGGGCCTGGGACATGAAGGCAGGGATGGCGCGGCCATCTTCAATGCGCATCCGCTCGCCGTAGGTGTTAAAAATGCGCACAATGCGAGTATCGACCTTGTGATACCGGTGATACGCCATGGTCATGGCCTCGGCAAAGCGTTTTGCCTCGTCGTACACGCCACGCGGACCCACCGGATTCACGTTGCCCCAGTACGATTCGGGCTGGGGATGGACCAGCGGGTCGCCATAGACCTCGGATGTCGAGGCAAGGAGAAATCGTGCCCCCTTGGCTTTGGCCAAACCGAGCGCCTTGTGAGTTCCCAAGGAACCCACTTTAAGGGTCTGGATCGGGAGCTTCAGGTAATCAATGGGACTTGCCGGAGAAGCAAAGTGCCAGATGTAGTCAACCTTGCCTTCGACGAAGAGGTAGTTGGTCACATCGTGCTGAATGAACAGAAAATCGGGGTTGCCGGCGTGCTGGGCGATGTTGGCCGTCTTGCCGGTGATGAGGTTGTCGATGCAGATGACCCGATGGCCTTCGGCCAACAGCTTGTCGCAAAGATGGGAGCCGAGAAAGCCGGCACCGCCGGTAACAACGGAATTAGGCATGTGATGGAATACTGGAATGATGGAGTATTGGAATAAACTCACTGTCGCAGAGATGGGAAACAAGGAAGCCGGCGCCACCAGTAACCACGCTCGTCATCGCATGATCTCCTCTCCAACCACGGAGACACTAAGACACGGAGAATCACAAAGCTCCGTGTTTCTTCGTGTCTTGGTGTCTTGGTGGTTATCTTTCAGTTTTTGCTACATCTATCAAGTATTTCCCATATTCATTATTCTTCATCGCCTCACCAAGTTTCTCTAATTGCCCGCGCGTGATCCAGCCTTCGCGGAACGCGATCTCCTCGGGACAGGCGATCTTCAGACCCTGGCGTTCTTCGATGACCTGCACAAAGTTCGCGGCTTTAAGCATGGATTCGTGCGTGCCGGTGTCCAGCCAGGCCGTGCCGCGGCCCAGAAGTTCGACGCGCAGACTGCCTTCTTTCAGATACATCATGTTCAGATCCGTGATTTCCAGCTCACCCCGCTTTGAAGGCCGCAGGCGCGAGGCCTTGTCTGAAACCGTGCCGTCATAGAAATACAGACCCGTGACCGCATAGCGCGATTTCGGTTTTTTTGGCTTTTCCTCGATGCTCAGGACCTTCCCCTTTTTATCAAACTCGACGACGCCGTACCGCTCAGGGTCATTCACATAGTACCCGAACACCGTGGCTCCTTTGGATTCGGAGGCGATGGTCTTCAGAAAAGTGCCCATGCCTTGTCCGTAGAAGATATTGTCACCCAGCACCAATGCGGCAGGTTGCCCGGCAAGGAATTCCCTGGCAATCACAAACGCCTGAGCGATGCCCTCAGGTCTGGCTTGCTCCGCATAGCTGAACGCCAGGCCCCATTGTTTCCCGTCGCCCAGCAGTGTTCTGAACCGCGGCGTGTCCTGCGGCGTGGAGATGACCAGAATATCCCTGATCCCCGCGAGCATGAGCGTGGACAAAGGATAGTAGATCATGGGCTTGTCGTACACCGGCAATAGCTGTTTGCTTATTGCCACGGTAGCCGGGAATAAACGCGTGCCGGATCCACCGGCGAGGATGATGCCTTTCATGCGCGGATTGAGCTAGGAGTAGGTAGTAAGTAGTATGAAGTAGGTAGAAGGCAACTAAAAACAGAATTTTTCCGGCTGTTCGATCATTGAATAAAGCATCTTTCCCACTTCCTCGTATTTCTTCCTGTAATAGGCATGTCGTTCCGGCGGCAAGTAGCCGCATTCAGACGACATGTCGAGCCAGACTTCGGTCTCCCCTTGTTCGCCCCATGCATCTGTAAGCTTTGCGACAAACGTCTTTTCATACCTCCTCTTCCGCCACGCTTCAGCGATCAATCCGGGAATCGATCGACTCGCACGTCTGAGCTGATCGGTCAGCGAGTACATTTCCTCCTTTGGAAACTGCTTGCTGTCGTGAAACACCTCCATCGCCAGTCCATAGGAGAGCTGGTACACCCTGAGATCTCTGTACCCCCGGTACATGGTCACCCCCTTTTCATTGCTTCTACTACGTACTACCTACTACCTACTACCTACTCCAAGCCCTTCACAAGCCCCCCTCCCTCCGGCACGCTCCCCCTCCCTATTCCATAGTACTCGAACCCATTCTCCCTCATCACCTTCGGATCGTAGATGTTCCGTCCGTCGAAGATCACGGGGCGTTTCATGAGGGACTTCATGCGGACGTAGTCGGGGCGGCGAAACTCGTTCCATTCGGTCACAATGACCAGCGCATCGGCGCCTTTCAGGGCCTCGTAGTTGTTGTCGAAGAACGAGACCGACCTGCCAAAGATCGCCTTTGCTCCGTTCAGGGCCACGGGATCATGAGCGCGCACGTTCACGCCTTCGGCGAGAAGCCCTCTGATCACGGTAAGCGACGGCGCCTCGCGCAGATCGTCCGTATTGGGCTTGAATGCCAGTCCCCAAACGGTCACCGTCTTGCCCTTCAACGAATCCTTGTAATAACGCCGTAGTTTCTTGACCAGAACGATTTTTTGGTTTTCGTTCACCTCATCAACCGCCTCCAGAACACGAAAATGATAATCGTGTTCAAGGGCTGTCTTGACGAGGGCCTTGACGTCCTTCGGAAAGCACGAGCCCCCGTAGCCGACGCCGGCGAAGAGGAATTGCTGACCGATCCTCGGGTCCGAGCCGATGCCCTTGCGTACCCAATCGATGTCCGCGCCCGCGCGCGTGCACAGATTGGCCATTTCGTTCATGAACGAGATCTTTGTGGCGAGGAATGCGTTTGCCGCGTATTTCGTCATTTCCGCGCTTCGTTCATCCATGACAAGAATCGGATTGCCCGTCCGGACAAACGGGGCGTAGAGTTCGGTGAGCATCTCTTCCGCGTGCTTGCTTTGAGTGCCGATCACGATGCGATCGGGCTTCGTGGAGTCCTGGATCGCGGCGCCTTCCTTGAGGAACTCCGGGTTGGAGACCACCTCCACCTTTTCCTTTCCCTTTTTCCTCATGAGAGCTTTGATGCTGTCCACCGTTCCCACCGGGACCGTGCTTTTACTCACGAGGATCTTTCCGTCGTCCACAAGCTCGGCGATCTGTTCCGCCACGCCCATGACGCGCGACAGGTCCGCCGCGCCATCGTCTGACGGCGGCGTGGGGAGACAGAGGAAGATGATTTCGGCGTGTTTGACGGCTTCTTTGAGCGAGGTCGTGAATTTCAGGCGTCCTTCGGAAGTACCGCGTTTCACGAGCTCTTCGAGGCCCGGCTCATAAATGGGGATGACGCCCTTCTTGAGGCCGGAGATTTTCTTTTCATCGATGTCCATACAGACGACGTCGTTGCCGGAGTCGGCGAATACGGCGCCCTGGACGAGGCCGACGTAGCCGGTGCCTATGATAGCTAGTTTCATTTCTAGTTATGCGTGTGCTGGAATGCTGGAAGAATGGAATATTGGAATCATGGAATACTTGGAGTTGCCCGTCTGTCGTTTTCTTCCGATCAACCCCGATAAACTGTCGTTTCCTTCAGATCATTCCAATAACCCATCCGCGACCATCAGTGAGTATCAGCGAGTATCTCGCGTTGGCTAGTGTAAGCAGAAATTGGCAGAAAATAAACATTATTGGAGATCGTATGGCTTTTTTCCCTATATTCATCGTCATGGTGAATCGGTCTCTTCACAACGTTCGCGAGCGTTTGCGCGGTTTGCCGGAACATTCTGAGTGAAAGGAAACGGCGGATATGAAAGTATGTATTCTGGGGGCGGGTGAGAAGAAGCAAATCATGGACATCCCGTCCGGTGCAGAAGTAGTGCGTGTGGACTACCGCAAACTTCCGGAGACTGATATTGTGCTCAATCTGCAGATCAATCCTCAACTTGACTCCTACCATCCCGACGTACACTGGGGTCTTCCCACCGAGGCATACCATGTTGTGATCGCCGAGCACATTGCGGAGCATGTGTGGGACAGGATAGCCTTTCTTGCCGAATGCAGGCGCATTCTGCAACCCGGGGGCTTGTTGATTCTCGAGGTGCCGTCGTGGAAGCATGAGAGTGCTCATGCCAATCTTGAACATCGATCGACGTGGAGCCGGGCAATTTTTGGAGATACGTATGTGATGCCCTTGTTGAAATTTCGCCTTGAGTCCACCAAGTTCAGGATAGGATTGTTTTGGCGGAGTTTTGGCTACGTTGCGGGGTTTTGGGGGAGGATGCTTGACAGGCTTGGTCTGGCGACGGGGTACAGATTCTATCTCAGAAAGCTTTGAGAATTGTCTGCTACGCAGGCTGGAAGAAAGCCAACAACGCCCCTTGTCAAGGTGGATTAGCCTTCATCAAGACCTTGACAAGGCAACCGCCCGCCGGGTGAGGGACGACGGAGAAAGGATGAGGGATGAGGAATGAGCCACACGTCCCTTTGACAAGGCAACCGCCCACCGGGTGAGGGACGACGGAGAAAGGATGAGGGATGAGGAATGAGCCACACGTCCCTTGTCAAGGTGGATTAGCCTTCATCAAGACCTTGACAAGGCAACCGCCCGCCGGGTGAGGACGACGGAGAAAGGATGAGGGATAAGGGATGAGCCCACACGCCCCTTGTCAGGATGGATTAGCTTCTCCAAGACCCTGACAAGGCACTTCGTTTACCGAAATATTGCTGTCATTCTAGTAGGCCCCCTTTCCAAAAACCACCACCGGAATCGTTGCAAAAAGAATTTCCAGATCAAACAGCAACGACTGATTTTCGACGTAGTATAAGTCCAGCAACACCATTTCCTTGAACCCGACATTACTGCGTCCGGAGATCTGCCACAACCCGGTCATGCCCGGCTTCACTTTTTCGCGGTCCTTGATCGCATCCCAGAATTCTTCCTCGACCTTCACCTTTTCGAAGTCTCTTACCGGCAATGGACGCGGCCCCACCAGGCTCATGTCGCCTTTGAGCACATTGAACAGCTGGGGAAGCTCGTCGATGCTGTATTTGCGGATGATCCGTCCGACGCGTGTCATGCGCGGATCGTTCTTGATCTTGAACAGCGCGCCGTCAGCCTCGTTGTTGTGAAACAACGATGCCTTCAACTCATCGGCGTTCTTGACCATGCTCCGAAACTTGTAGAAATAGAACGTCTTTCCCCCCTTGGTGAGACTGCGCTTCTGTTTGAAGAATACCGGCCGGCCGGACTCGAGCAGGATGGCCAAAACCGTAAGAACAAAGACCGGGGAAAGGACTACAAGAAATACCGTCGCGGCAACGATATCAAAGAGCCGTTTCACTCGCTTTCTGATTGCATTGATATGCGTGCGTTCGGGCGCGTAGAGGGTGATGCCGGCGATGTCGGTGACTTTGGCCAGATCGAGGAGGCGATCGGCCTCGGGCGAAAGCACCTTGAGCTTGATACGCTGTTTTCTACAGACTTCGATCAGTTCCGAATACCCGTTTGTGATAAACTTGGGCGACGGAACAAAAGCCCGGTCGACGGACTCCCTTGTTGCCACTTCCTCGAGCTGTTTGACTGAGTATTGGCGGATTCTCGGCAATCCCCGGTCTTTCTGCTTCTTGTTCGGATCCTTCAGCACAAGTCCTCGTACCTTATATCCCAATTCCGGGAATCCTTTGAACCGCCAGAACACATCCAAGGCGCCGTCCTCATAGCCCACGATCAAGGTGTTGTGCACGCCGTACCCCAGACGCTGCATTTCAGACTGGAATTCATAGAGGATCCATCGACCGATGGAGTAGATAAAGGGCAGAAGAATGAAGAACGGCAGAAGGAACCCTCGCTGATAGTCTGTTACCTTGAAGAGAGTGAACGAAGCCAGAATAAACAGCAGGGAGTAGAAATATACTTTTCCGGCAAGTCTGTTTTGTTGGGACCTGTTCGCATGAAATGCCGAGCGGTACAGACCCATGATGAGTCCGGTACCGAGAATCACGAGGAGGGAATACCACGTAAAGAAGAAATAGAAGGCCCAACTGACGATTGGCAGGCCGGGCAGAACATCGACGATGACTGCGGAGAGAGCAGACGTGGTAATGATGGCCAGGACATCTGTAATGAACGTAAGCAGGATGAAAAGCGACCGCCAGTTGCGTCTGAGAAAGGATTCCACGTTCAAGATGGGTCCCCGAGGAGTTGTCTGGATCAGGGCTTCCAAGTTAGGCTTTGGCCTGGAAAAATGCAAGCATTGCGTGACAATTGGGCGAAAAATGTGACAAACAGCAAATAGTGATTATCGCGACGCCCAGAGAATCTGTGCTATCGCGCTCGTAATAATAGCCGCGGTGGTGACCACGCTGAACACATCCCGCACCGTGAGCCAGGACGTGTGGTCAATGAATACCGTATCGCCGGGGTGCAGGGCCAACTCGGACCCGTCCCTGCCCGCCAGGTGGCGCAGATCGATGACGAACTCCCGACGGTACTGTCCAGAGTCGCTTCGTGCAATTCTGGTGATGATGATCTCGCCCATGTTTGCGTATTGCACAGGTCCGCCAGCAAAGGAAATCAGCTGAATCAGGTCGGTGGAAGTCGGCACTTCATAGCGGCCGGGCTTGCCGACAAAGCCCCACACGTTCACCTGCATCGTCAGCTCACCGGGTTTTGCTATGTAATAATAGGCTGCTGCGGAGGCGCTTGGCAACGTGGGCGCCAGGCCGCTCTGAAGCTCCTGTCCGGGAAGCCACGCGTGCAGGGAAGACGTTGCCATGACGAGCCATACGATGCTGTGCGCGCTTCCCCTCATGGCTTTCCCACCACCCTTCCTGAAGACACACCGTTGCCATTTGAACCGTACGTGTACCCGTAGCCATATTCGTACTCTTTGTACTTCAAAAGGCCGCCGTACGCCCGCTTGAGATCGAAATTGTTCAGGACAATCCCCAGGAGGCGCGCACCGACGCCTTTGAGAACCTCCACGGCCCGTTCCAGAGCTTCCACGCGCGTGTTGCCGGCAGACGCCACCATCACGACGCCGTCGGAGAGCGTGGCCAATACCGCCGGATCGGTCACCGCAAGAACCGGGGGCGAGTCGAACAGAACGACATCGTAGCGGTCCCTGAGATTCTGGACCAGGTCCTTCATTCTGGACGATCCCAACGTTTCGGAAGGATTCGGGGGGATTGCACCGCACGGGAGAAGATCAAGATTTTCAAGACGGGTATTCCTGAGAGCCTCTTCCAGCACCGCGCCCTCGTAAAGGACCTCAGTCAATCCGGGTTCACGATCAGCGCCGAATTCATTATGCAAATTCGGTTTGCGCATGTCGGTATCGATCAGAATCGTCTTTTTGCCGGTCTGCGCGAACGTGATGGCAAGGTTGGAAACAGTTGTGGATTTGCCTTCAGAAGGGTTTGCGCTGGTGACCAGGATAAATCGCAGGGGATTTTCGTATTGAGCATACAGAATATTGGTCCTGAGCCTGCGGTAGGATTCGGCGATACTGCTTAAAGGATTGACGAACGAGATCAGGTGGGCATCCACCATGATCCCGTTCCGTTCAATCCTGGTCTTCCCTCCCAGCTTTCTGATCTCATGATCCATGAGGGCAACGGCCGTCAGAAGTGTATAGCCGCGATTCCGGAGGTCTTCGGGCACATGGAGCCTGACGTCCACATAGCGTTTCATCGCAACAATCCCGAACCCTATGGCAAGCCCCACGACGAGCCCGGCGCCTACGTAGAGACGCTTCCGGGGGCTCACAGGCTCCACGGGCACATAAGCGGGATCAATGATATCGATATAGCCGAATTCCGATTGTTCGGTTATGGCGGCCTCGTGGTACTTCTCCTCCACCAGCAGATAGAGCTTTTCACTGCTCAGACGGAGCCTCTGCAACCGGGCAAACTGAATATGCTTGTGCGGAATTTCCTCAAAGTGCTTTTCGTACTGGGCCAGGACTGTATTCAGTCCGTTTTTCTTTGCCTGGAGTGCCTGGAGCTGAATCTGGGTTTCGATGATCTCGTGCTTCAGGATGCTGACAAATGCGGCCGGGTCGTTTGCGCCGCCGGCGTGGTTCTTCCCCGGAGCGATGCCCGCAATATAGGCCGCCGTGCGTTCCTGCAGTTTCTTCCGCAGGGCTTCAATCTGCGCCGTGATTTCGCGCAGCGTCTGATCATTCACTTCCCTTTCGAGCACCGACGGGTTTCGTGCAATTGTGACGTCCCTCTGTACTTCCAGCTTTGCGAGCTGTTCCTGGAGGAGCCGGATGTAAGGATCGTCTGCTTCGCCGATGGACCGTGCGACATTCGGTTCGAGTGCGGCCAGTTCGGCCTTGTAGGCTTCGAGGCTTTTCCTCAGCGATTCGATCTGAATCCCGGCCGCGTCGCGTTGCGCTTCCAGCTCCGACATTTGTTCAATGGTCTTCTTCGATTCCTCATCCAGCAGTACGATGCCTTTCGACTCCATATAGTCCTGCAGTTTTGCCTCCGCATCATCGAGCACGGACTTGCGATTTCGCAACTGTCCCTCCAGAAACTCCCTCACCGCTCGGAAGCGTGTCCGGCTGGAGACAAGGTTGCGGTCCCGATATGCTTGTGCAAAGGCATTCGCCAGGAGTGCGGCTTCTTTCGGTTCGGGGCTTCGGGCGATGATTTGTATGGCATCCGAGCCGCGAACCGCTTCGAACCTCACCGCGTTTTCAAGCCTCCTCATAATCGAAAACATGTGCGCGTGGAGATCGGGGTCAGCTCCCGGCTCCGGTTGAACGATGCCAATTCTCTGCGGCGGCGATCCGTCAATGACCTGCTGAAAAACAAGCGTTCCGGCCACAGTTTCCCGGAGCGAGCGGGATGTCAGAATCTCCATCTCGTTCTTGATGTTTTTTACCGATTCGAGGCCTGTGATATCGAACATGGACAGCGCCGTTTGCTGGCTTTTCGTGTCGATAAGGACCGTGGCTGTGGATTCGTAGATCGGAGGTGAGAGGAAGGCCAGAGCTGCGCTTACGGCGAGGGCAATTGCGGCACACGCGATGATCGTCCATTTCTCGCGCATCGCCATTTGATAGAACTCGGCCAGTGATGTTTCTTTTTCTGACCAGTCTGTCAGTGGAGGCAACTGGCCATTCGGGTGGCCGTTCGAGCTCCCGTTGTTATGCATAGATCCTCCCAGATCCAAGCCATGCCACAGCAGTCACCTCAGCGAGGTAGCCCCGTCCTTCACCCGTAGCTTGGCAAGGCAAAACAAGCACGACATTCCATCACGTTGGCCAACCAAGCCAATAAGGCCTTGCCAAGGTATCCCCATTCTTCATGCGAAACCCTGGCAAGGCATGCATCTGCCTTTCCTACCACCGACGCCGGTGATTGCGGTCCGGCGCCGGCTGGTTGTTGTGAGGGTCCCCGGAAAAAAGATGTTTAAGGTTCATGGTTCAAGTTCAACGTTCATGGTGGTTCATGGCTTATTGGTTTATGGTTCATGGTTTATGGGTCAAGGTTCCTCTTATGAGGCATGTAATCATGGTGCGATGTCCCTGAAGCGTACAAACGTTTTGCCATTCCAATACTGCACGGCGGTTTTGAGCTCTTGTGCGTAGGCCGAGTCCAGCGGAGGGAGGATGTATCCCTCTCCCACGAGGCGCCGGTGGGCCTGCAACAAAGGATCAGAAAACGTAACCGACGTAAGGCGTAAGGAGGAATCGAACGAGTAGAGAACATGTCCGCTCAATGGATTCGTGATTTCAGGGAGCGGAGGAAACTCGCGAACCTCGACAACGAAGGATCCGTCCCCGGCAAGGTACACCGCCTGAATTTCGTTCTGCCTATGCCTGCCAAATCGCTCTCCGAGGAACGTTCGGGGAAACATGAGATACAGGAGTTCGGTGGTCTTCTGCTCACCTGAATAGCCATAGTGGCGGGGCTCTTGAGGCGCTGGCCCGAACCCTGCGATGATGTCAGGATCCAGAACGGCGACAAAAGGCATGCTAAAAGCATTGTTCGTACCGTAGATCATGAGCCGTGCTTTGCCGTCGATCGTGAGTGGATGCGGGACAAGATTCAGGTAGCCAAAGTGTGAATACTGCTGAAGGGGGTTACCTGATTCGCCATCGATCTCGATGAGTGCACCTGGCGAGAAGGGAGCATAGAAGATGCAAGCGAACAAGCGCGGGCGCGACAATTGCGGGTTTTCAAAATGTACAACCCGGTTAATTCTCCAACTCCCCCGCTTTTCATCCATGAACTGAGCGAATTCCTTCGGCTGATAAGTCTGCCGCCAAAGCAGATCGCCGTTTGACGCGAAACAGTACAGGGATTCAGGAGAGAAGGTCAGGTCCCTGGCTTGCGGAATCGCAGCCCAGAACAAGAGAAGTTCGGTACCTTTGCGCGGGTGCACATCGGCAATGATCACTGGCTTGTTCTGGCCGAGCGAGCCTTCTGGTCCGGCAAAGTCCGTATCCGTACTTCCTTCCGGCATTCCCCGCGCGGGCTTGGTCCATAGTGCATTTCCGTTCTCATCGTATGCGGTCAGGATGCCGTTGTGAATACGTGCCGAATGGAGGTCGGCGGGCGCAGAGGGCAGAAGGAAGTTCGTCAGGACAATCAGTGCGGCGGCAAGAAGACCCGCGGCGGCGGTGCGTGCCGGATACCGGGCGGCGGTTTGGATGAATCGACGGAGTCCGCCCCGAAGCGACCCTGAGCGCTCGACGGCGGTTCCGAGAAGATCATCGGGCGGCTTGAGACTTCCAAAACTGAGCTGGAGCGCAAGCGAAGTTCCCGCGATCCGATCGGCAATCGCTGAATCCTCCCGGTTTTCGCCCTGAATGAGTTTCGCGTTCGCTTCATCGCGAAACTGAATTGCGAGATCATGGTGCCTGCGGCAGATCGAACAGCGCTCGATATGAACCGTCCATTCCTGCCTTTCACGCTGGGAGAGCTCCGCGGGACTGAAAACCAGGAAATCGATTTCCGTTTCGGTCAGATGGCGTTTCATGGGTTCGGGGTTTCCTCTAATATTGCCACGGATGGGGGGCTGGCAGAAAACAGGGGTGGGGGGACGGTCACGCGCTACCGTAAACGGCAGCGCTGATCGAAGAAAGGCCGGTAAACCGGCCTACATGTGCGGGGCCCTTTAGGGTCCTTTTTTTTCACGCATCACCGTAAACGGTGACGCTGTTTGAAAAAAGGCCGGTAAACCGGCCTACATGTGCAGGGCCCTTCAGGGTCTTTTTTTTCACGCATCACCGTAAACGGTGACGCTGTTTGAAAAAAGGCCGGTAAACCGGCCTACATGTGCAGGGCCCTTCAGGGTCCTTTTTTTGATCAGCGGCACCCTTCAGGGTGTCGCGTGAAAGATCACGCATCACCGTAAACGGTGACGCTGTTCGAAAAAAGGCCGGTAAACCGGCCTACATGTGCAGGGCCCTTCAGGGTCCTTTTTTTGATCAGCGGCACCCTTCAGGGTGTCGCGTGCCTCTCCAGTTCCGGATCCAATGTTCCCAGTTCATGATGTTCTTTTTGGTGCAGGATGTACGTTTTGATACGTGGAAGATCAGACTCACCGAAGGAAACGACGCCGAAGCCATCCTGCCATGAGAAATTGGTTGTGATTCTCAGTTCCTGGTTCAGGAAATATGATATACTGCCCTTGATCTTTCCGACAACGTCACTGACGGACAGTGACGGCGGGATGGTCATGGCCACGTGTATGTGGTCTGGAACACACTGAACAACATGGACATAACAGCCATATCTTTTTGCCTTGTTTTCGATGAATGGAACGACAACCTGCTCAATTCGTGGCGTGATGATCGGCTGGCTAAGTTTGGTTCTCCAGACCAAGTGATAGAAGAGCTTGTAATATACTTGCCCCATATGACCCCCCTTGGATTGTGAATACGTAAGCGGCTGGATGTTATCAAAAAGAACTTACATATGCAGGGCCCTTTAGGATTTTTTTCACGCGTCACCGTAAACGGTGACGCTGTTCGAAGAAAGGCCGGTAAACCGGCCTACATGTGCAGGACCCTTCAGGGTCCTTTTTTTGATCAGCGGCACCCTTTAGGGTGTCGCGTGCGAAGCGGCCTACGGTCACGCGCTACCGTAAACGGTAGCGCTGATCGAAAAAAGGCCGGTAAACCGGCCTACGGATGGAGGGCCCTTCAGTCCGCCTTCGGCGGATTTTTTTGATCAGCGGCACCCTTTAGGGTGTCGCGTGTGCAGCGGCCTATGGTCACGCGCTACCGTAAACGGTAGCGCTGATCGAAAAAAGGCCGGTAAACCGGCCTACATATGCAGGGCCCTTTAGTCCGCCTTCGGCGGATTTTTTTGATCAGCGGCACCCTTTAGGGTGTCGCGTGCGAAGCGGCCTACGGTCACGCGCTACCGTAAACGGTAGCGCTGTTCGAAGAAAGGCCGGTAAACCGGCCTACGGATGGAGGGCCCTTCAGTCCGCCTTCGGCGGATTTTTTTGATCAGCGGCACCCTTTAGGGTGTCGCGTGCGAAGCGGCCTACGGTCACGCGCTACCGTAAACGGTAGCGCTGTTCGAAGAAAGGCCGGTAAACCGGCCTACGGATGGAGGGCCCTTCAGTCCGCCTTCGGCGGATTTTTTTGATCAGCGGCACCCTTTAGGGTGTCGCGTGTGCAGCGGCCTATGGTCACGCGCTACCGTAAACGGTAGCGCTGATCGAAAAAAGGCCGGTAAACCGGCCTACGTATGCAGAGCCCTTTAGGGTGTCGCATGCCAAACGGTGTTGCTGTTTCACCCCTCCATCTGATCCGCCAGAAAACCGCGTGTCGTTTTCACCAGATAATGGATCCGCGCCGCCCAGCGGTCGGAATACTCCTCCTCCGTACACCGCAGTTCCCGTTTCGCATGCTCGTAATAGTTAGCGTCGTCTTCTTCCCCGCCGAACCATTCGTCGAGAATGGCCGTGACAACCATGAGAAGTCCAAGAGCTTCCCTCTCGGAGATCTTCTTCTTGCGAAAATACGTCGTATCGATCTTTTGGGCGGCGAAGCGGATGGCGGAGCGGCGCAGAACGTAGAGGTCGCCATCAGGCACGGGTTGAAGTGCCGTTTCGCCGTCGCGATCCTGAAAAAACAACCGTGCGTGCATGCGCTTGATGATCTGGATCAGATCAATGAGCCGGACGGTTTTACGGTAGCTTGTTTGCGAGGCAAGAATCCGCGCAACTGCGTCGAGGATAGTTCTGACAGAAATTGATCCTTCTGCCACTGTCTGCAGCTGGCGTTCCAGCAGATCGATTGGGAATTCGGGAAGTTTTTCACATTGGCGGCCTTTTCGGGCCATCAGCATTTCGCCCTGGAGGTCGCGAACGAGGCGGAGGGGTGCGTTCTTACGTCCGATCGCGTCCCTGATGTTCCGCGAAATGCGTCGCCCTTCGGGATCGGCTTCGCCGAGGAGCTTCGAAAGGCGAAACAAGGTGAATTGATTGATGTAGGCCTTAAGGGCGAGAAAGAGACTCAGGTCCGACAGTTGATGCGGCGGGCGGTCGAGATTTTGGAGGAAAGACTCGAATTTGTAGAGATGTCCCGATGCATCGCGGGCAAACAGTTCGCCGAGGCAATCGAGCGAGAGATCGTAGAGGCTCCATCCGTGCGAATAGAGCAGTTCGGTGGTCTGGCGGTGACAGGTGCGGAGCAGGGACTCGGCGATTGAGCGACAGATGAACACCAGGCGCGTGAGCTTGTCCCTCGGAGGGAGGCCCTGGGAGAGAGACAGGAGGATCGGTTTGAGGTCGGGGGGCATATTAGGAGTCAGGGTCAGGAGTCAGAACCGGATATCGTTCTCTGTGCCATCATGCCCTTCCCAAGGCGTCCTGCTCATAACCCGAACGTTAGCAAGGCAAGCATAACATGCCATCACTTTCGCCAACCAAACCATGAAGCCCTTGCCTCCGTCGTATGACGGCTGTATATTTGTCCACCTACCATGCGCATTGCGATCCTCTCCGACATCCATTCCAATCTCCAGGCGCTGACGAAGGCGTTGGAGGTCATTGACGAGTTGGGAGCGGATGAGATTTATTGTCTGGGCGACATCGTCGGGTACGGGGCGAATCCCAACGAGTGCGTGGGGCTTGTCCGCAACCGTGTGACCAAGTGCGTCCTTGGCAATCATGACCTGGCCGTCGTGGACCCGCTTACTGGGGGGTATCTGGACAAGAACGGGAAAATCGCTGCTGAATGGACGCGCCGGATTTTGGCGGAGGAACACCGGAATTTTCTGGCCGGGCTTCCGTTCACTGTTCACACCGAAGTCATGACCCTTGTTCATTCCAATCCCGCGGAGCCGGCAACGTGGAGGAGGATTGAGACTCTGGAGGATGCGCGTCCTCAGTTTGCGCATTTTGATACGCCGTTGTGTTTCATCGGTCACACCCACGTGCCATTTGTATGTGGAGAGGATCTGGAGACCATGGAGGTGCGGCGCGGGTTGAAGGTTTTGGTCAATGTTGGGAGTGTTGGTCAGCCGAGAGACGGGGAAGATGCGTTGAGCTTTGGTGTTTTTGATGACCGGACCTGGGAGTATCGGAACGTCAGGGTGGCGTACGATGTTGGACGGACTGCCGAGGCGATCCGACAGGCCGGGCTTCCGGGCGCGCTGGCTGATCGTCTGACCCGAGGCGTGTAGTGGATGAAGAGAGTTCGAAGGATCGTCGCCGTTCACAGGCATTCCCTCCGAATGCGCGAAGTGGCCAACGGATCTCCCGCCGCTTGATTCTCATCCACGGAGTGGGTTGTCCGTGGTCAGCACACGCGTTTTAGGTCCCCACGGGCGAGGATTGAGAGGAATTGCGGAGATTGTATGAGATTTTGCGGAGAGAGTCAAGAGTGGAGTCAGGCCGGCTGGCCAGGAGGTCGCAGAACCAGGATTTTAAGGATGGGAAGGATGCCAGGGAGGGGAGACGAGGGAACTGCACCCCCCCACAGGTAAAAAGGAAAACATCAAACGTCAAAAGGAAATAAAAGAGAAAAAATCAAAAAGAAACGGCAGGGTGAGAGAGCGCACACCTCAAGGATGAGGGATGAGGGATGAGGGATGAGGTCCTTTTGCTCATTCCTCCTTCTCCCTCCTCCCCAATGGCGGCCCTTGACAGCATTCGCCACCGGGGAAAAAGGAAAACATCAAACGTCAAAAAGAAATGAAACTGCAAAAAGAAATGACAGGAATATGCCACTGCATAGCTCAGTTGGACAGGTTGAACAGCATGTGAGTTTCTTTTTGCATTTTTCTGTTTTATTTCAGTTTTGAGCCGAAGGCTCATCCGCCTCTGGCGGAGCTTTTTTCAGTTTTCTTTTTCCTAGCGGCCTTTTAGGCTTGTTCACACATTGCTCTCGTCTGTGATTGGTACTTTGGCCTTGCTTTCACTTCGACGACTCTGGTCATCGTGGCAAATCACCTTTTTCTCGCAATGTAACTTTTTGGGGACGTCGAATCAACGTGCAAGGCATCATCAAGATTTTGCCGACGGCACTCCGCCAAGCTTGGCCTTGATCATCTTCGATTTGTTTCCGTTAATATGATTCCTTGCGATGGCGAAACGAATAGAGCACGACATCTTTGCCGAAGACGTCATAACGAAGGCGGTATGACCCCGTGCGTATTCTCCAGCGGCCTTGACCGGGTTTGACGCCCTTGAGTTTCTTGATAGGAAATTGGCGGGTTGTATTGAGAGGATCTTTTTGCAGAATGGTTTTCAATTTTTCGAAACTGACCGTCAATTCCGGATTGGACGACAGCAAATCCCTCACTTCACGCTCGCAGTGACTTGTTACAAGGATTCGAAACAGACCCCCCATAGCCTGCTACTTTCTGCTATTTTTCCTGTGCAGTTCAGCGAGCACAATATCGAGCGGCCGGGTCTTGCCGTGCTTATATTCGGCATACCCCTGCTCGATCTGTTTCTTGAGGTCCGGGTCCTGCAATTCGAGGTAATCCTCCAACTCATCGGCGGACATGATACCGGCGACCGGAATGCCATCCTTTTCGAGGATGAAGTACTCGCCATGCACGTGGGCGCGGCGAATAACCTGCCCCAGGTTGATTCTCGCCTTGGTAACGGGCAGACGATGAACGACCGCTGTGACCTTTGTGCTCATGGAATCTCCAAATTGATTAACCTTGATTAAGGTACATCAAAACGATGGGAAAGTCAAGGTCTCGTTGCCATTCCTTGCCCCCTTCTCCCTCCTCCCTTCCCCCTCCTCCCCAATGGCGGCCCTTGACAGCATTCGCCACCGGGGAAAAAAAGAAAACATCTCCGCCAAAGGCGGATGCGCCTTCGGCGCAAAAACGAAATGAAGCATCAAAAAGAAATGAAACTGCAAAAAGAAAAAAGAAATGACAGGAATATGCCACTGCATAGCTCAGTTGGACAGGTTGAACAGCATGTGAGTTTCTTTTTGCATTTTTTCCCGCACCTATAAAGGGCTACGAAGAGCGGGATGCCGTACAGCGGCACTGTTTTATTTCAGTTTGCTTTTTGCGTTTTTCTTTTTCTCACCCGGCCCTCTTTGGCGTTAACAAGATTATCTGAGAACCACCATTGCTCTCGTCTGCGAATGAAGGCTGCGCGTTGGGCTGTCCCATAGGATGAGGGATGATGGATGAGGGATGAGGGATGAAGCCCTACCGGCCTCATGGGTGCTACGATGGGCAGTTGAACTTTTCTCAAGGAGGGGGGATTTGGAGATCTTTGCAGATCTTGGCGGCGAGGTAATCGATAATCTCCCGATGGCGCGGGATCGTCGACGTCTTCCGGAGTTTCCGATTCACGTAAACCGTGTGTTTCCTTCCTTCCCTGAGAAATTCGCAACCGTGCTTTTCCAGATGGCGAATGAGGTCGGCACGTTTCACACGTTGACCAGTTTCAAAGGTTCCCGGATGACGTTCTTGCCGGCGAGGCTCTCCTCTGCCAGCTCACGATTTGCACGGATAATGAGTCCAACGGCCTCGATGAGGTTCTCCCTGGCTTCCTCGAGGGTTCGCCCCTGGGTATTCGCACCAGGAAGCTCCTCAACAAAAGCTGCGAAACCTTCCGGAAACTCTTGAAACACGGCTGTAAAAACCATTTGAAAATCCTTTCTCCTGGCGGGTGTTGTCTTTAGTGTAACACATTGGAGGCAAAAAGTAAAGGAGGAGTGGATTCATGACGCTATAGGTACGCAAGATTACATGAGACGCGGCAGGCAGGGTGGAGCGGATGGTTGGGGAGGGGTTGAAGGGGTCGTTTCTTTGCCCTGCGTCACCTTAGGATTCAGGAAAGACGTGATTTAACACTTGTGCAGTCGGGTTGTAGTGCAACTCCCCCCAAAGGCTGGTTTACAACTCCTCCACCTGGCTTATTTGCTTGCCACCGCCTCCTTCGCGGCCGCCTTCTTTACTTGCTCTTCGATCCAGGCATATGTCTTTGCCAGCCCATCGTATAACCTCGCCGAGGGTGCCCAGCCAAGTTTTTGCTTGATAAGCGTGTTGTCCGAGTTCCGCCCCCTGACACCTGTGGGTCCCGGAATGTGCTTCACGCGCACCCTTTTACCGGCGATTTCTGAAACCATGCTGACGAGCTGATTGATGGTCACCATTTCATCCGAGCCAATGTTCACCGGACCGGAGAAATCTGAATTCATGAGCCGCTGAACGCCTTCCAGGCATTCGTCGATATAGAGAAACGAGCGGGTCTGCTTCCCATCGCCCCAGATTTCGATCTCTCCCCCGTCTTCCACTTCTGCGATCTTTCTACAGATTGCAGCGGGGGCCTTTTCTCTCCCGCCGGTCCAAGTGCCTTCCGGTCCAAAGATATTGTGAAACCTCGCAATCCTTACTTGCAGCCCATGGTTCCTCTGATAGGCAAGATAGAGCCGTTCGCTGAAAAGCTTTTCCCACCCGTACTCACTATCCGGGGCAGCGGGATATGCAGATTCTTCTGAGCATTTGGGATTGTCAGGGTCGAGCTGATTGTACTCGGGGTACATGCATGCCGACGAAGAATAGAAAATCTTCCCAACCCCGTGTTTCTTGGCGAGCTCGACGATATTGAGGTTGATTGATGCAGAGTTGTGCATAACGTCGGCATCATGATCGCCGGTGAAGATGTATCCGGCTCCGCCCATATCGGCAGCAAGCTGATAGACCACATCGAAAGGCCGGTCCAATATGCGCTGACACACTTGTTGGTCGCGCAGGTCGGCAACAACAAAATCGTCGGCGGCCGTTGGGACAAACTCAGGCTTCTTTAGGTCGACGCCGCGAACCCAACACCCCTCTTGTTTCAATCGCTTCACAAGATGACTCCCAATGAAGCCGCCCGCGCCACAGACCAAAGTAGATTTCTTCTTCGACATAGTGCCATCAATTATCGTAAGAATATCATTCGATTTGATTTTGCAACTGTCGTTCCGTCTTTCGTGGTCGCTGAAATCCTATAAACATACACCCCACTGGAGACAATCCCACCCCATCCCTTTCCATCCCAGCGCACAACGTGGTATCCGACTGGTTTTTCGCCAAAATGTTCAGAGTATACCATTCGTCCGAGCATGTCAAAGACTTCAAAGGTTACTATCGAGACTTCTGGAACGCCATAAACGATAGAAGTAGTCGGATTGAAAGGGTTTGGATAGTTTTGGAACATTGAGAATTCTCGCGGAACGCCAGTAGAGATATTCATTTCACCTACCATAACCGCGCCCACCGTAAAACCAAACGTGTCAACGCGCCCCACTGAAAAACTGTCATGCAATGCAGAAACATACCAAGTGTAAAACTCACCCGATTTAAAGAGCTTTGCATTAGCAAAGGCGAGGGTTGTGTCTTGAGTTATGATGGCGTATTCGCTATCAGAACTGAATATCTCAACAAAATATGCCTTTGCCCCATGACTCGAGGGCCAGATAAATTTTACCGGTCGAAATGCCGACGGTCGGACGTCAAAGTCATCAGCGGGAAGGACTATGGTTGTGTCCGTCCTAACGCTGCGCGGAACAATATGAATATCAAATTCCTGGGTCGTTGATGCCGAATAGCTGTCCTCCGCCTTTAGCCGCACAAACACTTCATGGGGCCCACCTACAGGTGGAATTCCGGAAATAAGTGTTCTTCCAGAGGAGAACGTCATCCAATCGGGGGCAATATCAAGAAGCAATCGCACATTATCGTGGAACAAAGTGTCGGGATCGAAAACCAATATGTCGTACCAATACAACTCACCCTCGACCGCGGAAACGTTAGGCTGAGTTACAAACGTCGGAGCATGATTCCGATGATACACATGCAAATTGAATTCTTGCATCGTAATGGCTCCCAAATTGTCTGTCAACGACACAACAACAAGAGTGTCCCCAACATTGAAGGCGCTGGGTGTTCCGAACAACCGATTGGTGCTTACATCGAAATGGATCCAAGATGGCAAAACCACTGGGACAAAGGAGAGCGTGTCACGAAATAATGCCTGATCTACATCCTCGCCAACCAACCAATATGTATATAGGGAATCTTCAAAAGCAACAGTATCCGGAACGCTTTTAAAAACGGGGGGATGATTGACATGCTTAACGGTGATTGTTACATTAGCCGATGTCTCTCCTCCCACAACATCAACGACCCTGATACGGAATGAAACGCTCCCCACATCCTCTCCTCTTGGAACCCCTGACAGGAATTTCGTCGATGGATCTAGTCTCAGCCATTTGGGAACATTCTCGACCGTGACGCTGATCGAATCCCCCCATGCGAGATCAGGATCAAAGACGCTAATAGGCAACACAAAAACCGAATCCTCATAGCTCGTATCAATTTCGGCGATCACTAAGGTGGGACGCGTGTTCAAATTCCGCCAAAGTGTCTCAAAACTGGAGATATTGAACTTCTCCTGCACGTACGATGTTGCCCTCCGCAAGAACATCTTCTTTAATCCTTCACTGGGAAGCGTCTCTGGCATTTCAAAAACAATGAGGCAATCCTCCAACAAACGGGTGTCGAAGATGTCCGGAATATGCCTGTAGCCAGTTGGGTATAACGTAAATCCCCAAGCATCCCGCGGGGCGAATTCGTCAACCTCATTTGTAAGATTACCGTGGAGTTGACCCCTTTTTTCGGACAGAGAGTTAAGCCAGCATAGCTTGTTGGATTTCAAATACCACTGGTGATTTGTAACCGAGTGAGGAGTGGCGCCTCACGCAGTTGTAAAACACATCCAGATA
>Ga0226835_1000653_pt1 | contig 31043 bp, 28 predicted proteins | sample LAC_MetaG_1_FD_163627 | JGI IMG/M metagenome (GOLD analysis project Ga0226835, IMG submission 163627) | Anaerobic ammonium oxidizing microbial communities from anammox membrane bioreactor (MBR) in UC Berkley, California, United States -... | ecosystem: Engineered > Bioreactor > Anaerobic >...
TAAGATCTGGGTGCGTATGTTTGGATCGCATGGGGCTCCTTTGTTTGGTGTTTGGTTGTTTAGTTTCTCCAAATTACCAACCACAAAGCGAGCCTCTTTTTTTTCAACTAACTTCCGGACACTGTCCCATTCAGAGTAGCGAATTGCCTTACATCCAGATTGTTGAATAAAAAAATTACAGATGGTTTCGCGACTATTTCGTGCATAAAAAAAAAGGGTACGCAATCGTACCCTTCCTTCGTTTTAAGATCGTTGAAATGAGAATCTGATTACTGAGCAATCTGTTAGATTGCCTTTGTCCCGTCCGCCTCGAAGTTGATGATGATATCAAACTTGCTTTTAATGAAATCGGCGGCAACCGGACCCGTATTCATCGTACCGTACGAAATACGGAAACAGAATTTGGGGCGTTCCAGAATTAGGCGGGCTGCGGAATTGGCGTCAGGAGTTACCGCAATATTCATTGGTGCGGCACCTTCGGATGCCAGAACATCGCGCAGTGCCACATCAGAGACAGAGGCTATCTCGTATACCTTGTTATCCTGATAAATCGGATCAAAGACAAGATGCACCTTGATGAAGGAGAGTCTCTGCTCGGCAAGGGTACCCGCAGTAAATACCGGGTTGTTGAGGTCGGTGATGATGCCTGCGATTGATTTTATCGTGGCACCCTTAAACTTATCCTTATTGTCGACATAGTCCTGGTTGGTACTCAGGTCCACACAATCTTCGCTGACATTGGGAAGCGACGGCTTGTCCGATGCCGGGTTGATGGTAACCGTAATCGGGACATTAATGGTTGTTGCATCGGCAAGCATGTCACAGCCGTTAATGAACAGCGGAGCTGATATAACGGCAAGTAGGACTGCAAGTACACGGAGTATGTTGCTTTGGCGCATAATTGTGCCTTGGAGTGTGAAGAAATCCGAAATAATTTATTCAAAGATACAATAAACTATGACGGATTCAGTGCTAGCCCCTGTGTACCAGGCTCCGGTGGGGTATTGGGTTTCTTTTGGGCGCTGGAGTGGATTTTTTGGCGCAGTGCGTCAACATCCTTTATCATTGGTGGGAGTTCGCCTCCGGAAATCAGGACGTCAAGTTCGTCGGTATCCAGGACTTCGCGCTCGATGAGTGCTTTCGACAGTGTATGAAGCAGTTCCAAGTTGTTACGCATCAGTTCTTCGGCCTGGTGTTCGGCGTCGATAATAATCCGCCGGATCTCGGCATCAATTGTTCGTGCCGTCTCTTCGCTATGATCCCTGGGCTGAGAAATCTCACGTCCGAGGAACACCTCATCGTGCTGGGCAGCATAGCGTACCGGACCAACTACCTCGCTCATACCAAACTCGCATACCATCTTGCGGGCGATCGCTGTGGCCCGTTCCAGGTCATTTGACGCACCGGTATTCAGCTGGCCAAATACCACCTTCTCGGCAGCGCGTCCGGCAAGCAGAACTACCAGACGGGACGTAAGCTGGTCAAGACTCATGGTATGCATTTCTTCGTTCGGCAGGTAACTGGTTACCCCCAGGGCCCGGCCGCGTGGGATAATGGTAACCTTGTGAACCGAGTCACTGTGTGGCATGAGTTTGCCTGCCAGGGCATGGCCAATTTCGTGGTAGGCTGTAGTTTCTTTTTCCTTTTCGCTCATCACCATGCTCTTGCGCTCCACACCCATCAGCACCTTGTCCTTAGCGTTTTCAAAATCCCACATGGTTACTTCCTGGCTGTTTCTTCGCGCAGCGAGCAGGGCAGCTTCGTTTACCAGGTTGGCCAGATCGGCACCGCTCATACCGGGGGTCCCCTTGGCGATGACTTCCAGATCCACATCCTTGGCAACCGGGAGTTTGCGCACGTGGACCGTAAGGATTCCTTTCCGACCGTTAACGTCAGGGCGGTCCACAACAACTTGCCGGTCGAATCTTCCCGGGCGGAGCAGGGCAGGATCAAGCACATCCGGACGGTTGGTGGCAGCAATGATGATTACACCACTGTTCTGTTCAAAGCCGTCCATTTCAACCAGGAGCTGATTCAGTGTTTGTTCACGTTCGTCATGGCCCCCTCCCAGCCCTGCACCCCGCTGACGCCCAACGGCATCAATTTCGTCGATAAAAACAATACAGGGCGAATGTTTCTTGGCTTGTTCAAACAGGTCCCGAACACGACTGGCTCCAACGCCTACAAACATCTCAACAAAGTCGGCACCGCTGATGCTAAAAAAGGGTACGCCTGCTTCGCCGGCAACGGCGCGGGCAAGGAGTGTTTTGCCGGTTCCGGGAGGGCCAAGCAGCAGTACGCCGCGCGGAATTTTACCGCCAAGACGGGTAAATTTCGTGGGATCTCTCAGGAAGTCAATGATCTCTTTCAGTTCTTCCTTTGCTTCTTCAGCACCGGCTACATCCTGGAAATTAACCTTTGTCTGTCCTTCTGACAACATCCGGGCTCTACTTTTTCCAAACGAGAATATGCCCTTGGTTCCGTTGCCCCCAACCTGAACACGTCGCGAAATAAACAGGAAGGCACCGAGAAGAATAATCCACGGCAGGAACTGGATTACCGACATCCACCAGGGGGCATCGGCACTCTCGTACGTCCAGTTAATACCATTTTCCCGCCAGAAACTTTCTGTCTGCGAATCCACGACACCAAGTTTGGTGCGTATAGCTTTTACGTTCGGAATTGCCTTTCCGTCACGTTCAATGGTTATTGGCTTCTCGAGTTCGGCGTGGAAGTCAAAGTCGTTGAGTTGAGACTTCGTGATTCGGGCAAACTTTACGTTACCACTCTTGACGGTATTCAGGTACTCGTTGTACGTTAACGGCCACTCATTATGCTGAGTGCCGGTCATCATAAGGCCAACAACGATCAGGCTTACCAGGATTGCAACCCAAATCAGTACGTTGCGTAAAACACGGCTTAAGGTAAGTTCACTGTTCTCGTCGTCGTTAGGGCGTTGCGTTGGGGGCATAATTCAGTCGTAAGAATAAGAAAGCGAAGTTAGTCAGATTCAAAATACGGTGCTATACGACGTATCTACTCGGTTGTTCATGTATTGGGGAGTTCCTTGTCATCGGCAAGCGTCCACACTCCAGGGAGCTGACGTCCGTACCCGGCATAATCCAAACCATACCCCACCACAAAGTCCTTTCCGATTTCCTTGCCAACAAAGTCAATCGATATATCGTTGGCGTGTACGGCAGGCTTGCTCAGGAAGGCGGCGATCGAGATGCTTGCCGGTTCCTGACTCGAGAGCCGCTTAATGAGCTCACGGATGGTATTCCCAGAGTCAACAATATCTTCAACGATGATGATGTGTTTGCCACGCATGTCGGGGAGACTGTCTTCTACGGTAACAATACCTGTAGAGGTCAGGTTGTTGTGGTAGCTGCTGGCCCGTAATGTTTCAACCTGAACCATCAGGGATAGGTGACGCATAAGGTCAACCGCAAACGGCATAGCCCCTTTCAGAATGACCAACAGGCTTACTTCCTTACCCTGGAAGGTCTGATTGATCGTGGCTGCAATGCGTTGAACTATTCGTTGTACCTCCTCGGGGGGGATAAGGGGCTTAAATGTTTTGTCAACAACTCTGATACGGTCTGTTTCCTGACGGATCATAGGTATGTAAAAATAGTTATGGATTCATCGGTAGGGTGTACTCGCGTTCGTTCGGCCGGACGTACTCCGCATATCCAGAGCAGGCCTTCAGCATCTGCAACGACGTGGACGTACGGTTTCTGCGAGCTGGGTACATGTGCATTCGTAAGTAAGTCCGATACGAGTACCGACGTGTTCTTTGCGAACGGAACCATACGGTCACCATGTTTCCAGGTGCGCCATACCAAGGGGAATACGATTGCGTTGCTATTAACATACGCAATATTCGGGTTTGGGGTAATGGTAACCTCGCAATGGCTTTTTGTTTGTACCAGCAGCGTTCTCTTCCCAAGAACATATTCGCCGTCGGCAGTAATCGTTACCACCGTTTCATGGTGCTCAATATTCTTAGAAAATGTGAGGTGATCCCGGTCGCGCCAAACCGAATGCATGTCTGAAATTTCAACACTATGTCCGGGTTCTGCCGCAACCAGGCCCCACACCCGCTGTATGGTTGAATACCCGGGCACATTGCCTGTGAGTGTTGCAATCACTGCCCTAAATACTTCATGGGTTTGCGCCTGTCCCAGCGCCTCGGTCATTACTATTGGGATGCGGTAGGTGTTGTCATCGACAACAGTTTTACTGACAAGACCATGTGTTGTTCGTTGTACAATTTCGTTTGCTTCGCGCAGGAGCCCTGCCGATCGTGAGATGCGGGTGCAGATATCTGAACCAAACACGCTGGTAAGAGCAGGAATCAGGGTGTGACGAATCTCATTGCGCAGGAACTGTCGGTTGGTATTGGACGAATCGGTTCGCCACTGCAGGGTGTTGCTAATGGCATACTGCTGAATCTCTGTTTTATTCACTCCGTGGAGCGGACGAACAAGGAGTATATGGTTGGTTAGGTCTCTGACTGGTGCGTGTGATGCCAGTCCATGAATTCCACTCCCGCGGGCAAGGTGCAGCAGGAACGATTCAGCGGCATCGTTAGCGTGATGAGCAACTGCCACTGCCCGGGCACCGGTCAGGCTTGCAACGTGTATCAAATAATCATAACGAAGTTTACGTGCGGCCGCTTCAATACCGGAACCGGTCTGCTGGGCCTGAAGCAGGACGTTGAGTGTTGTTGAATAAAACGGAAGGCCATGGGCGTCGGCGATGTTTCTAACGAACTGTTCATCGGCATCTGATTCGGAGCCTCGCAGACCATGGTTTGCGTGGGCTACAATCAACGTCAGCGAAAGCGTCGTGCGCAGCGATAGGAGAACGTGCAGCAACGTCATGCTATCCAGTCCGCCACTGACTGCAACCACGATGGTGCTGTTGACAAGTTTGTTATCGCGGATAACGCTGGCGGCCGAACTTTCAAGATTAGTCACAACGTACATTCTCCGAATCTTCAGCATACCGGTGCAGTCGTTCCGAGATTTCGGAGTAAGATTCCATCCTGACAACATCCTGCCGAACCTGTGCGTTAAAGGGCAGACCTTTGAGGTAGCCGCTGTAATGTTTCCGGAATTCGTGAATGACACGTCGTTCAGGCTTGTGCAGCAGCTCCAGCGACAGGTGTTCCAGGCACACCTGAATTCGCGCTTGTACCGTGCGTTCGGGTGCGGGCGTACCCAGCAAAGCTTGCCTTGCCTCGGCAAACACGAACGGATTACCAATGGCTGCTCGTCCAATCATGACGGCATCAGCGTTGGTCTCGGCAAATGCCCTGACTACATCATCGGCAGTTTTAACATCGCCGTTAAGAATAACGGGGATCGACAGAACTTCCTTGATCCGAGGTATCCAGCTCCAGTCAGCCTCACCGGTGTGCCCCATATCGCGCGTTCTGCAGTGAACAGTAAGTGCAGCCGCACCCGCATCCTGCAGGCGTCGGGCAACGTCAAGGATAACAATGCTGTCTTTCGACCATCCGAGGCGGGTTTTAACCGTTACCGGCATATTAACGCTTTTTACGATCTCGCGTGTTAGCATTTCCATTTGCAGCGGGTCTTTTAGTAAGGCAGCACCGGCGTTCCTGGCAACAACATTTTTAACCCAGCAGCCGTAGTTGATATCGATAAAATCCGGTTCGAATTCCTCAGCTTTTCGTGCGGCCGATGTCATAACGTCAACTTCGCCGCCAAAAATCTGAATTGCCACCGGGCGTTCCTCGGCAGCCAACTGTAGTTTTTCAAGGGATCGGCGCGCATCACGGATAAGACCATCGCTGGATATGAACTCGGTATAAACGATGTCGGCACCAAAGCGTTTGCATATCAACCTAAACGGCAGGTCGGTAACATCTTCCATTGGGGCCAGCAAAACACCTTGATTTACGGTTATGGTACCTATGTTCATTGTACAAAACTAAATTTGTTAGTAATGGAACAATCACTTCGAATTCTCATGGTCCCCCAGGCACCCTATTCAATGGCGAGCGGGGGAATGGAGGTTACTCAGGACAGAGTTGCCGAGTCACTTGAAAAAGCCGGAGTTTACGTTGAAAAGCTTGATTACTGGAATCCCAAACTTACGGCTAACGTGGCTCATGTGTTTGGAAGTGAGCTTGGCGTGGCCCACATTGTCAGCAAGTTATACGGACTCGGCATACCCGTTGTAACCACGGCAATGTTTACCCCGATTCATCCACTGTGGTTGTATAAAGTTGCCCGGGCCATTCCACTCCTACGAACAAAGTCAACCATGAGCGTCCGACGTGAACTTCTTCAGAAAAGCTCCGCAGTCGTAGCAATCTCACCAGTAGAAGTTGAACTGCTAAAACAGTTTATTGGGTTGCCGGCCAACGTGATTCACATGGTTCCGAATGCAGTGAGCCCGCAGTTTTTTACGACAACAGCAGACGAGTTCAGACGGCGTACGGGCATCATGTCTGACAATATTGTGCTGTGTGTGGGCACTATCGAACCACGTAAAAATCAGCTGCGAGTGATAGAGGCTGTAAGGGGCTTGGGCGCTGAACTTGTATTTATTGGAAATCCGGGCGTTGAATATTACGGTAAACAAAAGGAGTTTTTTGATGCATTTGAACGCGAAGTAAAGGCCAACAATTCCATTCACTGGTTCAGAACAACACCGCATACTGACCCCTTCCTGGCCAGCGCCTTTGCTGCAGCCAAGGTTCACGTGCTTGCCAGCGTTGTTGAAGCGCATGGCATGGTAACGATCGAAGCCGCAGCCGCGGGGGCAAATGTTGTAGTGAGTGATATTCCAACGCAGCGGACGCTGTACGGCGACACCGTTGACTATGCTAAGCCTACCAGCATTGGCGAGCTACGGGCAGCAATTGTTCGGCAGCTCTCTGCCCCTCGGGGATCGCAAACAATCCCTTCGTTCCTTTTAAATAACTGGGACGAGGTAGCCCGATTGCTTATCAATATTTATCAGCGTGTAGTACGTAAACATTGAAACTTTTCCCATATAGTATTGTTTGGTAGAGTGAAGTACTTCAACATTACTCAACCATCAAAAATTTTACTAAAGGGTAGTTTATGTTTAAGTGTATGTTGCTCGGTGGCATCATGCTGGGATGCTCTGTACTTGCTGGTGCCAGCACGCATGACGGTGAAAATGAACCTGTGGCTATGAATATCCCATCGGGGATTGATACACTCCCGCCCGTTCTATCGTATGAATACCTTGGCTGTGGCGTTTATGAATTTACCGCAGTAGATGACCGGAATTCACCAAACCCGCCTCGCGTCCCACCTCTGCCAATGGATCAGGTAGAACGTGGTATTGCATCAGTATCGCTTCAGGGCACTCTGTCATCCGTAAACACAAAATTAACATTGGTTACGGACCAGTATTTCCCCCGTGAGACGCCTTACCACCGCTTCGTATTCCGGATTGAACCGGCTGACAAAACAAAGCCCGCATGGGCATACGTTTACGTTACCGACTATAGTGGAAATCAAGCCGTACAACTCCTCACGATGGGACCAACCATGCCCGTGTGGCAGCCACAGAGTGTTGAATCCACGGCCCGGGTAGGGAAGTCGTCTGTATCATCGGTCACGCTTAAGAACTCCACGTCCGAGGTGCAGACGGTTACAAACATCGCAGTTACCGGAAGCGCAGTGTTTACGGTTGCTTCAGGTGGTTTACCGCTGCCAATCACGATTGCTCCGGGGCAGACACGTACGGTTGAGATTGCATTTTCACCGACGGACCCCTCAAGCGCCCCCGAGCGGGCAGTTCTTTCGGTAACTACCGACTGTGGAAGTATTACTGTTCCGCTGTCCGGACAGAGCCTGTACGCTGATCTTCAAACTGAGGACTGGGATGCAGGGACGGTTCTGCAGCAGCAACGGATTTGCAAGGATGGTGGTTTTAGTATAGAGAACCGCGGTTCGGCACCTGCAACAATAACCGGCTTTACATCGTCCGATCCCGATGTTGCAATCACATCATCAATATCTGCATCAAACCCGTACGTGCTTGTGCCGAGTGATTCCGTGTTGGTAACGGATCTGTGCTACCAGGGAAACCACGTGGGACCTTTTACAGCCACGGTAACGGTACTCAGCGATGCAGAAGCCGGCGATTTCATTTGTCAGGTTGTAGCCAACAGTGTAATATCGGAGGTTGCAGGCGAACCTGTGACGAAACAGTGGGCATGGTACAGTCCGTCAGCTGAAAGTATTATGATCCGAGAAAATCAAGAAGCATACATTGTGGATATTCATGGGACGGTTGTTGGTGAATTTCCTGAAGACTCATCCAGGTTTTCGGCTGCAGGCTTAGCATCGGGTGTTTACATGGTTGCATTTCGCAACGGTACACCTGCCGTTACTGTACGAATTGTCCGTTAGTTACCTGTTCTGACACATCGGTACCATGTTGCTTCCTCCCCATTGAACATCGTACTGAGGTGCCGTTTGGTAACATTGTGTATGCCTGAGCCCCTTCCCAAGGAGTTCTATCTTCAGAACACCGAATACGTTGCCCGTCAGCTCATAGGATGCATCCTATCTGTCCCGGGCTATCATGTGCGCCTCACTGAAACCGAAGCATATCTACCGGCAAACGATGCGGCCTGCCATACCTCGCGGGGAATAACCAGGCGGAACGCACCGATGTTTAACGACGGCGGCATTCTGTACCTGTATCTGATTTATGGTCTGCACTGGTGTTGCAATATTGTCACCGAACCTGCCGGACTTGGTGCGGCAGTTCTGTTGCGTGCGGGAATTGTTGGAACAGCACTGACTGATCTGGTACCGGGCCCTGGTGCGGCCACGCGGCTGATATCCGGGCCCGGACGGCTTACCCGACACCTACGGCTTGACGGACGGCAGAATTGTGTATCCGTACTTGGATCAGCGGGTTTTTCAGTACAGCGCGATATTCATACCGACACGTATCAGCAGCACATTCAGGCTACGCCACGCATTGGTATTACGCATGGACGTGAGCACTTGCTGCGGTTTGTGGTTGACGGTTCATGACAGATCGGAGGCGGAGCAGATAGCCAAAGCTGGCAAGGAACAGTCCAACTACGTAGCCGATCCAAATCCCTTGCGCTCCAAGGTTGAGAACAAAGGTGCACACATACCCCACCGGAATTGAGATAACAAGGTATCCAACCGTGGCGATCATGGCGGGCACCCGGATATCATTGTAGCCACGGAGTATGCCCATGCTTACCACCTGAAGTCCGTCGAATACCGAAAACACTGCGCAGAACAGCAGTAATCTGGCCGTAAGATCAATAACAGCTTCATCGTTTACAAACAGATGTGGCAGCTGATGGCGCAACAGAAGATAGGCAACGGCAGAACAGGCCATATACACGGTTACAAGTCCCAGAGCCACGACCGATGTTAGACGAGCGTCGGTAGGACGCGAATTGCCAAGGAAATTACTGACCCTGATTGTTGCGGCGCTGCCTAAGCCAAGAGCAACCATAAATGTTGTTGATGCAAGGTTCATGGCAATCTGATGAGCAGCCACGGCAGTAGCACTAATCCGGCCGAGCATAAACACGCCGGACGTGAACGCAAGAACCTCAACCAGGATCTGAACGCCAATGCCTAATCCGTTGCTCAAACACTCCAGCAGCGCCTTCCGTTGTGTAGCCCAACCCACCTTTGGGTGTGCGGCACTGCGCAACTGTTTAAAAAACGGCATCGTGATAAACAGTGCAATAGCGGCAAAGGCGGCAAGCCCTCTGGCAAGGAAGGTTGCAAACCCCGCACCCTCGGCACCCATTTCGGGCATACCAAGTTCTCCGTAAATAAACACCCAGTTCAAAAAAACGTTGATGACATTGGTAGCAACATTTATGATCATTGATACGCGGGTATTTGCCATTGCCTCCGCGGTCTGCTTAAAACAGCCAAAAACGATTCTGAAAAATACTGAGGCAATTATCCATCGGAAGTACGGTACTGCCTGGGCTGTGACGTCGGCCGAAGCACCAAGCAGATCCAGATGTGAACTGAATGCCAGCAACAATCCCGTGATGATGATGGTGATAGCCATGCTGGAGATGGTGCCCATGCGGACGTATAATGCTACGTCGGCCATTGATCGGCGTCCGTACGCCTCGCCAGCCAGCGGTGTGATTGCCACGGTGAACCCAACGGCAAACAGCATTGCGATTGCCGAAACAGCGCCTGCGAGTGAAACACCGGCAAGCGGTACTGCACCAAGGGGGCCTACCATGATGGCATCAGACACCATCACCAGCATATCGCTCACCTGCGAAGCCGCTACCGGCAGTGCCAGCGAGAGTAGGGGGCGAATATGTGATTTTGTGCTCATCATGAAAAGTTCGTTCGAAACGGCAGAGTCATGTTAACTTTGTTGTGCAGGCAGGAATCTCTGATGGTCAGGAACGTCCTGCACACACGTCAAGAACACTATATTACCAGCATGGCTCTCTTCGGCATTTTTTCTAACGACGTTGGCATCGACATCGGGACGGCCAACACCCTTATCTGGCAAAAAGGTAAGGGGATTGTACTTAACGAACCCTCAATCGTATCGTTTGACCGTAGCTCGAGGCAAATAATCGCGATCGGACATGAGGCGCAGGAAATGGTTGGGAAAACTCACCGCGATATCCGTATCGTTCGTCCGTTAAAAGACGGTGTGATTACTGACTTCGAAATTGCTGAAGGTATGCTGCGCGCCTTCATCCGCAAAACCAGTGCCAACTGGCAGCCTGCACGGAAAATGGTCATTTGTGTGCCAAGCGGTATTACCGAGGTGGAAAAACGGGCGGTGCGCGATAGTGCCGAACATGCAGGCGCAAAGGAAGTACACTTGATTGCAGAGCCAATGGCAGCAGCCATTGGCGTAAACCTGGATGTTCACGAGCCTAAGGGCAACATGATTGTTGACATTGGAGGTGGTACCACCGAAATCGCCATCATCGCCCTGTCTGGTATTGTTGAAGACGAGAGTATTAGAATTGCTGGTGACGAGCTGACGGCTGCCGTGGTGAACTGGTTTAAACGTCACCACAGTTTGCTTATCGGTGACAGGACTGCCGAGCTGATCAAGGTGAACGTTGGAAGCGCCTGGCCGCTGCAACAGGAGCTTGAGATTGAAGTCAAAGGTCGCGACATGATCAGCGGTATTCCCAAAAGCATCGTAGTCAGCAGTGAAGAAATTCGGGAAACTCTTAACGAGAATGTTACTGTCATTGTAGAAGCTGTTCTGAACTTGCTGGACAGAACACCACCCGAGCTGGCTGCCGATATCTACGACAGAGGAATTATTCTTACCGGTGGCGGTGCCTTGTTAAAGGGCTTCGATGAACGTTTGCGCCGCGAAACAAATCTGCCGGTATTGGTTGCCGAAGACCCACTGACGGCCGTTGTCCGTGGTACTGGTAAGGTACTCGAAGATTTAACATCGTATTCATCGGCTCTGTTAAAAAGTAAGCGACATTAATGCGTCGGTTTGTCGACTTTGTTGTTCGTTATAAGAACTACATCACCCTGACAGCCCTGGTGGTGATGAGCTTTTCATTGATGAGCATTGGATCGCTCTCACAGCTTGGGGGCTTTCGCGCCGTCATCGTTGGCTCAATGGGATGGATTCAGTCAATGTTCGCCTGGGTTCCCAACCCGATTGCACTGAAAAGCGAGAATACAGCCCTGAGAGAGTTAAACTTGCAGCTCAGTATCGAGAGCTCGCGATTCCGGCAGGCAATGGTTGAAAACACGTCACTCCGAAACATGCTGGAGCTGCCTGCTTACACCGATGATAAGCTGATTGCCGCTGATGTGGTAGGAAAAACAACCGTTGAACTGCGCAGTTACGCAACCATCAACCGCGGCAGAGCCGAAGGTGTTAAGGAGGGACAACCCGTTATTACCGATGCTGGACTGGTAGGGAATGTTGTTGGTGTATCGGAACATTATGCCGTGATCCAGTTGCTGCTGAATCGCGATACCAGAATCAGCAGTAAGGTGTATCGCAGCAATGTGGATGGTTTGCTCACCTGGCAAGGGGATGAATATCTGGTGTTGCGTGATGTGCCGCTGGCGTTTGATGTAAAGGAGGGCGACGAGGTGGTTACATCGTCATACTCCGTTCTGTATCCGCCAAATATCATAATCGGAACCATCCAGCATGTTGGAAAGGAAGCAAATTCGCTCTTCCTGAATATTCAGGTTAAACCTGCTGTCAACTTTGGAACGTTGGAGCAGGTGTTTGTGGTTGACAGGTTGCCAAGTTCAGAAAGGTTACTTCTTGAAGATAGTATTATAACTGAACATGTTTCCAAGGAAGGTTCGAGGTAGGTGTATGACGCAGGAGAGGCTGTGACGGCAGGAACACAACAACGAAACATAATGGCAAGTCCTGCCATGCGCGGCCTGCTGTACGCCACCGTAGCCCTGGTGCTGACGGTGATCCATGTTGTTTTTCTGGGCTTTGTTGCCTTTGGCATCGTGACCCCGGACCTGCTGATGATTCTTGTGGTGTGGATTGCCCTTGAAGAAGGACAGTTCACCGCCACCGTCGCCGGCTTTGCTATTGGCTTACTCTACGACGCTGCCGGTGCCGACGTGCTGGGGTCGAACGCACTGGCAAAAACTGCCGCCGGTTTTGCGGCAGGCTACTTCTACCGTCCGGGTATGGGCCGTACCACCATTGGCAGCTACCGCTTTCTGCTCATAGTTTTTGCTGCCGGCCTGGTCCATAACCTGCTCTACTTTACGCTCTACGTGCAGCCCATGCAGGTGAGTTTCTGGCAGTTCGTGCTCACCTTTGGCTTTGCCACTACCTTCTATACCACGGTTGTAGCCGTCTTCCCCATGCTGTATGTAAACAGAAAAAAGGAATGGTAGGGGGCTCTGGCTGGGCTTGGACAACCACCCTGTGGATAACTGATGAAAACGTTTTTTCGGCTTTTTGCGCTGAATCTAACCCGATATTCCGAAATTGTAGGTCATGTATCTAAGTAAACTTGAAATGGTTGGCTTCAAGAGCTTTGGCTTGAAGACCGAACTGTCATTTAACGATGGCGTTACAGCGATTGTTGGACCAAACGGGTGTGGCAAAACCAATATCGTGGACGCTATCCGTTGGGTGCTGGGAGAGCAAAAAACAAGTATGCTCCGGGCCGATAACATGGAGCAGGTCATCTTTAACGGTTCCAAGGCGCGCAAGCCATTGGGCATGGCTGAAGTAAGCCTTACGATTGAAAATAACAAGCAGGTTCTGCCAACGGAGTATTCACAGGTTGTCATTACACGTCGCCTCTTCAGAAGCGGTGAAAGTCAGTACTTACTGAACCGTACGGTGTGCCGGCTGAAAGACATCGTAGAATTGTTTATGGATACCGGTGTGGGTGCCAACGCCTATTCGGTTATCGAGCTGAAGATGATAGAAACAATTCTCAGTGATAAAGCAGATGAGCGTCGACATTTATTTGAAGAGGCTGCCGGGGTAACCAAGTACAAGGTTCGGCGCAAGGAAGCACAACGTAAACTTGAAGCAGCACAACGTGATATCGCTCGGGTGCAGGACATTGTGCGGGAAGTGCAAAAAACTGTTAACTCCCTTGGACGCCAGGCCGAAAAAGCACGGCAGCATCAGGAGATCTCGGGTAAACTCAGGCAGCTGGAGCATGATTTGTTTTTGTACGAACTGTTTAGCCTGCGTAGCGAGCATGCGGTTGTTACTGCATCGCTGGAACAGCTTCTGGGCCGGCAACAGGAATCAGCATTGTCACTGACTAATTCCGAGGCAGCGTTGATAGAAGCCGAAACGCGGCACGGTGCTGCGGAAGAATCTGCACGGCAGGCTATGCAACGTGAAGGCGATCTGAAAACATACCACGGTACTATTAGTGGTGAGCTCTCGGTGTGCCGTGAGCGCATCACTGCCGCCGAACGGTCAGTAGACCGTCTTGCCCGTGAACATGATGAAAGCACCGGTGAGCAGTCAACAACGAGTGAGCAACTCCACCACGTTCTTTCGCAGGCATCAGCCGCTGAAGGTCAATTGCGCGATGCACGAAATCAAAAGGATGAAAAACAGAAAATTGCCGATGACGCACTGTATACTGTGCAAGAGGCCAGACGAGCAGTTGCTGAAATCCGGACGCGTGAACAAAACCTTCAACGCGAAACGGGGGCTGCAAAGCGAGAACACGACGTTTTAAAAGTACGGTACGAAAACAGCAGCCGCCGTCGGCACGAACTACTTGCCATGGCAGAACGACATCATGCACGAATTGCTGAGATAACTGCCGTTGCTTCTGAACAGGGAAGGTTGCTGCCTGACCTGCAACATGCTTTAGAAGCAGCAGAGAAGCAACTGAAGCAGGCGCACAGCCGGCGTGATGAGCTGCAAACTAAACAAGATGAAATTCAGGTTTCATTAGATACACTCCGTGCCGACAAAGCCCATACCCAGGCTTCGCTTGAATTTCTTGCAGGCCTGGTTGATACCGCCGAAAGCTCCGGCTTCCTGCTGAAAACACAGGAGTGGAAGCCCAGTACCGACAAAATCACACTGGCGGAAGCACTAAATACAGCCGATGAACACCGTGTAGCCATCGAAGCAGCGCTGGGTGATGCGGCACGATACTTTGTTGTCTCGTCCCGGCCGGAGGCCGACCAGGCAATTGAAGCACTACTACGAAACAAGGTAGGGAAGGCAACATTCTTGTGCCGGGACAGCATTCCGGTTGTGCCTCAGCCCCCTACAATTACTTCTGAGCACGGAGTAGTTGGCTGGGCAAGTGAACTGGTGATTGCCGATGATCAGCTGCGTAGCGCAGTGCGTGGTATTCTTGGGCGTACGTTGATTACCTCTACGATTAGTGCAGCATGGGAAGCAATTCGCAATGGTGTTGCCGACCGTGTAGTTACTCTCTCCGGTGAAGTTGTTCATAAGGTCGGAGCTGTACGCGGAGGCAGTACTACGCAGACGGAAGGTGTGCGAGTAGGACGGCGTGAACGGATTGAACAGCTGGGCAAGCGGATTGAGACACTGGATCAACAAATTGCCGATGCAACCGGTCTTGCAGCCACGTACCGCTCCGAATACGCCTCCATCAACCTGGCTGAATTGTCAGAAATCGTACGGCAGGCAACTGTTTCCCGCAATGCGGTTCAGCAGAAAATTGATGCGTACTCCGCGCAACTGGCCGAACTTGAATCAGCGGCTCAAGGTTATGGGCAGGAAGCTGCGTCACTGCAGGATGATATGGTTACTCTGGAGCAGAACATTGCTCATACAGTTCAGATACTTGCCAGCCATGATGAGCAAATCACTGCTCTGGCCTCCGAGCTGTCGGCTGCGGACGAGCAGGTACTGCGTGCCGAGTCTTTGCATGCTGAGTGCATTCTGGCTGCACGCCAGGCTGATATCGAAGTGGTGCGCCTGGAAGGCGAACTTCAGTCATTACACTCAGAGCAACGTCGCCTTACCGATTACAATCTCACCATCAGTCAGCGCAACGAACACCGCTCGCGCGAAAAAGAACAGCTCATCGCTACCATCGCCGCTCTTAACGCAGAGTTGCAGACCAAGGAAGCTGAGGCAGAGAAAATTGCGGCGCAGGTTGCCGACGTGGTTGCCGGTCGTGTACAGATTGAGAAAGAATTGCAGGAGAGCTCACAAACAGTACTTCGTTGTAACGAAGTCGTTCGCGATCAGCGAAAAATCTCTGACAGCATCATTCGCGATATTCACGAAGTTGAGTTAAAGAAAAACACGCTTGAACAACATATTGCCTTGCTTACAGAGCCCGCCGAAACCACACCGGAATCCGGAACCCAGTTGGTGGTACATGGCGACGGCAGATCTGCTGAGATCCCGGAAAATGGAGCGGGTTCCGATGCAGAAGGAACAGGCCCCGCCGGTGATGAAACCGGTATGCTGCATCAACCGGTTAGTGATAACGGTGTGGTGGATGAAATGGACGTTGAAAAGTCTGAAACATCCACAGGCGAAGAGGTCAGCCAGGAATGGTACGACTCGTTTAACAAAGAAGAGACCGTACAGCAAAGTCAGGAACTTCGGAAGAAGCTAACAATGATGGGTAACGTGAACTTTCTTGCACTGGAAGAACACCAGCGCGAGAACGAGCGGCTCCAGTTCATGTCGGCCCAACTTCAGGACTTGCTCGAGAGCGAGAAAACGCTGCTACAGACGATTTTGGAAATCAACCAGACGGCACGTGAACTGTTTGTAAGCACGTTCGACAGAATTCGGGCTAACTTCAGCGACTTATTCAAGCTCTTGTTCAGTGAGGACGACGAAGCGGATCTGACGATGGTAGAAACCGAGGATAACGACCCGCTGGACTCACGGATCGAGATCATTGCAAAACCGCGTGGTAAACGTCCTCACAGCATCGAAATGCTTTCCGGTGGCGAAAAAACCCTCACGGCCATTGCCCTGCTCTTTTCGATTTACCTGGTTAAGCCAAGTCCGTTCTGTATTCTTGACGAAGTGGATGCACCGCTCGACGATGCCAATATTGACCGGTATTTAAAAATCATTCGTAAGTTTTCGGAAAACACGCAGTTCCTTATGATTACACACAATAAACGTACTATGGAAGCTGCTGACACGCTGTATGGCGTTACCATGGAAGAGCCCGCTGTCTCGAAAGTTGTGAGCGTACAAATCAACTCAAATAAACAGCCGGTAGCCGTGTAATGCAATATCCGAGGACATTGAACATCGTTATTGTTTGTTAGTAAAGTTCCATTCATCAATACAGAGCAATGAAGCAGTTACTTTTAATTTTTCTCGTCCTTGGTGCCGTTACGGTTTTTGCCAGGGATGAGCAGGAACAAATCGTACTTACCGAAACAGTTGATGTTTCCTTTGGGAAGGTGTGGGACGCGATTAAGGAGTCAATGACCGAATTCGGATGCCCGCAGCCACAAACCGACAAAGTCATTGAACCGGTAGAGGAAACTGGGTTTTACCGTGGTGTATATGTGAGCGACTATTGTATTTTGTCAACCGGTGAAGACAGCACACGCTATCGAATGGAGAAGTACGGTGAATTACCCCGAATTCGGGGGGGGATCTGGATTACTGGACGTATTCAGTTCAAGGTAAACGTAAAGGAAGAAGGCGTCCGGAATACCAAGATTATCCTTCGTTCTGAGCTCAGCGGGTTTGAGGAGTTCATTACCAATCAGGTTCACTTCTGGTATGGCAACGGTCTTCTGGACCGTCAGATGATGGATGCCATTTTAAAGAAGATTAAAGCAGCAGCTTCCGAGTAAGTCTTGCCGTAGCTCCAAACGTGCTACACCTGCTGAGGTAACTGTGTAACTTCATACATTGCCACCTTGATGTCGAGCTCGGTTCCCGGCTGGTAGTGTGCACTCATTGGTTCATACAGGCACGACTCCACCCGCACGGTTGCCCAGCAACCGCCGTGGAATTTCGTGACCGTAGCTGAGTACAGGTCGATACCATTCATGCTGAATTTATAGGTTTCACCCGGAACAAATTCGGTAACAGGGATCTTGGTGTGTTGTATCATGGTTTAGTCCTGACGCAATGGTGATAGGATCAGTTCATGCATCCGCAAAGCTACGGATACCGCCTGATCGTGTGGGAGGGCAACCGAAACAATGGGTTCGGTAGGGTTGGCCGTAACGTGCCACGTGCCTGCGGTGTCGAACTCAGTGGCCAGTTGGCCCAGTACAATCAGAGCTTCACGCGGAGAGGCCAGACATAGTGTAACTCTTGCCAACATATTCTCAACGTGTTGAATAATAACGATTGGTGCCCGGGTCGGTCCATCTGAACTTATGGTGGTTGATTCACCAGAGGGATGAAATGCGTTTACGATGCTGACCGGGATCGAGGCACGCCACGCAGGTCCGATTGTTGTTGGGTAGAGAAGTTTCAGCCCATGGTGTGCTGCCAGTTCGGCTTGCTGGAACGACAAACGGTGATGACATATTGTGGAGTCAACTACCTTTGGGTCGGCACTGCGCACGCCATCTACATCGGTAAATAATGTTACGGAAGTAGCGTCCAGCAGTTCTGCAAGTAACGTTGCTGTCAGCGTCGAGCTTTCCTTGCCCATCGTTGTAACTATTCCATCGCCCGTAGCACCCACAAACCCCTGAGTAACCAGACAGTCAAACGTCTGCAACAGTGGCCATACGTGTGTGCGCACCATTGCTCCCGTCTGCTCTACAAGTGGTTCAGCAGCACCAAACGTTCCTGACGTTACCACGAATCTTCGTGCATCGGCCCACCCCGCATTGATACCGCTATCGGAGATAACATGTTTTGAAATATGCAACGCCAGCAGTTCACCCATTGCCAGCACCCTGTCCAGCGAGCGCGGTGTACATTGCCGAACAGTTGCAATACCGCGCAGAACCTGTCGGATTTCCATTTCCACCGACGCCAGAAGTGTAATCAGAGCTTCGCCTGCAGCAGATTCCGGCATCAGCTCCTGCACCAGACTGCGGTGCAGCAGCATTAGTTCGGAGCATCCGCTTAAAGCCCCCTGAATGTCTCCCAACTCGGCAAGCCGGCATGCCGTTTCCAGGGTACGGGTTGTATTTGCGAAGGCCGACACGACCACAACCAAGCGTCCACCCGCCGGCGCCGCTACCTGCAGACCGTGCAGTCTGAGTTTTACGATATCTACCATTTGGCGGAAGCCGATGACGGAATTCAGGACCGAACCGCCGATTTTTATCACTTCAATTTGATAGGGAAGGGGCTCAATCATTGAACGAAATTAGTGTATTTGGCCCCTTTGAGCATAAAAAACACCCCATAAACCCCTACTTTTTTCCCACGGTGTTTGCTCCTAAACAGATGTAACCGTATCTTTGTTGTTCTCAAAATCAACTACACTATAGCGACCAGAGGAAGCAATGGCGAAATCGCAAACATTCGGTGACAAGATGTCCAAAAAGTCCGGACAGCAGAAAACGAGTGTCAAAGTAATCAAGGCGTATCGTTCCGAAAGCGGAACGGTTAAGTACGTTGAACGTTTTGTTAAAGTAGATGACATTGGTCAGATTGACCCCAACACATTTTCGAGGTAACCAGTGAAGAAGGGTATTCATCCGGCATATAAGACCATCGAAGTTGTGATGACCGATGGTTCAACATTTAAGACGCGGTCCTGTTACAAGAGTGACCGTATGGTTTTAGAAATCGACTCCAAGAGTCACCCGTTCTTTACGGGCAAGCAGATGCTTATTGACACAGCCGGTCGTGTAGACCGCTTTAACAAGCGTCTGGCCAAGAGCAAGGCTGCTCGTGATTCCAAGGAGGCAGGAAAATAATTATGAGTATCACAAATCCAACGCGTCAGGCGCAGGTGCCTAATCCGAACACCATTAATTCACCGTTCCGGCAGAAGAAGAATCAGCCTCGTAAACGTAACAATCCACTGAAGCAGTCACGGTTGATTGACTATTTGGATCCGAAGTTTCTTGGTCGGTTTACCAACGATCAGGGTAAGATTCTTCCGCGTCGAATTACCGGTGTAACGGCATTGCAACAGCGCAGGGTAACACGGGCTATCAAGTATGCCCGCCATCTGGGCTTGTTGCCGTTCGTGGCACAGGACACGCGTTAACGGACCCGCATTTTTGGGGCGTCGCCAAGTGGTAAGGCAGCGGATTTTGGTTCCGCCATTCGTTGGTTCGAATCCAGCCGCCCCAGCATCCCCCGATCTTCTATCTAACACCAGTGAGCGCTGAAATTAAGATTGTTTCGGGCAGGTCAAATCCTGATATTGCCCAAAAGATTGCCTTGGCTACACAGCGTGAATTAGCCTGTGTAACCATTCGCAACTTCAGCGATGGCGAAATCTGGGTTAAATACGAGGAAAACGTTCGCGGCGTTGACCTGTACATTGTACAGTCAACATTTGCACCAGCTGATAACCTGTTGGAAATGCTTATGCTGATCGACGCGGCAAAACGTGCGTCGGCACATAACATCACGGCAGTGATTCCATACTTCGGGTATGCCCGGCAGGATAGGAAGGATCAACCACGGGTGGCAATCACGGCAAAGCTGGTTGCAGATTTGCTAACGAATGCCGGTGCAAACCGAATCATTACTATGGATATGCATACGCCGCAGTTGCAGGGCTTCTTTGATATCCCGGTTGATCACCTCTATGCCTCAACCGTAAGTGTTGATACAGTTCGAATGCATGTGGCTGATCCGATCACGGTAGCTTCGCCCGATGTTGGAGGGGTTAAGAATGCCAGATCGTATGCCAAAATGCTGGGTGAGAATATCGACCTGGTAGTGGTAGACAAGCGGCGACCAAAGCATAACGAAGCCGAGGTGATGAACATCATCGGTGATGCCAAGGGGAAAAATATCGTTGTTGTGGATGACCTTATCGATACCGGAACAACGTTTGTGCGTTGCGCTGAAGCAATGAAGGATGCGGGTGCAACATCGGTGATTGGAGTGTGTACGCATCCGGTGTTTAGTGGTGATGCTCTAAAGAAAATTGAGGAATCGCAAGCGATTTCAAAGGTCTTTGTTTCTGACACAATTCCGTTGAAATCCACGAATTCGAAAATTGAAGTTATTAGTGTTGCCGGTTTATTTGCCGAAGCAATTATCCGGACACACGAAAACCAAAGTATAAGTTCTCTCTTTGAGAAAATTCAATCGTAACTTTTTACATTAACCTAAGCCCCTTCCCCAACAGAAACAGAGAAATACTATGAGTGACATTGTTTTAACAGCAGAATCCAGAATTCCCGGTAAGAAGACTGCCAAGCAGCTTCGCACGAACGACCGTGTTCCGGGTGTGTACTATGGAAATAACGCAGAACCCGTTCACTTCTCAGTGCCAACGCTTAGTCTGCGTCCGGTGGTGTACACATCAAAAGCAAAGGTTATCAGCCTTGAGGTTGACGGCAAGAAAGGCGTCCCGTGCATCCTCAAGGATGTTTCGTTCGATCCGATCACGGACTCAATTGTCCATTTCGATCTGCTGGCAGTTGCTGCCGGCCATAAAATTCAGGTTGAAATACCGCTGCACATTACCGGACAGGCTGTTGGCGTTCGCAACGGTGGCGTACTAGAGCAGGTTCTGTATAAAGCCCGTGTGATGGCTGACCCCACAAAGATGCCCGAGCGGATTGATGTTGACATCACCAATCTTGATGTGAACCAGTCAATTCATATCTCGCACCTTTCTGTTGCCGGCATCGAGTTTCTGGAAAAAGGCGAAAGCGTGGTTGTAACGTGCGTACCGCACCGTGCTGCCGGTGGAGAATCAGCCACCGATTCAGCCGCAACTGCCGACGCTGCAGCACCGCAGGCCTAAAGCCTTCAACTGTTAACATCCACGGTACGCAGCGCTGCCTGCACGGTACCGTAACGCATACAGGATAATGGAAATGCAAGGTCCTTCTCATTGTGAGAGGGACCTTTTTTGATGTCAGCCCTGCGCACTGTATTAACAAGAACTCCCTCGGAGGTTCGTCAATATCCGTGTGCATGAGTGCATCTCAAAACGCACTTTCGTATTGCACCACGTTAATCAAACCAATTTGTTAGGGGGCTTTATGATTTCTGCTAAGCATTCAGTAATTCAGCAACTGCTGTCGGCACAGTCGGGTCCGTGCATGAGTGTTTATGTACACACCCATCGTACTCAGCCGGAACGCCGTGATGATCCTGCACGGTACCGTGCCATGGTACGGCGGTTAAACGAATCACTGCATCGGGCGTATCTCCCTGAAAAGATCGAAGAATACCTGGCACCATTTCATGCCCTTCTTGAAGATGAAGATTTCTGGAATGCCAGGAAGGAGGGGATTGCAGTTTTCTCGTCCCCCGGTTTCTTTCACGCCGAACATCTTGAACGTCCGGTACCCGATACTGCTGTTGTTGCAAAATCATTCCATGTTAAACCACTGCTACGGATCATGCAAACCCTGACCCGGTATAATGTTGTTACGCTAACACGCGACCGTGTTCACGTGTACGAAGGCGACAGACTTGGACTGGCAGAACTTGATCTTGGCCCAGACGTTCCGCTGACATTGGAAGCAGCTCTTGGTGCCGAAAAAACAGAGCGACAAACAGCACATGTTACTGTTGGCGGCTCTGCACAGGCTGTTTCGAGTACGTCACGCCAGGATGAAATTGACAACGATACCGAACGATTCTACCGTATTGTTGACCGTGAGCTGTTAAACCACGTCTCCCACAATTCAGGTCTGCCAATGATACTTGTCGGACTTGCTAAACAAATTGGCATTTTTCAGAGAGTTCGGAAAAATCCAAATGTATTGTTAGAGTCAGTTGAAGTTCATCCCGAAGGCATTGCCCATAAAGAGCTGGTTCACCGCGCATGGGAAATCATCGAACCATACACAACATCGTATAGTAAGCGTCTTATCGAAGACTATCACACTGCGGCGGTAAGGGGCTTAGGGGCCGACCATATTGCTGATATCGCCAAGGCGGCAGCCGAAGGTCGTGTGGCACAATTGTTTGTGGAAGCAAGCAGACAAATTCCAGGCACGATTGATCCTGTAACCGGTAATATTGCGTTTGATGACATAGACCAACCCGACATCAATGATGCACTGGACGATCTGGCAGTACTTGTTCTGCGAAAGGGTGGCAAGGTACACGTCCTTGAAAGCGAACATATGCCTGCTGTTACAGGTGCTGCGGCCGTCCTGAGGTTTTGAATTAAGAGATGATGGATTCATCTTACAATTACAATAGGGTTGGGCTTTATAGCCCATCCCTATTGTAATAACTTTGGATTGGAAATCAATTGCCTCCAGCTCCACGTAGGGGCTAACGAAGAGAAATCAATAATGAAATTTCTTTTTAATCTCTCAAACCATGGTTAGTACCAAATTCATCGTGCTTCTGTTGAAATGATTTCCTGCTGTTGGGTAATTCCTTTTCCCTACTATGATTCCTCACAGTAGCTATCGCTGATTCGGAAACAGATACGGAGTAGTATTCATCTTCCACGCTAACTTTTTTTGGTCGGTGCATTCTTGTTGATCCGGATGCTTGACTCCTCCTTGAATTCACTGTGCTAGCTTTTCAACTGTTTGGATTGGTCGCTGAGAAATTAAACAACACAATGATCTGAACAGCCGTTTACAAAGCTATTGACCGCTGCAAAAAATATGTCCGTAGGTCAAATACCAGCCGGTTGAGATATGTTTGCCCTCAGCCGTGGTCAGTGGTTAGTGGTTAGTGGTTAGTGGTTAGTGGTTAGTGGTTAGTGGCCAGTAATTACAAGACTATCAAGGAGTATAACAAAAGATCAAAGTGCCGGATTCGGCGGACTCGAAGCAATGCTGGTATAACGGGTAAACCCAGAGAAAATCGGATATCTACTGTTAGGCAATACCGTCTTGCGGACGCTCTATCCACTTCCCATCTTCTTTGAGCAATGCAATAAGAGCGTCTAATGCATGTGCAGTGTCGATTCCGCGTTGTACGACTTCTTGTCCGCGGTATAGGGTGATGGTATCATGCCCGCCTCCAACATACCCGTAATCAGCGTCGGCCATCTCGCCGGGGCCATTTACGATGCATCCCATGATACCGATTTTCACACCTTTCAGATGATCGGTGGCAGCCCGAATCTGAGCAGTGGTTTCCATGAGGTCGAACTGTGTGCGCCCGCAAGAAGGACAGCTGATGAATTCTGTTTTCGTAATTCGCAGGCGGGCAGCTTGCAATATTCCGTAGGCTAACGACATTTCTGCGGAAGCTGCAGCGTAATCCGGTGGAGTGTTTACTACAATACCGTTTCCGAAACCGTCAACAAAAAGGCTACCAATATCGGCGGCAGTGTATAATAAATGAATCTCGTTATCATCAGCTTCGTTATCAAGTGGGATACGCTGAACAACTATCGGCAATGTACAATTGTGCTTCGTTAGCCATGTTTGTGCTGCACGCATATCCCTGGTATAGGTACCGGCATGCGCTACCAGCCACAGCACCACGGTTCTGTTATACGCACATGGAAGGATGTCGGAAATCCGTCCCGCCGATAACCTGACAACGTTTAAAACCGGATGCAGATCTTGATTACTGATGAACTCGTCAGGCGTTAGTACCGGTGCTGCAAAGACTCTGTGTTCCATTGACTTCCACACATCATAGTCAACCCACTGTCTTGTATGGGTAGGAGCGTGAAATGGAAGGGGGCTATTGCCAACGTAGAAGTATTCAGCCGGCTGGTCAGACGCTGTCCATGTTTGTGTGGCAGGGTTGAATGTATGGCCAAACACAGCCAGCTCTGCTGGTGAGCTGATGCCACATCCTGAAACATCAGCCACGACGCGGGGTAGGTGCTCAGAGCCGAGATTGGCAACAGTGCATGTATTTCGTTTATGATACTCAACGGCGGTCGGCCTGTCTGCGAAACTCGACATATTGTGCACCACTCCTGAATGTCCCGCCAGCTTTGAAGCCACCGGCATCTCGGCTTCAGGTGCCTCGGTAAGGGAGACTCTGATGGTATCACCCAGGCCCTCCTGCAGCAGTGTACCGATCCCGATAGCGCTCTTGATCCGTCCATCCGGACCATCGCCGGCTTCTGTTACGCCAAGGTGCAATGGATATGCCGGTAACCCCATTTCGGCACAACGCTGAACAAACAGGCGGTATGCCTGAATCATAACAATCGGGTTACTGCTCTTCATGCTGACGACGATGTTGTGAAACCCTTCATCGTGAGCAATGGTGAGGAATTCCAGGGCACTGATCACCATGCCTTCGGGGTTGTCGCCATACCGGTTTACAATGCGGTCACTCAGTGAGCCATGGTTGGTGCCAACACGAAGTGCTGTACCGTATTCCTTGCAGATTTTTAACAGTGGTACAAAGCGCTTGCGAATTTTATCTAACTCTGCCTGGTATGAGGCATCGGTATATTCAAGAACAGCAAATTGCTTTTTATCTGCATAATTCCCGGGGTTAATTCTAACTTTTTCTACAATGCGGGCAGCAATTTCGGCGGCATTGGGTGTAAAGTGTATATCCGCAACCAGCGGAGTGGTAAAGCCCCTTTCACGAAGTCCCTTCTTGATATTCTCTAAATTCTTAGCTTCATTTTGTGAAGGGGCTGTAATTCGCACAAGCTCGCATCCTGCCTGTATCATCCGGATAGCCTGGTTGATAGTACCTTGGGTATCCATTGTGTTGGTTGTGGTCATGCTTTGCACAAGGATGGGATAGTTGCTCCCAATCCAGGTTTTTCCAACCGGTACCTGAATAGTTGGCCTTCGCGAGGCAATCATAACTGACGGCTAACCTCAAAGAGAATAAACTTTTCGCGTTCGGTGAGTGAATGGTATCCACCGTGTGAAATTTTATCCAGAATTGCGTCGATACGTTCCTGAGAAATGTTCTCACCGTCAACAACAAACCTGGTTGCAGTCTCCCGCTTTGCAGGTGGAGGTTCGTGAGCCTCACGGTTTGCATCGGGTGATACATAATGCACCGTTATGTTTCGTTGTGCATGGTGTTGAGGTTCAACGTCACGGTAGCGGACATCAGTAAACGACGATTGTTGGCGTGTACCTGCAGTTGACGAACCCAGCGTGTCGATCCACCGAAAGAGTGGCTCACCGAATTTTATCAGCAGGAAGCCACCAAGCGCACCGCCAAGGTGAGCAAAGTGAGCAACTCCGTCGGCAGCATTGGTAACACCAAGGATAAGGTCTAATGCCGCGTAGCCAAGCACGAAGATCCGGGCAGGGATAGGGAAGAATATCGGAAACATCATCACTGGTCGGTCTGGGAAGAGCATACCAAAGGCAAGTAGGACACCCATAATTGAACCCGACGCTCCCAGTGTTGGAACCGGAGCAGAGCCGGTGGCCAATGATACCAGCAGATGTACAATACCGGCAGCAATGCCGCTAAGCAGGTAGTAAACTCCAAACCGGCGGGAGCCCCATACGTTTTCCAGCTCCATACCAAACATCCATAAGGCAAACATGTTAAACAGGATGTGCGAAAAACCACCATGCAGAAACTGGTAGCTAATAAGCTGCCACGGTTGAAACCCACCGTTAAAAGGCCATAGGGCGAAGTATTCTATTGCAGCATCGCTCAGCATCATACTGCCAACCCTGAGGTCGAGCAGCCCGGTGATCAAGAAGATGCCAACATTAGCAAACAATAAAAATTTAATAACTGGCGGGAAGACACTGAAGCCACCACCTCCGCCTCCACTGTACTGATTATACCTCATACGTTCGGTCGAGTGCCATAACACCCGGTAAGGATTTGCCTTCAAGAAATTCCAGCGATGCACCACCGCCGGTTGAAACGTGACTGACGTTTGAGGTTACGTTGAATTGGGCGGCCGCCGCCGCGCTATCACCTCCGCCTACAATGGTAACAGTTCCATTCCGGGTTGCCTGTGCCATGGCCTCGGCAATAGAACGTGTGCCTGCCGCAAAGTTGCTCATCTCGAAAACGCCCATTGGACCATTCCAGAGTACTGTTCGTGCATCCATGATAATCTTAGAGTACGATGCCGCTGTTTCAGGACCAATATCCAAACCCATCCAGCCGGGTTCAATATCGGTGACCGGACACGTATGGTAGGGGGCTTCGTTACTAAATTGTCGGGCAACAACGGTATCAACGGGAAGCATAAGTTGCACGTTGCCTGTATCGGCCTGATGCAGGATGCTTGCTGCAAGCTCAAGCTTATCATCTTCCACCAGCGAGGTTCCGGTTTCAAGACCCTGCGCTTTAAGAAATGTGAACATCATGCCGCCACCAATCAGAATGGTGTTACACTTGGTCAGTAAGGCCGTGATAACATCAATCTTTCCGGTGATCTTGGATCCACCAAGGATGGCTACAAACGGACGCTGCGGATGAGCAAGGGCAGTGCCAAGGTAGTCAAGCTCACGTTGCATCAGCAAGCCGGCACACACCTCGCCAAATAAATCAGCAACGCCGGTGGTGCTGGCATGGGCTCTGTGGGCCGTACCAAAGGCGTCGTTGCAGTACACGTCTCCCAAACGTGCCAGTTGTGCACAAAACTCAGTATTATTAGCTTCTTCTTCGGCATGAAACCGCACGTTCTCCAACAGAATCACTCCACCCGGCTGTATGGCGGCAACCATGGCTTCGGTTTCGGCACCCACGCAATCAGGGGCAAGAGGTACCGGCTGCCCAAGAAGCAATGACAACCGCTCGGCAACCGGAGAAAGCGTGAACGCCGGTTGTGGTTTTCCTTTTGGACGTCCAAGGTGGCTTACCAGCACGGCAATGCCACCTCTGTCAACAATACTGCGAATTGTTGGGATGCAGGCCCTGATCCTGGTATCGTCGGCAACAACACCGTCGGAATCAAGTGGGACATTAACGTCAATGCGGGTAAGAACCCTTTTACCGTGAACCTGGATATCGGCAATACTCTTGATCATAATAAAATATACTATCCGATAACGCGAGACATCACGTCGACAATACGATTAGAATAGCCCCATTCATTGTCATACCATCCAACGATTTTCACCAGATTACCGTTGGCATTGGTGAGCTTACTATCGAAGATGCAGCTATGGGGATTACCAACGATATCCGAGCTTACCAGGTGATCGGTGCTGTATTCAAGGATGCCCTGCAGCGACGTCTCGGCAGCCTGTTTGAAGGCGGCGTTTACCTCGTCAGCAGTAACGTCCTTTGATAGAATGGCGGTAAAATCGGTCAGTGAGCCATCAGCAACAGGGACACGGTACGCCAGTCCATCCAGTTTTCCCTGAATTTCTGGTATAACCAATCCTAACGCCTTTGCAGCCCCCGTGCTTGTAGGAATAATGTTCACTGCAGCGGCACGTGCTCTGCGTAGATCGCTATGGGGCAGGTCAAGTATCCGCTGATCGTTGGTATAGGCGTGAACGGTTGACATATAGCCACGCTCGATTCCGAAATTATCCAGCAGTACTTTCACCATAGGTGCAAGGCAGTTTGTGGTGCACGACGCATTGCTGATGATCTCCTCCGAACCGGTAAGCGTATTGTCATTTACACCCAGCACGATCGTGGACTCAATTTTATCTTTTGCCGGAGCCGTTAACAAAACTTTTTTAGCATGTTTCAGGTGACCCTTCAGTTGATCTGTTTTTGTAAACACGCCCGTTGCTTCGATCACCAGGTCCAGGTTGTTCCATGGCAGTGCATCTATACTCTTTTCGGCAGAGATTGTAATTGCGTCACCATTCACGGTCAGTACTGAATCCTGAACCGACACACTACCATTAAACCGGCCGTGCGAACTATCGTACTTAAGCAAATGTGCCAGTGTAGCGGCATTCGTCAGGTCGTTAATACCCACAATATCAACGTCGAGACCCCGGTTTTTGATGATTCGGAAAACTAAGCGGCCTATGCGGCCAAAACCGTTAATGGCAATACGTGCTGCCATAATGTACCTTTCACATTGGAATGTTATTACAGACTGCGATTTGAGTACAAACTTACGGTTTTGGCCATGCTAACCCAGAGTCGACACTAAATTACCGGCCATTGCGCACAAACTCCGTCCACTGTGCCCTTGCTCCTTTTTTACGTGTCTGAGGAACCGGTGCCGGTGTCTTACCTTTATTCATTGCATAGCAGATTGCTACAGCCAGTGCATCGGTAGCATCGTATGGCCGGGGTGTTTCGGGAAGATTGAGGATTGCCTGAACCATTGCCGCGACCTGGGGTTTCGACGCTGCACCCCGGCCTGTAACGCTACGTTTTACCTGCATTGGAGTGTACTCTACGGGTCTCAGGCCGGCCTGTGCACAAGCAAGCATGGCAACGCCGCGTGCCTGTGAGAGCTGGACGATGCTGCGGACATTTTTAGCGAAGAAAACAGCTTCCATGGCGCAGGCCACAGGGTTTGTACGGGTGATTACTGCTGTAAGACGTTCATAAATTTCGCACAGGCGCTCAGGAAACGATTCTGCCCTTCGTTTCACCTGCACAGCTCCGAATTCTACTACTTCCAGTACCGACCCTGAAACCGTTATTACCCCATAGCCACACACCACCGAGCCGGGGTCAATACCAAGAATCGTCATTCGGCATCATCCGGTAAATCGGCATTATGAAAAACCTGCTGAACATCATCGTTATCCTCAAATACATCCAGCAATTTAATAATTTTCTTTACTGTATCAGGGTCTGTAACTGTAATTTTTGTATTCGGGACATAGGCGAGATGTTGTTCCGAGACCTCGAGACCAGCTTTTTCAAGTGCCTCGGTAACAGACTGGAGGGAATCTACCGGACAGTGGAGGACGGCGCCTGCAACTGCCCCTTCATCAAAGAGGATATCAACATCTGAGCACCCGGAATCAACGGCAATTTCAAAGAGAGTATCTTCGGGCAGGGACGAATTCACGACGATTTCGCCCATGCGGTTAAAATTCCAGAGAACGCTATTTGTTTCGCCGAGATTTCCTCCATATTTCGAAAATGTAGCCCTGACCTCCTGTACGGTTCGGTTCCGGTTTTCGGTGGTACATTCAACCATGACAGCAACGCCTCCGGCTGCATAACCTTCGTACGTAACATCTTCGTACGTGACACCTTCAATCTCGCCCGTACCACGCTGAATTGCGCGTTTTATATTGTCAACCGGCATCGAAACCGCCCGCGCGTTTTGAATTGCCATGCGCAGACGCGAGTTGCCTTCAGGATCTCCGCCGCCAAGCCGGGCGGCAACAATAATCTCCTTGCTAACCTTTGTGAATAATTTGCCGCGACGTGCATCAACCGCAGCCTTGCGATGCTTGATATTAGCCCACTTACTATGTCCGGCCATCGAATACCAGTATTCATGAGTGAAACAAGAAACTACAAAAATGTGAAATTTAATGGGAAGGGGCTTGGGTAAGAGGATGGCCTTGGTTTCGGTATCTGGGCTTGACGTAACCACCAGTATTGGCTGGCCATACGAGTTCGTCCCGGCAGGTTGGTATCTACATTTACGGTAATGCACAGATGTTCTGCTCGGCCGAACCGTGCCAATATTCCAAAGGGCCGTAGTCCGTCCCTTTGGAATGTTGGCGCGCCTGGGTCATGTAGGGCTGTTGTGCTAAACCATTAATGTGGGTATGATATCGTTGGAACGAACCTATGTCCGCGCCTGCACGAAACATCATAATAAAACACACAATGGTAGGGGCGACCCCACGTGGTCGCACTGCACGGATGGCATCCGCCCTCCACGAAACAACATAAAAAACGATAATTCCGTTAGGGCGACCCCACGTGGTCGCCCTGTACGGGATCCACATATCAATCGATAAACCATTATAAGAGCGGATGGTATCCGCCCTCCGTGAAGCCACACAAATAACGATTAACCGTAGGGCCCGAGGCAGGGAGTCACATTTTCTTGTCATTCTCCCACTATTATGCAAAAGCAATTGCTACGGATATCCCAAGATAGTTTACGTAGGCTGCACACCTCAGCCGACCGGCCGAGCTGTAGTGGTAGGTGGTAACGCACGATGGTGGTGGAGGCGGGGGTGGGGCCCGGAGAGCCGAAGTGCGTCCGTTCGGGATTTATGACGTGGTTTGGATGTGCAGAAGGTTTGTGTAAACCTGTAAATATGGATGCGATATTGTACGGACGCTCTCACGTGGGCAACACGAAACACGATAAAAAACAATATAATACCGTAAGGGCGGGAAACCCGTTTGCACAAACCATTATAAACAATACCATGAGCCGTAGGGGCGGCCCCACGTGGTGGCCCGCACGAAACACCATATAAAACGCAATAAAACGATAAGAAACGATAATAACGATAAAAACAGATGTGTCTGTTTATTTCGGGCGCACGGCCGTGCGTCCCTTCGTCCAGTACGTTGCATACATCTGATAAATCTGGCACCCCCTCCCTAAAGCCCGAAGGGGTTTGGGGAGGGGGCCGGGGGGAGAGGCCGGGGAGGGGGCCGTAGGG
>Ga0226835_1000655_pt1 | contig 31013 bp, 19 predicted proteins | sample LAC_MetaG_1_FD_163627 | JGI IMG/M metagenome (GOLD analysis project Ga0226835, IMG submission 163627) | Anaerobic ammonium oxidizing microbial communities from anammox membrane bioreactor (MBR) in UC Berkley, California, United States -... | ecosystem: Engineered > Bioreactor > Anaerobic >...
GCTCAGCATCACAATCGCCGCCAGCACGACGACGAACAGGATCATCACGTTCTTCACCAGGTCGTTATCCTTCATCCGAGCAGGCATCGTGTTCTCTCCTACCGCGTCTCGCCAGATCTCACTACCTAGTACGCGGGGCAGGCGGTAGGGTTGCACGGGCAGGGTAAAATCGAGTGCAAAAACCGAACAGGAGAGGATCACATGGACCCCAACCGGATCGTCAACATCGGAGTCGAGGTGCTGCCGCTGACCGACGACGCGCTGCCCCAGGTGGATCGCGCCATCGAAGCGATCATCGCCAGCGGGTTGCGCTACGAGGTCGGACCGCTGGAAACCACCATCGAGGGGCCGTTCGAAGCCGCCTGGGAAGCGGCCAGGCAGGCGCACCTGGCGGCGGTCAGCTCCGGCAACGCGCCGGTCGTCACACTGATCAAGATATCGGACGCGCCCGGCGGCAGCATGACCATCGAGGAGAAGACCGCCAAATACCGCAAGAGCGCCGGCTAGAGCGCGAAGCCCTCAATGCGGTAGGGCGCCACCTTGACGCCCGGCAACTGTTCGCGCAGCCGCGTCTGGAGTGTGCGAAGCTGCGCGGCAATCTCTGCGTCGCTCAGCGGGCGGATCCCGGCGGCGGCTGCCTGCTCCGGGTATTCCGTGCCCGGCGCGGGGACGTAGCTCGACAGGTACACCAGGTCGCCCGGACCCAGGTCCATCGCGCGGATCGCCTCAAGCGTGCGCGCGACGTGCGTTTCGGCGTAGCGATCGCCGCCGATGCCGGCCATGACGATGACCCCCGCCGAGATCCCGCCGGCGCGCAGGGCGCGCACCGCGTCGATCGCGTCCTGCGCGCTGCCGGGCTTGTTGAGGAAGCGCAACAGGTCGTCGTCGCCCGTTTCCAGGCCGATGTACGCCCGCTCGACGCCCAGCGCGCGCAGCTCGGCCCACTCGGCGGGCGATTTGCGCTCGACGTCGAAGGCGCTGACGAATGAATAGATCGGGCGCGGCCTTTCGGGCAGGCGGAAATATTCCTGGGCGATCTCAAGCAGCGCCACCAGGCGTTTCTGCGGCGTCACCAGCGCGTTGGCATCCGCCAGGAAGATGCCGCGCCGCAGGCTGATCCCGGCGCCGAAAAAATCTCGCACAGCCTCGCAATGTGCGCGGAAGGATTCGGGGGAGTGGATGCGGAAGGCGCGGTCGCGGTACAGCCCGCAGAACGTGCACCGGTTCCACGAACACCCCTCGGTCGCTTGCAGCACCAACGCCAGGTACTGGTCGGGCGGCAGGATGCTGACCGGCTTGTACAGCGTGCGAAACGTCGCGCCGTCCTGCGCCAGCCGCTCCGGACCAAAGCTCAGGATCCGCGCCAGCGCGTCCGCCAGCAGGCGGCGATCGTCCGGCGGCAGGTCGAGCGTGGGTAGGGCGGCGTTCAGGGCGCGCAGGTCCGCGAACACGCCTGCGATCAGCGCGTCGGCTTCCTCAGGCGACAGCTCCCGGCGGCGGGCGGCCTGCTCGCCGCCACGCTCCAGCACGCGATGATCGAGCGTGCGCTGATAGCTGCGCCCGCCGGTGAAGATCGCCAGCAGACGCCCAGCCTGATCAAAGCTATAGCTGGTCCCATAGCGCGGCGAGATGACGATCGCCGGCCCGGCCACGCTGGCTGTGATCGTCTCCCCGGTGTGCGGGTGGCTGGCAAGAATCGGCATAGGCGCTCCTGAGCGGCTCCGCCGGACCGGGTGCCCGGCAGCGTCGATTATAACCGGACTGGCCGGGCGGCGGAGAATAGGAGTATCATCAGGATACGAATATGGATGCATCTGCCATCCTGAGGACAGCATCTATGGCTGAGTTCAACCCGAATGAAACGGTCGCGGTTGTGGACTACGACCCGGCCTGGCCGGATCTCTTTGAGCGCGAGGCAGCCGCCGTGCGCAATGCCCTGGGCGACGCCCTGATAGAGCTGGAGCACATCGGCAGCACATCGGTGCCGGGCCTGCCCGCGAAGCCGACGATCGATCTGCTCGCCGCCGTCGAAGCCTTCGCGCCGCTGGAAACCTACACCGTGCAGCTTGCGCCCCTGGGCTATCACTACCAGCCGCATGAGAATGCCGGCGAGCGCCTGTTCTTCTGGAAAGGGACGCCGCGCACCTATCACCTGCACATCGTCGAATACGCCACCTGGGAGCACCAGCGGCACATCCTGTTTCGCGACTATCTGCGTGCGCACCCGCAGGTCGCCGAGCAGTATGCCACGCTCAAGCGCAATCTGGCGGCGCGTTTCCAGCACAACCGCCCCGCCTACACCGAGGGCAAATCCGCCTTCATTTTCGCCGTCGTCGAGCGCGCGCTCAGCGAGACCAGCACGCCACGCACCGCGCGCCAGCCCGGCCAGCCCTGACACTGCTCCGGATCCGCCGATGCCCCCGTCTCTGCCCCGCTGCTCGCACTGCGACGCGCGCCTGGTTCCCAACCCCGCTGGCGACGGGCTGTGGTGCCAGTTCTGCGGCGCGGCGCGGGACGATCCCGAGGCGCGGCGGCTGGCCGCCGACGCTCAAAGCGCCGGGCACGATCACGACTACATCCCACCCGCACGCGCGCTCGACATGCCACCGGAGCAGCATCGCCTGCTCGACAGCGCATGGGCGTGCATCCAGGAAGGCGACCTGGTCAGCGCGCGCTTCCTGCTCCACGACACGCTGCGGCGGTTTACCGACGAAGCGGACGCCTGGTATCTGCTCTCGCTGACCACCCGTGATCCCGGCGAGCAGCGCCTTTACCTGGAGCGGGCGCTGGCGGCCCAACCCTATCACACCTACGCCTGGCGCGCCAGGGGCGTGCTGGACGGGGTGATCCCCGCCGGGGATGCGCCCGATATGCCCGACCCCGACGGCCCGGTCGAGGCCGAGTCGGTCATCGAGGCCTGCCCGGTGTGCGGCGGCGCGCTCCGCTTCGACCCGGCGCTGGGCGGGCTGGCGTGCCATCACTGCGGTCACCGCCCCGGTGACTCGCCCGGCGGCGGGCCGGGGCCGTACACGCGGCTGGACCACGCGCTGCTCCGGCGGCGCTTCGGCTTCACGCGCGCCTGGCAGATCGGGGCACGGGTCCTGGTCTGCCAGAACTGCGCGGCTCAGATCACGCTGGGCGCCGCGCAACTGTCGACCGTTTGCCCGTTCTGCGACAGCGCGCACATCCTGGTGCAGGATGCAGTCGGCTCGTTCGACCAGCCGGACGCGCTGCTGCCCTTCCGGCTGGACCGCGCCGCCGCCGCCCGCGCCATCCACGCCGGGCTGGACCCCATCCTGCGCGCCCGCGTTGAGCGGGGCGACGTGCAGGGCATCTACCTGCCGTTCTGGATGTTCGAAGGGCTGGTGTCTGTGCTGCTGCCTGCCGCGCCGGCTTCGCGCACGCCGGTGCGGGGCGGTGTCTTCGCCGTGAACGCAGTGCTGGTCAGCGGGGCGCGCTTGCCCGGCCAGGACGTGCTCGAAGCCCTGCTGCCCTACGATCTGGACGCGCTGACCGGCTACGACGCGCGCTATCTGGCCTTGTGGCCCGCGCGGCTCTACGAGGACGACGTCATCCAGGCGTCGCTGGCCGCCCGCGCCTACCTCAAGCACGCGGCACGTGTTGCGGCGCTGGGACGCAATCTGCCCCCCGTCGCCCTGGCGCGCAGCGATCACAACGCCTATCACGCGCCGGGCGGCCCGCTGTGGGAGCAGACGCGCGTCGAGATCGAGGGGCTGGGCTACCGGCTGATCCTGCTGCCGGTGTGGTTCGCCGCGCTGCACCTGAGCGGCGGCGGGCACCTGCCGGCCTATGCCAACGGGCAGACCGGCCAGGTCGTGATCGCGGCGCGGGTAGATCCCGGCGCCAGACTGCGCCCGGCATCCCGCGTGATCCGCCCTCTGGCGCCGCAGCCGCCTCGACCGTGAGGACCGAACCATGAGCGATTTTCCACCGATCATCGTCGTTTCCGGCGGGCGCGGGGCCAGCGGCGAGCAGCTTGTGCGCACCGCGCTGGCCCAGTTCAGCAACGGCGACGCCGTGCCGGTGGAGATCATGGGCGGCGTGAAGACCGAAGCCCAGCTCCGCGAGGCGGTGACGCGGGCCGAGCAGACCGGCGGCACGCTTGTGCACACCCTGGTCGATGCCGAGCTGCGCGAGCGGATGATCGTCCTGGCGCGCGCGCATAACGTCTCCGCCATCGACCTGATCGGCGCGCTGATGCTGCGTCTGACGCACGTCCTCGGCAGCGAGCCGATCGGCCAGCCGGGGCTGTACCGCCAGATCCGCGAGGCGTATTTCCGGCGCATCGAGGCCATCGAGTTCACCGTCGATCACGACGACGGGCGCAAGCCGCACGAGCTGGGCCTGGCCGAGATCGTGCTGGTCGGCGTGTCGCGCGTGGGCAAGACGCCGCTGAGCATCTACCTCGGCACGCGCGGCTGGAAGGTCGCCAATGTGCCGCTCGTGCGCGGCATCGACCCACCGCCGGAGCTGTTCCAGATCGACCCGCGTCGCGTTGTTGGGCTGACCATCGACCCGGAAAACCTGCGGGCCTATCGCAGCCGCCGCCAGCGCAAGCTCGGTGTGGACAGCTACACCCCGTACACCGACCCGCGCGCGCTGTACGAAGAAGTACAGTACGCCGAAGAGATCTGCCGGCGCGCCGGCTTCCCGCTGGTCGACATCACCGAACGCTCGATTGAAGAGAACGCGGACGAGGTGATCGCGCACGTCACCCGGCGCCTGGCCGAGCCGCCGCCAGAAGGCCGCTAAGCCAGCAGACTTTGAGTTGCGCAACCCCCCTGCAAACACTACAATCCCGGCGTATGGCACAACGATCATCCGCTTCGCTTCCGGACTTTACACCCGCGCTGGAAGGGTTCCGCGCCGACGAGTTCCGCGTGCTCACCGAGACGCTGCTGGCCATCCCCGCAGAGCACGATCGAACCCGCCTGCACCAGGCCCCCTTCCGGCTGGATGCCCCCGAATCGGAGCCGGAGCGCCCGCTGCCTCCGCTGCCACCACGCTGGTATCCGCGCCCGGCGCGCGAGGTGATCGAGGCGGCCCGCGCCAGCCTCGCCCCCCCGCCACGCCCACCGGTTTTCGAGGGTCGCGCCGCCGAGATGGAGCGACTGCTGCGCCCCCTGCTGTCAGGACATCCCATGCAGGTCCGGGGCGAGCGCGGCATCGGCAAGACCACGTTCCTGGCAGCGGTCGCCGGCCACGAGCGCACGCGCCAGCGGTTCCGCCGCATCTGGTGGATCGACCGGCCCGAACGGCTGGAGCAGACCCTCGCGCTGACGCTCAACCTGCCGCATCTGCTGAGCGAACCAGATCCCGCCGGGCGCCACGCGCTGCTGTCCGGCCAGCTTGACGACCATACGCTGCTGATTGTCGACAACCTGTTGCCCGGCGATCCGCTCATCGACGCGCTGCCCCGCGTGACCGAACATGTGCTGCTGGCCGTGGAGACCGAGCCGGAGATCGCGCTGCCCGGCGAGCCGCCCGGCGAAGACCCGGCCGGGATCGTCACTCTGCGCGCGTTGGCCGAGTCCCCGGCGATCGACGCGCTGGCGCAGCACGCCGAGATCCACGACACGCGCCGCATCCGGGGCGAGCTGGCGCGCATCGCCGACGCGCTGGAGCGCCACCCCTTCGCGTTGATGGTGGCCGGGCGGATGGTCAGCCGCGACGGGCTAACCCTCTCCGAGCTGGAAGAGCTGCTCGGTGCCATGCCCGCCCTGGCGCTGGCCGATGCGGACGCCCCTGCCGAAGAGGCACTGGCCGCTCACCGCGCCCGCATCACGCGCCCGCTGACCGTCTCTACTGAGGCGCTGCCGGATGACTACGCCGCGCTGCTGGCTGCCTATAGCCTGTTCCCGCCGTCCGGCGCGCCGTTCGCGGCACTCCACGCTGCCGCCGGCCTGATGTCGCCGCTGACGACCCGGCGCGGCCTGCTTATGCTGGCACAGTACGGTTTTATCCAGGTCGATCACCGCGACCCGCAGCATACCGTCCTGTACCCGCTGGCGCTGGACTGCGCGCAATCCCTCGCCCCGCAAGAATTCTACGCGACGGCACAGGAACGGCTCGTAGAGTGGGCGCAGCGGTTCGCGGCGGAGCACGTCGCCAGGCCCGCGGCGCTATACCGCGTGGAGCCGGCGTTGCTTCACGCGCTCGATCTCGTGCGTGTGCAGGGCCGCGCGCAGAGCGCACGCCTGATGGCAAGCCTGCGGCCCTATCTGCGCGAGTACGCGCCCGGCTGCCTGCCCGACGACGCCGCGCATCGCCAGCCTGAGCTGACCGGCGAGCGTGCCGAGGGCGCCCGCCTGACCGCCGACGGGCTGGCCCTGACCGATGCGGGGGATTGGGGCGCAGCCGAGGAAACGTTGCAGAGCGCGCTGGCACTGCGGCGCGAGCACGACAGCCCGCACGCCACCGCCGAGACGCTGGTCGCGCTGGCCCGGCTGCGCGATCTGACCGGCGACGCGCGCCAGGCTGCCGAGCATCTCATCGAAGCCGCCGAGCTGGTCTTCAACCTGGGCGCGGAGCCGTCGTTGAGTGTCATCCGGCGCGGGCTGGCGCAGGTCTATCGCCATCTGGGGCGCTATCACGACGCGCTGGCCGTGCTGGATGATGCCCCGGCTGCGCACCTGGAGCGGGCCGCGATCTTTCGCGCGCAGGGCCATTACAACGAGGCCGTGCGCGAAATTTCTCAGACGCCCGACGCCTCGCCCGAAGCGCGGGCGGAACTTCTGCTGCTGGCCCGGCGCTACGACGAAGCGCTGGATGCGGTCGCCGGGCGCGAGGATCCTGCCTCGGCCTTGATGCGCGCCCAGGCTCACCACCTGCAAGGCAACGCCGAACTGGCCATCGAGAATTATCGGCTTGCGCTCGAACGCGCTCCGGCTGACGCGTTGACCCGCGCCCGGACGCTGCGCGGGCTGGGCGCGGCGCTGGCCCTGGCCGGGCGCTACCCCGACGCGCTCGCTGCACTCGACGAGGCGCTGGCCTTCGAGCGCGATCGCCCTTCGCCGGACGGCACGCGGCTGGGCCGCACGCTGAGCCTGCTGGCGGCGGTCCGGCTGGCAGCGGGCGAGCCACAGGCTGCAGCCGAGACGGCTCGCCGGGCACTCGAACTGTTGCAACGCGCCACCGCCCCCGCCGAAACCGCCGACGCTTTCCGCACGCTGGGCAACGCGCTGTGGGAGCTGGGCGACTATGCCGGGGCGCTCGAAGCGTTTGAGGGCGAGGTCGAGCACGCGCAGGCGCTGACCGTCCGCGACGAGCCACGCATTGGCCTGGCGCTGCACCGTGTTGCGGATGCCTATCTGCGGACCGGCAGCCCCGACCGCGCGGTTGCCAATTATCGCCGTGCTCTAACACACCTTAACCCCACGACCGACCCGGAAGCGACCTTCATCACGCAGTTGGCGCTGCACGCGGCGCTGATCGCCGCCGAGCGTTTGCCCGCGGCGCACGATGTCGCCCAGGAAATGGTCGATCACATCGCGCGCCAGCCCGATTTCTCGCTGCGGGCCTACGGCTACGCCCAGGCGCTGCGCGCCCGCACCCAGATCGCCATGGAACGCCCTATCCGCGCCCGGCAGTCGATGGCCGAGTGGGAGCAGGTGCTGGCCGCCCGCGTCAACGAAGCTGCCGCCGATCCGGACCCTGCCCTGCGGACTCTGGCGCTGGGTCTGGCGGCGCGCAGCCTGCTGGCGGATGGCCGCCCATCGCTCGCGCTGGCGATCGCGCAGCAGGAAGTCGAGGTCACCCGGCAGCACTACGCAGGCGATCTGCCCGCCTGGGCCGCGATCCGCGACCTGGGCGAAGCCTACGCCGCGCTGGAACAATATGAAGAGGCGATCCTCACGCTGGAGCCGCTGCTCGCGCCGGAGATTCAGACCTTCCCCGCCACGCACGCGCTGGCCTGGCGCGTGACCGGCGAGGCGTACTGGGCGATCGGCGAGCCGGCGAACGCGCTGCGTCACCTGGAAGCGGCTCTGGTCCACGAACCGGACACGCACCTGCGCGGCCTGATCCACGAGACGATCGCCGCGATCGAACTGGAGCAGAACCGCCCCGCAGACGCGGTCGTCAGCCTGCGCGCCAGTCTGACACTGCTCGACCGCGAGGCCCATCCGGACGCGGCGGCCCGCGTCCTGGCAACCCTGGCGCGCACCCTGGGCGGGTTGAATCGCTACGCCGAGGCCATCGCCGAATACGAGCAAGCCCTCGTGATGTTGCGCGAGGTCGAGAACATCAGCCCGGCGCACACCGCCGAGGTGCTGCGCGCCCTGGGTCAGACGCACGAGGCGCAGGGCCAGCTCGCCGAAGCCGCCCGCGCCTACCGCCGCGCGCTGAACATCCTGGAGCGAGCCGAGGCCCCGCGTCTGGGGCGCGACATCCTGCACCAGCTCGCGCGCGTCACCGCGGCGCTGGGAGACGGTAGCGCAGTCCAGCTCTATGAACAGACCCGCGACGAGACGGCGCAGTGGGGCGACCCGCGCGAACTGGGGATCGTGCTGTGCGAGCTGGCAGACGTGCATCGCGATGCGGGCCGGCTGCCCCTGGCCCTGCAGAATTACCAGGCAGCCCTCGAACAACAACCGCCCGAAGCCTACCCGCGCGAGCGTGTCAACACCCTGCGCAACCTGGGCCGCGCCTATCGCCTGATGGAACGCTACGACGAAGCGCGCAAGACCTGGGCCGAGGCGCTGGAGCTGTCGCGCCGGCTGCCGGATCACTCGCCGCTGGAAATGGCGCTGACCTATCACGCCATCGCCGAGGCACACCGCAGCCAGAGCCAGTGGGAGCAAGCGGAGAAGACGTATCGCGAGGCGCTGCAGTATCACGCTCCGCACAGTGTCGAGGCGGCGGCAACCTGGCGCGCCCTGGGCCAGACGCTCCACGACAGCGGGCGCCCTGCCGACGCCATCGAGCCGCTGCGCCAGGCGCTGGAGATCGAGAAGGCGCAGCCCCAACAGGCCAACGCCCGGCTGGTCCAGACGCTTCAGGCGCTGGCCGAAGCGCACGAAGCCGCCGGCGATCTACGCTCGGCCCTGGCGCGCCATCATGAGGCGCTGGTCTACATGGACCGCGCGCTCCAGCCGGTCGCCTACGCCGATACGCTGCGGGTGTTGGGGCGCCTGTACTGCGACAACGGCCAGTATCGCCAGGCGCACACCGCCTTTGACGAGGCACTGGCGATCGAGAACATGCTCACGCCGCGCAACGACGAGCGCATCAGCATGACGCTGCAGGCCATCGCAGACACTTACCGCGCCGAAAATGACCTGGAAAAAGCGGCGGAGTACTATCAGAAAGTCACCGCCTACGCCAACCTGGCGCGGCGCGCCTCGCAGAACCTGAAGGAAACGCTCGACGAGCTGGACCGCCGCCGGGCGACCCTGCAGGCCGCCCAGCAGTCTTTGGCCCTGCTGGACCGCAGCGACAACGCCGACATCAAAGACCTGACGTTCATCTACGCGCTGATCGCGCGCTCGCACGCCGCCCTCAAACAACCCGACAAGAGCGTCGAGGCGATCTACGAGCTGCTCGATGTGCTCGAAGCGCGCCAGCACCAGCTCAGCCGCGACGACCCGGAGCCGGATCACCGCGCTCTGGCCTGGCTGGCCGAGGCGAGCCGCGCCCAGGACGAGGAAGACCTGCCCTCGGCACGCCTCGCCTGCCGCCACGCGCTCGAAGCGGTCCAGAATCCGAACCTGCGCTGGGTGATCGAGCAAGTTCAACTTTCGCTCACTTAGCCGGCCGTTCGCCATCTCGCGCATGGAGAAAGATGCGATGGTCCTTACCGAAGAGCATCTGGCGCGGGTCTTCAAGGCGCTATCGGACCCGAACCGGCTGCGCATCTTCGACCTGCTGACATTCAACGACCGCTCGAACTCCGAGCTGATGGCCGAGCTGGGACTCAGCCAGAACCTGCTCTCGCATCACCTGAGCGTGCTGGCCGACGCCGGGCTGGTTACGGTTCACCAGAGCGTGGGCGACGCGCGCCGCCGCTATTATTCGGCCAATCTGGACGCGATGATTGGCGTGCAGGGCTGGTTCCGCGATCACACCCCGGTCAGCCGTCTGCCGCTGCCCGCCCTGGCGCACCCGCGCCGCGTGCTGTTCCTCTGCCTGCACAACGCCGCCCGCTCGCTGATGGCCGAAGCCATCGCGCGGCACATCGCCCCGCAGGCGCTCGACGCGATCAGCGCCGGGCTGGAACCGGGCGGCGCGCCGCCGGAGCTGGCGTTCCAGGTGCTGGCCGAGCGCGGCATTTCGGCCCAGGATCTGCGGCAGCGCACCTATGACGAAGTCGAAAGCATCACCTTCGACTTTGTCATCGCGGTGTGCGATCACGTTCACGAGCGCATCGACCGGCGACGGCTGCGGGCGGGCGAATATCTGCACTGGTCGCTGGTCGATCCCGCCGATCTGACCGACGACCTCGCGGGTCAGCTGGCCGAAACCCGCCGGCTCTACGACCGGTTGGTAGCCCGCATCGCCGTTTTTGTGCAGCGGTTGGCCGAGCAGGAAGCAGGCCCCAGCCCCGCAGCGTAGGCCAACAACCGCCCTACCGTTTACCACCCCAACATCGCATCTGGTAAAATTAGTGGCAGGACTGGAACGAGCGACATTCTGCCAGCCGTTTATCGTGAAAGATTTGGAGAGGATTGTTGTGTACCAACGACGCTTGACGCTTGCCCTGCTGCTGCTCATCATCGCCGCTCTGGCTTTGCCCGGCAGCCCGGCGCGCGCCGCCGGTCCCACTCGTGCCGAGTGCCTCGCCAGCCCGACCACGCCCGGCTGTATGGCGGGCCTGCCAACCGTCGAGTACCAGATGCTGCTGGACGAGATGCTGCTGCATCCGGAGCCGGACGTCCGCCCCCTGGCCGTCAACCAGAAAGAGATCAACCGCTTCGCCTTCCGCAAGATCGTGGGCGGTGTGGCAACCATCTATAACCGCCCCAACGGCGAGCCAATCGGTACCATTGACGAGGGGTTCAACTACGTCACCGTCAACCGTGTTGAGGGCGACTGGGTGGAGATCAACGACGGCGAGTGGATGCCCAGCAGCCAGCTCGCGCATGCCCGGCCCAGCACCTTCGCCGGGGTCTACCTCGACGGCGAGATGGCCTACCCCATGGCCTGGGTCTTGGTCCCCAGCCATCCCAGCCCTATCCCCGGCGCGGCAGGCGACACCTCGCGCCCCAAGATCGAGCGGTACACGCGCGTCAACATCTTCGCCACCGCCGAGGTCAACGGTTGGGAGTGGTACCTGATCGGCCCGGATGCGTGGATCCAGCAGACGATGGTGGCGCGGGTTGTGTTGGTCGAGCGCCCGCCGCGCGTCAAAGGCCGCTGGTTTGCGGTTGACCTCTACGAGCAGGTCCTGGTCGCCTACGAAGACGACACACCGGTCTTCGCCACGCTCATCTCGTCCGGCCTGCCGGAGTGGCCCACCCGGGAAGGCACCTTCACCGTCTGGGCGCGCCAGGTCAACGGGCATATGAGCGGGGCCGAGGGCCAGGCCGACTTTTACTCGCTGGAGAACGTGCCCTACGTGATGTACTTCGACCAGGCTATCTCGCTGCACGGCACGTACTGGCACGACGGCTTCGGCTACCGGCACAGCCACGGCTGCGTGAACATGTCGATCACAGACGCGCACTGGGCGTTCGACTGGAGCCTGGACGGCGGTTACGACGCGCCGTTTGTCCACGTCTTTAGCTCCGGGCAGTATCGCTAGCCCTCCCGCGATTCGGTGGTCAACCAGCCAGACACACCCTTAGAATAGGATCGAGGGCGTGCGCTTTTTTGCGCCACGCCTCCAGCGCAAACACCCGGCGCTCGCGCCGGATAGCTGCAGGCCGTCCAGCGGCCTGCGCTTGTGAAGCAACGCAGGATAAATGGAGGATGATAATGAAGGGTTTGCATGGGAAAGTCGCGATCGTCACAGGCGGCGCGTCGGGGATCGGACAGTCGACCGCGCTGGCCTTTGCGCGCGAAGGTGTCAAGGTGGTGGTCAGCGACGTGGACGAGCAGGGCGGCGCCGAGACGGTGCGCATGATCGAGGAAAAGGGCGGCGAAGCCATCTTCTTCAAGGCGGACGTGTCCAAGAGCAGCGAAGTCGAGGCGATGGTGCGCGCCGCTGTGGAAACGTTTGGCGGGTTGCACTTCGCCTGCAACAACGCAGGTATCGGCGGGCAACTGGCGGAGACGGCGAATTACTCGCTTGAGAGCTGGCAGAAGGTCATCGACATCAACCTGTCGGGCGTGTTCTACTGCATGAAGTACGAGATCCCGGCAATGCTCAAGCAGGGCGGCGGCGTGATCGTCAACATGGCCTCGATTCTGGGCACGGTTGGCACGCCAAACGCACCCGCCTACGTCGCGGCCAAGCACGGCGTCGTCGGCCTGACCAAGACGGCGGCGCTCGAATACAGCGCCAGAGGGATCCGGATCTCGGCGGTATGCCCGGCCTACATCCGCACGCCGCTGATCGAGAACGCGCTGCCCCCCGAGGCCCTGCGCCAACTGGTCACGCTGCATCCGATCGGGCGCCTGGGCGAGCCGGAAGAGGTCGCCGAGCTGGTCGTCTGGCTCTGCTCGGACGGGGCGTCGTTTGTCATGGGTAGCCCCATCCTGGTCGACGGCGGCTACATCGCTCAGTAACACCCCTGCACGGGCGCCCTGCTGCGGGGCGCCCTTTTTTTTGATCCTCTTCGCGTGATTTCCCTTGAGTGTCATTCAGCACTATGATTGAGCGATAACACGCTCGCGCCGTCTTGCTGCGAGCAGCATCCGCCTGGCAGCGGCTCGACGAGGAGTATGACTCTATGCTGACACCCGCCCAAATCCGCCCTGTGATTCCGCTGGCATTCGATGGTGCGAGCCTGCCAGGGCTGCAGGTCGAGCGCGGCCAGGTGCGTGATAACTACGTGCTCTCAGACGGGCGACGCATCGTCATCGCGACCGACCGCTTCACCGTCTTCGACCAACAGGTTGGGCTGGTTCCCTTCAAGGGCCAGATCCTCAATCAGCTAACCGCCTGGTGGTTCGAGCAAACCGCCGATATCGTGCCCAACCATGTGATTGACGTGCCCGATCCCAATATCACAATCGCGCTGACGGCCAACCCGCTACCGATCGCGGTCATCGTGCGCGGGTTTATCAGCGGAATCACGCCGTCGAGCCTGTGGAAGCAGTACGAGGCCGGCGCGCGCGTGATCTACGGCCGGACCTTCCCCGACGGCCTGCGCAAAAACGAGGAACTGCCGCACCCCATTGTGACCGCAACGGCCAAAACCTTCGGCCAGTCGCACGGCGGCCCTCTGACCGACGACGAAGTGTTGGCTCTGGGCATTTCCCCCGCGTTGTGGGAGCGCATCCAGGATGTGGCGCTGCAACTCTTTCTGCGCGGTCGCCAGCTGGCCATCCTGTCCGATCTGATCCTGGTCGACAGCAAGTACGAGTTCGGGCTGGACCTCAACGGCGATCTGGTGCTGATCGACGAACTGCACACGCCGGACAGCAGCCGCTTCTGGCGGTCGGACACCTACGACGAGCAGTTCGAGGCGGGCGAGGAGCCGGACAGCTTCGACCGCGAGTTCGTGCGGCTGTGGTATCAGGCGCAGGAGTTCGGCGAAAACGATGCCCTGCCCCCGCTCCCCGAACACCTGATCGTCACGATCAGCCAGCGCTACCAGCGCGTGTACGAGATGCTGACCGGGAAGCCGTTCCAGCCGGCCAGCTACCCCGTTGAGAAGCGGATCCGCATCACGCTGCGCTACGCCGGCATCCTGAACTGAGTCCGATGCAAGACCTTCCCGATCCGGCAGACCAGGGCGCAGGCGGCCATCTGCCCCAGGAAAGGGTGCGCCGCCTTTCGATGGGGACCATCGCGATCCTGGGCTGGATGATGCTCGTCCTGAGCCTGTACTATTGGGTTCACAAGCCGCTAACCCCGGCGCTGGCCGAGGCTCTGGGCGGCGTGCTGCTCGACCTCGCCTCGACCGCGGCAGTGGCGCTGGTCGCCGCCGGGACCGGGCAGCGTCTGCTGCGCGGGTTCGACCGGAGCGGCTGGAGCGCCCCGGAGCGGCTCGCGCTGGCGGGGATGCTGGGGCTGGGCGCGCTGTCCATGGCGATCGCGGGGGTGGGCGCGCTGATGCTGAACGCCCTGAGCGCCGGGTTGGTGCTGGGCGTGCTGGGCCTGTGGTCGCGGCGCGATCTGGCGGCGTGGCTGCGCGAGGCGCGGGGCTGGGTGCAAGGCGGCCTGCCGCGCGCCGGTTGGGAACGCGGGCTGGCCTGGGCAGCGGTCGCGCTGCTGGGGATGGCACTGGCCCTGGCAACGCTCCCCCCGTCCAAATGGGACACCCTGACCTACCATCTGGCCGGGCCACAGCAGTACGTCGAGCACGGGCGCTTCTACGCCGCGCCGCACAACCACTTCCTCGGCTTCCCCCAGGGTGTTGAGACGCTGTACGCCGGGCAGCTTGCCCTGACCGGGCGGCTATCAGGCGCGGGCCTGCTGCACCACTGGATGGGCCTGCTGATGCTGATGATCGCCGGCGGGATGGCGGCGCGGGCGGGCGGGCGCGCGGCGGGCTGGGTAGCGGTAATCCTGCTGCTGAGCGCGTACAGCATCTGGCTGGAGCTGACCTTCGCCTACGCCGATCTGCTGCCGGCTGCATATGGCCTGGGGGCGCTGGCGGCCGTTCAGACCTGGGACGCAGAGGGCCGCCGCTCATGGCGCTGGCTGGTGCTGGCGGGCGCGCTGGCCGGGATGGCGATGGGCTGCAAGTACACGGCGATCTGGCTCGGCGGGGCGCTTGGCGCGCTGGTGCTGTGGCTGGGGCGCCGGGATGGAGCGCGCGCGTCCATCCAGCGCGCGGCGATCTTCGGCGCGGCGGCGGCCCTGCTGGTGCTGCCCTGGCTGGCGCGCAACGCGGTGTGGTACCATAACCCGTTCTATCCGTTCTTCTTCGACAGCGGCGAGGTGGACTCTCTCCGGCAGTCGTGGTACGCTCAGCCGCGCTCCGGCCTGATCTACACGTCCGCCGCGTGGCAAATCCCGATTTTGCCGCTGGCGGCGACCGTGCTCGGCGGCGAGGGCAAATATACCTACGGGTTCGAGATCGGCCCGTGGTTCGTGGTCCTGACGCCGCTGGTCGCGTTGGTGTGGCGGCGGCTCACCCGCGCCGAGCGGCGCACGGTCGAGCAGGCGTTGATCGTGGCCGGCGTTATCCTGGCGGCGTGGTTCGTGACATCCGCCTTCGGATGGTACTACAACCGCCAGACCCGGCTGATTCTGTACGTCTTCCCGCCGCTGGCCGTGATCGGCGGGCTGGCGCTCGAAGCGCTGCGCCGCCTGCCGGACAAACCGCTGAACCTGGGCTTCGTCCTGCGGGCGATGCTGGCGCTGACCGTCGGGCTGAGCCTCATCACCGCCGGGCGCGAGGTGCTGGGCAGCGGCCTGGAGCGCTACTATTCTGGCTCGCCGGGCTTTCGGGATGCCTATCTGGAGCACGCGCTCGGCTGGCACTACGAAGCGATGCGCCAGGTGAACCGCCTGCCGGCAGGGACACGCGTTCACTTCCTGTGGGAGCCGCGCTATCTCTACTGCGACCAGACACGGATTGTCTGCGTGCCGGACTCGATGCTGGATGCCTGGTATTACGCGCGGCGCACGATTGGAGACGGCTCCCCGGACGCCATCGCAGCGGCCTGGCGAGCCGCCGGGATGGAGCGCTTGCTGGTGTACGACGTGGGCCGCCGCTTCGAGCGCGAGAACAAGCCGTACTATTCGGCGGGTGACTGGGACGCGTGGGACGCGTTTGTGCAAGAGCATCTCACCGTCGAGTGGCAGGGCGCCAACGAAGACGAGACGATCTATACGCTCTATCGCTGGCAAGGGTCGTGATGCGGGATCTCAACGCGGCAGGGGTGCGGCAGCTCGCCCACGAAGAAGCAATCCGCTCGGACAACCGGTTCACGTTGCTCGTCGGCGCCAGGGCGTTCATGGACGACCTGGCCCGCACGCTGCAAGCGCCGCACACCAGTCTGTACGCCCAGTTCATGACCTACGAGGGCGACGCAACCGGCCAGGAGTTCGCCGCTCTGCTGACGCACCAGGCGGGCCAGGGCGCGGACGTGCGGTTGATGGTCGATGCGTACAGCGATGTCGTCCTCAGCGACGTGTGGCCGGTGCTGATTCACCGCCGGGGCGAGGTTGCCGCCGAGCGCGCCCGCACCCACGCGCTCTTCGACCGGCTGCGCGCGCAGGGCGTCCAGGTCAAGCGCACCGCGCCGCTGGGCACGCTGGGGCGTTTTGCGCTCTACCGCGATCACAAAAAGATGGTCGTGATCGACGAGCAGATCGCTTTCGTCGGCGGGATCAACATCTCCGATCACAACTACGACTGGCACGACTTCATGGTCAAGATCGAAGGGCCGCTGGCGCGGGTGCTGGCGCACGACTTTCGCGCAACCTGGGACGGCCAGTGCGCTCCCCTCTCGACGCCCTGCCCCGGCGAGGATTTCGTGCTGAACCAGTGCCCCGGCCGCTACCCGATCTTAGAGCATATCCTGCACATGATCGCGCGCGCGCAGCGCAGCATCGTGATCGAGTCGCCCTATTTGCTGGGCGATCATTTGGAGCGCGCGCTGCGTGCTGCCGCCGAGCGCGGCGTGCGTGTGACGCTGATCTTGCCGGCGCGCAGCAACAAGCTGCTCTATCGCCGCTGGGTGCGCATGCTGCGTCGCCGCCTCAACCACCCCAACGTGACCGTCTACGGCCACCTGGGCGGCAGCGGAATGACCCACGCCAAGCTGATCCTGGTGGACGACCAGTGGGCAAGCTTCGGGTCCTTTAATATGATCGAGTTGGAGGGACTGACGCAGAAGGAACTGAACGTCTTCTCCAGCAATGCGGCGCTCATCGCCCAGTTCCAGGATCTCATCGCTGGCGATATCGCCCACGCCGTCCCGGTCCCGGCCCCGCGCGTTGTCTTCGGACGGCCCCTGTATGCCGTGCTCTATCGGTTCTTTCGTTGGTGGACCCGCCGCCTGCTGCGCGATGCGGATTGGAAGGCACGCTATTGCTGAGCCAGTTGCGCCCTGACCGTATCACCATCAAGTACCTGCTTATCACCGTCGCGGTGCTGGGCGGGATGGGCTTGCTGAACCAGCTTGATGTGTTCGAGGGCATCTCGGGGCCGGTCACCCGCGCGATGGATAAGCTCGCCAGCTACGGGATGATCGGCATGTTTGTGCTGGGGCTGGTATCCAACACCACCCTCGTGATCATCGTCCCCTACAACCTGCCGATGTTCACGCTGGTGATCTACGCCGATCATGTGTGGGAAGTCGCTGCCATCGGCGCAGCAACCGGCCTGGGCGCGGGCATCGGCGAGGTGGTTTCGTACGCGGTCGCGCACACGCTGGCATCGCATGTCAACAACCTGTCGGAGAGCGCGCTTTTTCGCTGGACCAAGCGCACAATCGAACGCCGCCCGCGCTTGATCCCGCTCTTTGTCTGGCTGGCCTCGGCCACGCCGGTGCCCGACATGACGATCATCGTGCCGCTGTCGCTGATCCGCTACCCGTGGGTCAAAATGGTGCTGCCCATGCTCAGCGGGAAGGTGCTGCAAAACGTGGTCGTCGCGCTTGTCTTTCGCTACACGGCGGATGCCATCGCCGAGCGGCTTTCCGGCGACATCCACTTCGACCTGACGGCCATCTTCGTCTCGCTGTTCATCATCCTGATCGCCTATCAGATCGAGAAAAACCGCGCCAGCCAGCAGCGCACAGCGCGCGAGAAGACCACCCGCGAGATCGAGCCGACCAGCGCGGCAGACTGACGCGCCCGGATGGGATGCGGCTGAGAGAAACGGGTGTCAGGCGACGACCGTTGGACGGCGCACGCGCAGGCGGCTGTAGACCTGCAGGAACGGCACCACAGCCTCGACCGTCGCAACAGCTTCGGGGATCAGATCGGGGTGGCGAACAGTGCCGTGCAGCCAGACGGCATCGCCCCTGATGACGACTTCAATCGGCTCGCGCGCTGTGAAGTCGTTGCGCCGCAGCGCGCGGATAATCAGGTGTCGCAGTACTTCACGGCGATAGCGCAACGTGGATCCTCCCTGAGAGCTTCTGTCCGGTTCGCGGGGCCGGGTCGGTCTGGCGCCGCACCCGACCGCCAACCTGATTCTCCCACCTTTCGGCGGGGGGCACAAGTCGCGCAGGTTGTGAGGGCGTTCCAATCCCGTTTACGTTCTGTTCGGAGAGCGCCCGGCCCATGCCCCGGCGTGGGCGAATTGTCAGCGTCTGGGGTTTGGTGTACAACACAAGTAACGCGTGGCGCCAGCGAGCACCCAGCCCGCAGGACACGAGCACTCAGCGCGGGTGAGGGATCACCCGCTCCGAATGGCATGACGACGCGCATCGACCAGTGAAGGAGGCTTACATGAGCGAGGAGAGAAATTCGGGTGCGGGCCGCGTCCCGCGCCGGTGGGGGGCGGGCCTGATTGCGGTTATCACCCTGATCGCTGCGACGGTGATCACCCCGCTTGCCCTGGCTGCGCCAGGGGCGCAGGATGGCCCCACCGTCCTGCGGATCGGCTATCTGGGCGATCCAAACGGAGACGTCGCCAACGGGGCGCGTCTGGCAATCGACCAGATCAACGGCGCGGGGGGATTTGCCGGTCAGGGCGGCACCGCTTATCTGTTCGAGCTGATCACCCTGCCGCGGGCGTCCAGCGCCGGATCGCTGACCAGCGATCTCTCCAAGCTCCTGGAGCGGCAGGGAATGGTGGCGCTGCTTGGCCCGGATGACGAAGAGGTTCTCACCCCGGACAATATCCAGGCCCTGGTCGAGAGCGGGCTGCCGGTGCTGACTGCTGTGACCGCCGACCGGCTGACCGAAGACGACACCACCGATCACATCTTCCGCATCCGCGCACCGGAGTACGTCTACAACGTGGCGATGGTGACGATTCTGATCGACGAGCTGGCCGCCGAGTCCTTCGCGCTGGTGCAGACCGATATCCAGTCGACCGCCGCCTTCGCGTCGTTCGAAGCCGCGCTTGGCGCCCGGAATATCCTGCCGGTCGACAAGGTACAACAGCCGGACAACACCCGCCTGGACGACCACGCCAACCGCCTGGCGGCGCTTGAACCGGAAGTGGTGGTCATGTGGGGGCCGATGGCAGACGCCGCCAGCCTGCTGCGCCAGCTTCGCGACAACGGCTGGACCGGGCGCTTTGTTTACCGCTACGCCGACGAGGCCGCCCGCGCGCAGGTGTTCGATCGCGACCTGGTCGGGGGCGTGCTGGGGATGACCAACTGGGTCTACAGCTACGCCTCGCGCGCCTCGCAGATCTTCTTGCGCGAGTATGCGCTGGTCTACAACAAACTGCCGAGCGCGCTGGCCGTGGTGGGCTACGACGCGGTCTGGTACCTGCGCTCGGCCGTGATCAACTTCGGCGCGTCGCCAGAGGAGATTCGCGACGGGCTGCTCAACGGCAACCCGCTCACCCTGGTGCACGGGCCGTTCCACCCGCGCGAGTTCGGCAACGGCGACCTGGCGCGGGTGGCGACCATCTACGAACTGGGTCCCTACGGCGGACCGCAGGTGCTGGCGCGCTTTGACGACGGCGAGCGGCTCGTGCTGGATGAGACGGGCGTCGACGTGGTCAACATCCCGACGCCAACCCCCGGCCCGCCGACCATCACCCCGCTGCCGACAGCCACGCTGGAAGGCGTGTGGGCCGAGGTTACGGCCACGGCGCTCAACGTGCGCAGCGGACCGGACTTCACCTACGACCGCGTCGCCCAGGTCCGCCAGGGCGATCTGCTGCGCGTGCTGGGCGCCAACGTCGATTACACCTGGCTGTCGGTCCAGATTCCCACCGGCGCGATCGGCTGGGTGCGAACCGAGTACGTCCGCGTCTCAGGCGACCTGTCCACCATCCAGTTCGTGCCCGTCCCGCCCAGCCCGACGCCCGGCGCGACGGCAGCCCCCAACCAGCCCGATATCGTGATCGACAGCGTCGTCCTCAGCCCGCCGCAGCCCATCCCGAACCAGCCCTTCAGCGCCACGGTCAGCGTGCGCAACGCGGGCGGCGCGGCAGCGGGCCAGTTCGCGGTGGCCGCGACCTTCCAGCCGGGCGGAGTCTACACGGCGACCTTCGTGGACAGCCTGGCGGCAGGCGAGACCAAGCAGGCCGTGCTGACGGCCACCCTGCCGGGGACCGGCATCGCGCAGGTCGCGATCATCGCGGACCTGAACAACACCGTTCAGGAGTTCAACGAGGACAACAACCAGTACCAGATCACGTATCGGGTGGACTATCCGATCCTGGCCCAGCAGACCAACCTGTTGCTTAGCTCCGGCCAGGAGTGGAATCTGGACGGGGACGGCGGCCCCAACGACATCCGCTGGGACGGCAGCAGCCTGAGGGTAATCAACGGGGCACAGATTGGCGTGCTGGGCGGCGTCGCTTACCAGGATGTGCACTACGACCAGCTTTCGCCCGCCGTGATCAACAACCCGACCGGGCTGGACGCCAGCCAGTCGAACGCGGGCGTGGTGGCGGGCATCTACACCAGCCAGGGCCGCCGCGCTGTGCTGCGCATCGACAACCGCAGCGGCGATCAGATCTGGATCAGCTACCGCGTCTACAACGCGCCCTAGCGGGCGCCTGACGCGCGAACCGCGTGTGCGGGGCGGCCTGGCGGGCCGCCCCGTTTTGCTGCGCGCGCAACTCAGCCTGGATTCTGGCGCAGGAGCCGCTATAATAGGCGGGCGTGCTGCGCCAGTGTGCGCGCCTGCTTGTTGTGAGCCTCTATCTATCCGCCCGAAGGCTGCTTATCTCGGCACCACCGGGGGAGATAGTAAGCAAGCCTGGGGAGGTGACAGAGATGAAGGTACGGTCTTCGGTTCGCAAAATGTGCGACAAGTGCTATTTTGTCCGGCGCAAGGGCCGCCTGTACGTGATGTGCTCGGCCTATCCGAAGCACAAGCAGCGTCAGGGTTAGTCTCCGATTGTCTGGCAAAAACGGGCCGCGCGGCCCGTTTTTGTTGTCCGGCTGTGTCCAGGCCCCATTTGATAATTGACGTATAATTAAGAAAAAGGGCGCGAGAACAGCGTTCGACTTTATCTTGAATTAAGGGATGTGGTCCGGCTCCGGCAGCACGCCCGGTGACTTTTCTTACAAAAGGCTCTCGTGCGATAATGCACCGCAAAAACAACCATCAACTACGGTTAGCGAGCCGGCATCATTCCCCAATCGCGTTTGCTGACGCTGCGTCCGTCAGACAGGAGAGAAACTTATGGCCTTCCCCATTCGTCACGCGGCAGTCATCGGATCGGGCACGATGGGCAGCGGCATCGCCGCGCTGCTGGCCGGGGTCGGCGTGCGGGTCACCCTGCTCGACATCCCTGCCCCGGATACCCGGCCCGGCGACCCGCCCGCACAGCGCAACGCCCTGGTGCTGAAGAACCTCGACGCCCTGCAAAAGAGCCGCCCGGCTCAGCTTTTTCATCCGGCAGACCTCGACCGCATCACCCCCGGCAACCTGGACGACGACCTGGAGCGCCTGCACGACGCAGACTGGATTGTCGAGGCCGTCGTCGAGAATCTGGCCGTCAAGCAGGACCTGATGGCGCGCCTGGAAGCCGTCCGCGCGCCGCACGCGATCGTCTCGACCAACACCAGCGGCCTGAGTATTCACGCCATCGCCGAAGGACGCGGCGACGATTTCAAGCGCCATTTCCTCGGCACGCACTTCTTCAACCCGCCGCGCTATCTCAAACTGCTGGAGATCATCCCGCACGAGATGACCGACCCGGACGTGCTGCATGCCATGATCGAGTACGGCCGCACCGTGCTGGGCAAAGGCGTGGTGCTGTGCAAAGATACGCCCAACTTCATCGCCAACCGCTTCATCAGCGTGGCAGGGACCTTCGGCGTCAACTATGCGCTGGAGCACGGCTATTCGGTCGGCGAGGTCGACGCCCTCACCGGCCCGCTGATCGGCCGCCCGAAGACTGCCACCTTCCGTCTGTTCGACCTGATCGGCGCCGACATCATGGTGCACGTCAACCGCAACCTGTATGCCGCGATCCCTCATGACGAGGCGCGCGAGGTGCTCACCCACCCGGCGTCGCGGACGCTGCTGGAAACCATGCTGGAGCGCGGGATGCTCGGCAACAAGGCCGGCCAGGGCTTCTACAAGCGCGTCGATACGCCTGAGGGGCGCGAGTTCTGGGAGCTAAACCTGCAAACGCTCGAATACGAGCCGCCCACCAAAGTCCGCTTCGAGAGCGTCGGCCAGCACCGCAAGATCGAGCCGGTGGGCGAGCGGATTAAGGCCATGGTCAGCGCCGAGGACCGCGCCGGCCAGTACCTGTGGCACCTGCACGCCTTCTATCTCAGCTATGCCGCCCGCTGCCTGGGCGAGATCGCCGACGACATCCCTTCGATCGACAACGCCAACAAGTGGGGCTTCAACCACGAGCTTGGCCCGTTCGAGATCTGGGACGCGCTGGGGGTGGCCGAGACCGCCGCCCGCATGGAAGCCGACGGCTACCCGGTCGCGCCGTGGGTCAAGGAGATGCTGGCGAGCGGCCACGCGACTTTCTACCAGCGCGACGAGGCGGGCGTGGTGGTCGGCGTCTACGACCCGGGGCGCGGCGGCTATGTCCCGCTGCATAAAGACCCGCGCAGCATCGTGATCGCGGACTTGCGCGCCGCCGGCAAGCGGATCGAGGGCATGGCCGGGGCGTCGCTGATCGACATGGGCGACGGCATCCTGCTGCTCGAATTTCACACCAAGGCCAACGCCATCGACGCGGACATCATCGCGATGGGCTGGAAGGCGCTCGAACACCTGGAGCGCGGCTACGACGGGCTGGTGATCGGCAACCAGGGCGAGCATTTCAGCGCGGGGGCCAATATCTTCCTGATCGCGATGCTCGCCCAGCAGCAGGAGTGGGACAAGATCGAGGCGACCACGCGCGAGCTGCAAAACCTGTTCCAGGCCATGCGCGCCGCGCCCCGCCCGGTGATCACAGCGCCGTTCGGGATGGCGCTGGGCGGCGGCGCGGAGATGGCGATGGCCGGGGCGCGCAGCGTCGCCCACGCCGAGCTGTACATCGGCCTGGTAGAGATCGGCGTCGGGCTGCTGCCGGCCGGGACCGGCTGTAAGGAAATGCTGCGCCGCGTGATCAACCCGGTGATGGAAACGCCCAACGCCGACGTGCTGCCGCATTTGCAGCGTGTCTTCGAGATGCTGGCGCTGGCGCAGGTTTCGGAAAGCGCCAAACAGGCGCGCTCGATGGGCTTTCTGCGAGAGTCCGACCGGATCGTGCTCAACAAGGACTTTCTGCTGGCCGAAGCCAAGCGCGAAGCGCTGCATCTGGCGGCCGGGGGCTATACGCCGCAGCCGGCGGGCAAGGTCTGGGCGGCGGGCCGCGACGCGCTGGCCGCGCTGCGGCTGGGCGTCTACAGCATGCACGAAGCCGGGTATGCCACCGATCACGACGTGCTGATCGCCAACAAGATCGCGCATGTGCTGTGCGGCGGCGATCTGTCCGAGCCGGGCTGGGTGCCAGAGCAATACATTCTGGACCTGGAGCGCGAGGCCTTTGTCGAGCTGTGCCACGAGCCGAAGACGATCGAACGCATCATGCACATGCTGCAATACAGCAAACCGCTGCGCAACTGAGACCCGTTGAGCCGGGCGCAGCAAGGAGAGTCAGATGGGTCAGGTCAGTTATGCGCCAGAAGAAATCGGGCGTCCGGAGCGGCTGCTGCCTGTGGTGATGCTCTACGCGCTGGTCGCTGGCATCTGGATCACGGTGTCGGATCTGCTCCTGAACACGATCGTCTCAGATTCGCGCCAGCTGGCGCAGCTTCAAGTCGTCAAGGGCTGGCTCTTCGTCATCGTGACCACAGTGGCCTTCTACTTCTCCCTGCGGCAGGGCGCCCGGCGCATCCGCCACTGGCGCGACGCCCTGCGTGCCTCGCAAGAGGCATATGCAGCCTTTCTCAATGCCTCGCCCGATCTCATGTTCGAGCTGGCGCGCGACGGGACCTTCACCGGCTACCGGTCGGCGCCGATGGGCCTGAATATGCCGGCGGAGCGGTTCATGGGGCGGCGCGTCCAGGATGTGCTGCCCCAACTTGCTCCCAAGGCTATGCCTGCCATCGAGCAGGCGCTGGCCACAGGCGAAGTCCAGACCTTCGACTACGAGCTGCCCCTGGACGGCGAGCCGCACTTCTACGAAGCGCGCATCGTCAAAAGCAGCCCGCAGTCCGTCATCGCGATCATCCGCGACGTGACCGAGCAGCGGCGCACCGTCGCCGCGCTGCGCGAGAGCGAAGCCACCAACCGCTCATTGCTGGCCGCGCTGCCTGATACGATGATTCGCGTCCACCGCGACGGGACTTATCTGGACGTACACAGCCCGACACCGGAGCTGCTCGTCGGCGGCGATCGCGTGGCGTTGATCGGGAAACGCGTCGGCGATGTGCTGCCGCCGGACATAGCCGGGCTGGTCATGCACCACGTCCGGCGCGGGCTGGAGACACGCCAGATTCAGGTTTTCGAGTACCCGCTGCGGGTCCCGGCCGGCGAGCGCTACTTCGAAGCGCGGCTTGCCTGCAGCCAGCCCGACGAAGTGCTGATGATCATCCGCGATGTCACGCAGCGCAAGCACGCCGAGCGCGAGCGCGAGCAGTTCCTGCGGCAGATGGCCGCCCGTCTGAACGAGCTGGCGACCGTGGCCGAGGTCAGCCTGCAGGCCACCACGATCCTCGATCGCGACCGGCTGCTGAGCACCGTGGTGCAACTCACGCGCGATAACTTCGAGCTGTACCACGCTCACATCTTCCTGGTGGAAGGCGATTATCTGGTGCTAGCCGCCGGGGCCGGGCACGCCGGGCGCGAGATGGTCGCGTCCGGCTACCGGATTCCAATAGACCACGAGCGCAGCGTCGTCGCGCGGGCCGCTCGCCTGCGGCAGATCGTGACCGTGCGCGACGTGACCGAATCCGGCGACTGGCTGCCTCACCCGCTGCTGCCCGATACGCGCTCCGAGATGGCCATTCCGATGATCATCGGCAACGAGCTGATCGGCGTGCTGGATGTGCAGTCCGCCTTGCCGGACTATTTCACGCTGGAAGACGCCAGCGTCCAGGCCACGCTCGCCGCCCAGATCGGGATCGCCATCAAGAACGCCAGCTTGTTCACCGAAAACGCGCGGCGCCTGGCCATTATCGAACATTCCAGCGACCTGATCGCCCTGTCATCGATCCAGCGCTGGCCCCATCTGCCCCGCTACGTCAATCCGGCCGGGCTGCGGCTGCTTGGCGTCGAATCGGTGGGCGCGCTGCACGATCTGACCATCGACGATATCTTCCCGCCCGAAGACGCCGCCCTGCTGCACGGCGGCGCGCTGGAGACGGCCCTGCGCGAAGGTGTCTGGCGTGGAGAGCTGACCCTGCTCAGCCGCGATAGGCGCGAGATCCCGGTTGAGCAAACGCTGCTGGTCATTCGCGACGAGCAGGGCATCCCGCGTGATGTGGCGATGATCGCCCACGACATCAGCCAGCGGCGCCGCGACGAAGAGGCGCTGCGCCAGGCCAACCGCGCCTACCGCACCCTGAGCGACTGCAACCAGGTCATGGTCCGCGCCACCGACGAGACAACGCTGCTCAATGACGTCTGCCGGATCGTCGTGGACAGCGGCCGCTTCCGGATGGCGTGGGTCGGTTACGCCGCCGACGACGAGGCGCGCTCCATCACGCCGATCGCGTCCTACGGCGCGGATAACGGCTATCTGGAGTTGCTGCATACCACCTGGGCCGACGAGCCGCGCGGCAACGGCCCCGCCGGGCGTGCTGTTCGCACGGGCAACCTGGCGATTGTCGCCGACTGCGCGACCGACCCGGATTTTGAACCCTGGCGCGAGGCGGCGCTGGCGCGGGGCTATCGCTCGGTGCTGGGGCTGCCGCTGAAAGACCGCGACCATATCTTCGGCGTGCTGGTGGTCTATGCCGAGGAAGCGGACGCCTTCCGGCACGAAGAAGAGGTCACGCTGCTCGACGAGTTGGCGCACGATCTGGCCTATGGCATCACAGCGCTGCGGACTCGTGCCGAGCGCGAGCGCGCGCAGCAGGCCGAGCGCGAGCAGCGGCTGCTGGCCGAGGCGCTGAGCGATACGGCAACCATTCTCAACAGCACGCTGGAGCTGGATGCCGTGCTCGACCGCATCCTCGAGAATATCCAGCGCGTCCTGCCGCATGACTCCGCCTCTATCCTGCTGGTCGACGGCGCCGACGCGCGTGTTGCGCGCCATCACGGCTACGGCACGCGCGGTCTATCGGCCTGGATGGCCGCGCGCCGTTTCCCGATTGACGAGATCGCCTCGCTCAGGATCATGCGCGACACCGGCCATCCGGTGGTCATCGCCGACACAGAAACGTATCCCGACTGGGTCGCCTTCCCGGAGACAGCGTGGATCCGCTCCTACGCCGCTGCTCCAATCCAGCGCGAGGGTGACGTCATTGGTTTTCTGACCGTCGACAGCGCACAGCCGAACTTCTTCAACGCGCAGCACGCCGAGCGGCTGCAAACTTTCGCCAACCAGGCTGCGATTGCGCTGCAGAATGCGCGGATGTTCCAGGCGTTGCAGGAACACGCCGCCAAGCTCGAAGCGCAGGCCAAGCGCCTGGCTTTGCTCAACCGCATTTCAAGCCAGGTCACCCAGCAACTTGAACTCGACGAGATCTATCGCGTGGTGTTGATCGAGCTGCAGGCGGTGCTGGGAGCCAGCTTCGGCGGTCTGATCCTGTTCGAGGATCACAAAGTGGGCCGCCTGGTCCTGAGCACGCATCCCGACGAACGGGCCAACCGCGATATCACCATCGGGTTGGAACAAAATCCATCCATCGATTACGTCCGCGAGACACACAAACCGCTCGTCTCCGAGGACGTGCTGAACGATCCGCGCTTTAAGCCCGCCTGGCCGGTGCTGCGCCGGCGCGGCACGCGCACGCTGGTGATCATGCCGCTGCTGGTCGGCGACGAGGTCATCGGCACCCTCGGGCTGGACTGGGTTGAGCCGCGCCAGTTCAGCCCGGACGAGCTGGAACTGGTGGAAACGATCGCCAATCAGGCATCGGTCGCCATCACCAAGGCGCAGTTGCTCACGGCGGAGCGCGAGCAGCGCATCCTCGCCGAGGCGCTGGGCGACGTGGCGGCGCTCAGCAACCGCTCGCTGTCGCTTGACGACCTGTTCGATGGCCTGCTCGAAAACATCCGCCGGGTGATCGCCTACGACGCCGGAAACCTGATGCTGATCGAGCACGACGTGGCCATGATCGTCCGGCATACCGGCTACGAAGCGTATGGCCCGACCGGCTGGATTGAGCATCTGCGCCTGACCGGGGCCGACACCCGGCACTGGTCGCGGATGCACACGCAAGCTGGCGTGCAGCCCTACATCATCAACGATACCGCGGGCGATCCGGATTGGACTGTCCAGCCGGAGAGCGCCTGGATCCGCGCGACGCTCAAAGCGCCGATCTCAATCGACAACCAGGTGATCGGGCTGCTGAACCTGGACAGCGCCACCCCACACGCCTTCAAACCGATCGATGCCGAGCGGCTCCAGGCTTTTGCCGACCACGCCGCGCTGGCAATCCGCAACGCGCGGCTGTTTGAGGCCGAGCGCGAGCAGCGCACGCTGGCCGAGGCGCTGCGCGCCGCCGCCGCCGCCATCACCAGCACGCTCCAGTTCGACGCCGTGCTCGACCGGATCCTGGCGAACGTCGGGCGCGTCCTGCCCTACGACGCGGCCAACATCATGCTGATCGAAGATGGCGTGGCGCGTGTGGTTCGCGGGCACGGCTACGCCGAGCACGGCGCCGGAGCGTGGATCCGCAAGCTGCGCTTCAAGGTGGACGAGGTCCCGGTATGGCAGGAGATGATCGCCACCCGGCGGCCCTTCGCCCTGCCCGATACGCACGCCGAACCGCTGTGGATGCGCATCCCGGAAGAAGACTGGATTCGCTCGACCGTCAAGGCGCCGATCGTGCTCGAAGACCGCGTCATCGGCATCCTGCACCTCGACAGCACCGAACCGGGCTTCTTCGACGCTGCCGACGCCGAGCGCCTGCAAGCCTTCGCGGATCAGGCCGCGATCGCGATCCGCAACGCGCAGTTGTACGACGCGGTCCAGCACCACGCCAGCGAGTTGGAATTGCGCGTCCGCGAGCGTACAGCAGAGGTCGAGGCGCAGCGCGCCCAGCTTCAAGCCGTGCTCGACTCGATGGGCGAGGCAGTGATCTTCACGCTGGGCGGCCAGGTGATGTACATCAACGCGGCCTTTACCGAACTGCTCGGCTACGAGCCGGACGACCTGATCGGGCGCTCGCTGGTCATTGAAGACAGCCTGATCGCACCCTCGCCCAACGGCAGCCGCCAGATCAATGCCATCCGCACCGGCCTGGCGCAGCAGCGTAGCTGGCGCGGCGACGTCGCCGCCCTGCGACGGGACGGCAGCACCATCGACGCCGCGCTGACGATCACTCAGGTCCCCGGCGTGACGCGCGAGCAGGACTCCGGCCTGGTCGCCATCTTCCGCGACATCAGCCAGGAGAAGGCGCTGCAAGCCCAAAAGGACCGCTTCATCGCCCACGCCTCGCACGAATTGCGCACGCCGCTGGCAAACATCAAGACGCGGCTGTATCTTCTGCGCAGGCAGCCGGACAAGCTGTCCGCCCATCTTGAGGTCATCGACCGCGTGACGAACAGCATGACCGAACTGATCGAAAACCTGCTGGATATCTCCCGTTTCGAGCGCGGCATTATCCCGCTCTACCAGCGCCCGGTGTCGCTGAACGAGCTGGTCGAAGAAGTGCTCGTCATCCAACGCGCCGAAGCCGAGCACAAAGCGATCACCCTGTGCGCGGCGCTGCCCGACCGGCCGCTGATGGTCGAGGCCGACCCGCAGCGTATGATGCAAGTCATCACCAATCTGGTGATCAACGCTATCAATTACACGCCCGAAGGCGGGACGGTCACGGTTGAGCTGGAGGCGCTCGAACCCACCGCCGAAGCCGAACACGGCCGGGCCGTGCTGCGCATCCGCGACACCGGGATCGGCATCCCGCAGGAAATGCTTGCCCAGGTCTTCGAGCCATTCTTCCGCGCCAACGAAGATATCGCGGTGGGGACCGGGCTGGGGCTGACCATCGCCCGCGAGATCGTGAACCTGCACCGTGGCACGGTCGGGGTCGAGAGCACGGTCGGCCAGGGGAGCGTTTTCACCGTCACACTTGATCTTATTGAGCACAGCGAGTAGGAGGTTCTGATGCGAGAAGCGGTCATTGTCGCGATGGCGCGCACCGCGGTGGGCCGGGCCAAAAAGGGCACGACCCGCACGACACGCCCGGAAGCACTGATGGGCGCTGTGCTGCACAGCCTGCTCGACCAGGCGGGCGAGCGGCTCGATCCGGCGCTGATCGACGATTTCATCCTCGGCTGCGCCATGCCCGAAGGCCCGCAGGGCCTCAACCCCGCCCGCCTGATGGCGCTGCAAGCCGGTCTGCCGGTCAGCGTCCCCGCCCAGACGATCAACCGGTTCTGCTCCAGCGGCCTGCAATCGATCGCGATCGGAGCGGAGCGGATCATGGCTGGTGGCGCCGACGTGATCATCGCCGGCGGCGTCGAAACGATGAGCCTGGTGCCCATGACCGGCTTCCGCCTCAGCCCGGACTATGCGACGACTTTCGTCCAGCCGGAGATGTACATGGGCATGGGCCTGACGGCAGAGCGCGTGGCGGAGCAGTACGGCATCTCGCGCGAGGAGCAAGATCGGTTCGCCTGCGACAGCCACCGCAAAGCCGCCGCCGCCACGGACGCGGGCAAGTTCGCCGAGGAGATCGTGCCGGTCAGCTTCGACCAGGTCAGCCTGCGCGACGGGCGGCGCCATGTCGAGCGCATCGTCTTCGACACCGACGAGCACCTGCGCCGCGATACCACGCTGGAAGCGCTCGGCAAGCTCAAGCCGGCCTTCAAGCAGAACGGGACCGTCACCGCCGGCAATTCCAGCCCGCTCAGCGACGGCGCCGCCGCCGTGCTGCTGATGGACGGCGACACCGCCGCGCGCCTGGGCTTCGAGCCGATCGCGCGGTTCGTCGGCTTTAACGTCGCGGGCGTCGCGCCTGAGATCATGGGGATCGGGCCGGTGGCAGCCGTGCCACGCGTCCTGAAGCGCACCGGGCTGACGCTGGCCGACCTGGACCTGATCGAACTGAACGAGGCGTTCGCAGCCCAGGCGCTGGCCGTGATCCGCGAGCTGGACCTGGACCCGGCGCGCGTCAACGTCAACGGCGGGGCGATCGCGCTCGGCCACCCGCTCGGCTGCACCGGCGCCAAGCTGACCGTCCAGCTTCTGCACGAGCTGCGACGGCGCGGCGGCAAATACGGCATGGTGACGATGTGCATCGGCGGGGGTCAGGGCGCGGCGGGCATCTTCGAGCGGCTCTAGCGCGACGATCTGGGCGCGCCGGCGCGATCATTCCTCAACCGTCACGGCGAAGGCAACGCGGGTGCTGCCCGGCTCCAGCACGTCGATCCGGCCAATGATGGCCCGCAGCGCGGCGCGCACGCGATCGGCCTTGTCCTCGCCGAGCCGGTACTCAAGATAGCCCGCGAAATCCCCCTCGGCGAACGCGCCGAGCAGCGACGCCGCGGCCAGGCGCATCGTGCCAGGCGGGTAAAAGCGCCCCGGATGCAGGAACGGCGCGACCGGCAGCCGCGCAATCCGGTGCAGCGGGCGAAACAGGTTGGGCTTGCTGATCAGCTCCGCCAGCGCGTCGAACGACACCCGCGGGGCGCTGCTCTGCGGCGGGTCGAACACCAGCCGTCCGGCGTAGCGTACCCGCCCGAAGTAATCGTAGTGCGCCTGTGTCTCAGGCGGCAGCAA
>Ga0226835_1000656_pt1 | contig 30961 bp, 33 predicted proteins | sample LAC_MetaG_1_FD_163627 | JGI IMG/M metagenome (GOLD analysis project Ga0226835, IMG submission 163627) | Anaerobic ammonium oxidizing microbial communities from anammox membrane bioreactor (MBR) in UC Berkley, California, United States -... | ecosystem: Engineered > Bioreactor > Anaerobic >...
GCTGGAGGTGAGAGGCGAGGCGCGTGCGGCTTTGCCGCCGCGCCGAGGGGGGGCCCGGGGGGTCGAGGTCGCGGAGGGTGGGTGGGGGGCGACCGGACCATGGCGGAGGCGTTGTCGGGTCTTTCGGGCTCGCGGGGGCCGGGAGGGTGCGTGGGTGGGGTGTGCTGGAGGTGAGAGGCGAGGCGCGTGCGGCTTTGCCGCCGCGCCGAGGGGGGGCCCGGGGGGTCGAGGTCGCGGAGGGTGGGTGGGGGGCGACCGGACCCCCCGAGACCAATTGACCGGCGCCAGCAGTGCCTGTAGCATCAGCACAATGGCGTATCCTGGTGACCGTTCACTCGACTCCAAGGTGCAGCAGCGGATCCTGGCGGCGTTCGGGGAGGCCGTGCGCCTGTATCGCGAGCAGCACCCGGAGGAGGCGCGCACCATCCTGCGGTCCATCGTCGAGGTGGACCCTCGCTTCATCCCGGCGCAGCGGCTCGACATGGCCATCGAGGCCAACGCTCCCGTCAATCTCTCGGAGTTGCTGGGTGAGATCTCGGCAGCGGCGCCGGTGAGCGCCGATGAAATCGTCGCGCGGGCCAGAGAAGCCCTGGCGGCCGGAGATTTTCAGGGGGCACTGGCGCTGACCCAGAACCTCCTGCGTGATCTACCGGGTCACGCAGAAGGGCGGCGGCTGGCCCTGGAGGCGCAGGAGCGGCTGCGGATCGCCGCCGAGGCCGAGGCGCACCGGCGACGTGAGCGGGAGGGGGCAGGGACTGCTGTTGCCCGCGACGCGTCGATCCCGACGGTCGGGCAGGGGGGGCAGGCAGCGGCGACCAGCGGCGGATTCTCGCCGGCGGGCGAATCGGAGAGCCCGGACGAATTCGCCGAGGTCGCCGCCGAGGGGGACGATTTCCAGTTCGAATTCCTCGATGAGGCGCCGCCCGAAACAGGCGAGGGACGGTTTCAACGGCAACCCCCCCCGGAGCCGTCGCGCGCCGCGGAACGCGCGCCGACGCCCCCCGCCACAGGAGGGGGCCTGGAGTTCGACAGCCGGCACGGTGGGCCAGCCCCGGACTTCGGCGGCTCGGGCGACCTGCCGCTGGACGAATCGGTTTTCCTGGATGAGGAACAGCCGTTCCCCGGTGCAGCCGGCGATGACCGGGTGCGCTCCTTGCTGGAAGGAGGGCGCGAGGCCTTCGCGCGGGGCGCCTATCAGGAGGCCATCGACACCTGGTCGCGGGTGTTCCTCATCGATGCCCACCACCCCGAGGCCGAACAGCTGATCGAGCAGGCCCGCCGTCGACGCGAAGAAGTGGAACGGCTGGCCGAGCACAATTTTTATGAAGCTCGCGAGGCGTTCGATCGGGGTGAGCTGGACGAGGCCCGCCGCTATTGCCTCGAGGTATTGAAGCTGCAGCCCCAGCATTTCGAAGCCCACGACCTGCTGCAGCGCCTGGAGACGCCAGCCGCCCCACCCCCTCCCTCCCCTCACACCCTTGCCGTCGATGACAGCGACGATATTTTCCGCGACGATTTCGTGCCGGCCACCGGTCCAGCCCCTGCCGCCGCGACTCCGGCGGCCGCCAGGGCCCCTCTACCCGCGCCGCAGCGCGCGGCGGCCCCGACTCGTGGCCTGCCGCTGCCGGCGCTGAAGAAGGTGCCGATGCCTGTGCTGGTGGGCGCCGCCGCGGTGGCTGTGATTGGTCTTCTCATCGCAGGTGCACTGCTGATCGGAGGGAAGGTCTTTTCCTCCAGTGGCGGTGCGGTGGCCGACGCCCTGGCCGAAGCAGATCGCCTGGTGTCGCAGGACCGCGTGCAGGATGCGATCAATCTTCTGCAGTCGCTCGATGTGGAAGGTCCGCAGGGCCAGGAAATCACCCAACGGGTGCTGGAGCTGCGACGGCAGTTGAAATCTCGCCCGACTCCGACGCCGGCACTGGACACTTCGAAGATTCGCGACGCCATCGCCAGTGGCAAGAGGCTGACGGCGATGACGATGGTGCGAGAGGCCCGGGCCAAGGCGCCGGGAAGCCCCGAGCTGGATTCGCTCGCGCAGGAGCTGGCAGGCTATTCTCCTGCCCTCGCCGGGGCCAGCGAAGCCGTTGCCCTGGGGCAGTGGGACCTTGCCCGCCAGCGCATCGCCCAGGTCCTGCGGGACCACCCCGAGGACCCGGTCATGCAGCAGGCACTGGAGGCAGCCACCTACAACCACGCGGTTGTCCTGTTGAAGCGCTACGAGATCGCAGCGGCCAACGCGGTGCTGACCGAACTCGCCAGTCGCTCCCGCGACGTGCAGGTGGCGCGTCTGAAGGATCTGGCCAGCAGTTACCTGTCTCGCTCCATCGATCCGCGGTACGAGATCTTCGTCGACGCGCTCGAAGTTCGCCAGGTGGAGTAATGCCCCGACGGGCACGGGTTCCCGAGCAACTGGACATTCCCCTCGTCTGGGACAGGGCGGAGGAGGCAGGGCATTCATCGGCTGCGCTGGACGATGGGGCCCCGCGCCGCCCGCCCTCGACCCCCGCATGGCGCGCCCGCATCGTGCTGGCGGGCATCGCCGATGCCGGGATCACCCTCGTGTCCTGCGCCGCAAGCGCGGCGGTGGCGGTCATGGCCGGCGCTGTCCTCTCGCCCGGGCAGTTGCTGCTGGCGTCGCTCGTCGGCATCCAGGCGATCTCGTTTCTCGCCGTGTCGGTTCTCTGGGTGTGGCGAGGTACTCCTGGAATGTTATTGATGGACTTCAACTTCAACTCGCCCCTCGGGATCACGGCGGCGGCTCGCGTCTGGCTTGTCTGGGTGGCGTTGCTGCCGCTAGCGGGAATCCCCTGGATTTTTCGCCGCCACGGCCTGGATCGCCTGGCGGGCTGTCAGGTCAACTACCTGCGAGCTCGCGACAGCGCTTGAACACCATGCCGATGTGGTCGGTGGCACCGGTCTTGAAATTGATTGCGGTGATTCCCACCAGCTCCCAACCGTCTTCGCCTAGGCGGTTCAATTGCGGCTCGTAGGTAGGATCGAGCCGGTAGTTCTCTGAACGAATGTTGAGGATCTTGTACTCCCAAGTGGTGCGAGACATGCCTTCCTCCCTGCCCTCCCGCGGCTACCTGTGGACCCGGTCGCTCGATCAGTATAGCATCGGGCCCCGTGTCAATGGTTGAATCACCGAGGCTCACCATCGTGATTCCCGCCTTCAACGAGGAGCATCGTCTCCCGGCCACGCTCGCTCGCCTCAACGAGTACTTCGAGCATCGCCGGGATTGGCTGCCGGTCGAAATCATCGTCGTCGATGACGGGTCCACCGACCGCACGGCGGCGGTGGCCCTGGAGATGGTACCGGCTCGGGAGATTTCGATTCGCGTGGAAACTCTCGGCGAGAACCGGGGTAAGGGCGCGGCAGTGCGGCGGGGGCTGCAATCGAGCCGTGGCCGTCATGTGCTGATCACCGATGCCGATCTTGCCTCCCCGATCGAGGAACTGGGTCGGCTGGAAGCTGCCTCGGCCGATATTGCGGTCGGCTCTCGGGGGCTGCGGCGAGAGCTGATCGTTCGCCGCCAGCCCCTGCCGCGCGACGTGCTCGGGCGTTGCTTCAATACCTTTCTGCGCCTGCTGGGGCTGAGCCGCCTGCGCGACACCCAGTGCGGGTTCAAGCTGCTCGAAGGAGATCTCGCCCGCCAGCTGGCGCGCCAGCTGCGACTGGACGGCTTCGCCTTCGACGTGGAGCTGCTGGCTCGCGCCGAAAAGAGCGGGGCCCGCATCGCCGAGGTGCCGGTGCGCTGGTACCACGTGGAGGAGTCACGGGTGCGACCGCTTCGCCACGGCCTCGCCATGGTGCGCGATGCGGCGCTGCTGCGATGGTGGCTGTGGACCGGGAGGTGACCCGGCCGGTCGCGCTCAGCCCGAAAACCGCGGTTGGCTTCTACTGCGAGGCCGGATTTCGCCGCGCTGGCGGGCGTACTCGGGGACTCGGGCACTACGCCGTACGCTTGAGAGTACGGCTCGCGCCCTCGCCCCTACGTGCCCCCGTCGTCATCGGCGTCTCCGGCCTCTCGTCACGAACCCAACCGCGGTTTTCGGGCTCAGGCCTCGCCGTACAGCGGGAAGGTGCGGGCCAGCGCCTCCACCTCCTGGCGCACCTCGGCCCACACCGATTCATCCTCGCTGCGCAGAACCCTATCGATGAGGCGAGCGATGCGGATCATCTCGTCCGCCCCCATGCCGCGCGTCGTCACGGCCGGAGTGCCCAGGCGTATCCCCGAAGCGATGAACGGCTTACGGGTATCGTAGGGAACCGTGTTCTTGTTCACCGTGATGCCGGCCAGGCCCAGCCTCGTTTCGGCTTTCTTGCCGGAGATCCCATCGGCCCCCAGGTTGAGAAGCATCAGATGGTTATCGGTGCCTCCCGAGACCATCGTCCAGCCCAGGGCCATGAGCTCGTTGCACAGGACCTGGGCGTTGGCGAGAACCCGGTCGATGTAGGTCCTGTAGTCCTCGGTCAGCGCCTCGGCGAAGGCAACCGCCTTGGCGGCGATGACGTGCATCAGAGGTCCTCCCTGCACCCCGGGAAACACCGCCTTGTCGATGGCTTCGGCAAGCTCCTGCTGGCACATGATGAGGCCACCGCGGGGGCCGCGCAGGGTCTTGTGGGTGGTGGTGGTGACCAGCTGGCAGTGGGGCACCGGCGAGGGGTGCCGGCCCACCGCCACCATGCCGGCGATGTGGGCGATGTCGGCCATCACTAAGGCGTCGACCTCCCGGGCAATGGCGGCGATGCGCTCGAAGTCGATGATGCGGGGGTAGGCCGAGGCGCCGCAGACGATCAGCCGGGGGCGATGCTGGAGGGCCAGGTCGGCGAGGGCGTCGTAATCGATGGTTTCGGTGTCGCGGCGGACGAGATAGGGGATGATCTTGAAGGTCTTGCCCGAGTAGTTCAGGGGATGACCGTGGGTAAGATGACCGCCGTGGGAGAGGTCCATTCCGAAGACGACGTCCCCCGGCTGACAGGTGGCCAGGTACGCGGCCATGTTGGCCTGCGCCCCCGAGTGCGGCTGGACGTTGGCGTGGTCGCAGCCGAACAGCTGTTTGGCTCGTGATATGGCCAGCTCCTCGGCCACATCCACGAACTCGCAACCCCCGTAGTAGCGCTTGCCGGGATACCCTTCGGCGTATTTGTTGGTCATGACCGAGCCCATGGCGGCCAGCACGGCGGGGGAAACGAAGTTCTCGGAGGCGATCAGCTCGATGCCGGTGTTGATGCGCCGGCGCTCCGCCAGCAAGGCGTCGGCGATGGCCGGATCCACTCGCCGTACGGCAGTCTCGAGAAACGAGAAGAACGCGGTTCGCTCGTGTTGGTTCATGGGGCGCTCTCCTTTTCGATCTTGGCGACACGGGGGCGATGGCGACCGCCCTCGAAGGGTGTGGCGAGGAACAGGTCGAGGATCTGCAGCGCGACCCCCGCCCCCGTCACCCGCCCACCCAGGCAGAGCACGTTGGCGTCGTTGTGGCGGCGTGCCATCTCGGCGGTGAAGGCGTCATGGCACAGGGCTGCCCGCACCCCGGGGTGGCGGTTGGCAGCCATCGCCATGCCGATGCCCGTGCCGCACACCAGCACGCCACGGACGTCTCCCCCCCCACCAATCCTGCTGGCGACGGCGTGGGCGAAGTCGGGATAGTCAGCCGTGGCGGCGCCGTGGACGCCCACGTCCTCGACCTCCCACCCCCGCTCCTGGGCGAGCTCCATCAGTACTCGCTTCAACTCGTAGCCGGCGTGATCGCTGCCGAAAACCACGCGCACCCTAGACTCCCCTCAACCCCGCCTCGCCGGGGCTGACCCCCGGATGGTACAACGCGTTGTACTCCTCGAGGGCGAAGCGATCGCTCATGCCCGCCAGATGATCCACGATGACGCGCACCAGGTGGGGGCTGTTGCGGTAATGCGCGGCGATTTCGGCGCCCACCCGGGCAAACGGGAGATCGCGCAGGTACGGCCGCCCGGTGGCCTCGGAAAAGCGCAGCAGCGCGTAGGTCGGCAGGTTCAGAGGGTTGCCGTGGAAGGCGCGGAACAGGCCGGTCATCACCAGCCGGGCGCGATGGTCCTGGCGGTTGACCTCCTGGTGATTGATGATGAAGCGGTAGATGAACGCCTTCAGCTCCGCCAGCATGTCGGCCACGGGGGGAGAGAGAGCGATGGTAGAGGCCGAGACCTGGGAAGAGCAACGCTGCCAGTCCTCGTGGGAGGCGATGTGGAGTTTGCCGAGCTGCCGGGTGAGCTTGCGGGCGGATGCCTGGATGGCGTCGGTGACCAGGCGGTCGATGAGACCTCGCTGCAGGGTGGCAATGCGTCGCCAGCGCCGCGCCTGACCGCCCCCCTCGACCCCGGCCTGGGGCAGGATGGCCCGAGGCAGGGCAAGTTCGGAGACCTCCGTGAGGGAGACGGCGCCGGCGTGCAGCCCGTCTTCCAGGTCGTGGGTTTGCTGGGCGATCTCGTCGGCCAGGGCCACCACTTGCCCCTCCAGGTGGCAGGGCATGTCGAGCCTGAGCCCCTCGGTGGTGGGGAGGGGGAAGGGGAAGGCGGCCTTCCAGGTGGTGTGCTTCAGGATGCCCTCGCGCACCTGATCAGTGAGGTTGAGCCCCGGGTGGTCGTAGCGCTGCTCCAGCAGATCCACCACCCGCAACGACTGGTAGTTGTGCTTGAAGGTGCCGCAGGCGGCGCGCACCTCCTCGGCCAACGGGCAGGAGGGCTCCTCGCCGGCCAGGATCTCTGCCAGCACCTTCTCCCCGGAGTGGCCGAACGGGGTGTGTCCGAGGTCGTGGCCCAGGGCAATCGCCTCCACCAGGTCTTCGTTGAGACCGAGGGCGCGGGCGATGGTGCGGCCCAGCTGCGCCACCTCGAGGGTGTGGGTGAGACGGGTGCGCGGGTGGTCGTTGGTGTGGGGGACGTACACCTGGGTCTTGTGCTTCAGCCGGCGGAAGGCGCGGGCGTGGAGGAGGCGGTCGCGGTCGCGCTGGAAGGCGGTCCGGCAATCGAACCCGGTGTCGTCCTCGCTGATCGGGAGGCGCCGGGTGGCCTGGGAAGAGAGGGTCGCGTAGACCGCCAGACGGCTGCGCTCGTAGGTTTCCAGCTCGGGGCGCCGGCGAACGAGGGCGTCACTCATGGAGCGTTTCTGCCCAGGCCAGCGCCTCCCCCACCAGGCGCAGGGAGCCAGTCAGCAGGATCGGGGCGGGGTCGTCCGCGAACATGGCGAGGGCCTCGGCGATGGACGGGGCCGTGGCGCACCCCGGGAAGGCTGCCGCCAGGGTGGCGAGATCGGTTGCCCGCGGAGAGGCGAGCGGCACCACGACCACCCGGCGCACGCGCGGGTTGAGCACGCGGGCCATGGCTTCCAGCGGCTTGTCATCCAGGCACGAGAACACCAGGTTGACGACCCCGGCGAGCCCCTGGGTGTCGAGGCTGGCGGCCAGCGCGGTCATGGCCTCGCGATTGTGGGCGCCATCCAGGAGCAGGCGACCGCGAGGGGTATGCAGCCACTGCCAGCGTCCCGGCCAGCGTACGCCGGAGATGCCGCTGGTGAGGGCGGAGGGAGAAAGCGGTGGCACGATGCCCAGCTGCGACAGCGCTGCCCTGCCGGCCAGAGCCAGGGCGGCGTTGCGTCGCTGGTGGGCGCCGGCCAGCGGCAACACCGCCCGGCCGCACACCTTTCCCACAGTGAACTCGACGTGGTCGCGCTGGCCATCCCCCGCGGCCGCTTCCACCCGTGCCCATTCCTCCACCCGGGTGAGGGGCGCCGAGGCCTCCCGGCGGATGGCGGTCTCCACCTCCTCGTCCCACTCCCCCACGATGGCCATCCGGCCACGCAGGGCCGCGGCCTTTTCAGCGGCGATCTCGGCGCGGCTTTCCCCCAGCCACCGCTGGTGGTCGGTGCCGACGTTGGTGAGCAACGAGACGACGGGCTCGCAGGTGGCGGCGGCATCCCAGCGCCCGCCGAGACCCGCCTCGATCACCGCCACCTCCACCCGTTGGGCGGCAAATTCCAGAAAGGCGGCGACCGTCAAGGTCTCGAAATAGGACAGCGCCGGGAAGCTCTCCAGGCTGGCAATCAGTGTGCGCAGCCGCTCGGCTGGAATGGGCCTGCCAGCGACCTGGATGCGCTCCTCCAGTCGCACCAGGTGGGGCGACGTGTACAGACCCACTCGCACCCCCGAAGCGCTCAGCAGGCTGGCCAGCAGGGCGGCGGTGGAGCCCTTGCCGTTGGTGCCCAGGACGAGCACGGAAGGAAACGCGCGCTGGGGCTGCCCGAGGGCGGCCAGGGCCAACTGCACTCGTTCCAGCCCGGGGAGGATGCGCTGTTCGAGGCGGGGCGAGAGCAGCGCCTCGGCGCTCAGGTGAGGTGATTCAGGCACCGGGCGATGGTCTCCTTCAGTTCCTGCCGCGGCACCACCAGATCCACCATGCCGTGCTCCAGCAGGAACTCGGCGCGCTGGAAACCTTCCGGCAGCTTCTGCCGAATCGTCTGCTCGATGACGCGCGGCCCGGCAAAGCCGATGAGGGCTCCCGGCTCGGCGATGTTGAGATCTCCCAGCATGGAGTAGGACGCCGTCACCCCGCCGGTGGTCGGGTCGGTGAGCACCGAGATGTAGGGGATTCTGGCCTGGTGCAGGCGCGCCAGGGCGGCAGAGATCTTGGCCATCTGCATGAGGGAAAGGATGCCCTCCTGCATGCGAGCTCCCCCGGAACAGGAGACGATCACCAGGGGGTAGGACGATTTGAGACACCGCTCGATGGCGCGGGTGATCTTTTCGCCCACGGCAGTACCCATCGAACCGCCCATGAAGGAGTACTCCATGGCCGCGACGATGACGCGAATGCCATCCAGCTTGCCCTGGGCCACCAGCACGGCGTCGTGGCGCGCTCCCCGCTCGCGCAGCGCCTTGACCCGTTCGGCATACGGCTTGGAGTCGACGAACCCCAGCGGGTCAGCCGAAGAGATCCCTGCGAACAGCTCCTTCCAGTTGCCTCCGTCCAGGAGCTGGCTCAGGCGGACCCGGGCCGATACCCGGTGGTGATGCCCGCACTTGGGGCAGACGTACAGCGAGGCTTCCAGCTCCTTGCGGTAAAGGATCTCGCGGCACCCCTCACACTTGACCCACAGCCCTTCGGGGACACGGCTTTCCCGCCCGGCACGTCGGAACCACACCATGAGGAGCTGAATCTAGCACCCTGGAGGGTGTCTGGCAAGAACGGGGCGGGCCCCCGCGGTCAGCGCAGGGGGGGCAGGATGACGCAGGAGCCGTCGGGTCGGGGGATGAATTCCGCCTCGACTTTGAAGACCTCCCGCAGCAGCTCGGGCGAGATCACCGCGCCGGGCTCCCCGCGAGCGACCACGCGCCCCTGCTGGAGCACCAGTACCTCGTCGGCCAGGGCCAGGGCGAGGTTGAGGTCGTGGGCCACCACGACAACTCCCACGCCCTCTTTCAATCGCTGCCGCACCGCCCAAGCAAGTGTCTCCTGATGAAGAAGATCTAGCGCGGCGGCAGGCTCGTCCAGGAGAAGGATGCGGGGTTCGGCGGCCAGCGCGCGCGCCAGGATGACCCGCTGACGCTCGCCGCCGGAAAGGTGAAAAACCGAGACGTGGGCCTTCTCCTCGAGCCCGACGGCGGCCATCGCCCGCTGGACGGCGGCATGGTCGCGCGCGGTGGGGGGACGCCAGGGACCCAGATGGGGGGCGCGGCCCTGGGCGACCACCTCCTGGACCGGGAGTGGAAAGGCGAACGACACCGACTGGGGCACCAAGGTCACCTGCCGGGCCACCTCCCGGCGGCGCCAGCGCTCGAGCGGGCGGCCGGCCAGCAGCACGGTGCCCGCCGAGATCGGCAAGATCCCTGCCAGAACTCGCAGCAACGTGCTCTTGCCGGCACCGTTGGGCCCGATCACCGCCAGGCATCGCCCGGCATCTGCCTCCAGGGAAATCTCGCGGACGGAAAACGCCCCCCTGTACCCACCGGTAGCGTCGCGGGCGGCCAGCAGGGTCACGCCGACCTCCGTAGCAGCGCCACGAAAAACGGCACCCCCAGGGCGGCGGTGATCACGCCGACGGGGATTTCCGTGGGGGCGAGGAGGACGCGGGCCAGGTGGTCGCCGGCCGCACACAGCAGCGCCCCGGCCAGTGCTGCCCGCGGCAGCAGCCGGCGCAGGCTGTGCCCCCACACCAGACGGCAGAGGTGGGGGGTGATCAAACCGACGAAACCGATGATGCCGGCAAAGGCCACGGCGCCGCCGGAGAGCGCCGCGGCGGCCAGGAAGACCCGACGGCGAACCACCCCCACATCAACCCCCAGGGTGGCAGCGGACTCCTCGCCGGTGGCCAGCAGCCCCAGGTCGCGGCCGTAGTGAAACAGCACGGCGACGGGAGGCACGAGGTAGGGCAGCAGCCAGAGAACGGCGCCAGGGGTGGCGCCGGCGAAGGATCCCATGGTGACCGCCAGCGCACCGGGCAGGCGGGGAGAGGGGGTGGCGGCCAGGACCACCAGGATGACCGCCGACGCCGCCGCGTTGACCGCCACGCCGGCGAGGATCATGCGGGTGGGAGAGGGGCCCAGGGGGCCGCTCGCCATCCACCAGACGAGCGCGGTGGCGACGGCGGAGCCGGCGATGGCGGCGGCGGGAACCAGCCCCAGGGACGCCATGGGGAGGAAGGCGAAGGCCATGGTGGCGCTGGCGGCGCCGCCACCGGAAATCCCCAGCAGGAACGGGTCGGCCAGCGGATTGGCGAGCAGCGACTGGAGAGCGGCCCCGGCCATGGCCAGCGCGGCCCCCACCGCCAGGGCGAGGAGGAGGCGGGGGAGGCGCAGATGGAACACCACCACGGCCGCCTCCTCGGTGCCCTCGCCACGGAGGACGCGGGCGGCGTCTGCGGCCGTCAGCGCCGGTCCGCCGGCCAGCAGGGCCAGCAGAATCGTGGCGGAGAGGGCCACCAGCAGGAGCGCATCGGCGGCTCGGGTCACGGGACGCTTGCCCCAGGGGTCGAAAGGCGTGGAACAAAGCCCTGGTTCAGGGGCCGGGCGAGGGCCAGCTCGCCGGCCAGCCGTTTCTCGACCAGCTCCTCCAGCGCGTCGGCGACTCGGGGGCCGGGCCGGGACGCCGGATCGGCCGGCAGCCAGAGGAGGGCCACCTGCCCCGAGGTCAGGCGGCGGCCCACCGGCGCTGCCGCCACGCGGGCGAAACCGGTTCGGGAGTCCTCATCGTCGGGTACCACGACGACCTCCAGGCGATGGTCCAGGAGGAGCTCGGGGTTGAGGCGAGGGTAGCGCCCCGCTCCGCCTGGCGCCAGGTTGACGATGCCGGCAGCGGCCAGCAGGTCGTGGTGGAAGGTGCCCGGGCCAGCCACGATGAGCGGCTCCCACCAGACGATGTACAGCCCACCCTTGGGGGTGAGGGCCCGGACTCGGGAGCTGGCAGCCTGCACCCGGCGCCGGAAGGAGTCCGCCAGCTCCCCTCCCCGGTCAGGGATCCCCAGGACCTCGGCGATGAGCCGAAACCCCTCGGCGATCCGCTCCAGAGAGCTCGGATCCACGGTGCAGGTGCGAATGCCCAGGGACGAAAGCAGGCTGACGGTGCGGGGGTCGTTACCGGCCGTGGTGGCGAGGACCAGGTCAGGGTGGTGGGCGAGGATCGCCTCGACGCTGGTCGAATCGACGCGGGGGAGGCGGGAGGCCGCCGCGGGGTAATCGGCGGTCTCGGCGACGGCTACCAGGCGATCGGCAGCGGAGAGGGCGAAGACAATTTCGGTGACGTCCGGAGCCAGAGCCACAACTCTTTGAGCGAGGCCGGGAGGAATAGAGGTACCTACCTGATCGCGCAGGCCATCGACGACGGGGGCGCCACATCCACCGCCGAGGAAGGAGAAAAAGAGAACCACCGGCCAGAGCCGGAAGGACCTGGCCGGGGGTGGTGGGGAAGCGGTGCAGCCGTTACTCGGCGCCCTGTTCCTCCATGTCGTTGGGGATGCCCAGCCGCTGGCAGGCGGCATCGTACATCTGGCGGGCCGCCTTCTGGGCGGCCTGCAGCTCGGCGATGCGCTGCTTGACCCGCTGCAGCTCCTCCTGAATCTGGTTCTCGAGCTCGCCGATCTCCTGCTTGGTGACCTTCCGGGTTTCCTCGTAAAACTTGCGCTGTTGCTCGTTGAGTACTGGCATCGATCCCCTCCGATCAAAGTTGAAATGGCATAGATGTCGTGTACCACGCCTTCACCCGCACACCATCCTTCGTGGCAGGTCGGAAACGCCAGCTGCGGAGCGCGGTCGCGGCGGCGTTATCGATCCCCAGGTCGGGACGGACACCGCGCAGCACCTGCACCTCCTGCACGGTGCCGTTCTCGTCGACCAGCGCGCGCAGGATGACCGTTCCTTCTACCCGACGCTGACGGGCCAGCGGCGGGTAGGTGGCTTTCGTTGTCGAAACGGGTTGTGGCGGCGTGTCGGGGTTGTCGACCAGGTCCCCCTCACGAACCGTGGTGACCGGCGCAGCCAGGGGCGGCCGAGTCGGCACGGCGGTGGGTACCGGAGTGGGCGGCGGAAGAGTGGGCGCGGGCGCCGGCAGCGCAGCCGCGGGCTCCTCCGTGGGCACGGGCGTGGGGGCGATGGTGGGCGCCAACGTTGGCCGAGGAGTTGGCGCAGCGGTAGGTGCCACTGCCGCGGGCGCTTGCTGCGCCGGCGCAACGGCAGGAGCGGGGACCGGACCAGTGGTGGTGGGTGCGCCTGTCTCCGGAGCGGTGGCCTGGCTGGGCAGACCCATCTCGCTGGCGAGCCGCTCCCGCAGCTCTCCCTCCCGCGCTGCTACCTCCTGCTCGGCGAGGCGGCGTGCCATTTCTGCCATCTCCGCCGACGGCCCCGGGGTTGCCCCGGGCGACGCCGCGTCCCGGGGCGCCCGGGCGAGGAAAAACCAGATCGCCCCGCCGATCGCCGCAACCGCCACCGCCGCGGCGATGAGCACCACCGGGCTCCGCTTTTGGGGCATCGGAGCGGCAACCTCCACCCGGGCCGGCGGCGGCGGAGCCGGAGCGGCGGCCGGTACCACCGGGGCGGCCGGGCGACGGGGCTCGGGCGGTGCGGGGGCCGGCTCCGGGCGCTTGGGTTCGGGGCTCGCTGCGGGCAAGGGCCCCGGCCGGCCGCGGCCCTCCAGCTCCGTGAGGAAGGCGCCCAGCTCGGCGGCACCCGGAACCGGCTTGCTGGCCTGCAAGACGGCCTCCAGCTCGGCCGCCAACTCCGCCGCCGTCTGGTACCGGCGTTCGCGATCCTGCTGCAGGGACTTCATCACCACCCGGTCGAGCTCGGCCGGGATGGTGGGGTCGATTTCCCTGGGCGGCACCAGCTTGGGGGAGCGCACCTGTTCTAGGATGGAAAGCTCGGAGTCACCGGCGAAGGCCTTGCGCCCGGTGAGCATCTCGTACAGCACCAGCCCGAGGGAAAAGATGTCGGAGCGATGGTCGAGGTCCTTGCCCCATGCCTGCTCGGGGGACATGTACTGGAGCTTGCCCTTGAGAGCTCCGGCGCGGGTGTGGGAGGCCTTGGAGGCGGCCTTGGCGATGCCGAAGTCGCACAGCTTGATGTCCCCGTCGTAGGAGATGAGGACATTCTGCGGCGAGACATCCCGGTGCACCAGCGCCATAGCGCTGCCCTGCAGATCCCGCTTGCGGTGGGCGTAGTCCAGCGCTGCCGCCAGGCGCGAGGCGATGTACACCGCCAGGCTGGTGGGCATGCGGCGCTTCTGTTCCTCCAGGGTTCTCAAGATGGACCGGAGGTCGCGCCCGTCGATGAACTCCATGGCGATGTAGTACGACTTGTCGATCTTCCCCAGATCGTAGATGTGGATGATGTTGGGGTGCTGGAGCTGGGCTGCCAGCTTCGCCTCATCGATGAACATCGTCACGAATTCATCGTTGTCCGTCAGGTGGGAGAGAATCCGCTTGATGGCGACGATCTTCTGGAACCCCTCCACCCCCTGCATGCGGGCCTTGTAAACCTCCGCCATCCCCCCAGTGGCAATGAGGCTTTCCAGCTGGTACTGGCCGAAGGGGGTGCCTCCCGTTAGCGGGCCCTTGACGGGCGGGGCCGGTCGCGACGCCTCGACCTTCGCCGGCTCGGGTTTCGGGGGTGGCGCCGGGGCCGCCGGCTTCTCCCGCTTCGGGATCTTGACCTCCAGCCCGGAGAGCGTCTGTGAGAGGAGCTCATCCACGGAAGCGCCGCCGGTATCCTCGCGCGGGGCGCTCCTGGCGTCCTTGCCCAGCATGTCGGCCAGGGACGCCTGCACGGTGCGGTCGACGGAGGAGTCCTCGAGGGGTGAGCGCGGGACAGGCTGAGGCGCCGGCTTCGGAGGCGCGGGCCTAGGAGTCGTGGCAGCGGGCGGGGGGGAAGTCGGTGGCGCGGCTACCGGCTCGGGTCTGAACACGGCCTCCACGGGGATCCGTTGCGTCACCGCCGGGGACGGCTGCGCCTCTTCCTCGTCGCCGATGAGATCGCCGAAGAGATCCTCCGAGGTCACCGTGCCCTTCGCCGGGTCGAGGCCGGCACTGCGTCGCAGCGCTTCCATGACTCCGGAGCGGGTGTCTCCCACCCCTGCGCTGCTGCCCCGCGGCTGCTCGATGACGGTTCGCACCCGACCCAGCAACTCCTCGTTGGAAAAGGGCTTGGCAACGATGAGCTGGCCGTCGTACTCGGCTGCATCCTTCACCGGGTCGTTGCCGGTGTAGCCGCTCATGAGAATCACGAAGGGTGTGAAACGCAGCCCGGCGCGGGCGCGCAGCTGGGTGATGGCGTCGCCGACCTTGACCTTCGGCAGGACCGAGCTGATGAGGACCACCGCCGGTTCATGTTTGGCGCAGGCGCCCACCGCAGCATCCACGTCCTTGGCGGTAACCACCTCGAGGTCGAGGGGCGCCAGAGCTTCAGTTACCCGCGCCACGGTTCGGGGCTCGTAATCGACGAGAAGGATCATCTGGCTCATTCCCCTGGCACTGCGCCCAACGAGCGTCCGCCGGCTATTGTGCTGACCACTTCCTCGCAAGTCAATAGTAGCCCGAAACAGAGAGATTCGGCAGGGCCACGCGCTGGGTCCTGGGCCACGGCATACGGCGGGATCGGCAACCCGGCTGAGACCAGGCCGCCTTTCTCTTCGTCGCGATGCCACGGCTCGCTATCATGGTTACTCCGCTGGCACAGCGCGCTGGCGGTGTTCCTCGCCTACCATACGGCGAGGCCTTCGGGAGGCGGGGTGTACAATGACCAGCAGCGCCTGCGGGCGGTGGGGGTACTCATGTCTGGCCACAACAAGTGGAGCACAATCAAGCACAAGAAGGGAAAGGCCGACGCCAAGCGCGGCAAGATCTTCACCAAGATCATTCGCGAAATCACCACGGCGGCTCGCGAGGGCGGAGGCGACCCTGAAGGCAACCCCCGCCTGCGCAGCGCCATTGCCGCCGCCAAGGCGGCCAACATGCCCTCCGACAACATCACCAAGGCGATCCAGCGAGGCACGGGGGAGCTTCCCGGCGTGGCCTACGAGGAGGTCTGGTACGAGGGGTACGGCCCGGGAGGGGTGGCAGTCATGTTGCAGGTGCTCACCGACAACCGCAACCGGACCACCGCTGAAATCCGCCACCTCTTCGGCAAGCACGGCGGCAACCTCGGGGAGAACGGCTGCGTCTCGTTCCTCTTCAAGAAGCAGGGGTATCTCATGATTGCGCGCGGGTCTGCGCAGGAGGACGAGGTCATGGAGGCGGCGCTGGAGCTGGGCGCGGAGGACTTCTTCAGCGAGGACCCCGAGTTCTTCGAGGTGTACACGGCGCTGGAGGATCTCCACCGGGTGAAGAGCGGCCTGGAAGCGCGGGGATTTACCGTGGAGGAAGCGAAGCTGGAGATGGTGCCCTCCACGCGGGTGCGACTGGAAGATCGGCAGGCTGACCAGATGATCCGGTTGATGGATGTCTTCGAGGACCACGACGACGTCCAGAACGTCTGGGCCAACTTCGACATCGACGACCGGCTCCTGGAGGCAAGCTGACGGCCCGGGCGAATCGGAACGTCGGCCGCGCCGGGGCCAGGCACGGCGCGATGTGTCGTCGGCTTGTCCTGGTATGCGCGCAGGCCATGTCGCGCAAGGAACGAGGTTGTTAGTGGGTTCGCGATCGGAGCCATGACGAGAGTGCTGGGCCTCGACCCGGGCTCCCGCCTGACCGGTTGGGGCGTGCTCGACGACGCCACTCCTGCCCCCCGGCTCGTGGCCTTTGGTCGCGTTGCTCTTCCCCGCTCCAGCGGCCGCGCCAACGCCTTGAAGCGCCTGCAAGAGGAGCTCGACCGTCTGCTCGCCGAATTCCGTCCAGCGGTTGTCGTTCTGGAGCGCTCGTTCACAGCGCGCTACCCGGGAGCTGGTCTGGCCCTGGCGGAAGTCCGCGGTGCGGCATTGGCAGTGCTTGGTCGCTGGGGAGGGACTGTGCACGAGTACCCGCCGGCTCAGGTGAAGGCCGCTGTGGTGGGGAACGGTCGAGCGGAGAAGCGACAGGTGGCCTTCGTCGTGCAGCACACCTTCGCATTGCCCGGCCCGCCTCCGCACGATGCGGCGGATGCGATCGCTCTTGCGCTGTGCTATCTTCGCTTGCGCTGCCTTGACGCTCGGGCGGCGGGTATGCTAGCATCCGTGTCCGCAGCTTGGACGCAACTTCCTGACTGCGGACGAGATACGAAATGCGGACGACCGGTACGCACCGGCGAGCCAGAATGAGGAGGAAACGTCAGTGGGAGACCTCGTAATCTTCTTCCAAAAGGGCGGAATCGTCATGTGGCCGCTCCTCATCTTCTCCTTGGTCGCGTTGACCTTTCTTGTGGAGCGGGGAATCGCTCTGCGGCGCGCCAAGATCAACGTCAATGAGTTTCTCTCGAAGATTCGCAAGGCGCTGCTGGTGAACCGCGACGTGCGGGCTGCCGTCAAGGTGTGCGAGGAGTACAAGGGCCCGGTTGCCTCGGTGGTCAAGGCCGCCTTGCTGAAGTACGGTCACCCCAAGGACGAGATCGAGAAGGGGATCGAGAGCGCCGCGGTGTTCGAGTCGGGTCGTCTGGAGCGGGGTCTCATGGTGCTGTCGACGACGGCCAACGTGGCGCCCATGCTCGGCTTCTTGGGCACCGTGGCCGGCATGATTCAATCGTTCGATACGCTGGCGTCCCAGGGTTTGACCAACCCGGGCGCGGTGGCTGCCGGTATCTCCGTGGCCCTCATCACCACTGCCGCGGGGCTCACCATCGCCATTCCGGCGCAGCTCGGCTACAACTACTTCATGAGCCGGATCAACAAGTTCATGCGCGACATCGAGACCAGCTCGAACATGTTGCTGGAGACGTTCGTCGAGATGGACAGCGATCGTTACGGCCGCGGAGGCGGCGCGGAGGCCTAAATGCTCAAGGTCCGCAGAGTCGGGCGGCAGCCCGACCCGTACATCCCGACGGCCTCGATGGCGGACATTGTCTTTCTGCTCATCATTTTCTTCATCGTCACCTACAACCTCGAGGTCGACAAGTCGCGGGTGGTGCTGCCAGCCACCATGGTCCGCAATGAGATCCCCCGGGAATCGGCGGTGATTTCGGTGGATCAGAGCGGGATCATTCGGGTCTCGGGCGGCAAGGAAACGTCGGTGCCAGTGCCCAGCGTCGAAGAGGTGGGCTCCTTTGCCTCTGACGTGGTGGCGCGCAACCCGGAGCTGGCGTTCGTGGTCAAGGCCGACAAGGACACGCGCTACCAGGTCGTCGACAAGATCATCGATGCCCTCAAACAGGCGAAGGTGAAGACGATCTTTCTGCTTTCCGACCAGAAGACGGCAGAGGGGAGTCGGCGATGAAACTGCAACGGCGACTTGAGAAGGCGGAAATCTTCACCGGTTCGATGGCCGACGTCACGTTTCTTCTTATCATCTATTTCATGGTGACGATGGCGTTTTCCGCGACCAAGGGACTGGATTTCGCGGTGCCCAAGGAGGACCCCAGCCGCAGTGAGATCCAGGCCGAGGAATCGGTGTTCGTCAAGGTCCTTCCCGATGGTTCGTACACCGTGGACAACCGTCCGCTGCCGCTCTCGTCCTTCGCCGATTACTTGAAGACGAAAATCGACCCGGGGTCGAATCCTCCCGTCATCTCCAAGCCGGTGATCCTGCGGCCCGACGCCGACGCGCCCTACGGGGCGATGATGGCTGCTTTCGACGAGCTGCGGCAGATGCATCTGCCCGACCGGTTGAATCTGGGCAAGGAACTCAATATCGCTCTTCCGACGCAACGGGAGATCGAGGCGACGTGGGGAGCCCTCGGCGTGGCGATGCCATGACAGAAAGGGAGTGCGACGATGAGCGCGAAGGGCCCTGAGACGGCTGGCCAGACCCCCGAAGAGATCCAGGACGGGACCCTGGCCAATTTGGTGTTCCTCTCCGAGGAGTACCGTCAGGACGCCAAGATCTTGCGGATTGCCGGCGCCATTGCCGTTGTCATCCACATCATCCTCTTCGTCATCAATTTCCCCGAGATGACCAAGGCGGCGCTGGCTGATCAACGGCAAAAGCAAAAGATCTTCGTGGTCCAGCAGCCCAAGTTCAAGCCGCCAGAAGTCCAGAAACAGGTGGAGATCCTCAAGCCGCGGGTGGTCCGAGTACCCATTCCCGACCCCACGCCGGATGAGCCGGAACCGATCCGTGACCTGCGCACCGACGACCAGCTGCCGGCGGTGATCCCCGATGACGCGGTCTTTGGGGTTCCCGAGGCACCTCCCGCGCCGGTCGACGAGGGGCCGATTCGTGTCGGCGGGCAGATCAAGGAGCCACGCAAGACGAAAGAAGTCAAGCCGATCTATCCGGAGATCGCCCGCAAGGCGCGCATCGAGGGGGTCGTCATTCTCGAGATCACCGTGAGTAAACAGGGCAAGGTGAGGGACGTGAAGGTGCTTCGCCCGCTGCCGATGGGCCTGACGGAGGCGGCGGTGGAGGCGGTGAAGCAGTGGGAGTACGAGCCCTCGACGCTCAACAATCGACCTGTGGAGGTCCTGGTCACCGTTACGGTACGCTTCAACTTGCAGTAGCGGGCAAGGCAAATGGCACTGCAGGGCTCTCTGACCGATCTTGCGCTTCCCGACGTGATCCAGCTGGTGAGCGTGTCGGGAAAGACCGGGGTATTCACGCTCTCCTCCGATGGTGCGGAGGGCAAGATTTTCCTGCGGGACGGGCAGATCACCGACGCCTTCGTCGGGGATCTGCGTGGCGAGGATGCGGTCTACGAGATGGCCATCTGGCAGAGGGGCCAGTTCATCTTCACGCCGCACGTCGAGTCGGACCGGCAGACCATCAGCAAGCCCAACACCAGCCTGATGATGGAGGCGGCTCGCCGGCTCGACGAGTGGCGCGTCCTGCAGCGCAAGATCCCGTCCCTGGATCTCATTCCCTATTTCACCCCGCGCGATCCCGGGCGTGACCAGGTGACGCTGTCGCCGCAGGAGTGGATGGTCATCACCAAGGTGGACGGTGAAAGGTCCATCAAGGCGCTGGAAAAGGCATCGGGGCTGTCGGCGTTCGACGTTTGCAAGGTGTTGTACGGTCTTGTCACCTCGGGCCTCATCGGCCTGCGCGAGGCGCGGGAGCGACCGGCGCAGGGAGTCCCCGCCGGTCCGTCGGCCACCACGCTGCTGGCCCTGACGGAGAATATCCGCAAGATTGCGGAGGAGATCGCCGGACCCGGAGGCGCCAAGTCGGTGGAAAAGCAGTACCGCCTGGCGCGTACGGAAGTGGAACGCGGGAAGGGGATGGAGGCCATCCAGGTGATGGTGGATCATCTGGCGCGCGCCATCTCGCTCATCCAGGGGGGGGCAGAGGCGGGCGAGTTCTTGCGGCGGGTCACCCCCCTCTTCCAGAAGTAGCATGCACCACGTGGCCGTGTGAGGAGTGCCTATGTTGCAAAAATTGTTGGCTTTGGTAACTGCCCTTGCGGCAACAGTGCCCGCCTACGCCGACTGGAACGCCGGCATGGAGGCGTACAAGAAGAAGGACTGGAACACCGCCCTGCGAGAGTTCCAGGGGGTACTCCAGACCAACCCCGGGTACCATGGCGCCCACTACATGTCGGGTTTGGTGCTGAAGCAGCTGGGGCGCAACGAGGAGGCGCTCAAGGAGCTGCAGGAAGCGAACCGGCAGGAGCCCGGTAACCCCGCCTACGCTGCCGCCCTGGGGGGGATGCTACTGGAGCGCGACCGCGCGCGTGAGGCGTGGGCCGTTCTCGAGCCCGTAAAGCCGCAGACCCTGCGGGGAGCGCAGAAGACCGCCATCCTGGTGCTGCAGTGCCGCGCTCGGGCGGAACTGGGAGATTTTGCCCAGGCTTCCGAGCTGTGCCGCCAGGCAACGCAAGGGGAGGGGACGAGCGCCGATGCCTGGGCGACCCTCGCCGGCGTGCTGTCGCGACAAGAGAAGAACACCGACGCCTTTCAGGCCTATCGCAAGGCGTGGGAGCTGTCCGGCGACGTCGCTCACGCCAATAACGCTATCGCCGCCGGTACCCGCGCCGCTCGCTTCGCCGCCGGCGACGTCAAGAAGGCGGTGTATACGCAGGTGGCCGAGGTGGCCACGCAACTGGCGGAAAAGCGCGGCGGTCCCCAGGGCGCGCTCGCCGCTGGCGAAGCGCTCATGGGTGCTCAGCAGTACGATGAGGCTCTGACGTGGTTCGACAAGACCGGGCTCGATAATGCTCTGGTCAACTACTACAAGGGCCAGTGCTATCTGGGCAAGGAATCGTGGGCCCGTGCGGAGTCGCTGCTGCGAGGCGCTTTGCAGAAGCAACCCGACGCCGCGCTGCGGCGGCAGATCTACATTTCCCTCGGCTTTCTCCTGGACAAGACCCAGCGGTACGCCGATGCGGCGCTGGCCTACCAGGAGGCCGGCCAGCCCAACAAGGTCGCCGAGATGAGAGACAAGCAGGCGAAGGCCGAGCAGAACCTCAAGGCCGATGAAGAGAAGAAGCGCATCGAAGAGATGCAGCGCCTGCAGCGAGAGTACGAGAAGCTGACGCGCGGCGGCGGCGCAGCTCCCACGCCTCCACCGAGCGCTCCCTGAATTCGAGCGTCGCTGGATCCCCTGCGGCCGCGGCACCAGCTGCGGCCGCTTTCATGGTCTTCCAGTCCCTACGGTTCGCGCGGCAGCGCTGCAAGCCCGAAGAGAGCTCCGACGATGCCCACCACCGGTCCAATGAGGGCCAGCACGAGGAACGCGTCCCCAGGCAAATGGACAGGGAGGAAAGAGGAGTGGGAAAACGTGTCGAGCAGGGAGAGTGACGCAATCCCGAAAAGACTGCCCAACCCCGCCAAGGTAGCCCCGCTGACCAGATAGGGCACGCGAATCTCCCGCTCGCGGGCGCCGATCAGCCGCATGATTTCAATTTCGTCGGCGTGTGCCAGGACCATCAGACGCACCACCAGCAACACGACGATGCAGCATCCCACCAGGAGAGTGAGCGTGAGCGCCAGCCCGCCGGCCAGCGCCCCGGCCAGCGCCCGCTGGAGGGGTTCACGCCACTGCCGCGAACCGGCCGCGAGTCCGCCACCCGACCGTTGCGACAACCAGGAGGCGAGGGTCTCCTCGTCCCGGCGCGCCACCTGGACGATCAGAAGCGAGGGGAAGCCGTCATCAGGAACAGCGGCAAGGGCGCCAGCGATGTCGGGAAACCAGGAGGCCAGCTCGGCGCGCACCTCAGCCGGAGCCAGGACGGCCGGGTCAGCCGAGGGGAAGCGGGTTCGCAGCTCCTCCACGAGGGCGTTGCCGACGGCGATGGACGGCAGGGTCACGGTGACCGTCGCCGGCTTGTCGGTGGACAGGAGTTCTGTCACGACCCATGAGCGCACCCCCACGAGCGTACCAGCCAGCAGGGTGGCAACGAACACGAGCACGACCGCGACGACCCCGGAGCCCCCCGACTCGCGAAGCTGGCGCACGATCTCTCGCAACAGGTGGCGGCTCACGTCGCGGCCCCCCAACCGTCCCGGGCCAACCGCCCCCTCTCCAGGGCCAGGGTGCGAGCGGGATGGGCCTCGATCAGCGAGCGGTCGTGGGTGGCAAATACCACCGTGGTCCCCTGGTAGTTGATGGTCTTGAAGAGCTCCATAAGTTCGTGGGAGCGCTCCGGATCCAGATTCCCGGTGGGTTCATCGGCCAGCATGACGTCAGGCTGGAGCACCAGGGCGCGGGCCACCGCGACCCGCTGCTGCTCCCCGCCCGAGAGCTCATCGGGAAAGGCGCCGAGGCGATGCTGCAGCCCCATCTGCCGCAGCACCTGATAGGCCCGACGGCGCTGATCGCGTTCGGGAACGTTGAGCAGGGCGAGGACGAACGTGACGTTCTCGGCCACCGTTCGCCGGCGCAGGAGCTTGAAATCCTGGAAAACGATGCCCAGACGACGACGAAAAAACGGGATCTCGGATCGGCGCAACGTGCCGACTTCGGTCCCTCCGACAATCACTCGTCCTTGGTCGGGCAGCTCGGCACGATAGAGCAGGCGCAACAACGTACTCTTGCCTGCACCTGAGGGGCCGGTGAGAAAGACGAACTCACCCTGCTCGATCTGGGCGGAGATCCCCTTGAGCGCCGGCCGCCCCCCGTAGCTTTTGCTCAAGTTCTCGAGCAGGATCATGAAGGGAAAAGGCCGAGAGGTTGTGGCCTCGCTCGGCGGCTCCATCTCACCTGTCGCCGGCGGCGAGAACCGGCGGCAGGGGTCTCTTCCCCGGGCATCCCCGGGAGACCACCTTCTCCCTTGCGGGTCGCCCAGACACGGAAGGGAGAACAACGAGCCGCCGCCGGGAAGAGGAAACGGTCACAACGGCTCCCCTGCGGAACCGTCAAGTCCACTACCACCAACAGCTTCACCCCCTGACCTCCGGCCGGAAAGTGTACCATACGAGGGTGCCGGGAAGGAGCGAGAGCGCTACCATCGTCGTCCAGCAGGGGCCAGGGTGGTTCGCTGCCTTCGCCACTACCGCCGAGGCGCCAGGTCAGCTCCCGGCCCATCAGCTCGCGGAACGCGCCGGCGCCTGGGCAACGCGAACCCTGGGTCGGGACGTACCCGTGCTCTATGCCGACCAGCAGCACACCACGGTGATCTTTACCTTCGCGGCGCACCGACCTCTTGCGCCTCAGCCACACCATGTGGGCGTCTGCGATGGCCTGCTGACTGCCGAGCGAGGGGTGGCGCTCACGGTACGGACGGCCGACTGCCTGCCGGTGGTGGTCACCGGAGGCGGAGTGGTCGCTGCCCTCCACTGCGGCTGGCGATCGCTGGCCGGCGATATTCTCGGCAAGTGCGTTCGTCGCTTTTTCACCGAGTTCGGCGTGGAGACCCATGAACTGGAAGCGGTCATCGGGGTGGGCATCGGGCCGTGCCACTACACCGTGGGTCGCGAGGTGGCGACCGCGCTGGCGTCGGTGCCGGTTGCTGACGAGGGCTGGTACATTGACGGGCGCGCGGATCTGGCTGGCTGGGCGCGAGGCAGGCTGGTAGCGGCGGGGTTGTCGAGGGGAGCGATCCGGACGCTGCCGGGCTGTACGGCCTGCTCGGCGCACCATCACTCGTTCCGGCGGGACGGCGCAGCGGCCGGCCGCCAATGGGCGGCAGTCGTCCTCACCTGAAGCGGGCCGGAAGCTCCGATCTCGCCACCCGGCCGCGCAGCTGACCGCAGGCAGCCAACACCTCCCTGCCCTTGCTCCAGCGCACTGTGACGTTGAGGGAGGCCTCGGCCAGGCAGGCGCCAAAGGCATCCACCGTGGCGGCGGAGGGGGTGGTGAGGTGAGGCAGGAACTCGGGGTCGGGGTTAAAGGGGATGAGATTGACCTTGACCGGGATCCCGCGCAGCAGGCGGACGAGACGCCGGGCATCGGCGAGGGAGTCGTTCTCGCCCGCAAGCAGGACGTATTCGATGGTGATCCGCCGTCCGCGCTCCAGCGGGTAGGCGCGAAGTGCCTGCAGGAGATCCTCCAGGGGCCAGCGGGCAGCCACCGGCATCAGGCGCAGGCGCTGTTCCTGGGTGGTGGCGTTGAGGGATACCGCAAGGTTGGGTCGGCGAGGGAGGGCCCGAAGCTGGGCGAAACCGGCCGGAATTCCGCTGGTGGACAGCGTGACCCGCTTGGGGCTGACGGTCTCGTAGAGGAGATCGAGGGCAGCGAAAACCCCACCGCAGTTGAGCAGCGGTTCCCCCATCCCCATGAAAACGACGTTGAGGGGTGCTCCGGCAAGGCCGCCGTGCCGCACCAAGACACGATACTGGCCGAAGATCTCGCCGGCCGTCAGGTTGCGCCCGGCACCCAGGGCTCCGGTGACGCAAAAGACACAACCCACCGCGCACCCCGCCTGCGAGGAGAGACACAGGGTGGTGCGGTCGCCCATGGGCATGGTCACGGCTTCGACGGTTGCCCCGTCCGCCATCTCCAGGACGAACTTGGTGGTTCCATCCGGAGCAGCGCACACCTCCACCACCTGGGGATCAGTCAGCACTGCCCGCTCGGCCAGCGCCGACCGCAAAGCCCGCGACAGGTCGGTCATCTCCTCGATCCTGGCCACCAGGCGGCGCGTCACCCAGTGATACACCTGTCGTGCCCGGTAGGGGCGGGGATCCACCGGGGCCAGCACCGCGGCCACCTCGGCCAGGCTCGCTCCCACCAGGTTTGGAACTCCGGTCTTCATGACCTCACTCGCTTTCCAGGACCACCCGAAAAGGCAGGACGGGCGCCGCGAAATTGTGCCACGACGTGGCGGACCGTGCGGCCTTCATCTCCCGCCCGCAACGGCCAGGAGCAGCGATCCAAAGGCTCCAACAGCGCGCCCTGGCAATCGCTTCCGAAAGCCAGGAGGCAGCCTGACCCTGCCGACCGCTCCAGTCCGAGGTACCATAGCCACGTGCTTCCCAGCAGACCGCCCTCGCCCGAGGACGCCGAAGAAATCTGCGCTGCGGCGGCAACGGCCGGGTTGCGAGTGACCCATCTCGTGGCCATCGCTCCGGATGCCTCCACTCGTCGCTTCTTTCGCGCCGAACTGACGAACCACCCCACCGTGGTGGCCTGCCTGTATCCGCCCGGGGAGGAACCCCGGCTCAGCCATGATTGGGAGGTCCACCAGTGGGCCTGGCAACATCGGCTACCGGTACCGGCTCCTCTGGCAAGGACCGCCCGTGTCACCATCAGCACCGACCTCGGCTCTGTCGATCTGGAGCAAGCTCTTCGCGAGGTCGGTGAAGGCGTGTTGACACCTGCCCTCGCGTGTCTGCAGTCCTTCCAGGCGTGCAGCCCGCACGGGGTCCCCAATCCCTCCTTCGACGCCGCCCTGTTTCGCCGTGAGCTGGAGGGCTTCGCCCGTTTTCTCCCCCCCGCTGTCGCCCTTGACCAGCTGGTAGGCACCTTTTTCGACGATCTCGCCCGGCGCCTCGTGAGCCACCCCTATCGTCTGACCCACCGCGATTTCCACGCCAACAACCTGCTCTTGCACGAGGCTCGAGTATGGGCGGTGGACTTCCAGGACCTGCGCCTGGGTCCCGACACCTATGATCTGGTCTCTCTGCTGCGGGAGCGGGCGGGTGGAGAGGTCGGAGTCGACGAGGCGCTCTGGTGCGCCGAGGCGGTGCGCCTGCTGGGCTGGCCCGCGGGTTGGTTGGACCGCTATCGAGAGTGTGCGTGCCAGCGGGGGTTGAAGGTGCTCGGCACCTTCCTCCGCCTGGGGAGAGAGCGGCACCCAGACTATCTCGCCCACATCCCCGCGGTCGCGGCAAAACTCGTCGGGATGCTCGCTGATCTCCAGGCCCCCGGCTCTCTCATCGCTGCGGTGGCCGAGCTGGCTACCACGACCGGGTATAATCTCTCCGAGGAGGAACCTTGAAGCCATGTTCGGCAGCCTAGGTCTTCCCGAGCTGCTCGTTATCCTGGTCATCGTGCTCGTCATCTTCGGTGCCGCAAAACTGCCGCAGCTGGGCAAGGGTCTGGGCGAGGGGATCCGCAACTTCCGTTCGTCCCTTCGCCCCAAGGACGCGGCCAACGACGACAGCACCGAAAAGGAGCGCTAACTCACTCGCTCTCCGCAGTCACCAGGCGGGCGGCGGTACGCAGCTCCATCCCGGTCAGCTCCAGGTAAGCGCGGTTGACCCCTCGCACAAAGGCTCGGGTCTGGCGAAAGGGCGGCACCGTTCCCCAGCGCCGCACCGCGCCAGGCCCGGCATTGTACGCCGCCAGCGCCAGCTCCACGTCCCCGCCGAACTGATCGAGCAGCGCGGCCAGGTACCGGCTGCCAGCCTCGAGGTTGACGTGGGGGTCGGTGACGTCCGGGAAACCCAACAGCGCGGCGGTGTCGGGCATGACCTGCATGAGGCCCTGTGCTCCCTTGGGGGACACGGCGTCGTCGCGAAAGCCCGACTCGACGCGGATCACCGCGGCCAGCAACGCCGGATCGATCCCGTACCGGGCCGCCACCTCCACGACTCGTTCCTCGAGGGGCAACGTACCGAAGCCAAAGCGCGATTCTTCCCACGTTCTTACCGAAGAGGGTCGTTCCGGCGGCCAGGGTCCAGCGCTGTGGACGGCGCCGGGCAGGGAAAGGCCGAGGAAGAGAACCAGAACGACACCGATGACCGCCGTGCCCAGCAAGACAACCCGCTGACGGATGTCAAGCATCGTTCCGCCCCGGGGAAAGTGGCACGGCGCACCCCCCGCACGCACCTTCCGCGCCGCGCAACCCCCCGTCGAGACGACGACGCACGTCAAACCGGGCCAAAGCTGGCCTCGAAACACTTGACCTCGCCCTGGTGCAAGCCCCGAAGTAAGCGAGAACCCCCGCCCCTCGCCTCGCCCTTGCGCCTGCCGGCAAGATCGAGCCTGCCGGGGTCCATCTAGCCGAATCGGTGGCCGGAATCACCGTTGCGCTGGAGCTTGCTGCGTAGGGTGTTGCGATGAATCCCCAGCTTGGCGGCGGCCTGGGAGAGATTGCCGTGGCACCGCTGGACGGCCTCTCGCAGGTAGAGGAACTCGAAGGCGCTCAGCGCATCACCTAGCGGCAAGCCGCGATCCATGAGCATGTTGGCGGCACTACCGATGGCGTCGGTCAGCTCTTGCAGCCCCTCGCGGCCAGGAACGAGCGAAGATGAACTCACTTGACCTCGACCCGGTTGCCGACCTGCATCGCCTCCTTGGAGCGGATGACCTTCGCCGTGGACCAGTGATCACCGGCGGTCAGCACTCCCAGTTCACCAATGGCGCGGCGCGGCAGGCCGGGCACGGGGTTGTCCACAAAGACGGTGAGGATGGTCCCGGGTGTCACCTGATCGGCTTCGCCGAGGTCCACGAGAACCACGTGGTCCACCCCGAACGTCTCCGCCTCCTCCTTGGCGTAGGTGATGTACCCGGTGGGCTTGCCGCTGGCGGGGTCGCACACCGTCACCGGGGGAGTGAGGACGCTCATGGGAATCGGGATAGGCTCGAAGGGCCGCGCCTTGGCGCCCAGGGGCACGGCGTCGCAGGCGGCGACGATCTCGGCCGTGGCACTACGTTCCTGGGCGCACAGTACGCGGGCCAGGCCGACATAGTTATTCACTCGGCCAAGTGCGGCGCCGGTGGCGGGATGGCGGATCACCCGCCCGGGGATGACCAGGAAGTACTCCTGACCGGCTTCGACACCGTTTTCGGTGCCACCGTCGAGAAAAACGATATCCCCGTCGGCGAAGGTCCTCTTGAACTCCACGTGTTCCGCCGAGGCCATGGTCAGCGTCAGCTCTTCAAGGGACTCATCCAGATAGGCGAAGCAGTAGATGTCAGACTCGGAACCGAGAGCCACCAGCTGACCCGTGGCCCTCCTGGCCGGGGTACCTTCTGGCTCCTGTGCAGGAGCCTCCTGCGCCGGGGCGGCGGCCACCTCCTCGCCGGCGCCGGTCACGCCGCCTCCCGTTCCTTCCACGGCGGCCATATCCGCGGCCTTGGGCCCGATCACCAGGGGGTCACCCGGGTAGATCCAGTGGGCGTCGCGGATGTACTGATTCTGCTCCCACAACTGCGGCCACAGATAGGGGTCGCCCAGAAATTGCCGTGCCAGGTCCCACAGGGTGTCGCCCCGCTTGATGATGTACACCTGCACGTCCGCCGGGAACTCGGAGGGCGGGTTGTACGGCGTCCAGTGGTCCCCGACCTTGTGCAGCGGGCGTGGGGGAGGGTTCACGCCCTGCTGAGCCCCTACCAGGGAGGCGCAAAAGACGATGGTAACCGCAATGCCCGTCCGGCGCATGGCTCTCGAGGCTCCCTTCCGCAAGCTTTGCCTGGCTCCAGTTCTACAATAACGCACGCTCGTGTGCCCGTCAACGGCTTCCTCTCTCGTCGCCTCACCCGGCGGGCGCCGCGGCGAGAGCCGCCCGGATTTCCTCCAGCAGCGGGGCCCCCAGCCGCGCCGCCTCGGTGTCGGGATAGTTCGCGAGGAGATACTCCAGCCTGTGCTTGGCTCCGAGCAAGGCTCGCTGGCGCCAGTAGAAACGTGCCACAGCCAGCTCGTGTTGGGCAAGATCCTCCATGCCTTTGAGTTGCAGCTCCCTGGCTTCGGCAGCAACCTCGGACTCGGGGTACAGCTCGATGACCTGAGAAAAAGCCGCCAACGCCTCCTTGATGGGCGTGAGGTCCCGTTGCGGTCCCCTGGCCTGCTGCAGGCTGCACTTGCCCAGCATGAGCAACGCATAGGGGCGCTGGGGATCATTGGGGAAGCGGTTGGCAAAATCGCGGTAGCGGAGCTGCGCCTCGGTGATGCTCTCCAAATCCCGACTCCGGAAGAACGAATCGGCGATCTTCAGCGCCGCCTGGCGTCCCAGCGGATCGTTGGGAAATGCGTCTGCCACAAAGGAATAATATCTGCGCGCTTCCTCCCAGCGTTTCCGGGCAGCGGCGGCATCGCCTCGGGCGAGGATCTCGTCTTTGGACAGGTTTCCTACCTCGTCCAGGAACCGCTGCTCCGGGTTCCGGCTGGCGCAACCCGTCACCAGCACAATGACGGCAAGTGCAAGCAGCTGCCTCATTTCGGCTCCCCCAAGGCGCGAGGCGGACAACTAGGCGCCCGACGCCACCTGTGGTTGCCGGTCACGGAGGTGACCGGGATCACGAAAATGTACCCCTCACCCTTCATCGACTCAACCACAGCGCGACCAGCGCCGACTCGGCAACCATTCCTCCGGCCGGCGGATCCTGCCGCAGCACGAGTCCGGGCTGGATGCCCGGGTAGGGGACGCGCTGCAGGCTGGCCAGGCGAAAGCCCAGGTTGCGGATCATCGTCGTCGCCAGCTGTTCGTTCTCGCCGACAAAATCTGGCATCACGAAAGCGCGCTGCCGCGCCCCACGGTTGACCAGCAGGACGATGCCGCTCCCTGGCGGAACCATGGTCCGTGGCGGGGGGCTGGTAGCCAAGACCACGGTGGCGTTGGCCTGGCCCTCCACCTCACAGCGGCGACTCACCACCAGGCCCTGCGCCTCCAGCTGAGCCTGCGCCAGCGCCACAGGAAGGCCGATCACCTCCGGCACCGCCTGAGCGGCGTTGCCCAGGGAAACCTGCAGCAGCACCACGGCGCCCCGTTTCAGGGCAAAACCGGGGCCAGGTCGCTGGACGGCCACCCTCCCCGGCGGTACCTGATCATGAAAGACGCCGTCGTGAAGCCGCCCCAGGAGTCCGTCCTCCTGCAGGAGGGCCAGCGCTTCGTTGGGCGACTTGCCGACCACCGCGGGAACGTACACCACCGAGGCGCGCAAACTGACCCACAGCACCAGCCAGACCGCCAGGCCGGCGCCGAGGAAAAACCCGAACGTCCCGAGGGCGAACCCGAGCACGGCCCGTAGCCGCATCATCGCGAGAGGGTAGCATAGGAGCGTGGCCTATCTGGGTGCCCATCTCCCCGCTGCCGGCGGGCCGATCCGTGCCGCCGCCGCCGCCCGCAAGCTGGGCTGCGAGGCGGTGCAGCTGTTTCTGCGCCCTCCTGGGAGATGGTCAGCGTCGTCGCTGGAGGCCGACCAGGTGCAGCACTTCCGCTCGCAGACCCGGTGTCCTCCCTTGCAAGGCCGGTGCTACGCGCACGCTCCCTACCTGCTCAACCTGGCCAGCGAACGAGCCCAGCTTCGCTGCCAGTCCATCATGGTCCTGGTCGACGAGCTGCAGCGAGCTGATGCCCTGGGGCTGGCCGGCGTGGTGCTCCATCCAGGCTCCGCGGGCAGGGGTGATCGCCACGAAGCCCTGATTCGCGGTCGCGCGACACTGGCCGAGGTGCTGAATCGCGCGGGCAAGGGCAGCGCGGCGGTACTCCTGGAGGTCACATCCGGCGCAGGCGGCCACCTGGGTTCGACGGTTCCCGAACTTGCCGCCCTGGTACCCCGATCCTGCTCTCCGCTGCCCCGGTCAGTTGGGATCTGCCTCGACCTCGCCCACCTCTGGGCGGCGGGGTACGATCTGCTCCGGGGCGGCTGGGAGCGAGCCCTCGGAGAGGTGCACGAACACTGGCTTTGCGAAGCCCCTCACGTGATCCACGCCAACGACACTCCGGTGGTGTGCGGCTCGCGCCGGGACCGCCATGCTCCCCCGGGCGAGGGGGCGCTTGGAGAGAGCCTCTTCCGAGGGCTACTGCACGATCCCCGGATCAGCGACACCCCGTTGGTGATAGAAATCCCCCCCGGCAAGGACAATCACCTGGTGGCCGCGACCCTGGAGCGATTGCGCTCGTGGCGCGGTGACGCGGTCCTCCCAACCCGCTCCCGTGGCGGCGGTGACGGGGCTCGACACAACGATCCGTCCTGACCCCTGCGGACCACGTTCGCGGGGGCCGGGAGGGTGGGTGGGTGTGGGGGCCGGAGGTGAGAGGCGAGGCGCGTGCGGCTTCGCCGCCGCGCCGAGGGGGGGCTCGGGGGGTCGAGCGCGCGGAGGGGGGGTGGGGGGCGCG
>Ga0226835_1000657_pt1 | contig 30889 bp, 21 predicted proteins | sample LAC_MetaG_1_FD_163627 | JGI IMG/M metagenome (GOLD analysis project Ga0226835, IMG submission 163627) | Anaerobic ammonium oxidizing microbial communities from anammox membrane bioreactor (MBR) in UC Berkley, California, United States -... | ecosystem: Engineered > Bioreactor > Anaerobic >...
GGATGCCCCATCGCAATCGCGCCGCCGTTGACGTTCACATTTTCCGTGCCGTCCAAATTCATATCGCGCACAAAACGCAGTGGCACGACGGCGAACGCTTCATTCACTTCAAACAAATCAATGTCGCGTACATTCATTTTCGCTTTCGCCAATGCTTTTTGCGACGCGGGCGCGGGACCCGTGAGCATAATCGTCGGTTCCGTTCCCACCACCGCGCCCGCCAAAATTTTCGCGCGCGGTTTCAAACCTAAACGTTCGCCGATTTCTTTGGTCCCAACGAGAACCGCCGCCGCGCCGTCAACGATGCCCGATGAGTTGCCGGCGGTGTGAACATGCTCGATGCGTTCGAGTTTGGGATAGCGGTCAAGCGCGACGGCATCGAAACCCATCACGCCCATCATTTCAAACGCGGGCGTAAGATTCCCCAATTTTTCCAACGTGGTGTTGGCGCGAATGTGTTCGTCGCGATTCAAGATGGGCAAACCGCTTTGATCAACGACAGCCACGCGCGATTTGAAATAACCGTTTTGTTCTGCGAACGCCGCGCGTTGCTGCGATTGCAGCGCGTAGCGGTCAACATCGTCGCGCGAAAAATTTTCGATGGTCGCAATCAAATCGGCGCTGATGCCTTGCGGCACGAATCCGCTTTCGAGATTGACGCGCGGGTCCATGAACCACGCGCCGCCGTCCGAACCCATTGGCAAACGCGACATGCTTTCGACGCCGCCCGCGACAACCAAGTCATGCCAGCCCGACGCAATTTGCATTGCCGCCGTATTCACCGCTTCGAGTCCCGACGCGCAAAAGCGGTCGAGTTGTACGCCCGGCACATTGAGCGCCCAACCCGCGTGAATCACCGCCGAACGCGCGATGACGCCGCCTTGTTCGGCGAGGGGTGTCACACAGCCGACGACGACATCGTCCACTTGCGCGGTGTCTAAATTGTTTCGCGTTTGCAAAGCGCGCAAACACGTTGTGAGTAAATCAACGGGCTGAACTTCGTAGAGTGAGCCGTCACTTTTTCCGCGTCCGCGCGGCGTGCGGACAGCATCATAGATGTACGCGTCGTGTGGCATAAGAAATTTTTGCTCTGCCCTCTCCAGAGAGGAAAGGGGTTGGGGATGGACACAGTATAACGCAGTGCGTCATAAATTGCAATGTCTGCGTGATAAGGTAGGGCTGTGTCAAAGTCGTTGAGACCCCAAGTGTTTTTGCCGCGCCGCGCGACTCGATGGGCATTCGTGTCGCAAAACACTTGGGGTCTTGAAGCACGCCGCGACTTTGACAGCGCCCTATGCCAAGGGTAGGGCTGGCGTTACTTGGCCCAACTCATCATCCGCCCCGCTTGATAATCGTAACGGATTTCGATTTGGTCGGTGATATTTTTCAAAACTTGCTGCACGTTCGAGCCGTCGGCGTTCATGGTGAAAAATTCCCATCTGCCGTTGCGGTCCGAGAGAAACAAAATTTGTTTGCCGTCGGGCGACCACTGCGGCGCGACGGCGCTCGGATGCGCGAGCGCAAGCGGATTGTCGCGCGTAAGCAAGCGTTGATTGCCGCCATCCATCGCGGCTTGCGCGATTTGCCATGTCGGCTGTTGTTTCACCATGTAAATAATTTGACTGCCGTCGGGCGAAACGACGGGCGACATGAGACGCAGCGGATTGTAGGTCGGCGAAGTGATTCGCAAATCGCCAATGAACGGTTCGGGTTGCGGCGCGCCGGTGGAGGTCGTTTTCATCAAACCGATATTGCCGTCGCTGTACACAATCGTCCCGTCGGGCGCGACGCTCGGCGTAATCGCGCTTTCGGATGTCCGCACATCGTGATACGCGCCATCCGCCACATTCACCGCGCCGAGCCGCCATTCCACCGCTTCGGGCAGCGTGAAACACCGTTTGCCAAAACAGCGTTCGCCGCCGCCTTTGGTCGCGCCTTGATAGCCGAAAATGATTTCGGAATCGTCCGCGCTCCAAATCGGCGCGCGCGGTTCGTTGGTTTGATAGAGCAAGCGTTCGTCCGACCCGTCGGCGTTAATGACATAAATGCCCGGCACGGGGCCCTGTCGCGCAAAGGTCAACTGGGTTCCCGCGTGATTCCATTGCGGATCCATGCCGAATGTGATGCGCTGCAAATTTGTTCCGTCGCCGTCTGCGATGTAAATATCGCCGCCCGTCGCGTCCGTGAACGCGAGTTTGCCCGCGATGCCTTGCCCGCGCGGCGTCGGCGTCATTAACGGGTCAATGTTTGGCGTCGCGGTGGGCGCGGGAAGCGTTGTAACGCTGTCGCCTTGCACCGTTACGCGCACGTCCATCGGCGCGCCCGTATCGTTATACGCGACGACGTAATACGTTCCCGCTTGATTAAAAGAACCGAACCAGCCCAAAGTGTGTTGACGCTGTGGACTGCCCATGCCGAGCGCGTGGAGCGCGCCGCCGTTGCGCCACGCGTCCACTTGTTGCGGCGTGTACACCGCCAAACGCAAACCGTCGGCGGAGGCGGCGTCGAGAAACGCGGTTGCGTCCGCTTTTTTACCGCCGACCTCAAAACGGAACCACTGCGCCGCATTGGGCGCGAGCGTTACGCTTTGACCGTACGGCAGCAGCGCGTTATCGGGCCCCGCGCCATTTTGCGCCAGCGCCGCAAGGGCTGTGGCGAAAAAAAGCGCGGCGCACAAACTCACTCCTAAAATTTTTTTCAACATACAAATTCCTGTGCGCTATGGTTGCGATTCATTCATGGGCCGCTGCAATTGAATGGCGCTGGCGGTGGGCGTATCGCCGTTCTCTTGGCTAAACACTGTCACGCGGTCGCCGGGTTGCAAATCGGACAGCGCGCCTTGCGCGGTTTTGCTGATGAGCGTTTGGTCGTTCACTTTGATTGTCACCACGCTGTTGGCGGTACTGATTTCCACCGTATCGCCGTTCACAGTTTTGATTTGACCGCGCGCCACACAATCGCCGAGCTGCGCCACATTCAAACCGCCGAATTGACCGCCGCCGAATTGACCGCCGCCGCGTTGAAAATTGCCGCCTTGATTTTGTCCATTGTTTTGAAAGTTTCCATTTGGCGCGTTTTGATTTTGAAAATTACGCGTCGGAAAACCGCAGGGGCCCGCCGCGACATTTTGCGCGTTTCCGCCCGGCGCGTTGCCGTCGAATGTATTTTGTACGGCGCGCTGCCGCATAAAATTTGCCGTCGCGTTTTGCGCTTGCGTTTGCGCGTAGGTCATGCCGCCAAAAAATCCTGCGCCCGCCGCGACGAGCGCCAAGACAATGGCGCCGCCAATGATAATGGGTAATTTCATATTATTCTTCCTTTAACCCGGACAGATTTTCGTCGAGACCCGAATGCGTGCGCTGATTCCAATTTCACTGCTCAACTACCAGAGACGAAAATCTGCCGGGGCCATCGCACGCACTCTATTCGTAACGTAACGCTTCTATCGGGCGCAGCGCGCTCGCGCGCGCCGCCGGATAAATTCCAAAAAAGAGTCCGACTGCCACCGAAAAAATTACCGCGAGCAAAACTGCCGTCAGGTCCACCACCGGCGTCACGGCGGTATTGCCGAAACGGAACGAACCCATCAGCGCTGAAATGCCCCAGCCCAACAAAATTCCGATGCTGCCGCCCAGAACGCTCAGCACAGTGGCTTCGGTCAAAAACTGCCAAAGAATGTCGCGCCGTTTCGCGCCGACAGCTTTGCGGATGCCGATTTCGCGCGTGCGTTCCGTAACGCTGACGAGCATGATATTCATAATGCCGATGCCGCCGACAATCAGCGAAATTGCCGCGACGCCGCCGAGGAACAGCGTCAACGTATCCGTCACCGCCGTCGCCGCGCTCAATACATCTTCCTGACTCTGCACGGTGAAATCGTCTTCAATCACGCGGTGGCGTTCGCGCAAGATTTCGCCGACCTGCTGCGTGATGGCGTCGCTCTGGGACAAATCCGCAATCTTGAGATTTATGACATTGATGTTGCTGCTGCCGCGAAAACGGCCCGCATTGGCGAGACGCGTTTGCGCGGTCGTGAGCGGCACAATCACTTGCGTATCTTGGCTGAGAAAACCGGTGCCGCCCTTGCTCTCCATCACGCATTGCACGCGAAACGGCACATTGTTGATGCGAATGGATTGCCCCAGCGGGTCGCTGTCGGGAAACAATTGCGCCGCAACGCTGCTGCCGAGACACGCTACTGTCGAACGCGCGCTCACGTTGCTGTCATTGATAAATTCGCCCGCCGCCGGCGCAAAATCGCGCACGGTTTGAAATTCGGGCGTCGTGCCGACGAGCCGCGCATTGGTATTGTTGCCGCCCGCGACCATTTGCGCGAACGAATCAATTTCGGGCGCGACGCCGACAATGCCGGGGACTTGATCAAGCGCTTGGGCGTCTTCCAACGTCAATGTGCCGGCGCTGCCTTCTTGGCCGCGCACGCCGCCTTCATTGGACGAACCGGGCCGCACGTACAACAGATTCGTTCCGACGCTTTGGATTTGACTGGTAATCGCTTCTTGCGCGCCGCGCCCGATGCTGACCAGCGCAATCACCGCGCCGACGCCGATAATGACGCCGAGCATCGTTAAACCGGAACGCAATTTGTTGGCGCTCAAATTTTGCAGCGCGATGCGAAAAGATTCAAAAATGTTCATGCTTGAGGTTACACGACACGAGACGCAGGCGGCGGCTTCAAAAAACGCGAAACCTTGCATCCAGCCGCTGCGTCTGTTACTTTGAACTTGCCACTTGGCCGTCCTTGACGTGAATGATGCGCTGCGCGTTCGCCGCGACATCCGGGTCGTGCGTCACCAAAATTACGGTCATGCCTTGCTCGCGATTGAGGCGTTTAAAGATATTCATGATTTCTTCGCCCGCGACGGAATCGAGATTGCCCGTCGGTTCGTCGGCGAGAATAATCGCCGGATTGTTCACCAGCGCCCGCGCAATCGCCACGCGCTGTTGTTGCCCGCCCGATAATTCGTTCGGGCGATGATGAACGCGTTCGCCCAAACCCACTTGCGTCAACGCTTCGAGCGCGCGTTTGCGGCGGTCGGGCGCGCCCGCATACACCATCGGCAATTCCACTTGCGCCAGCGCCGCCGTGCGCGGCAATAGATTGAACGATTGAAAAACAAAACCGATTTTTTTGTTGCGAATCTCGGCGAGTTGGTCGTCGTCCAATTTATGAACGTCCACGCCATCGAGCCGATATATTCCGGCGGTCGGTTGGTCGAGGCAGCCGATGATATTCATCAGCGTAGATTTGCCCGAACCCGATGGTCCCATGATGGCGACCATTTCGCCTTTTTCGATTTGCAAAGACACGCCGCGCAGCGCCGCGACTTGGGTTTCGCCCATCTGATAAATTTTTTGAATGTTTTCGATGTCAATGACCGCCATTAGCGCCCTCCGGGCGGTGGCCCGCCGAAAATAAAACCGCCGCCGCCGCCGCCGAAATTTCCTTGTCCGCTATTTGTGGTCGTCGCGTTCAACACGACCGTATCGCCTTCTTGCAAATTAATCGCGGAACCGTCGCTCGCCGTAGCGCCGGTGATTTCGGTGTACTGGGCGTTGGTCAAACCGGTTGTAATTATCACCGGAATTTCGCGCCCTTCAAACAAGAGCGTCATAATTTTTCGATTGCCCTGCGAACGAATCGCGCGGTTCGGCGCGCGCAGCGCGTTGGGTTGGTCCGCCGTGACGACTTCGGCCGACGCGCTCATGCCGGGCAAAATAGCCGGGTCGGGTTTTTCCACGCCGACAATGACGGTGTAATTGACGACGCCTTGCGATGAGGCGCCAAGCGGCGAAACGGACAACACTTGGCCGGGGTACGTGCGGCCGTCCAAGGCGTCAAAGGTTAGTTTCACCGTTTGCCCGGGTTTGACTTGGGCAATGTCCACTTCGGACAGCGCGAGCTGCAATTGCAATGTGTCGAGATTGACCAATACAATCGCATTTGTGCCAGAGGCGGGAATTTGGCCCACCGCGAGATTGACCGCCGCGATAGCGCCGTCAAAGGGCGCGACAATTTTGGCGCTGTCGAGATTGCGTTTGGCGGTTTCCAAATTAGCTTGGGCGGATTGTAGCGTCGCGTTGGCTTGAGCGAGCGCTTGCGCGGTCGCGCCCGCTTGAACGTCCGCCAGATTCTTTTTGGCGCTAACCCAACTCTGCTGCGCGGAATCAACCGCCGCTTGCGCGGACGCGAGCGCGTCCGCCGTCGCGCCTTTGGTGAGCGTGTCAAGATTTGTGCGCGCGCTGGCGAGCGACGCTTCGGCGGATTTCAGCGCATTGTCGCTCATTTGCGCCGTCTGCAATGCGTAATTCGCTTTGGCGGTTTCGTAATCAATCGTCGCGGTTTGCAAAGTTTGCGCGGCGGACGAACTGGTCGCGTCTTCGCGCCACGCGACGGCGTTGTATGCCGCTTGCGCGGCTTGGAGCGCCACTTCGGCTTTGGTGACGGCGGCGCGATTGACCAGCGTTTGTTGGTCGCGCAGTTTGCTTTGCGCGAGCGCGGATTCGTACGCCGCTTGCGCGGCGGCGACTTGGGCGCGCGCCGTCTGCAAGGCGAGCGCGGTCGGCGGCGCTTTTAATGCTTCTAATTTTGCGACGGCGGCATTATAATTTTCTTGCGCCGCGTCGGCTTGCGCTTGGGCAATCGCGATTTCGTCCGCCGTCGGCGGCGCTTTGATTTCATCATACGCCGCTTGCGCGCTGGCGAGATTCGCTTGCGCGGTTTCAAATGTTTCTTGCAGCGCCGTCGCATCCACTGTGGCGAGCGTATCGCCTTTTTTAACCTTGTCGCCTACCCGGACGTTCACTTGGGTCACCGGCGCATTGCTCGCGCCAAAATTTAAATTCGTTTGCTGCGGCGCGTAAATGTTGCCGCCGCCGCTGACGGTGGCGGCGAGGTCGCCGCGCGAAAGGGTCGCGGTTTGCCGCGTGGCAGCCGCCGTGCGCGCGGCGGTTTGCTGCTGTTGATAAAAATAAAATGCGCCGGCGCCGAGCAGCGCGGCGAGCGCTACAATTCCGATAATGAGATTCCGTTTCGACATCGAGAGCTCCTTGAAAATAGACCGTGCTTGACATTCTTGATTCTAGGCGCAAATTGTTCAAAAGTTGTTTAGGCAAGTTTAAGATTTGGTGAGTAGCGCGCGCCGCCAACGCGAGTCGCGGACGCCTTAACAACTTTTGAATATATTTCTGTTATGTTTCAAATACGTTAGAATAAAAAAATGTCGCAAACAATTTTGGTTGTGGACGATAAAGCCAATCTGCGCCTCATGCTCAAGGATTATTTGAGCGCGCAAGGGTATCGCGTTGTGACTGCCGAGAATGGACAGGACGCGTTGTTTGTGTCGCGCTATGAAAAACCCGACCTCGTACTGCTCGACGTGATGATGCCCAAAATGGACGGTTTGACGTTCATGCCGGCGTTTCGCCGCGAGTCGAACGTGCCGGTGATTCTCTTGACGGCAAAGGTCGAAGAGACGGACAAGGTGTTGGGTTTGGAATTGGGCGCGGACGATTACGTAACCAAACCGTTCAGTATGCGCGAATTGTTGGCGCGCGTGCGCGCGCAATTGCGGCGCGCGGCGAGCGCGCCCGCCGCCAGCGCCCAAGTGCGCGTGGGCGAAATTTTGTTGGACAAGGAAACGCGCCAAGTGCGCGTCGGCGAACGCGCGGTCGTTTTGACGCCAACCGAATTTGAATTGCTCGCGACGTTAATGACGGCGCCGGGACGCGTGTACACGCGCGCGGAATTGCTGGACGTGATTGGCGCGGCGGCGATGGCGGAACGCACGATGGATGTGCATGTCCGCAATTTGCGCGCGAAAATTGAAACGGACCCCGCCGCGCCGCGTTACATCGAAACGGTGTTTAGCGTGGGCTATCGTTTGAATCCGTTGGCGGCAGAGCCGGAGGAATGACGTGCGCCGTTCTTTGATGTTGAAATTGATTGCGGCGTTTCTCGGCGTCAGTCTGGTCGCCATCGCGCTCGTGGCGTTGATTGGCTATTTGAGCGCGTTGAACGAATTCAACCGTTTTATTTCGCAAGAAGCGGAAACAAATTTTGTCGTCTTTGTTTCGGATTACTATCTCGCGCACGGCAATTTGAACGGCATCGAAGACGCGCTGCGCGCGCGTTTTCAAGAACACGACGACGGCAATCCGGGGCCGCCGCGTCTCGCGCCTTTTGGTTTGGCGGACGCGAACGGTCTGATTGTATTGCGCGGCGACGGTTATACGCTCGGCGCGCGCGCATCCGACGCAATGTTGGCGGACGGCACGCCTATTTTGGTGAACGAACAATTTGTCGGCGTGGTTCTACCGCTGCGCGGGCCTTCGCCGCGCACGCGGATTCAACAGCAATATCTCGAACGCACCGGCGCGACATTGGCGCTGGCATCGGGCGGCGCGGCGCTGTTTGCGATTGTGTTGGGCGCGTTGTTGGCGCGTACGATTGTGCGCCCGGTGCGCGCCTTGACGGACGCGGCGCAGCGCATGGCGAAAGGCGAATTGGGGCAAACCGTGCGCGTGCAATCGCGCGATGAAGTGGGCGCCTTGGCGAACGCGTTCAATCAGATGAGCGGCGATTTGCAGCGCGCCGACCAAACGCGGCGGCAAATGACCGCCGACATTGCCCACGAGTTACGCAATCCGTTGACGGTGATTGGCGGTTATCTCGACGCGATGCGGACGGGCGATTTAGAGCCGACGCCAACGCGTCTGGAAGCGGTCTATGCCGAGATTCAACATCTCGAAAAAATCGTCGAAGATTTGCGAACTTTATCGTTGGCGGAAGCGGGCGTTTTGGCGTTGAATCGGCAGCCGCTCGCGGCGCAGGAATGGTTAACGCGCGTCGCCGCGCGGTATGCGCCGCAAGCGGCGCTGCGTCACATTGCATTGCGCGTCGAACCGACGGCGGAACCATTGACGGTGGACGTGGACGAAATGCGAATGACCCAAGTGTTGGACAATCTCATCGGCAACGCGTTACAGCACACGATGGACGGCGGCGCGATTGTTTTGCGCGCGCGCGCGGAAAATAACGCCGCGCGTTTTTCGGTCGCGGATTCGGGCGTAGGCATTGCGCCGCAAGATTTGTCGCGCGTCTTTGAGCGTTTTTATCGCGCCGACAAGGCGCGTTCGACCGAACAGGATTCATCGGGGTTGGGTCTCGCAATCGCCCAAGCGCTGGTCAAAGCGCACGGCGGCAAAATTTGGGCGGAAAGCGAATTGGGCAAGGGCGCGACGTTTTACATTGAATTGCCGTTGGCATAGCGGAGGAATTTTTTATGCAAATCAAAATCGGCATTGTCGGCGCGAGTTTCGGCGCGGAATTTATCCCGTTGTTTCGCGCGCATCCGAACGTGCGCGCCGTGTGCATCGCGGATTTGCTGCCCGAACGATTGCAATACGCGCAAGATTTGTACGGCGCGCTGGAAACGTACGCGTCGCTGGATGCGATGTTGAAAACGGATGTGGACGCGGTGTGTATTTTTACGCAGCGTTGGTCGCACGCGCCGCTCGCGCTGCAATGTTTGCGCGCCGGCAAACATGTTTATTCGGCGGTGCCGATGGCGATTTCGCTCCAAGAAATCAGCGCGCTGCTCGAAGCGGTCAAACAGACGGGGCAAATGTACATGCTCGGCGAGACAAGTTACTATGCGCCCACCGCGCTCTATTGCCGCGAAAAATTTGCGCGCGGCGAATTCGGTCATTTGGTGTATGGCGAAGCGGAATACTTGCACGATATGGCGCACGGTTTTTACGAAGCGTACTTGTGGGCGAACGGGGACGCGTGGAAATCGTTTGCGAGTTTTCCGCCCATGTGGTATGCCACGCACAGCGTGAGCATGATTGTTTCGACGACGAACGAACGGTTGACGCACGTTTCGGCGTTGGGCTATCGTGACCGCGCCGCCGACGGCATTTTTGAGCGCGCGGTAAGCAAATGGGGCAATGAATTTAGCAACGAGACGGCGTTATTTCGCACATCCGGCGGCGGCAGCGCGCGCATCAATGAATTTCGCCGCGTGGGGTGGAGCGAATCCCCGCGCTGCGCGGCGGTGCGAATGAGTTTGTACGGCGCTGCCGCGAGTTTTGAAGAGCAGGGCAATTCCAAAATTTGGTGTCGGCACGATGTCGAAGAAATTCTCGATGTGACGGAGGAACTCGTGTGCGCGCCGATTCCGATTGACGCTATTGACGACGCGCCGCGCGCAGCGGAAACGGGACGCGGCGTACATCTCGGTTTGGCGCCGATTCATCCGCGCGAACGTTTGCCGCAAGCGTTCGCAGGGCTGCGCAATGGCCATGAAGGTTCGCATCAATTTCTCGTGGATGATTTTGTGCGCGCGTGCGTGACGATGCAGTTGCCGCCCAATCATGCCTGGCAAGCTGCGCGTTACAATGCGCCCGGCCTTGTGGCGCACGAATCGGCGCTGCGCGATGGCGAATCGTTGGCGATTCCCGATTTTGGCGACGCGCCGTAAATTGCGCTACATTGGCTCTTCCGCCATCGCTTGGGTGACGCGGCGCAGATTGAGCCAGGGCTGGATGTGGGGCCGCTGCGCGGTCGTTTGCATCAGCGCGCCCAAGTCCGCCAAATTTGTGTACTGAATTTTGCCTTCCCACCGTCCGATGTAGCCAATATCCGTTTCGTGTTTTTGAATTTGTTCAATCAAATGATCCAGCGCTTGCGCCGCGAGTCGCGTCGCTTGGATGCGGTCAAACGGCGACGGCCGTCCGCCTTGCTGCGTGTTGCCAAAAATCATACGCCGCACCAAAAGTTCTCCGCCCCCTTCGCGTTCAAATAGCGTCGCGATAAAGTCCGTCGTATAGTACGGGTCTGCGCGTTCGCTCCGCACAATCAAGCCGACGCGTTTGCCGCGTCGAAAACCTTTTACCAGCATATCCACATCGTGCCGCAAATCGTCGAGCGTGATGCCTTCTTCGGGAATGTACACGCGTTCGGCGCCTGTCGCCAAGCCCGCCATCAACGCGAGATATCCACAGTCATAGCCCATCACTTCGGCGACAAAACAGCGCCGCGCGGCGAGCGCCGCTTCTTTGAGTTTGTCCAAATCCGTTTGAATCGTATTGAGCGCGGTATCGGCGCCGATGGTTACTTCGGTACCGGGCAAATCATTATTGATGCTCGCGGGCAAACATATTACCGGAAGATTGAATTCGGGAAACTGCGCGCGGCGTTCGCGCAGCGCATGGGCAAATTGATACCCCATCCAGCCGCCGATAATCAATATGCCGTCGAGACGCTGCGCGCGGATTTGTTCGGCAATGGCGGCATAATCCTGCGGTTGCAGCGCGCGGCGATTCGCGCCCAATTCCGCGCCGCCGCGCGCGACCCAGCCGTGTACGTCCATCCACCGAATTTCAGAAATTTGACCGCGCGCGAAACCGCTGAGCCCATCGCGCGCGGCGAGCATGGTATGTCCCTTGTCCAAACCCAAACGCACAGCCGCGCGGACTGCCGTGTTCATGCCCGGCGCGGGGCCATCCGCATGCAACGTCAAAATTCGCAATTGGCGCTGTCCCGCTTGGGGCGGACGCGGCTGCGCGCGCATTAGCGTATGCAAAATGCGGTACGCTTCCACAAAACCGCGCCCGCGCATTTCCATCGCTTCGGCATACCGCTGCGCTTGAATGAGCGTGGCGACGCGATGCGTTTTATGCACATTCTCCATCAGGGGCGAAATGCTAATCTGATTGTTCCGCATCCCGATTAGCTGCGGTTCATCTGCCGGTTTGCTGTGCAACAATTGGCGCACGGCGGCGTAACCGAGCAGCGTCGGCATCGCGCGGTCAAACGCGCTCGGCGCGCCGCCGCGCTGCACATGGCCCAAAATGGTTACGCGCACATCTTCGCGCAACCGTTCCGCTAAAACTTTACGCACATAATCGCTGGTGATGAGTTTGCCCGAACGGTCAATCGCGCCTTCGGCAATAATGACGATGGAATGACGGCGTCCGGTTTGACGCCCCGCGTGCATCACCTGGCACATGTTTTCTTCCCAATCCTGTTCGGGCGGATTTTCGGGAATCAACACCCAATTCGCGCCTGTCGCCAAGCCCGCCATCAACGCGAGATAACCGCAGTGGCGGCCCATCACTTCGACGACAAAGGTGCGTTGATGACTTGTGGCGGTCGAGGCGATCGCGTCCACCGCTTCGACGATGCGATGCAGCGCCGTGTCCGCGCCGATGGTCATGTCGGTGCCGAACATATCATTGTCAATCGAACCGACCATGCCGACGATGGCGAGATGCGGATGCGCGTCGGCTTGGGCTTGGGTCAATTGGCCTGCTTGGACTAATTCATGCAGCAGGTCGCGCCATTCTTGGCGAAATAAATTCGCGCCGGTGAGCGAACCGTCGCCGCCAATAATGACCAGCCCTTCGATGCCGTGACGAATCAGATTGAGCGCGGCTTGGCGTCGTCCGGCTCGCGTATAAAAATCGGATGAACGCGCGGAACCAATAAAGGTGCCGCCTTGCTGCATGATGCCGCTGACGCTGTGCCATGCCATGCGTTCGATATACGCGCCGCCTTGGACGATGCCTTGATACCCCTCGTAGATGGCAAAAACTTGCAAGCCCGCGCCAATGCCCGCGCGCACTACGCCGCGCAGCGCCGCGTTCATGCCTTGCGAATCGCCGCCGCTGGTGAGAACCCCGATGCGCGCAATGTAACGCTGCGCCGGTTCGAGGTGCATGGCTTCGGGAAAGGGTAGAATGGGACTGGACATTTTGGAGGCGCGCTAGCGCGTTTCGGTCACTTTGCGGAGACCGCGCGGATGGTCCACGTCGTAATCGCGCGCGTTCGCCAAGTGCATCGCAAACAATTGGCCTGGCACAATCGTTGTAAGCGGCGAAAGCCATTCGGGAACGTGAACGGGGAGGCGTAAGGGCGTGCGCGCCAACGCGACCAAATCGTCCGCGTCGCTCAACACAATCACTTCGGCGCCGCGCGCTTGGAGGGTGTGAATGAAATCGCGCATTTCCTCGCGCATCAAACCGGAAGGCGCGACGACGATGGTGGGGAACGCCTCTTCGACCAACGCGACGGGTCCGTGCATAAAATCCGCGCTGCTGTACGGTTCCGCCAACACATACGTCAATTCTTTGATTTTGAGCGCCATCTCGAACGCGGTGGCGTAATTGTACCCGCGTCCGATGACGACGCAGACGCGCATATAGCGATAGCGTTCCGCCGCGCGCGCGATGGCGTCATTCATTTCCAAAAGGCGCGTCATGTGCGCGGGAACTTGGGCCAACGCGTCAAACATTGCCGCGTCGTCGGCGAGCGCGGCGCTCAACAGCGCCAAAGCCATTAGCTGCGTGGTGTAGGTTTTGGTGGCGGCGACGGATTTTTCCGCGCCCGCGTGCAAGGGAATTACGTACTGCGCGGCTTGCGCGAGCGGCGACGCGGGTTCGTTCGTCAGCGCGAGCGTGACCGCGCCCTGTTGACTGGCGGCGGCAAGCACCGACACAATGTCAGGACTCGCGCCGCTCTGACTGATGCCAATGACGAGCGCGTCGCGAAATACCGGCGGCTGTTTGTAAATGCTGTACAAACTGGGCGTCGCCAAACCGACGGGCAGCCGATTGATGGCGCCGAGCAGATATTGCGCGTAACGGCCCGCATTGTCGCTGGTGCCGCGCGCCGCGATAAAAACGTTGGTGATATGTTTTTGTTTTAACGTCGCGCCGATGCGTTGAATGTTTGCGCGTTCGACGCGCAGCAGATTTTCCAGCACGGCGGGCTGGGCATGAATTTCTTGATAGAGGTGGGATTGGGTCAGCATCGTTTTCTCGGCGGTAAAATTTGGAACTGGTTTGGATTCTACGCTAGACGCGCCAAATCATCAATTTGGAATGGCGGTTTCATGTTAAGATAGCGGTATGGAAAAATGTAGCGCGATTATTTTGGCGGGCGGCGCAAGCACGCGCATGGGGACGGACAAGGCGTTTTTGGAATTGGACGGCGTGCCGCTGATTGTGCGCGCGCTGGAACGGGTGCGCGTGTTAGCCGACGACGTTGTGATTTCGGCGAATGACGCGGCGCGTTTTGCGGCGTTGGATGTGCGTGTCGTGCCGGATGTGGTTCCGCGCGCGGGCCCCCTGGCGGGCATTTGCGCGGGCTTGGAAGCGGTCGCGCACGAGAGCGCGATTGTGGTCGCGTGCGACATGCCCTTGTTGAATGTGGCGTTGCTGGATTATATGCGCGCGTTCGCGCGCGACTATGATGTCATTTTGCCGCAGACGGCCGAGCCCGCACGCGGCGCGGCGAATCAATATGACGCGCGCCGCGCCAAAGATTTGGCGCTGCATCCGTTACACGCCATTTACGCCAAACGTTGTATCGCGCCGATGCGCGACGCGTTGGCGCGCGGCGAACGCCGCATGATTTCGTTTCACGACGCGGTGCGCGTGCGCGTAATTACGCCGCAAGAGGTCGCGCAGTTTGACCCGCACGGTTATTCGTTGTGGAATGTCAACACGCCGGAAAAATGGGTCGAACTTGAAAACGCGTATCGTAATTTAAAGAGCGCTTTTTAAAAGACCTTGCCGCTATGCGTTTGACGATTTTGGCAGCCACAAACTGAGCAAGATGTAACCAGCCACGCCCGCAATCAGGGACGCCGCCAAAATTCCCATTTTCGCGTCTCGGATAAGTTCGGCGGATTGGAACGCCAATTCGGCGATAAAGAGCGACATGGTAAAACCCATGCCGCACAACCAACTGACGCCGTAAATTTGTTTCCATGTCACCTTAGGGGGCAGCGGCGCGCGTCCAAATTTGTGTGCGCCCCACGCAAAGAGCGTGACGCCGATTTGTTTGCCAATGACCAAACCGAAAATAATGCCCAGGGTCGTCGGATTCGAAAACGCATTGAGCGCCTCTTGGTCAAAATGAATTCCCGCGTTAAACAGGGCAAACAAGGGCAGGACAATCCACACCAGCAGCGGATGAAGATATTCTTCGATGGTTAGACCGACGGGCCGCAGCGCGCCGGCGACCGCATACAATTCGTTAATCGTTTCCATTTGCGCGCGGTCACGCACCATCGTATCGTGGCCGAGTTCTTGTTGTTCCAAGTCGTTCAATTTTTCGCGGCCGACGCGAATGAGTTCGCGCGGATTGGCGCGGGTGCGAACGGGGATGGTCAGAGCGATGAGCACCCCGGCGACGGTGGCATGAACGCCGGACGCGAGCATCGCCAACCAGACGCCCAACGCGAGCAAGAGATAGACTTCGACGCGGCGCACCTGGAATTTATTGGCGACGCCAATGAGCGCGAGCAGGATGACGGCGGCGCCAAGCCAAAGGATATTCAAGTCGGACGTATAAAACAGCGCAATCACCAGCACCGCGCCGAGATCGTCCGCAATGGCGAGCGCGGTCAGAAAAATTTTGAGACCGGTCGGCGCGCGGCTGCCCAACAGCGCGAGAATGCCAAGCGCAAACGCAATGTCGGTTGCCATCGGGATGCCCCAGCCGCGTTCGGCAGGCGTTCCCGCGTTGAACAATAAATAAATCGCGGCGGGGAAAATCATGCCGCCGAGCGCCGCCAAGACCGGCAGTAACGCTTTGCTGGGCGAGGATAGTTCGCCGAGCACCACTTCGCGCTTGATTTCCAAACCGACGACGAGAAAAAATAACGCCATCAAACCGTCGTTGATGATTTGATGCAGCGACAACGAATACACCGACGCGCCGACGGCAAAGCCGATTGTGGCATGGAGGAGATTTTCATACAGCTCTGCCCACTGCGAATTTGCCCACAGCAGCGCGAGGGCGGTGGCAATCAAAAGCAAGACGCTGCCAATGGCTTCGGAATGAGCAAAGTTTTCAAAGAGGCGCGCCACGTTTTGCGGCGCGCGTTTCAACTCTAGGGTTTTCTTTTTGGGCATGGGGCTACATTATAACGCACGTTTGGCGGCGGCGTGACCCAAATCGAGACCCCAAATGTTTTCTGCGACGTATTCCATCGCCAAACGCTTGGGGTCTTGAAACTGACGTGCTTTTTAAAATGAGGATAATCGCTACCGAGAGCGAGCGGTTAGGCAAAGCGCGGAAAATTTAGGTGGGCTGTGTGGATTTTGCGCGCGCCAGCGTGAGGGCGTCGCCCAATTCGGCGTCGTCAACGCGATACGGCGCGAGCGTCAAGTTGGCGCGTGTTGCGGCGGGCGCGGCGGCGAGTTTGCGCGCGGTAATGTCAAACAACGCGCCTTGCAGCAAAGGCGGCTTGCCATTTTGACGCGACAGCGCGCGCACGGTATCGCATACCCAGACCAAACTGCCGTCGCGCGCATACATACGATATTCCAATTGCAGCGCGCCGTCCGTCGCGCGCAAATGTTTGAGCGCATCCAGCACGCGGGCGCGGTCGTCGGGATGCAGACATTCGTACCACAAGCCGCCGTTCGCGAGCCATTCTTGCGGAGAATAACCGAGCAGCGCGTTAATTTCGGCATTGACAAAGAGCGCGCTATTGTGTCGTTCGGCGGTGGCGCGATAAATGACCGCCGGAATTTGTTCGACCAGCAGACGATATTTTTCTTTGGCGTCGCGCAGCGCCTTGTCATACGCTTCGCGCGTTTCGACCATCGCGTTAAACTGCGCCGCCAATTGTCTGATTTCTGAACTGTCGTTTGCCGTGACGTGCGCGGTCAAATCGCCGCGCGCAACCGCGTTCATCGCTTGGCTCAATGTGTCGAGGGGATGTTGGATTTGACGTTTATAGCCATACAACGCCAACGCAACGAGCAAGCCCGCGCCGAGCAGCCACACGCCCAAGCCGAGAGCCAAAGCGTATGATTTGGGCGCGAACAAATACGCGACCAAAGGAATGAGCGATAACCCCAGCGCGAGCGCGAGGAAAATAATGAGCGAGTGAAAAAGGAATCCGCGTTTCATGATTGTGCGCGCGGCGCGCGTCATTCCGCGCCTGCGTCTGTACATCATAAATTGATTTCGCCCGAACGCTGATTACAATTCGACCACAAATTTTAGGCGTTTGGCTGTAGGCATTATGACAAAGAAAATGTTTTTGATAGAATCCATGCTCTCGCCGCAATGCGGACAAATTATAAATTTGGCGTATGTTTTTCGCTCGTTTTTGAACGGATAAAGGGATGAATGAAAATAAAGTTTAGGGAACAATCAGGAGGAATATGAAATTGTTTCAATGGTTAAAGCAAGCGTGTACGCCGCTTCCGACGATGCAAATTGTTGGCGCGCAAGCCGAAAATATGCGTCGCGCGCGCCAGCAAAATCCGTTTGTCTGGGCAAGTTCGGACCCGGAGCGCACCGTGCGCGCGGGACGGCGGCGACCGTCCGGCGGCTCGACCGAGCCGCGTGAGCGCGCCGACACGCCCGAACGCGAATCTTCTGGCGGTGGAGGCGGCGGTGGCGGTGGTTTGCCGCCATCATTTGGCGGCGGGGGTGGCGGAGGTAATTTGCCGTCTTCGTTTGGCGGCGGCGGCGGTTTGCCATCCAATATCAATCCGTGGATTTTAATCGTCGGCGCGATTTTGCTGATTTGTTTTCTCGTCGTATTCGGCGGCGGCAGTTTGTTGAACACGAGCGAAGAATCCAGCGCGCCGCCAGACGCTCCAACGCAAATCGTCGCGCAAGGGCCCACGGCAATTCCGCCGACGCGCGCGCCGACGCGCGTGCCTGCCACGCGCGTTCCCGGCGCTCCCGACCAAAAATGGTTGGTCATGTTGTATGCCGACGCCGACGACAAAATTTTGGAACAGGATATTTATTTTGATTTGAACGAAGCCGAGTTGGTCGGCTCGACGGACAATGTGCAATTGGTCGCGCAAGTGGACCGTTTCAAAGGCGCGTTCTTGGGCGACGGCAATTGGACCGGCGCGCGGCGTTATCTATTAAAGCAGGACAATGATTTGCGCCGCATCCAATCGGAACTGGTGCAAGATTTGGGCGAAGTCAATATGGCGGACAGTCGGACGCTGATTGATTTCGTGACGTGGGCGGTCAAGGAATATCCAGCGGACAAGTATGTGTTGATTCTTTCCGACCACGGCATGGGTTGGCCCGGCGGTTGGAGCGACAGCGATTCCAAAGCCCCGGCGACGAGCGACACGCCGCTCGCGCGCGCGCTGGGCGGCGCGATTTTTTTGAACGAGTTGGACGACGCGCTCACAACCATTCGCCAAGAAACCGGCATTGATCAATTCGAGTTGATTGGCATGGACGCGTGCTTGATGAGTCATCTCGAAGTCTTTGCCGCGCTTGCGCCCCATGCGCGTTTTGCGGTGGCTTCGCAAGAAACGGAACCCGCCGTCGGTTGGGCGTATTCGAGTTTTCTCGGCGCGCTGAATCAAAATCCAAATATGGACGGCGGCGAACTCGGACGCGCGATTGTGGATAGTTACATCGCTGACGACGAGCGCATTCTCAACGACGAAGCGCGCGGCGAAATGATGTCGGCGGGGCGCGGCTTTTTTGGCGGTCCGCCATCGGCGCAACAGGTCGCGCAAGAAATGAGCGAATCCATCACGCTCACCGCCGCCGACCTTTCGCAAATTCCAAATGTGATGCAAGCGGTGAATCAACTCGCGGGCGCGCTGCAAGGAGTGGATCAAGCGCCCGTCGCCGCCGCGCGCCGTTACGCCGCATCCTATACCAGCATTTTTGGGAGCGATGTGCCGCCGTCGTACATTGATTTGGAAAATTTCAGCGCGCTGCTCTCACAGAAAATCAAAAATGGCGCGGTGACGCAAGCGGCGCAAGCGGTACAGGCAGCGGTGAGCCAAGCGGTCTTGCGCGAAAAACATGGCGCCGAAAAAAATGGCTCCAACGGCATTTCGATTTATTTTCCGAATGCGGAATTGTATCGTTTGCCCGAAGCGGGCCCGCGCTCGTACACTGTGATTAGCGACCGATTCGCGCAAGAATCGGTATGGGATGATTTTCTCGCGTTCCATTACACCGGACGGCCGTTCGACGCGCAGGCGCAAGCGCCGATTGTGCCAGATAAAACGACGCTTGTCCGCGCGCCGGGCGCGGGCAAAATCGAATTATCGCCGCTGAAAGTTTCGGCGAAAACCGCCGCGCCCGGTCAACCGATTCTGTTATCTACGCGCGTGGACGGCGAAAACATTGGCTATATCTATCTGTTTGCCGGTTATTATGACGAGGACGCCAATTCAATCAATTTGAGCGATTTGGATTATCTCGACAGCGGCGCGACGCGCGAGGTGGATGGCGTGTACTATCCCGATTGGGGCGCGGGACCCTTTAATTTGGAATTTGAATGGGAGCCGCTGGTGTTTGCTTTAACCGATGGCGCGACCACCGCGACAGTTTTGCTGAATCCGACAACGTATGGCGCGACGCCCCAAGACGCGGTGTACACGGTGGACGGTTTGTACACGCGCGCGGCGACGGGCGAAACGGCGGCGGCGCAATTGCGGTTGCGCGACGGCAAACTGCAAAGCGTTTTCGGTTTTACCAACGCCGACGGCACGGGCGCGCCGCGTGAAATTGTGGCGGAACAGGGCGATACGTTCACCGTGTATGAAAAGTGGATGGACCTGGACGATAACGGGCAATCCAAAGGCGTGGTGAACGAGCGCGGCAAGACGCTCACGTTTGGCGCGGAACCGTTTCGATGGCAAGAGCAGGACGCGGCGGCGGGCAAATATCGCGTCGGATTTATCGCCGCCGATTTAGAAGGCAATCGCACGCAAGTTTTCGAGACGGTGACGGTGCGTTGAACGGGCGCGCGATTTTTATCCAATAAAAATCCGTGATACACTAGCCGCGATTTTCCAGCAGGAACAATTTTCAGGAGGCAATGAATGGCAACCCTTACAGTACTCAAGTTCGACTCGCCCACCGGCGCGCAAAAGGCGTTGGAAACGGTCAAGACGCTGCAAAAACAGGAATTGATCAAAATCCAAGACGCCGCAATCGTTTCGTGGAAACAGGGCGACAAAAAACCAAAGACCAAGCAATTGAACAATCTCGCCGGCGCCGGCGCGCTCAGCGGCGCGTTCTGGGGCATGTTGTTCGGTTTGATTTTCTTTGTGCCGTTTTTCGGTCTCGCCATCGGCGCGGCAATGGGCGCGCTGGCGGGCAAGTTTAGCGATTACGGCATTGACGACAAGTTTATCGAATCGGTGCGCGGTCAGGTGACCGAAGGCACTTCGGCGCTCTTTTTGCTCACGAGCGGCGCGGTGCGCGACAAAGTTTCGGCGGCGTTCAAAGGTCAGAAATTCGAATTGATTGCGAGCAACTTGACCAAAGCCGAAGAAAAAGAATTGATGGCGGCGTTCAGCCAAGAATAAGCGTGGCGCAAACTGCGCGGCGCAATTTGCGCGGCGTAAATTGCCGAACGCTAAAAAACGGGCAGCGCGGTTTCACAACCGGGCTGCCCGCATTTTTTATTTGGATTATGCCGGGGTCTCGCTCAAAGCGTTTGGTTTAGCGCGCCGCGCAGAAAATCGGTTCCACCCCGTCAAGACGAGCGCGCCCGTGCCATAGAGCGCGGCGGCAATGGTGATGATTGCGCCGACAAGCGGGATGCCCGCGAGCAAAACAAATATGAGGAGCGCGAGCAGGAGGACGAGCGCGCGATGCAATTTTGCCTGCGGCGCGAAACGATGCAGTAACGCGCGCGCGCTCCAATAGACAAATACGATTTGGCTGATGAAAAATAAAATCAGGATAAACAGCCAAAAGAGCGCGGCAGTTGTCGCCAACCCCAGCGCCCACGTCAGCAGCGCCAACGTCGAAAGACTCAACGCCTGAAAAATAATTCCAATGGTAATTACGACCAGCGTCAACAATGCCGCGAGCAAAAATCCGTTCAGCGCGGCGAGCAAACCGATGCCCGGCGTCGCCAGCGGATGCGCGGGAATCGGCGCGCTCCAATTTTCCAAACGGCGCGGCAGCGCAAACAAGAGAATCAAACCGATGAGGGCGAGCGTGACAAAATCGCGCGCGCGATGCAAGCCCCATTTGGTCGCAATTGCCGCCGCATCCGTTGGCGTTTGCGCTTGTTGCAGCGGCGCGGCGGGCGGATTCAATAAACATTCCAAGCCGCTGCCCAAAATGCCGCCCATCGCGCTGGTCGCGCGCGTGACAAAAGGCAAACACGACCATGCGCGTTGAGAGGATGCGGCGGTTGACATTGCGATTGCGGTAGGCGTTGGACGCTGCGCCACTTGAAAGAGGTTGAGCGCTTCCACTTGCGCGAGCAGCAGGCGTAAAATTTCCAGGGGCCCGATAACGGCGTGGGTGTCACGCGTAACGGTTCCGCGCAATTGCGCGCCGATGGCGAGCGTACGCAAATCGCGTCCAATGGCGGATTCGGGCGCCGTCAATAAACTCAATGCGAGCGCGTACACGCTGCGCGCGATGCGCGCGGTGGAATCTATATTTAAATTTGCGGCGACGGCATAGACGCTGCCGCCCACTTGGCCGCGCAGCGTCGCGCGGTCGGCGATGACAAAGACGCTGCCCGTGACATTGCCGTTCAGCGTGACATTTTGTCCGACGACAAACAAATCGCCGTCCACATTGCCGTCCACGCTAACGTCGGGTTGCGCGAGCGCGAGGTCGCTTTCAATCGTTGTGCCGGTAGGGATTGTGCCGCCGGAGGGCCCTTGGGCGCGCGCGGGCGTGACAGTCCAAGCTGTCGCAATGAGTAAAAAGATAAAGATAAAGGCGAAACGCCGTTGTGATGGATTCATGTTTGGGTTCTCGACTCGCGCCGAACGTTGGTTCCACGCGCGGGGGCGGAACGAGATGTCGCGCGAATTTTGTAAAATGGCTCTGGTGTCCGGGCTGCATCAAGATAGCATAGTTCATTTTTCGATGCAATTAGCGGACGCGGGGCGCGATGATTGCTCACACAAGACCCAAATGGTTTCGACGATGTATCCCCATCGCAAAAAATCTACACGTTGCGGATGAAAATAGATGGCGCGTAGTGACGATTTCAATCGTCGCTCTGGTTTGGACGAATAAATTCGTCATTATGGGTTATTGCCAAAGGAGTGTGCAATTCATGTTACAGCCCGAAAAACTCGCGCAAGCGAATCAGATTTTGCAAGAACTCGATATTGATCTCTGGCTGATTTTCGCGCGCGAAACAGAAGAGACGCCCGAACGCGCGTGGGAACTGCTCGCGCCGGGCATGGTCGTCTGGCAGTCGGCGATGCTCATTACAAAAAATGGCGAGCGCATCGCGATTGTGGGCAAAGGCGATGATGACGAATATCGCCGGCGCGGCTGGTACACCCAAGTTCATTCGTACGTCCAAGGCATCAGCGAACTGCTGCGTGAGAAAATTTTACAATTTGACCCGAAACAGATTGCGCTCAATTATTCTATGAGCAATTCGAACGCGGATGGCTTGACGCATGGTTTGTTCTTGACGCTCCAAAAAATTTTCCACGACACACCGTACGTCGAACGCTTCATTTCCGCCGATGCCATTCTTTCGCGCCTGCGCGGACGTAAAACGCCTACCGAAATCCAAGTCATTCGCGCGGCGATTGACCGCACGTTAATTTTGTTTGACGAAACCACCGCGCGCTTGAAAACAGGTCTCACCGAAAAAGAAATCGCGCGGCATTTCCACGACCGCTGTGAGGAATGGAAGGTGGACACTGCGTGGGCGTGGGATCAATGTCCGATGGTCAACAATGGACCCGCTTCGATTCCGGGACATGGCGGACCAAGCGACATCAAGCTGGAACCCGGTCAACTTGTTCATATTGATTTTGGTTTGAAACAGAACGCGTATTGTTCCGATTTACAGCGCATGTGGTATGTGTTGAAACCCGGCGAAACGCAAGCGCCCGCGCATCTCGTACACGCGTTTAACGCGGTGGCGAAAACAATTCAAGCGGCGGCAAAGGCGCTGCGCCCCGGCGTGATGGGCTGGGAAGTGGATGCGCTCGCGCGCGAAATGATTACGCGCGAAGGGTATCCCGAATATCAACACGGTCTCGGCCATCAAGTCGGACGCGCCGTGCATGATGGCGGCACGGGCTTGCTCCCGCGTTGGGAACGGTATGGCGAAACGCCGTATGGGATTGTCGAAGAAAATCAGGTGTACACGATTGAACTTGGCGCGCAAACCGACGCGGGTTACATCGGTCTCGAAGAAGATGTCTTGGTCACAAAAGACGGGATCGAATGGCTTGCGCCGCCGCAAACGGAATTGTGGTTGGTGCGCGGCTAGTTCTCTTCCAAAAGCAAATTCATGTTTGGTTTGTCAACGCGTAAGCGAGGACTTGCGTCATGGTCAACGCCTGTCCCGCGCGCCACGCTTGTTCAAATTCGTCCGCGCGCAAGCTCGTCTGCACGTCTTTTAGCAATGCGTCATACGCCGCGCGTTCGGACGCGTACAACGGCGCGCCGATTTCTTGACGCAGCGCGTTCGCCGCGCCGAGAAGCTGCCCCGCGCGCGCGGCGGCGCCCTGTTTGAAAACAACCGCCGCGTATCCTTCCAACGCGAACGCGGCGCGCCGTCGTTCGCCCATCTGCGCGCACAGTTGCAGCGTCTCGCGATAATACGCCGCCGCCGTTTGTAAATTTTCCTGCGCGAGCGCCACATCGCCAAGCGCGTGCAAAATGAGCGCCAAGCCGCGTTTATCATCCGCGCGGCGAAACGCGCCGAGACTCGTTTCCAGCGCCTCGATCGCTTCGTCAAAGCGTTTCAATTTAAAGAGCGCCATGCCGATTGTTTCCAAGACATAGCCCGCGCCCAACGCGTCTTCTTCGGCGTAAAGAATTTCGCACGCCTCGCGCCCCACCTCAATCGCGCGCGCGTACTCGCCGCGCCAAAAATCCACAATCGCCAAATTGAAAAGCGACTGTGCGATTTCGGCTTGCAAGCCCAATTCACGCCGCAGCGCCAGCGCGTCGCGGTGATATTTTTCGGCGGCTTGAAATTCGCCCCGGTCTTTGGCAATCAAGCCCAAATTGTTGAGCGTGCGCGCTTGGTAGGCGCGCCATCCCAACGCTTGGAACGCGTCGCGCGCGGTCAATAGCAATTCTTGCGCGCGCGCAAATTCGCCGCGCATCAACGCGATATAGCCAAGAATCTGCACGCTGCGCGCGCGCGCTGCCAAATCCGCCGGCGGCGTACGATTCAGGACCCGCGTCGCAAAATCTACCGCGCCGTCAAAATCACCTTGCGCCCGCGCCAGCGCGGCGAGCGCGACAGCGCCATTGACATAGCCCTCTGACGCGGGATCGGCGGGCAGCAATTTTGTCACCCACGCGCGCCCTTCTTGCGTCAAACCCCTGTCAATCCAAAAGCCGGTCAAATCGAACGCGAACGCTAGCGCGTCATCCGCCGCGTGCGCCGCAAACCATTCGAGCGCGAGCCGATAATTGTCTGCATCACGCATCTCAAAAAATTCCCACTTGCCTTGCGCCCCAAACTCGCGCGTCGTGTGAATGCGCTGCGCGCGATCGCGATAGTGCGCCGCGTGCTGCGCTTGCGCGTGCGCCAATTCGCCTGCGGCGGTCAATTGTTCCAACGCGTACTGCCGAATCACTTCCAAAAGTTCAAAGCGCGTGGCGTCGGGCGCGCGCGTGTGCGTGAGCAATGATTTTTCAACCAGCGATTGCAGCGCGCCAAACACATTTGCGCCGATCACCGCCTCCGCCGCCGCGTCGGTAAAACTGCCGCGAAAGACGCCGAGCGCGCGTAGGACGCGGCGCTCCTGTTCATCCAATAAATCATAGCTCCAATCGAACGCGCCGCGCAAAGTGCGCTGTCGCGCCTCCACATCGCGCGGGCGCGCGCTAAGGGTGCCGAGCTGGACGGCGAGATGGCGCTCCAACTGCGCGGGCGTTTCCCATTTCAAACGCGGCGCCGCCATTTCCAACGCGAGCGGCAGTCCATCCAACAAAACGCAAATGCGCGCCACGGCGCGAGCGTTGTCGGCGTTCAATTCAAATTCCGGTTTGACGGCTTGGACGCGTTCTACAAACAATTGCACCGCCGGATAATTTTCCAATTCCTCCAACGGCGGCAGCGGCGTCAGCGGCGGCGCAATGAGGGGCGCGAGCGAAATTTCGCGTTCGCCATACACACGCAAGAGTTCGCGACTCGTGGTCAAAATTTTTAGACGCGGCGCGGCGCTGAGCAATTCATTCACCAACGGCGCGGCGTCAAGCAGATGCTCAAAATTATCCAACACGAGCAGCAGTTGCTTGTCGCGCAAAAACGCGCGCAGCGTGTCGCGCAAAAGTGTTTGTTCTGCCTCGCGCACCTCCAACGCCTGCGCGATAGCGCCTTCCACCAACGCGGCGTGTGCCAACGGCGCGAGTTCGACAAACGCCGCGCCATGTTCTAATTCACTTTGCAATTCATTTGCCACTTCGAGCGAGAGACGCGTTTTGCCGGCGCCCGGCGGGCCGGTCAGTGTGACGAGACGCGTAGTCGGCAGGCGCAATGTACGCGCAATGACGCTGACATCATGTTCGCGTCCCAGCGCGGCGGTGATGGGCGCGGGCGCGTAAAATTTTAGCGCGGGCGCCGCCTCATGTAGGGAACGAACGCCGTTTCGTTCCCCCTCCTGCGCCGTTTGTTCCCCCTCCTGCGCCGTTCGTTCCCCTTCCTGCGCCGTTCGTTCCTCTCCCTGCGGCGAGCGTTCCGTACGAAAGGCGTCTGCGGGCGCGGTGGCGTCGCGGGTGCGGGCGAATTGAATAAAGACGTTGTGTAAGGTGGGAGGAATGTCGAGCGCGCGCGCGATTTCTTGCGCCAATGCTTTGGACGGCATCAAATCGCCCGATTCGATTTTGCGGATAGTGTTGACGGAGCAAAACGCGCGCTGCGCCAAATCGCCTTGCGTGAGGTCAAGAATGCGGCGGCGTTTTTTGAGCCACGGACCAAATTCGAGTTCCATGTTTTCTACGACTTTTTATACCACTATTTGGTATTACCTGTCCAAGCGCAATCTGCTTTAATGCAACGTGTAGCGAGGAAAACCGATGAACCGTGAAACCATTTGCCTACTTCAAGAATCCTACGCGCTGTTGGCGCCGGATGCTTTGCTCTGGAGCGATTTATTTTATGCGCGGTTGTTCCAACTTGACCCGACGCTGCGCAATTTTTTCCCCAATGATTTTGACCCGCACAAACGCAAATTGCTGGCGCTGCTTGGGCGCATCATAACCCATCTCGAAACGCCAGAGCAATGGGTGGGCGTCGTGCAAGAGACCGGTCGGCGTCACCGCGCGCGCGGAGTAACGGCGCACGCTTACGACACTTTTGGCAGCGCGTTGATCTGGACGCTGGAAAAAGGGCTGGGGGAATTGTTCACCTTTCAAATGCTCGACGCGTGGGTGACATTTTATGCAATGTTGGCGACGTTGATGCAGTCCGCGCACGAATTACCGCCGCACAGCGCGCCGATACCGTCCCAAGTCATGGCGCTCGCGCGCTGAACCGAATCGGCGGAATGGGACGGGATTCGGGTTGCGCCCGGCTGCGCCAATTTGTTTATATCACTTTTATACCACTTTTTATACGCACGAATGGTATGCCATTCGCACCCCGATTGCGGTTAAATGGCATCCAGAATTCGTCAGGAAAACAAGGAGAACCGAAAATGAAGATTCGCAAACTTTCGATTATGGCTGGCATTTTTGCCGCCGCACTGCTTTCAGCGCTCGCCGTCGCCGCGCACGCGTCGCCGCAGGTCAACTATATTGATGTGACGACGACGGCGGACGAGTGGAATGTGAATGGAACCGGCGCGGGGTGTTCGCTGCGCGAAGCCATCACCGCCGCGAATGAAAATGAAGCGTTCGGCGGTTGCCCTACGGGCAGCGGCAGCGTCCGAGATTACATTGTCGTACCCGTAGGCGTTTATAAAATTCAAATTGGCGGCACGGACGGCGACTTGATGGATATTGGCAAAGGCGATTTTGATGTCAAAGGCGACGTCACCATTCAAGGCGGCGGCAGTTCCAACACGATTCTTGACGCGCAAGGCAAAGACCGCATCTTTGATTTGGATTTGGGTTCGCATGTCCAGATTCAAAGCATGACGCTCAAGAATGGCGAAGTCGGCGCGGGCGTTGGCGGAGCAATCCGCGCGCGGGGCTATGAGACTGTTCTGCTCGCAATGGTTGCAGAGAATAATCACAGCGGCGACGCCGCGATTTATAACAAGGCGGGGGATATGTCGCTGCGGCGCGTCGTGGTGCAAAACAACAATTTGGGAAATGATGTCGGCTCGAGCGCCGGGGGAATTCATTCGCTGGGCGTGCTAGAGATAGACCAATCGCTCATTTATAACAATCAAGGCGGTTTTGGCGGCGGCATTTATGCTCAAAATAGCGCCGTGATTAGCAATTCGACGATTAGCGGCAACACCGCAGTGTATCGCGGCGGCGGCATCGAGATTAATCACGGCAATTTCAACGTCTTGATTGATTTGTCCAATGTGACCGTTACGAACAATCGCGTATCGAATGGCGGACAATTTTCGGGTTCAGGCGCCGCCGGCGTCAGCAATTTCCAGGGCGGCTTGGTGCATGTGCGTAACAGCATCCTCGCCGGAAACGTGGACGAAGGTTTTAACAACGAAGATGACGCTTCGCGCGCGCATGATTGTTGGGGCAATTTTATTTCGGAAGGATACAACATCATTGGCATTAATTATAACTGCGTCGGCTTTACGAACGGCGCGAACGGCGACAAGGTTGGCGCTGTGAATGTACCGCTGGATGCCAAACTAAACGCGTTGGCGAACAACGGCGGTTTCACCAAAACGCATGCGCCCAAATTGGGAAGCCCCGCGCTCGATGCCGGTAACCCAAGCGGTTGCAAAAATCGCCTCGGCGAATTGCTGACGACCGACCAACGCAACTATGCGCGCCCGGTCAATGCAAATATCGGAATCCCCGGACAGCGCTGTGACATTGGCGCCCACGAATTCAATTCGCCCGGTTTTCCGACCAGCACGCCATCGCCCACGGCAACGCCGCCTTCGAACCCGTGCCAAAACAAACCCGCCGCGCCTGTCTTGAGCAAGCCGGCAAACAACAAAACAATCCAATCCACGATGCCGAAACTTGATTGGAACGACGTTACGTGCGCGACGCAATACAAAGTGTTGGTGAAACGCGATGCCAAGAACGGCGCCAAAGCATTCAAGAAAACCGTCACTGTTTCCGAAGTAAAAACTACCGCGCTGACCAAAGGGCACGCCTATTACTGGCGGGTGAAAGCGTGCGATGCGGCGGGCTGCGCCAAGAGCGGTTGGTTCACGTTCTCAATCAAACCTTGAATGACAATGCGCTAGAGCAAATTCCGAAAGCAGACAGGTCTCTGGACCAAATTGGAATTTGCTCTAGCCAAACTCGAGTCAAACGATGAAAATCCACAAATTGTTTCTCCTGTTCGGAATCTTGGCGGGGGCGGGTTTGCTCGGTATTACCTTGCCAACGCACGCGGCGTCCCAAGCCAAGACGTTTAATGTCAATTACATACTCGATGAACCCGATTCGTTCGCGGGCGACGGCAAGTGCGAAAGCGCGCCTTCGGCAAAATGCACCTTGCGCGCGGCGATTCAAGAAGCGAACGCTTCGCCCGGCGCCGACACGATTGTTTTGCCTGCCAACAACCAATTCGACCTGACGCGTATAGGCGAAGATGACTCGGCGCTGAATGGCGATTTGGACATTAGCGATGATGTGACCATTGTCGGCGGCAGCCGCACCACCACAATCATTGACGGCAAGAAAAAAGACCGCGTATTCGACATCGTAAGCACAGGGCGCACAGTAGTGATTTCTGACCTGACCATTCAAAATGGCAAACACAGCTTTGAGGGCGGCGGCATTGCGATGAATAACGATACGTTGATTTTGGCGCGAACGCTAATGAAAAACAATTTCGCGGGTACCTACGGCGGCGCATTGCTTCCTTCTGGCACAGTCAATATCATTGACAGCGAATTTGCGTACAACGCGGCGCCCTATGGCGGCGTAATCAATTCCAACGCGAATTTGACGATTCTCCATTCGTATTTTCACAACAACGCGGCGGCGAATGAGCAAGGGGGCTTGGGACATGGGGGCGCGCTTTATCTTTCCGGCAGTCCCGTGCGAATTGTTGACAGTACATTTCTTTACAATGATGCGTCTAGCGGCGGCGCAATTTACAATCGCGCGCCACTCGACATTGTAAATTCCACGATTGGAGAAAATCACGCGCTCGGCGATGGCGGCGGCATTTACAATTTGGAGCACACGGCGAACCTATTCAATGTCACCATCGCCTACAATGTTGCGGACGATGACCAAAATAATGTAGGCGACGGCGGCGGCATTTTTATCACGCCCGATTCAACCGTGACAATGCGCAATTCGCTTCTTGGCTCGAACGCCGACCATTCGACGCCCGGACAATATCCCAACAGCCATCCGCACAATTGCAAAGGCGCTATCACAACTTACGGCTATAATTTAATCAGCAACAATTACGGGTGCAGTGGGCCCGCTCACAATCAGAATGGCGACAAAGTGGGCAATGCGCTGTTTCAAATTGACCCGCATATTGACAGCAGCGCCTCATCGTACGGGACGACGGTGCGAGTCTATGCGTTGAAATCGGACAGCCAAGCGGTGGATACGGCAAATCCAAATGGATGCGTGGACCCGGATGGCAAAACTTTGACCACCGACCAACGCGGCTATGTGCGTCCGTGGAATGGCGGAGTGAACGGCGTGCGCTGTGACATGGGCGCGTTCGAATACAACTCGGCCGTCCCAACCGCCGTGCCGACCAAAACGCCATCGCCCACGGCGACGCCTTCGAACCCGTGCCAAAACAAACCCGCCGCGCCCGTCTTGAGCAAGCCGACAAACAATAAAACAATCCAGTCCACGATGCCGAAACTTGATTGGAACGACGTTACGTGCGCGACGCAATATAAAGTGATCGTGAAACGCGATAGCGCGAAAGGCGTCAAAGCGTTCAAGAAAACCGTCGCCGTTTCGGAAGTAAAAACCACTGCGCTGACCAAAGGACACGCTTATTATTGGTTTGTGAAAGCGTGCAATGCCAAGGGCTGCGCCAAGAGTTCGACTTTTATGTTCAACATCAAACCGTAAGCGTTTTACCAATAAAAAACGCGGCGTCGCAAGACGTCGCGTTTTTTCGTTTCTGCGCGTTCGATTGCGATCATTGCAACGTGACGGCTCTTGTGGGCGTTCTTGCGCGTCCCGCGCCGCCAGCGCGCAACGCCCGTTTTACAAGTAATGTAGAGCGCGCCAATGTCACATACTCGTATGGACTCGATTTCGCGAAACGGAAACGAAATGACAACCCTGAAAACTTTTGACGCGCGCGATTTTCGCGCTGCGCTCGGACGCTTTGCGACGGGCGTGACCGTCATCGCCACCGCACACGACGGAGAAATTTATGGCATGACCGCGAACGCGTTCATGTCCGTTTCGCTCGACCCGCCGTTGGTTCTGGTGGCGGTGGGGCATCATGCCGCGATGTACAAACGCTTGTTGGCAAGTCAGCGTTACGGCGTGAGCGTGCTGTCCGAAACGCAAGCCGCGTTGAGCGACCATTTTGCGCGGCGGCGCGTCGAACATCCGACCTTTGAATTTATTGACAAGCAGGGCGCGCCGGTATTGCGCGACGCGGCGGCGCATCTCGTCGCGCGGATTGTGGACGCGCATCCGGCGGGCGACCATACGCTCTTTATCGGCCACGTCGAATTTTTAGAATGGACGGACGCCAAGCCCCTGCTGTTTTTTGGCGGAAAATATCATCGCCTGAAAACGGAATCCGCCAAATATGAAGCGCAGCAAAAAGATTTTTCGCGTTAT
>Ga0226835_1000658_pt1 | contig 30887 bp, 41 predicted proteins | sample LAC_MetaG_1_FD_163627 | JGI IMG/M metagenome (GOLD analysis project Ga0226835, IMG submission 163627) | Anaerobic ammonium oxidizing microbial communities from anammox membrane bioreactor (MBR) in UC Berkley, California, United States -... | ecosystem: Engineered > Bioreactor > Anaerobic >...
TAAAGAACCAGTAAGCGGTTGAATATACTGAATTGAATCAGCACCATTATTAGATCTTACAACCCGATAGTTTGAGAGGTCAACACTTGAACTGGTTGGGTTAAAGATTTCTATTGCTTTATTATTGCTTGAGCCTTCCAAGTATTCTGAAATAAATAAATCTGGTGTACTTGCTGGTGCTCCAACAACTTCAAATAAATCAAGTCCTATATAATCTGACTCAGTTCCACCAGGACCGCCATTTGTGCAGTAATAACGCACGGCAAATCGAATATTTCCTCCGACAGGAATTACACCGGTATATTGTGCCCATCCGGTTGTTGAAGCATCAAAAGCTGCAATTTGATTATCAAAAGCAGAATGGGTTGTACCTGCAGTTGAAGAAATCCAGACTTGTAAATGATCTGCCCAAGTGCTTCCATCAGGAGCTCTGTGCCAAAATCTTAATGTATCACCCGCTTGTGCAGTGATCTCAGGAGAAATTAACCATTGATCAATCAATAATCCGCCGTTGAATGCGCCATTAAAATTCTGTCCAATGTAACCTGTAGCTGGTCCCTCGTATGCAGGAAATACAGTAGTATTTCCCTGGAATACCGTGGTTAAACCAGCGCCGTCAACATCATCAAAAAACCAGCCTCTCGCTTGAATGCCTGTCAATGTATTATCGCCGTTCATATCATCCATAAATAAAACTGATTCACTTGGGATATGATGAACTATTGGTGTGTTCTTAAAGTTATCCTGATTTGTTCTGCTGTGCTGAGCATTAACAACAACAGCAAAAACAAAAAATGAAAGTAAAAAAGGAAGAAAAATTTTCTGCATTGTGCACCTCGAAATTTGATATATATTAAATTTGTTAAATAATAAATTGGTTAAAAACCTATTTACAAAATAACTAATCCATCTTTTAATATGAAGTATCTGCTGATTAATTTAAAATTAAATTTATCTGACCAGAATGCTGAAATAAAAATGTAAGAATCTCGCGGACATAGATCGTGTTTTAGATTTGACAAAAAATAATTTCAAAGTTTTTCACAATCAATTATTGATTGTACTCACGCTATTTGAGACATAAATTTCACGTTATTTGAGACTTTTTTGTGTGACATATTGGCATATATCCTCCTATAAATTGTCCCCTATCCTGAGACTTTATTCTCTGCTTAAACTGAATGTTGTTGTTTTGTTTTCCATATTATCCTTTCTCTTTTTTTTTATGTTAATGCCTGCCAATAGTTTCCGTTATAAATATAAACCTTGCCGTCAGATGTATTATAATAAATATCGCCTGGACGCATATCGCTTGACGGATAAGTTGAAGACCTTCCCCTGAACCTGCAAGCGTTATATCCGTTTATTTTATTGACTGTTAAACTATCGCAGGAGATAGCTCCTCCCTTAAAAGTGAAGGCATCTTTGCCCATCTGTAAATATGAACTCTCCGTGTTGAAGAAGATAATACCGTCTTTGCTTATTTCGTTAAAGGCGTTCCAGTAATAAAGTTTTATATTATCAAGCAATAGTCTTGCATATCCGTTAGTTCCAGCAAGTTGAACGTTAAACTCACCGAAAACATAGACGACGATATAAATTGTTGATGCGGCTGAATAAAATTTTACACTCATATTTCTTAAATCACTGGTACTGTCGAGATATAGTTCCTTAATTACAGTGCCGTTATAAGCGTTCTCAACTATTTTTACAAGATAAGTCCCATAAGAAGTAACCTTGCCTGATAAAACATATTCATAAGTGTGATAATCAAATTTTATAGAGAAAGGTTTTACTACTCCGCCTATTCCAGTTGTTATTCCCTTTGATATGAGTATATCAGCCGAAGCACCTCCGCTGATTGCATAAGCCGTAACAGCTAATTCACCACTCATATTGGCTATACTTGATTGACCTGTATAACTATTAACAGTAAACCCTCCAGTACCAGAGGTAAAAGGTTCGTTTACTAAATTCACTACTTTATTATTCGAAGCGAACACTCCCGTCCACGTCTCGCTCCTTAGGTCAGACCAATAAGTTGATGAGTCGGATGTTAAGGTCAACATCTGAGCTGAATCAACAAACTGATAATTTTCTGATTTGATTCCCCAGAGACCGCTTGCATAGTTACCTAAGACTGCTTTTGAGCCCGCAATAATTTTAGTATAATCCGTAACAAGCTGAACATAGTTTGACGGTGAGGTGAGTTTGGTAGTATCAAAAACCCATCCTGCAATTTGATTTGTATAGCCAAGCCGGAAGACTGTCTGATAACTCTCGTTAGTCCCGATCAGTCCCCAATTATTAGCAGCAGAATAATATAAGGCAACCCGCTTTTGCCAATAATTACCGTAGACAGTAATAGCTCCATTTGAATTCATTACAATTCCACCCGCAGGGGAAGATGTTGGTGTTCCGCTTGTAAGTTTCCAAAGATAAAGATTATTAAAATTCCACCCAGCAATTTGTTGTACACTGTTTGTTAATCGAAAGTAGGTATCTGAACCTCTCTGATATTGTATTCCATATTCATTTGCGGAAAGGGTATTGGTATAGTCTTTAATTGCTCCAATAGAAAGCATCGAGGGAACATTTACTGCCTCTTTATCCATCCATACGTGTAAACCAATATCATTGCTTGTTGCATTTAACGCAATTTCATTTGCTTCACCCGTGACTGGATGAGTATAAATTTTGGACATTTGCGCTGAAGTAATAGTCCAGCCTGCGATATTTCCAAATGAAGCCCAAATTCCACCTTTTAGATAAGCGTTTGTAGTATATAAACCATAACCACTTAAATTGCCAAAATCACTATCTGATAATCCCGTAAGTTTACCTAATCTTACTTTCCTAACAGCAGGTGTAGCCCAATCAGAATAACTCGTAACACCATCTACTATATCAATATAAGGACTTGCTGTATCATCGCTTGTTAAATAAATATTGCCTTTTCTTGAGCTGTTAGAGGTACTACCAAGTCTCACAAAAGTATCACCAATTTTAATATCCGAGACCAGTCCAACGGTTAGATTTAATTCTAAAGTTGCTCCTGAAACAGAACCATTTGCAACAGTACCAACCACTTTGCGTATAATAGAAGTACCATTCAAATCTACAATCTGCATCAATAAAATATCATTATCCGTAAATGGACAATAGTTACCTGATGGAGTTTCAAAAGTTAATCGCACATCCCCCACAGTACCATTATTGATAGCTTGTACCTTAGCTGTTGAACTAACAAATAAACTGCCATTGGTTGCACGAATTTGATTGATAAGTAATTCAAAAACACGCATTGTGCCACGAACTGTAAGGCGATCCACCTCTAAATGAGAACGGTTCGTTTCCGTAACGCTATAGTCTAACTGCCATCCAGAACCAGCCCAGCCAGAGTTAAAATTGTTTTTAATGTAAGAGTTTGTTGTTTGAAGTATATTTCCATTTATTGTTAAACCAGCAAACGTTGGGATTGCTGCTGTATGAATATCCTGTGGTAAATTTAATGTAACATTACTTGTTCCAAGAATAACACCTGTACCATTAGTAACAGTGATTCTATTTGTTGTACCAAGTAAATTTGCTGAGCTTATTCCAAGCGTCCAACTTCTGTTTGCCGTTAAATCCACAGCGATTCCACCACCGGTTAAAGGGGCGGTTGTGGTTATCTGCAAAGTTCTATCGGCTCTTACTGCATTTGATGATCCTGAACCTGCAGATGATAAAGTTAATTGATTAAATGTTGGAGTTGCAGCTGTGTGAATGTTTTGAGGTAAGGAGAGCGTAACATTAGTTAAACCTAATATTACACCCTTTCCATTTGCAACATTAATTTGATTTGTTGTACCAAGCAAATTTGCTGAATTGATTCCAAGCGTCCAACTTCTGTTTGCCGTTAAATCCACAGCGATTCCACCACCGGTTAAAGGGGCGTTGGTAGTAATCTGTAAAGTCCTATCTGCTCTAACTGCGTGATTAGAAAGTGTGGCAGCTGCACTAAGCAGCATTTGATTAAATGTAGGTGTATCAGTTGTCTTTATAGGTTGCGCTGTGTCAAGCTGATCAGAGGTTAATTTTAAATTGTCTGTAGTGAGCAGAGACACAATTCCACTGCTCATTTGAAGAGGTAAATTAAATATTGGAGTTATTCCGCTATAATAACTTCCTCCACCAGAAGAAGAGCTTGAAATAATTGATGATCCTGAACTTTCTGCAGACCCAAAAACTAACTGTCTAAAATCATAATCGTGTCCGGTTATTTCAACAGCTTCCAAAGAAATATTTCTTGTAACAAGATCTATTTCCATTTTAGTGAAAAATGTTGTAAGTGTGCTTATAGTTAAGTTATCAATCAGCTCCCAATTAATCGTATTGTCATCCAGATTAAGATTTATATCAAAACTGCTGTGCCTTAATCCATAAAAATTAAGCACTGATAAGGCTTCCTGAGCCGCATAAGTATTAAGCTCTTCCTGAGTATCAATAGCTGGATCACCTACAAGTAATTCTCTTTTTATTGAATTCTTTGGTTTGATTTTTTGTATCGCTGAAAATCCAGTTGGTTGTTTTGTAAACTCAGCAACACCGACGAGATTTTCTCCAGTAACATCATTCACAGCCCAGCTTTTAACATTAACTGTAACCCCATCTACAAGCTTATCCCAAAAATATTTCTTTTCCGGTCCCGATATAATTTTAGTACTGCCAATTGATCTTGTTGTCCCACCTGTGGCAAGTGAGCTTTTACTCTGCACAATCAAATTACTACCTGTCCTGTCAAAGAAGATATAACACTTCATTGAATCAGCTATCATCTTAAGCGCATCAAGTGGAGTTTTACCGAGAGGATTTTCATCAAGGAAAAGTATGTAATAACTAAGCGGGATATTATAAGCCGAAATACCTCGATAGATAAAATTGATGCCAGACCACGCCTTGCTGATTAACACTTCAATTAAACTGAATCCATTTATACTTTGAGGAACTCCGGCATTGTAATTTAAAATATCAATACCATAAATTTCTTTTTGCCCGTACTCAATTCCACCTCCACTAAACCAAACATAATAACGGTAATAAGTTGTTTCATTAAGCCATTTAGTATAATCAAAACCATCAACTTTAATGTATTTGACCCTGTTTCTTAAAGAAGCATCAATCCAACTTTCAGTTACAAGCGCATACGTTACAGGACTTGGATAAGATCCCTGCATTGACATAGGATCTCTGATAATTTCACCAGGGAAAATTATCGGTGTGGCAAACCCGTTTGTATAATAACTTTCACTGTTCCCAAACGCTGCTTCAATCCAAATTTCGTTTGGATAATTATTATCGACTTTAAATTCCAATCCATCAGCATCCGGATATTGTGCAAGGACCCGCGCATTAAGTGTGTCAAGTACCCTGGTCAATTCACCTTGCAACAAATTTAATGCACTTAATTTATCAACAAGACTAAAACTTATAACGTTCTCAAACTCATTCCAATTCAATGTGCTGAAATCAGCAATACCTTCAAATAGTTGCACAAAAGTTTTATCTGATTTCGGAGCAGAAATTCTAAACAAATACCTTTGCTTTGATGTAAGATCTATTGCGAAAGCATTGTAAACAGGCGAACCAGATTCATATCGAAAAGAAACTTCAGCATCATCAAAAACAATTAATCCGGCTTCTCCCTCGTTTTCACTCTCTACTTTTTTTGATATAACTGGCGGTTCGGAAAGATACTCGCTCCAATCCTGCCAGCTTCCGGAAGGATAATCCTTAAATTCTATTTTAACTGGGTACAACATTTATTTGAAAAATATGGATAAATTGCTCATATCTATTGCGCTTAATTTAACATCTCCAAGATCATCAACTGATATGGGGTCATAACCGTCTAACTTCACATCCACTGCAATTAATTCTTCAATATCTTTATTAAATTTTTCTAAAGATTCCTTGTCCTCGGGGTCAATTTGATATTGTCCGTCTTTTTCTGTCCCATATTTTTTTATCAGATTATTACGAGTTAGGTTAAATTGGTCAAATTCACTCTGCAGTGCTTTTGACAACCGTCCAAGGCGATATGCCGTTTTAACTGGCAATTCCTTATTTAATAGTTTGCCAAGACTATCAGCGATCTGTAATAATTCTTTTAAAGTTATCTTCATAAAATCTCCTATAATTTTGATTTGTTATTTAGATAGGTGCCTTTTGCTGTAATTTTTTTTGCCTCACGATCATCAAGATAAGCACGCGCAACAATACCCTGTTCAAGTGCATAATTAAGTTTGTTAATAGATTCTTTAACCCCGCTCAGATCATAGTTTGCTGTGCCGCCATAGATTTGGGGTCTCAACTCATTTCTGAATATTTCAACAAATGTTTTTTCAGGAGCTATAATTTCATTATGCCAACCTTCAACATAACCAGCTTTGCCACTTGGTAATCTTCCACCTTCAGCAAAACCTTGCGGGATGTTTACCTTGCCTATTTGTTCAACTCTTGCTAATCCCGCAGCGATAGCCGCAGCAGCCGCAGCAACTGCCAAAGCGGGTCCAACAAAGGGGATACCCACAAGGGCTTTATAAGCTGCCTCAGCGGATGTGTAGGTATCAATCAATGCCTGGGCTTTTGCAAATGCCTGATAAGCAAGCGTATGTTTAGCGAAAACACCGGCAATTTCACCCATTGCATTAGCTACACCAGTTTTCTGTTCATCTAATAAATTTAATTTTTCTTCAGTAGTTAATTCGGATATTCTTAAGTCTTCTCTTGCATGTTTTTCATTAATATCAGAAATTTCCTGAGCGTTGCGTTCGTTCAAATCATATTTTTTCTTAAGATTTATACTATATTCAGGCGGCAAGACAAGTTTAGTATTTTTCTTAGCTAATTCAGTTTCAGTTTCGGTGCGTTGGTTGATTAGACTGGTAGTATCCTGATTAAACTTTTTATAAAGCTCAATCATTTGGTTGAAATGTTTTATCTTCATCATAAGCATAAGATAATCGTTGTCTGATGTTATCTTTAACATTGCTTGCTGATGTCTTTGAGCTTCAGATAATTCAGCCTTGTTTTTTTCAAATTGTTTTTTTAATTCATCATCAGATAACTGCTTATTTTTATCATTATTTACGGCAGGCTGTTTATTGATCTCAGCAAGTATATCATTTATTTTTTTCTCAGCATCCGCTACACTATCAGCGTGATTAACAGCCGCATTAACCTGAGCGTTGATCATTGCCGGTGTGCCATTGATTAATGATTGAGCCGCGCCTAAAACCAAATCCCAAAATCCCGGGGCAATATCTTCGTTTTTCTTTTTTGCTAAATCTTGTATTGCAAGGTCCAGCCGCTGATTCAAGATTTTCATTTCGATTAGCTTGCCGAATTCGACCCGTCCTTTGGAAACCGCTTCAGTCAGATCATCATTTCTCGTTTTTTCGATCGAAAGATTTTCTAAAAAACCCGGATAAATTTTTTGAGCTTCTTCTTTTGCCTTGTTCCGCTCTGCCAGGGATTTATTCTGATCTAAAATAGTTTTTGTTAGTTGATCAAACTTGATTTTTTCTGCTTCTGCGTTATTAATAACTTCTTTTTCAGATTCAGTCAATTTGTCGTTTGCGCTGCTTAATAGATTTATTGCTTCGGTAAAAACTGTTATCCCAATTATAAGCCAGCCAGCGGGACCAATAGAAGCCATTAAACCTTTGGCTGCAGTGCCAATCCCCATTAACGATCCTCTTAATGCCATTCCTTCAGCAGCAGCCATTTTGAAAATACCGGTACCATACTGTAGCCCTGATGCTAACGTTTTAAAGTTTATTATCATCGGCATAATACCAGTAACGCTAAGCGTTGCGGTAGCTGCACCGAGTGTTCCGATTGCTCCGATAATACCAGTTAGAGCGGGGGAAGTTTCATTAAGGTTTGTTATTAATTTGCTTATGTGTTCTACAAATGGCATTAAAGCAGTTGATAAAGCACCGCCGATATTCTCTCTCATATCATCAATTGCATTATTAAATTTTGCCACGCTTCCGAAAGCAGTGTCACCAAGTGCTTCTGCTTGTCCCCCGATATGTTTATTCAACTCCTGTATTATTAAATCTAAATTCCCGGATTTGATCGCTGTTTCATCAATCCCTTTAATATATCTTCCGATTAATCCGGTATTCCCCTGGAACAGATCAGCCATAACCCTTGCAGCGCCATTAAGGTCAGTGCCCATTAGCGATGCGAGGTTTGCTACCTGTAAAGTCGCAGCTTTAGTCTGTTCTGCATTCAACCCCATAGCTTGCAATTGAGCCATCACAGTTGTAGTGGCATCATCTCCATAAACGGTAAATTTTTGTAGCTCAACAGAATAGTTAACGAGGGATTGGTATGCTTGATCTGTATAAGTGCCGGCTTGTTTCATCGCTGTAGCAAGCTGAACATTGGCTTTTTCCTGATTTTGGTATGAGCTTAATGATGAGTTGAATATACCGGAAATTACGCTGACTGTTTCTTTAAAGCCCTGGATAATTTCTCTTGCGTTATTAAATCCCTGGGAAATAGCTGTCGTGAATCCATTTATTTCCTGCTTACCATATTTGAAGCTCTGGTATAATTTTTTAACAACTTCATCTGTATTATTTATGGCTGCGATGGCTTGCTTGCCATCAATTGTAAGAAGTAGTATTATTTCGTTTTGAGCCATTGTTTTTTATGGTGTTTTAATATATTTTAAACTATGATCGTTACAATAATCATATTACTTTTAGTCGCCTTTTTTGTAAATCTTTTATTCACGAGCAAGAAAATCGACAAATGGTTTAAACTTTAATTTTTTCCATTTCGGCTATTCTTATTTTCATTTCGTTTAGTTCCTTAACCTTAAGCAAATAATACCAATCGTAACATTGCTCAATAAATAAATTCTCAATTATCGTGATTTTGGATATGTCATAGTTTGCAAGCTTAAATAATAATGGGTCTATGTCTGATAAAGCCGGCTCAAAGTAGTTCACTTTTAAGCCAGCTAATTCATCAAGTTTTTGGGATGCTTTTGAGTGTTCCCGGTTTAATTCACTAAAGAGCTCTTGGTATTTCTGATCAAACTTTTTTTTCGAGTAAAAAAATCGTTGATTGCCCGGCTTACTTCTTCAAAATCATCCTCATAAATTTCACCTTCAACCGGCTTGTCAAAAATAATCGCTAATAGATTTTCGACACGATTATCGGTTAACAGCAATGAGATTGAATTTTCGTTTTGCAAATTTAATCCGCTCAATAAGCTTAAGATTTTACCCCAATCTTTAAGTGTATATTTTTCTTTTAGAGCATACTCAACATTATTTATCTTGTACATTTTTCTCCTCTGATATTTTGCCTGATTTTACAACTTGATGTTTGGCTATATCCTTCAATTCATAACTAACAGAAGCATCTGGAATTGAGCAAGATATAGAATCCTTGTCAAAATTTAATCCACCAATTCTTGTGGATGTATAAAATATTTGAGATCCGTTTTTATCATACGATCTCAAAGCATAATTACCTTTGGGTACTTTAATTTTTAATTCCATCTTTAACCTCTGTTAATAACCAAATTTTATTGTTCCACCGGTTGTTCCCTTAGTATCTGCAGCATTACCACCGTTTGAAGTTCCATATAGAAATGATACTGCATAAATTGGAATTCTTCCTTCAAGTACTATCTTCAAAGTTCTTTCTTCATCATTTATTACAAATTCATCTGTTTGAGAAAGTACAAGCGAATTAAAATCAAATTTATCGTAGTAACTGCCTGTATTCTTTTCCTGAAATACTACTCCATCAAGTTGCTGTTTATTCAGGCGTGTTAGAAAATCAGCAATAGCGGCTTCCCTACCTGTCATTTCAAGAGTGATCATCAGGTTATCAATAAGGGACATATTATCAATACTCTTTTTGTTTTCAGTCTTAATATTAAGACTTCTAACAGTAACAAGATTAAAACTACCAAGACTTGAGGCAGCCGGTTTTTCAAACTTATCAGGAGATGATCCACGATAAAGAGTAAGATCGGTTCCATCGTCCGTTATTCCTGCAAATGTTACCGCGGTTTCGCTATCAGCCGTATCAACAAAAGTTTTTGCATCATCAAACGGGAAAGCCCTCTCCAAAGTAAGCTTACAACTTCTTCCATCCTGATTGTAGGTCCAATCAAAATCAATTCCCAGCTCTTTACCTGCAATAAATTTAAATACGTCCTTTGTTGATGCAGATTGATTTTGTGTAACTACCTGCATATCAACATTTCCATTGAGCCAATCAATCAGTTTTTTGAAAGTAAAAACTGTTGGCTGCATTGATTCACCTTCAAGTTTAAAGTTGAGCATGTTACGGAGTTTTCTTTTCCGGTAATCCTCAACCTGCTTGAAGTGATTAACTGTTAAAACGGCATCTTTTCGGATACCAAGTGCAATGGGATCAACCGGCGTTGTTGCCAGCGTGCCCTTGTTGCACATTACTATTTGTTTTAAACCTGCTGCTGCGTAAGGCATTTTAATCTCCTATCAGTTTATTTTTAATTTCTTTCGTTTTTTTTAAAGTATTCAATATCTTTTTTTATGGCGACCAGTATGTTCACAACTTCATTATGGTTGCTTTGAGCTATTTCTTTGTTTTCGTTGATTAAGTCCTTTTGCTCGGAGAATCTATCAAGATAATTGGTGCGCATTTTATTCACTTCGCCCTCAATGGTTCTAATCTTACCTTGATATTGTTCGTCAATTTTTTTTATTTCTTCCATAATCATTACTCGTGATGATTTATCGAATAGTTTACTTAACACAACAAATATCAACGTGAGCAGACCCGAACTTGCAAAGATGTATCCAACAAGTTCTTTAATAGTTATAAATTGTGTATGATCAATTCCGTTTATGGTTTGAGCAATAAGTTTTGGTATCAATTTTTTCTCCGGAGGTTTCCGTTATCAGTTATTTCTTATTTTCTATCTTTAATGGATTGGTAAAGTTTACTTAACCCACCAGGCAAACTATTATTTTTAATCCCGTCTTTAACACCTAAAATACCAAGGGCAAGAGGAATTCCAACCGAAATGGTATAATCAGCAAGCTGATGCGCAACAGTATTTGGGCTTGTAAAATATTTGATACCACCTGTCAGAAAAATTATTCCTGACCATATCTCTTTTTTCTGGTACCACTTGATTGTTTCTTCAGGCATTTTAATCAGCACCATTCTTTAGCTGCTTTACAAGATCAATTAGGTCTTTTATCTCAGAGGCAATTATTAAAGCTTTGGAAATAACTTGTTCAACATTTTCATCAAGCTCCAGTTCATCCTTAACTAAAGCAACAAGCTCTGTTACTTCATCTTCGGATAGTTCAGCAAGTTCTTTTGGTACTTCATTTATTCCGCTGAATGCAGGGAACAATGTCAAAGCAACGCTCCCAAATTTTGGGAAATCGCCTATAGTTATTTTTCCGTCATCCTTTAATGATTCAAGCACTGCATTTGTTGTCTTGCATAGAAATTTTACAACATCTTTCGTTTCTTCTATCCCGTACATTTGTTTTGTCTCCATTGTTATTTTCAGTTTACCTTGATTAATTTTTTCTACTATTGTTTCACCAGGGATTATTTCCGCAGGTCTTGGATTTATATCTGGTAAGTCATTATTCATTTTTTAATCTCGATTCTGTTAAACCATCCGATAAATTTTTCCTTAACCTGGCTTGCTTCCATAAGTTCGATATAACGCTTGCCCTGGTAAATGTTCAAAACATTAAATAATAATTTTGCTCCTCTAACCGATACACATTTCAGATATGCCTTTAGAGTATTTTGACCAAAGATTCCATCAACTTTAATATCTTCATAATCCCTTTGGTTTCTGTTTAGGATGTTCAATGATCTCTGTAAATGTTCAATTGCTTTCTGTACACCAAGATTAACTGCTTGATCAAACATCTCTTCAGCGATAGCATCATCAAGCTGATCTCCGAGATAAGGGTCAAAATATTTTTTCTTAAAATAGAATTTTACCAGATACTGTAAATCCTGATCAGCTTCTAAACAATTTGGGAAATCATATCTGCTTTTATATCCGTCAATTATCTTCCAACCGTCCCAGTTAGGATTAAATACTCTTGAAATTCCTTTGTAAGTTTCACCACCCGGGTCATCCTTATCAAAGACATAACCGCCTTCATCAATCATCACTTTATTATATGCTGCTTCAAATTTTGTCATTGATTTTTCTTAATAAACCTACCAGTATAAAACCATCTTTTGCCTTCGTATTTTTTCTCAAGTTCTAAAGGCAGCTTATCCCAAGCTTGGTTTTCATCAATGGCTTCAATCTCAATGGTAACTTCCCGATTTTCATCGGGGAGCATAACATCAAAAAAATATTTCAAATTTTTATTTTTTTCTTTTACCATAACGGTCAATAATATTTTGCCCGGCGTACCGGGCACATTTAACTATAATCTGATTCTGCTTAATCTCTTTAGCGCGTCTGTTCTTTCAACGGCTAAATTCAGGAAGAACTGCATTCTGCTAACACCTTGTGGCAGCGTTTGGTAATCCTGGAAATCCTGGAAATAGAATCCTGAGTTTGTATTGAAGCAAACACCAAGTTCTTCGGCAAATCTTACAATATACAAAGAGGTGCAATCAGTGTTTGTCCCATCGGATTCTGTTTGGGTAATTGTATTAACATCCAAAGGCACGATTGGCACATTGTTAAAGGTTGTAGCAGGCACACCGAAGCTGTTAATTGTTTCGCCTGCAGCTCCAAGTCGTTTAGCAATTGTGGTTAATCTTGCTGCAAGATTAGCGTTGCAGAGGATTGCATTAGCACCCGGGACTGAGGCAAGCTGTTTGTACAAAACCTCGATGAAGGTATCCTGGTTGGCTGTTGTGTTAAGCTGCAAAGCTACCTGGTAGTTCATTGCGGCTTGTTCTGTTGTGGTGAATCCTAATGCAGCGGTTTGCCCTGCTGCTGCGGCATCTTTTACAAAATTAGAAATACCAAGCATTCTGTTTGATGTTGCCGTACCCTGTATCATATCAATCTGGATTTCATTGGCAAGTTTTACAGCAAGCTGACCAAGTTGACGGTCGAGAAATCTTAAAAGTCCAATTGGCGAGCCGCTTAATTGTGCGTCGGCTTTGTACAGATCATCCACGCCAATCTCTCTGCCGTATAATGCTAAAGCAACCAATGATGGAGCTGGTGCTTGGTTATCCTTTTGCACCGCAGCATTGACTGCTCTTGCAGCGCTGTTGGTGAAAGTTGATTTATCCGGTACGTTTAACCCGGATGAAAAATCCTTACGAAACTCTGCATACTGTAAAAGCGGGCTTATCTCAAGCATCTTAGCCAATAAATTTGCTGATCTGCCTGTGAGCTGGGAAATTTGGTCTATCTTCATATTTTAATCCTTTAAATTAATTGGTTGTTATTTCATTACGCTCTAAAATTGTTGCCAATATTGGCTTATCTGCTTTTTTCGGTGGTACAGCGGGAGGCACTTCCTTGTTGTTGTTGTTGTTATCAACAATTTTGGGCAAAGCATTAAGTGCAACTAATCCATTTTCAAAGTCAGCTTCTAAAAGTTTTGTATAGCTGGCTATTGTCTTATCATCCTTAGCAGGTATTTTCTTATCATCAATCGCTTTTTTGATTGCCTCGGAAATCTTTGTTTTATTTTCCTCGATAGCTTTTTGCTGTAATAGCCTTTCCCTCTCCTCTTCGCGCTGTTTAATCGCGGCAAGTTCATTCAAAAGTTTTTCATTCTCGGCTTTGATCATCTCATAATATTTTTTACCATCTTCGTCCTTAGGATTTGGCTGTTCAACTTTGGGTGTTTTAACTTCTGGTTGATCATCTTCCAATTGTTCAATCTCGGATGCTTTATCCGGAAAAAGTTTCTTTAACAAGTCTTTTAGTTTCATAATGTTTTTATAATTAATTATTAAATAGTTGTATTAAATTTTTTCCGCAGCTTCTTGCTGCTCTGTTAATATCAAACACTAATTGCCTGATTTCTTTTTCAACTGAAGTTACTTCATCAAACAAATTTTGTGCTTCTTCAAAGTTGAAAGATCGTAACCCATCATTTAATTCACTTTGTGAGCCGGACACAATGCCTTCGATTTTTTTTAGCAACATATTTCTGTAAGTATATTTTTTAAGCATCTTTTCTGTCAACGCTGTGTATTTACCAAGTGCTTCGTAATCCATTTCTTTCTCAAATTTCTTAGCAAAAAATAATTGTGCATAAATAATTAAGTATGGTAAAACCGCATTTAACGCACTTTTTTAACAACAAGTTTTAATTTTTGTTAAGAGAAGAAAGGAGAATTATGTACGCGATAGATGATATAAAATCTTTGCTTTCAAAAAACACAGCAGCATTGTTGCAGAATGATAGTTCTTTATTCACAGAAATAGAGAAACAAACTGCTGAAATTATTGCAAGCTATGTAACTGTTACTAATCCGCCGCAAGATTTTTTGAAGCAGCCGTTTGTTTGGATACTTGAATATCTGATCCAGGCAAAATTTTCAGGTCAATCTCCTGAATTAATATCTATGGTATCAGAAAGATTCAAAGAAGCACTTAAAATTCTTGATGCACGAAGTCTTAGCATAACAAATTCAACTTCTGCAAAGGTTGTTAATTTTAACGATACATATTCTACGGAGATATAATGCTAAATTATTCTTCTTTACCATCAGCAATAAAAGATTTTCTTACCCAAAAATTTACGATCCCAGTTGAAGAGGGGAAATATGGTGAGATGCCATCAGTCATACCTTGCATATGGATATATATAGAGCCAGCAAGGAATGCAGCTACCGCTGCAAATCATTATCCAGTTGCACGCAGAGCAAAAATAACTTTCTTCGCTATGGAATCTGCGATTGACAACAAGACAGATGCGGCTAATAAATCAGTTGAGTTAATTGAGCAAGTTGAGGGTTTTATTTTTTCACAAGAGTTTTCGGATTATATAAACACACACACAAATAATGTAAATCAAAATTTCACAACAATAAAATACACCGATTCTGATCAACCACTCAATTTTGATGCGATTTATTCCGATATGGCAGTAAGTTTTTTAGAGGTCTGGATTGACTATGCGAAAGCCACCCTTTAAAAACAAGCTAAAATTGAGGTTTTTGGGTCGGTTATGCCTTAGAAATGGTTTTTTATGGTTGAGATTTTTTTTAATTAAAAAAGTACATTATGAGTACACTATGAGTACATTATGAGTACACTATGAGTACACTATGAGTACACTATGCCTATTTTTATATGCAAAATGTACTTTTTAAAAAACGCTTTTATAAACGATTTAAGAGCCCAAAATATGGCTAAGTCGATATATTTATCGGTTAAATGAATTGAGTGGCTTAAAAACGATTTATGGAAGAATTAGAGGCATTGATTTCGACAAAAATCTGTTAAAAAGGAGAATTTTTTAAAATGAAGGGATTTCTAACAAATGAACAACGCATAGAAATTTGCGAATTTCGTGCAAAACATCCCAAATTAAGCTATAAAGAAATCGCTGAAAAAATGGGAAAAGGATATACAGAGCGTGAAGTCTTTAACGCTGTACATATGTTCCCCGAAATCAGCGGCATACTTAAGAACAAAAGAATTGATGATGAGTTAGCAAAAAGGATTGCAATTTGGAAAAGTAATCATCCTGAGACCACACTCGCAGAACTTGAAAAAAAATTTGGGGTACCAACACACGTTGCAAGATACGCAATACAAAAATTTTCCGGTGAAGCTGAGCTTGCAAAATCAACGAAGAGAGGCAGGATAAACCAATCGAAAATTATTGCAAGAGATATTGACCAGGTAGAATCCCTTAAGAGGCAGCTTAACTTTGTAATAGCAGAGCTTGAGAACAATAATACTATGGTTGTATCATCAAGAGTTGAACTGCTCTATAAGTTAATCCGCATCCGCGTCTTTTTACAAGATCTTGAAATCGAGGCGCATATTAAACGTGTGGATGCTGATGTAATAGCGATGATAATCAGACGGTTTGTTCCCGAAGCTACTTCTGATGATATTATAAAAATCTACACGGAAGAATTCCACAAGTGGCAAACGCATAAAGGACAGCAAGCTAAAGGCATATAATGGAAAAATTTTCTGCGTCTAAATATTCGATGGATCATTTCATTAAGAATAATGATCTCCAAAAAGAACTTGATGAACTGAAGAAATCTTCTCTTGGCTTTAAGATAGATGAATTCAAAGGGAAGGATGCAACAAAAGAAGCAATCGAAAAAAGAAAATCCTTATCAAAACTTTCTTTCTGGAATTTTGATAAATTCTATTTTCCACCTTTGCTATATGAAGATTATGCGGCTCCAAACAAAATGCTTAAGCATATTGTTGAAACTTCTACCGTCCCTGGCTTTTATGTTTTCCTTGGACCACGTAAACACGGGAAAACTGTTACAGCAAAAAAACTTTTATTGTGGCTTCTACTTACCGGCAAGGTTAATGCAGCGGGTGTTTATTCAGAAACAATTTTTAAAGCCTCTAAAATTTTAAAGAACGTGTTTCTTATCCTGTCACAAAATGCAAAACTTCTTCAGGATTATAAGTTTGAAGTTATCACTGCCAACTCCGATGAATTCCAGATCAAGATGCTTGATGGTCAAAAAAATCCGATTCGTTCCTGTGCCGCTTTTTCTGAAGGCAGATCGCTGAGAGGTTATTCTGATATTTTCCTGCGTCCTCAGTTTTTACTTGGCGATGATGTAGAAACACTGGAATCATCTTTCACATCTTCCTCTGTTGATGATCGTATAATGAAACTTTCAGAAGCATTCCACAGCTTAAATAAAGATGGCACATTTTTGATACTGGCTAACGATTTCCTTAATACATCTGCAATGCACCAGCTAAAAGTTCAGAAAGAAAATAATTTGCTGCCGCAGCAATGGGATGTTTATACTTATAAAGCTTTTGATAAAATCCCATTGTGGCATCAAAAATTCGGTCGCATCTCAGAAGTTAAACTTAGAGAACTGCTTAAACCGCTTTCAGAATCCGATTGGCAGGCAAACTTCCAGAACAATCCCGTACCGCCTGATGGTGATTTCTTCAAGCGTGAATTGTTCTCTAATTATTTCTCATTACCTGAAGATGTGCGGGGCATAATTTATTGTGATCCTAACCTATCGAAAAAATCTATGGGGAATACAACTGCAATTGTTCCGTTGCTTTATTCACCATCCACTGATTTGTATTATGTGCCCGCAGTTGTATGTAAAAGTTTTTCAGATAGTAACGCTTTGATTGATTCTGTTTTTAATCTTAAAAATTCATTTAGAAATATTCAGGGCATTGCATTTGACGGCAACGTAACGCAAGAGAGCACCTGGACGCAGCATGTGCGGAATTATTGCCGTCTTAAGAACTTCCCTTTTCCGCATATAGAATATAAGCGTTATCGTGTTAATGATTTAGCAAAGAACCTGCAACTAACTTATGCAGAAGGTAGGATAAAATTTGCTCCCGATTTTTCTAAAACTATAGATGGAGAAAGATTTCTCTCTCAGTTCTTTGCATTCTCAGGGTCAAAAAAAGATAATGGTGCTGATGATGCGCCTGATGCACTCATTTGTGCATTTGAATTTATACACGAACGCAGACTTGTGAAAACAACTTCGCAACCAGTAAAAGTATTCAAAGATTATTATCAACTATAACAGGATTTAAAAATGGCAAACTTAGCTTATCCAAAATTAAACGATTTTTTAAAAACCGCAGAGGCGGTTGAAACAACTCCGTTCCCACAGCGGGATGTTTCTACCCTTATGAATTATCTAAAAAAAATTATGGTACTAAATAGTAGAGTTTTTGGGCATTATATGGCTCGCAAATCCGCTTTGTCATCTTTTACTTACTCAATAATTCCAAATGATAAATCAGATCAAAAGAAAGCAGATGAAGCACTTTTCCGGAGTTCTGATTGTATAAATGCCATTTTGGATAGACAACTTGATACAGTATTATACGGGTCAATTTTGCTAACTTTATCCGCTACTTCTTCCGCTGATGGAAATAAAATAAGATTCGAGAATGGATATTCACCAGATGAATATGATTATGACCAGAACGGGATTTATCTGTTCAGAAAAAATTCGCAAGGGGTTAGAACCAAAAATAGCGGTTATGATATTATTGACTCTGAATCGAATAATATTTTATTTGATGAAACTGGTTATCCTTTCAGAGGTGGATTGTTAAGATCAATTATGCCAATCGAAATTTTGCGATATGATATGTTGTTGGAGTACGGTAACTATTTACGCAAACTAAAAGGTTTGTTGCAGATTGTAAATAAAGGCGGCTCTGATGAAGATCAGGCAGCAGCAGAGCAAGCAGCTGCCAATGCAATAAAAGAAAACTTTTTTATCTCAAGCGAAGCAATTGAACTTAAGCTTAATCAGGTAACTGGCTCTGCTCAAAATACATTCAAAGATTTTCTGGAGTGGATTGATAATTCCATTGCTATCGCTTTCCTGGGTAACGCTAATACTAGCGATCTGCCTAAGTATGCAGGAAGTCGGGCTGCTTTACAGGTGCAAAAATTAATAAGTGCTGATATATTTTATTCTGATATGAACCGTGTTGAAAAACTTATGGATAAACTTTTGCTGATCGACTGGAGAATAAATTATAACCCTGCAGCATCCTTATCTGATTTGCCATATAAATTCCGATTTAATCTTTCTGAGGAGCAGGACTTTGAAGCAAATAGTAACGCATTAAGGAACATTATTGATTTTGTGCCATTAAAACAATCAGAAGTCTATCAGAAGATTGGCTTTACTCCGCCTGAACCAGGTGATGTGATTTTTAAGGGATTTACGACCCAAAATAATTCTTGATATTAAATGGAATTTTCGGAAAAATTATTAAAAGACATCGGCAATACTACACTTTCTTTCATCCTTGATAATATCAGGAAAGGTGTGGATACAAGCGGTGCCGCTTATTCTTATTCAGAAAAAAATTATTATCGTCCATTCGATAAGAAAATTTATTCTGCCTATAAAAAAGATACTTCTTTCGGACAAATAATAACAAGCAAAACAACAGGCAAACTTGGTTTCAAAATTTTTGGCTATAAAAAATTCAAAGAAAAATTTAATCCACAAGCTTCAAAAAATTATTTAACCTGGTCTGGTAGAATGTTAAGGGATATGAATGTTCTCAAAACCTCTGGCAATGAAATTATAATTGGATTCAACGATCCGCTGCAGGCACAAAAAGCTTATTGGTTTAATATCTCCGGTGTTGGCAGAAGCAGGAAGCTCTGGAAATTTTTAGGTTTAAGGGATGAGCAAATAAATATACTTGCAGAAAAATTTAGCGGGCAAATAACAATAGAAGTTGCTAATGAATTAGCCCGCAGAATCACTTCTTCATCAACTCATCAAAAGTAAAATTAACTTTCTGGTCTTTGTAATCAACAATATCGCCAAATATTGCCGCCTCTTCAACAGCCATATATTTACCATAATCAAAGTTAATTTCTTTTTGGAGTGCCATTTTTTCTTCTAAGTCCAAATCCTGGTCTGCAAGAAACATCCCAGCCAGAAATAGTTTAACTCCATCGGTTAATAGATTTTGTTTTTTTAGAGAAGCGATCTTCTCTCTGTAATCGTCAACAGCTTTCATAATTTTATTTCTTTCCCGTTTTTGTCTATAAATATAATTTCCTTGATTTTCTTCTTTTCATCAAAATATTTGGCGCTTATAACTGCCTTGCTGATATTCTCTTTATCATATTCATTCTTGTCAACCCAGATAACGATTCTACCGGCTTGCTCTTTACCTGCTCGTAATTGGTTGCGGATTGCATTATTCAAATTTACAGTTTTTTCTGTTATTCTTTTATATTCAGTTTTTATGCCATTCTCAAAAACATCTGCATTCTTAAATCCTTTATCATTTATTCTCGAACTCATTAATATTGTGGAATTTTTCCCAAGTTGTGGCAATCTAAATTCTGCAATTTTAGTCTCCTGCCCTATAATGCTTTCAGTAAATTTATCCTGTCCAAATATTTTCCCATCCTCAGTTTGTTTTATAATGTTCCCTTCTACCGGATCCCATCTGTGCCTGCAATTGTAACCGCCCATATAATATAGTGCGGGCTGTCCAAACATATTCGTCATTTTTTTTACCTCGTCAATCGAGTAAATCCTGCCAACGTGGTCAACACAAAAAGGTCTTATCGTTCCGCTTGGTCCCGCATATTCTATAAACTGCCAGCCGGATTCTTCCAGATTTTTTACGCGTGTTAATCTGTCAAATGCTGCTTTATGTGTGTCAATTTCTGTGTTAAGTCTTACGCCTGGTGCGTTCAACTTATTTATTGATTCAGCAGCAATTTCTTTCCAGTTAAGATTTCCTTTAATACCTTCTTCAATAGCATCAAAAATCCTTTCTGCAATGTCGTCTTTTAATTTGTTGGATTGCAATGATGCTGATCTTATTATACTTCTTGCATCCTTCAGGTATTGTGATTGTGCTGTTTTATCTTTTATAAACTCCTGCTCAAATTCTTTTTCTATTTCTTTTCTTAGTGGTTCGGTAACTTCCGATTTCACGTTATCTGAGAAATTTTCTATTATATATTTTTTTATCTCTTTGCGGATATTTTCTGGAGTGCCTGATTGGAAGTTTTTGCGGATAATGGTTCTGATTGCTTTCTTCAGATTGTCCAGGGCTTTGTTAGTCATCTTCATCCCATTTGAAAAGATTTTCCTGATTAGTAAAAATGTTCTTGCTAAATGTACGGAAATTTTTATGTACAATCTTGTGAGTAATTTTCGCCTCTGATATATACCGCTCGCCGCATAAAGTGCAAACAATGAATCTGCTGTCAACGTGATCATTGACAACAAATCTCCCATCTTTCATCCTTCTGTTGCGCAGCACCTTTACTACGTTGTATTTATCGTTTCCGCAATTTGGGCAAATCATTTCAGTCCTTTCTTTTTATTAGAGTTTTCTCCTCTAAACCAGTCTGGGTCTATTACATTTAAAATATCAGAAGCTAATTTTATTACATCTTTATCCCTGCTGGATGTTAATGCTTTCTGGCATAGTTTGATCATTGTCTTTTGGTAATGCACAAAGAAGTGGTTGAATAGTTCCTCTTCCGTTACTTCCTTTAAAAAGTTTAGCTTCCGATCTAATATTTGGTTTTTTGTTGGCATTTTTTTTATCCTTTCTGGTTCTGTTAGAAATGTTCTGTTTTTTCGAGCCGTAAAAATTAGCAATAGATGTTTTTTTCATTTTTTACCATTAAGGTCGTTTAAGAATTGTTGTTCTGCTTTTTTGTATCCTTCATCATTCTTGTAATTCTTGTCATTGGGATTGCTTTGATGATTTTTTTTCTTAAACTCATCAAAAATCCCATCCCAATTATTATTTTTTTCTTTCTCAATCCCCTTTATCAATTCACTTTGTTTCTGAGCCATCTGTCTGTTCTGTTTAATTGCTGCTTGTTCTTTTTTCTTCTTCAAAATGCCCCTTACATAAGCAAGCTTGTATTGTTCTTTTGATGCTGCCTCTAAAAAAGCTTCAGTTACATTATCATAGCCATATTCTGTAATTAATCTGCCTGTTATAATTCTTGCCGCCTGATTTATTTTTGGTTCATCGAACCAAAGCTCAAAAAGTTTTTTTACTTCACCTGTTTTTTCAGACATCTTAATATCCATTTAGCACATTTTGTAAATTCAAAACTTCCATCCGGATTGTAATATCTTAGAAGTTTGTTTTCAGTTTTTGTTACTGATTGTTTCTGGTTGATGTTTTTTTTGATTAATCTCTTTGCCAAGTAGTTATATCCCCAACTCCAATTGTTTCCCATCTGGATTGATAATCCATAAAGAAACTTTTTTGCCGCTTCTCTCTGATCTGCCTTCGGCATAAAATTTTACATAACCCAGTTCTCTTAGTTCAAGCACTCTGGGAGTAACCTGGTGCGGGTAAACTCCCAGATGTTTAGCAATACCCTCGTTGCTTATTGGCTGCCATTTTTCGATAACGCTTAGAACTTTTTTTTGAGCATCTCCCAAATCAACATAAGCGAAAGCTTCATTGCGTATTTGTTCTGATCGGTAACCTTCTCGTTGTCTCATTTTTAATCGTCACTTGGTAATAGTTTGAAAAAATGTCGGCTCGCATTAAGATCCGGGTCAATCTTAAGCATATGTTTTCTTGCCCGGTGATTTTCTAAAACAACCCGTATTGTAACCTGTGTAGCTCTTTTAAAACTTGCCCAGGCAATCCGCCAGTGTGATTTAACTTGTTGGTTTATCATTTAGCCACCTGCGACTTTGATTTCTCTTCAAGCATCTTTTCCCAGTTCGGCTCTATGAAAAATGTTTCACCCTGGTCAATTCTTAAACCAACTGATGCAAGTTTATCATCGGCAATTGTTTTATTTCGGTAGTCGCTAAGCAAGGCATCTTTATCTATTTCTTCTTTTGTTCTGATGTAAGCTCCCTTAAATATTTTTTTAATCAATTCGAGTGTGGTAGCTATGGTAAATTTTTTATTCAGTTGTAAAACTTTTGGCGGATTGGTTCTAAAACCAATCTTACCGGTTGTAAATTCAAGCGTGCGGGTCTGATCAAATTCACTTTTATGATCGAGACAGAATTTTTCAATGTCAGTTTTTAACAAATCAATTTCTGTTTGTGCTTCTGCAGTGTCAACATCAAATTTTTGGCGGATAGCATTTATTTTTTCATTCATATCGGCTTCTTTCTTTTTTACAAAAGCCATCCGTTTTGCAATAATACCCAGCGCATATGATACATCATTAAATGTTGCGAACTTCATTTTAGTTCTCCTTGTTTTTGTTTGTTAATTCTTTAATTAATTCTATTCTCTTTTCAAGGTATGGCATTAGATAAAACTCGTGAATCAATGCCAGAGTTAACGCCTCAAGATCATCGCGATCTAATTTGGATAAATCTTCTTCAATGATTTTAAGCGCTTTTAAGTCTATCAATTTCGCTCTCCAATTCTGTTATTTCACGTTCTTTGATTATTAATAATTCCTGGTAAAAATTTATTTCTTCATTGTCCCTGCCTCCCGCTAAAATTCCGCAAAGCAAAAACCCGCAAATAAAGGCAACCCCAATAATGATTACAAAAAGTATTGTATTGATTTCAATCATTTAATTCTCCGAAATGATTATTAATTGTGCAAGCTTTAATTTTAGTGAGGATTCAATCCTCTGGTTTTCTTTCTTCGAAAATCTTGCTACCTTATCCAGAATATCAGCGTATTGTTTAACTGCATAATAACGGCTTAAAGTGGGGAATGTCTTTTCCGCCTCGGTGATTACCTCCGTTAAGCTTATTTCAAGTGTTTGCTGCTTGTTCATTGGGCTGCTCCTTTTGGTTTCTTTTTTGCATCATATCTAATCGCTTAATTATTTTATCTGCATCCTTTGCAGTAAGAATGCTATACAGTTTGTTCAGTTTACTGTTTTCAATTTCCCAGCTTGATAATTTCTTACGATAATCCGGCAAGCTTTCAAGTATGTAACTAAAGGTTGCTTCCTGGCTCCAGTTAAATTTGTACTTTGCAATTTTTATTATTGCAGCTCTTTGCCTATCGGTAATTTTACCGGCTCCAATAATTGATTTTAGCTCATTCACGTTATTTGAGACTTTTCTTGCAACTTCAGTTAGTTGGGTATGTAGCAATTTTGCATCAGCAGGGCTTAACTCAGTTACGCTTTTAAGTCCACGCCTTGCAAGCTCTTCATCAATCACAGTATCATCTCCGCAGATGACAGCACTTAATGCGTGCAATTTTGCGTTCAGATAATGACGATATGTTTTATAACCTCTGTACATTATAATCTCTTATTTCAAACTCAATTCTTTCTTGAATCGGATATTGAAGTTCTCGCTCTCTTTCACGCTCGAATTCTTTTACAAAATAAGCATTCTGTTCTTTCATAAAATTTTCAAGATTATTAAAGAGATCGATGTCATCTTCAGACGACTTTAACTCTGTTTCAAAAATTATTTTTTCCATTTGCTTACCTCTTATTCTTAATTATTCTAAGTTCACTATTAGGGCTTATGTCAAAGGTTCTTCCTGCAGATAAAAAGCTAACTTCTTCTCCCAACGCCGTCTGGATTTTCTTTTCAACTTTTGCGATCAGTTTAACTCTTGCGCGGCTTTCATTAACAAACAACACTTCTGCTGTGCCGGAATCTGGTAACTCTATTATTTGCCCTGGCTTAAGCATTTTAATTCTCTTCACCACTGGTTATCATTTTTATTTTTTTAAGATCATCTTTACCGATAAGACCAAGCTGCAATGCGATTTTTTTCATCCCGCTAAACTCGCTTATTAAATCGTACTCAAGCTTGCTATCACTCTTTAATTGTTTTTTCATATTGGTTAGTGTTCTGAATTCTTTTGAGTTCTTGATCAAAGCGTTCTGCTGCTTAATTTTTTCACGCATTATTTGTTGTTCTTCTGCAAGCCGTGTTATTTGTATTATCTCATCACGCAGTGCATCCATAACAATTTGTTTTTGTCTTTTAGCAGAGAGCTGTTCAAAGTTTTTAGGCAGCTTTCCTTCAAGACCGATTACAACTCCGTCTTCTGCTATAACAGATTTGGATAGTGCTTGTGTGTTCATAAGTGTACTCCTTTTGTTAATTTTGTATGAATAATTTTTTAAGAGACTTGTATGATTGATACCAAATATGCCTTATATGCTTCTTTATTTTTAGATGAAAACCGTAACTCAATAACCACAACCGAGAAAGCACGTCTAAAAGAGTTACTTTATTCAATGAAAGAATCGGGGGAATTAAGTAAATGGATTGAAGAATATTTCCCGGACGAGGTTCTAAAATTCGCTCGGCAAACGCCACAAGGTCGAATGAAAAATAAGAAGTGGAATGATGATAGGAACCAATTTCTGCTTCTTTCATATTATGCTTATCGGATTTTGGAAGCTTCGAAATATTTGATGGAAGAACTTTCCGGCGCTCCTGAGCATGGTCCATATCGGGAAGTATGCACAAATTATGGAGTGCTTTATTTGAAAATTTCTGACCGTAATTTTCTTGGGCAAGATTTACTTGATTAATCATTCGTCATCCTCCATCGTAAGATGATATTCTTGTTCTTGTTCTTGTGTTTCTTCTGCGTTTAGTTTTGCAGTTTTAGGTAAACTGCTTATTGTCTGATTAATAATTATCTCAGCGTTTTTCCTGGTCTGATTTCTCTGTTCTACAATATCACCATTAGCGGCTATTTGATCTGGCATCGCTCCCTCAATCTCCTGCATTGCAGTAATAGCAATTGATAGTTGTCTGGTACTCTTTTTAATTTCTTTCTGCAGTTTTATTACTGTTTCACGATGCTGGATATTTTCCCTGGTGTTTACTAATGTGGTTATGTAACTGCCTGCGCTGTAAGTCTCTCCTGTTATCCTATCCGTCAAATCATTGAGTGCATAAATGTCAATTTCAGATAAGTCGCTGGGGTTATATAAAACAATAAATCTTTGCCCATTAAGCGAGGTGGTTAGCTCACCTGAAACATCAATAAATTGTTCTTTGCCAATCTTAATTTTGTTGTTATAAACAGCCGTTGTGCTGCTGCTTATTGCCCACCTTATTTCCTGAGGTGTGGGATAAACCGGCTCGTGTACTTTCCATAATTCATTAAAATAATCTTCAATACTTATTCTTACAGTCTTACCATTAATTGTTCTTCTGCGTTTTCTTTTCAGGTACAATCCTGTTATATAGCTTTCAAATTTTCTTTTGTAGTCTTCAAAAAATAGTTCTGCTTTCTCGGGACTTAATTCCGGTCCGGTATGCCTGCCATCTTCTTTGTGTGGTGTAACATAATTCTTTTGATATGCGTCAAATTCTCTTTTCCAAATTGCGTGCTTTAGTTCTGTTGTAGCTTTGTTGGTTGGCTCATACGCTGCACTGTATTTATATCCTTTAATCCCTGCTTTCTCGTATAACTTAGTTACAAATTCTCTCCAGCGGTTGCTGTTGGCAATTCCGTTATCCGTTACAATACCTTTTGCTGGTAAGCCAATTTCAAGTATAACCGGTATGATGGATTTAATCAGATCATCAACCGTAAAACTGCCAACTTTTAGATATACCCAGGTTTTCATCGTTACTGGTTCATCCCAGCTCCAGATGTTTACCTGTTTTAATACATTCTCTTTCTTTACGTCATCCCAAACCCACACTTGGGCAATATCTGCTTTGTGGTCATCACCAATTATATAATCCCCAAATTTTATGTCATTTGTAAAAGCACCAGTTACTTTGGGTAATGTGTTCTTCCAGCGGTTGTAGTGATTCATATATTCGTGCAAAGATGGATAACCGCTTTCTTTAAAGTGTTTGGTAACTTGTCTATAAACTGTTGATTGGAATTTGTCAAATCCAGCAATCTCCCAGTATTCTTCGTGCTCTTTTGCGTACAGTATTGCAAAATCAATTGCAGTGGCTAACTTTGCTTCTGCATCTTTAAAATAATAATAGCTAACAAGCTCAATTAGTTTATTAAAGTTTTTTGCAACTAACTCATTCCTTATCATCCCTTTATCAGCACGGCTTTGTCTGTATATCGGTCTTTTACCATTTACTTTTTCAACTAAACTTTTATAATTATATCCCTTCAATTTTATTCGCAGTGCTGCTTCATAGTATGTTACTTTTTCACCAATGCTTTTTACTACTTCAGTTTTGTCCTTTTGTCCAATAAGCGCAAGATGCAGCTCACGGTCCAATTCTTCTTTTAGATTGGCAACATCGACGTGCTTTGCTGGCTCAATAATATTTTCATTTATTACAAAAGTTTTTCCGTTGTGTTTTATTGTTTGAATTTCACCGGAAGCAATTTTTCTTTCTATAGTACGTCGGCAAAGGGTTGATCTTTGTACATAATCTTCAATATGTATCATTCGCCCAGCTCCATTTCCATTTGCCCTGCAAGTTTTTTCTCGGCATATTTTTGGCAGGCAACGTTACGCTCCATAACTTCCTGCAATGCGGCTTCTACTGATTTATAATTTTCAAAAGTTGGAGAATCAAAAAAGATTTTTAAAGATTGCATCACCTTATAACTTGAATATTGATATTCATCCAGCATATCCACTTCGTCCATTTTGCTGTTTTTCATCTTGGGTATTTTTGCCAGGATGTATCCGCTAAGGTTTGCAATGTGTTTAAGGAGTGAATAATCATTAGTTGATTTCATCAGCGGGATAAGATATTGGATGGGAAATTTTACACCGCTTTCGTCATCAGGCAGTGCACAGCGGTAAAGATAATTTGATGAAATACCTATTTCATCTGCAATCTGTTTTACCGGCTTTTTACCCTGGTGCACTGTTTGATACAGGACGTCTTTAATATCTTGTGTAGGTATCATTAAAAAATTTCCTTAAACTTTTAAATGATTAATTGTTTTTTGTTTGCTATATTTAACCAAGTGCTTTCGCATCCGTAATTATGCTGCATTAAGGGACTGGATAACTTGCTTTATACGTTGCTCGTATTTTTCGCTTTTTCTCTTCCCTTTAAGCAGCAGATTAATGTATGCAGGGCTTACATTAAGGCGGCGGGCAATCTCTGCCTGGTTAATTAAAGAAACGTCAATTTTAATGGGTCTGTTCATCTGGATCCTTTTTTATTAAAAAGTTAGTAAATAATTCTTGACAAAGATAACCAATTGGTTAATTCTTGTCAAGTTATTTTTGTCCATATGGATAATTATTTTTTATTTTATGACAATAGGTGAAAAAATCGAAGTATTTGGATTAAAAAATTTTGGAAGCTTAAAAGCTTTTGCCGCTGCTGTTGATAAAAGTCCGCCAGATTTATCAAGGTATATAGGAGTTAACCCTAAAAGATTACCCGGGACGCCTTTTCTTAAAAAGCTTTATAATTTAGGTTGTGATATGAATTGGTTATTTGATGAAGAAGAGGATAAAGCTAAGCCCTCATTAGCTTCGCAACTTTTAGAGGAAAATAATAGTTTAAGAAAGGAAGTAGCAGAGTTAAAGAGGAGATTGGAGCAGATAGAAAAGATTATAAAGTAATACTGTCTAAAATTTCAGTTAAGTCACGAAGACTTTCGCTTAGAAACCGGTCGGTTGCTCCGTATTCGGTTTCCAATTGGGCAATAGCTATTTCTATCAACTTGGTTAGTCTTAATGCTTTTTCGATTTGGGCAATAATTTGCTGTCTATCAGCAGGTAAATCGGTCATAAAATACTCCTATAATTAATGTATGATATTTTGTCAGAGAAAGAGTGTCGTAAGTGTCGCAAACTTAATGTCGCAAGTGTCGCAAACTTCCCCTCGAGAAATTAAAAAGTTTTGTTTTTATTGTGAAACAACATTTTATTTTTTTATGTTTCACGGAAAATGGGCTAATGGACAAATAATTCAGTAAAACCACCTCAAAAATTTGCAAAAATCAAAGTAATTGTAATGGTTAATTCTCAAATAACGTGAAGTCAATCATTATGCAGGCATTTATAAATCAAACTCTGATTCTCGCATGGTTTTTTAAGTAAGAAGAATTTAATTCTTTGCAGGATTAAAATTAAAACTTTACGATCAGCCTTTTCAATTTATTTATTGTAAGCGGTGCGCTGCCCTCAAAATGGTTATTAACATTGATGTAAACATCCGCTTTTTGACTGCTAAGATAATTAGTTATCTCTGCAACTTTTTCCAGTTCCTCATCCTTTGGTTCAACAATCTTATTCCAAACGTTTCCGGTTTTATTTTCCATTCCGGTTCTGTCTGGTCCGTGTAATCTTATAACAACCGGTGAAACTAATGTATCTTTATAATCTTTAAACACCTGCCATACCGGAGGCATATAATATCCCTGTAGAAAAACTATGGATATCTTATTCCGGTCAAGAAAATCGAAGAAAGGTTTTTTAAGGTAATTGGGATTTCTGATTTCAATTCCATAACTAAATACTTTGTCCAGCTTATCACAAAAACCTTCAAACCGATCTACAAATTCTGTTAGTCCGCTTAACTTTTGCTTATTCAGATATTCAAATTGAAACATTAAAATACCAATATTTTTTTCGAGCGGTTTAAGTGATTCTATGAACTGGCTAAACAGATCATTACTTAAAAAAAACGGATTGCTCTTAAGCTCAGCACTTTTATTTTTATTATAAAAGTGTGTAAGTGTGATGCTGTTAGGAACTTTTATAGTGAACCGGAAATCATCAGGCACTGAATCTGAATAAGATTTCACATCAGAAGGTTTAGGCAAAACAACCTTTCTTTCTTCAAACAAAGACCAAAACCACTGATCAACTTCAACACAGTTAAAATGCTTTGAGTATTCTTCTAAGAAATTAAATCTCTCTTTTTCGGGATAGATTATTCCTTTCCACGATTCATACTTCCAACTGCAAGTTCCAATTCTTATCAAATCTTATAACCTGCTTTCTAAATAAATTGTTGTGCGAAAACTATCATCAACATTCCTGCTGCATTTTATCCGGACTTTGCCAGTAAACATATTAGGCGGCAAAGCTTAAAAACTTCATAAACAAATGAACGATAATTACAATATACATAATAAATGCAATAACAATTATCCATTGTACAAAATTCATAATCGGTTCCTCTTTCCGCCTTTATTTTTCAAACTTTAACCGGATAGTAATTGGTTCTATGGGACATATTAACTTTGCTGCTCTTTCAGTGGATAGGTGTCTGGCAGCATATTAAAGCAATCTACGCAGACTTTGGAGAATCCATATAAATTATTTGTTTTTGCGGATTCGGAGGATTGAGATAGTCTATTTTCAGATCGAAGTGATTATTTTTTTTAGAATGGTTATTTATAATTTGTTCTTAAATCCGGATTATGAATAATACCGCTTAATAAAACTTTGGTTGGGTTAAAGTATTTGTGGGTCAAAGCGATGAAATGATTTATATATACACAAATTGTTTTTTCCGTATTATTCGGTTAATTTTGAAGTGAAATTAACAAAGGTAAATGTGGCAGAAAGCGATCAAAATAAACCGGTTCAGAGTGAAAAGAGCAGTACCGGGCAGACTCCTAATAAATACCGCAAAGGCGGCAGAAGATATTATCCAAAAAAAAGATATTATAAACCTCAGACTTCACCCGGCGATCAAGCAGCCCAGCCGGTAAAAGTAAGTTTTCAGAAAATTTCTATTGTTGTACCGCTTTTTAATGAAGAGGAATCTATTCAGCCGCTTATCAATGAAATTAGAAAAGCAATCAAAACATTAAATAAACCTTATGAAGTTATTTTTGTAGATGATGGAAGTACTGATAAATCTTTACAGGTAATTAAAGATGCTGGTAAAACTGATACACGATTAAAATATATTAGCTTTAGAAAAAATTATGGTAAATCCGCAGCTTTGCAGGTCGGATTTAAAACTGCTACCGGCGATGTAATTATTACAATGGATGCAGATCTGCAGGATGATCCTTTTGAAGTTCCAAATCTCTTAAAGAAACTTGATGAAGGTTATGATCTTTGTTCAGGCTGGAAGAAAGAAAGATTTGATCCGTTTATAAAAAAATATTCGTCGCGCTTCTTCAATTTTATTACAAGATTATTCAGCGGAATTAAAATTCATGATTTTAACTGTGGTTTAAAAGCCTATCGCAGAGAAGTTGTACAAAATTTAAATGTTTACGGCGAGCTTCACCGATATGTACCTGTACTCGCTAAATGGCAGGGCTTTACTGTTACTGAAATTCCTGTTAAACATCATAAA
>Ga0226835_1000659_pt1 | contig 30870 bp, 25 predicted proteins | sample LAC_MetaG_1_FD_163627 | JGI IMG/M metagenome (GOLD analysis project Ga0226835, IMG submission 163627) | Anaerobic ammonium oxidizing microbial communities from anammox membrane bioreactor (MBR) in UC Berkley, California, United States -... | ecosystem: Engineered > Bioreactor > Anaerobic >...
GAACGAGTTCTGCTTCCGGTTTATACGTCGCGAGAAGGAGCCATCATTGAGCGAAAGCCTACTCAGGGCCTGCGTCTTCGCGCTTCCGATGACGTACTCTGAGCTGAGGTGAACAGGCAGTTTCGAAAGCTTTCTATTATTTCTTATAGTGTAATACAAAAAAAGAAAAAAAGAAGAAAGAGCCGCCCCATGAATGACACAGGGCGGCTCTTTCACAAATCACATTCAGTCGTCGACCAGAATCGGGTTGAGCTGGATCGGGTATCCGTTTCCGTCATCCCTGGTGCCGGCGAGAATCAAGCCGGTATCCCAGAGCTTCAGGACGAAGCCCGGAGGCATTCCCTTGAGCTGAACAATCAGGTCCGCCGGGGTGACCCAGGCGAAACCGAAGTGATTGGTGCCGACAGCCAATTTCAGCCGCGCCTGAGCTCTGGCCACAGCCAGGGCCGGCACCGGAAAAGTGGCGGTCTTCAGCTCGATGAGCAGGGACCACAACCAGTAACGGTTGCGGCACTTAGCCAGAATCAGCTCCAGAGCGTCTTTCTGGAAGAGCAGTTCGCTGACATCTCCGGCAGTGCTTTCGCCGGAGACAAGCTGAGCCGCCCTGGCAAGCCGGGGCATCTCGGCGAGAATAAGCTCCTTCGATTGAAGGAGCCCCTTCTCGGAAGTGAAGTCACCGCGACTTGCTTCGGCGACAGAATTGATAATCCGGTTGACCTCCCGCTCATCGATGAAGCGAGGAGGATCGGTGACAGTAAAGGCCATGGTTACCTCCATCTCTGACGGTCAGAGAATATCGAAAGTCTCCTTCACCGCCGGCACCACCACATCCCAGCCAAGGGCTCCCTGGATGCGGTCGCGCAGCGCCGTGAGACTGTCCGGATCGCCGTGGACGACCAGGGTCTTCCGCGGCTTGATTTTGAACTGGCGCAGCCACCAGAGGATGTCCTCATAGTCGGCGTGCCCGGAATAATCGGACATGAACTCGATCTTGGCTCGCACCTTGAGCTGCTTGCCCTGGACAGATAACGTCTTCGGGCAGGGAGCCGGGCACTTGCCCACCGATGCCGGCGGATTGTCTGTGAAGCGAACCAGGGACTGACCGAGAGTACCGGTGCCCTGGTAACCGACGAAAACCACCGTGTTGTTCTGGCCCGAGAGCCGGCGCTGCAAGTGACTGACGATCCGCCCGCCGTTGGCCATGCCGCTGGAGCCGATGATGATCACAGGCTCGGAAGCAGGGTTCTGCAGGGCCATGGAGTCCTTCCACTCGCGGCAGATGGCGAAACGCTTGGTGGCAAACGGGTCCTTGCCCTCGGCGAAGACCTTGCGAGTCTCGGCGTTGAGGATGTCCCGGTATTTTCGGTGGACTTCGGTGGCGGTCACCGACATCCGCCCATCCAGGAAGACAGGCAGCTCGGGAATCGCACCGGACTCCATGAGCTGACGCAAGTCATCCAGGACCACCTGGACACGACCGACAGCGAACGCCGGGATGAGAATCACCCCGTAGCCGTTCCGTCCGTCTTTCACCCGGGCGCGCTCATAGCCTTCATTGATGATGCGAGCCAGCTCGCCAAGACGATCCCGCTTGAGATGCGTCTTGTTGCCGTAGGTGGACTCGGTGATCAGGAAGTCGGCGCCGCGCACCGGAGCGAGCTCGCGCAAGAGCGGCATCTTGCGACGCCCGATGTTGCCGGTAAAGCAGAGAGTGCGCTTCTGACCGCCGGTGCCGAGATCCAGGTTGACCACTGCGGCGCCGAGAATGTGCCCGGCTTCGGTGAAGGTGACCGCGATACCGGGAGCCAGCTCGGTGCGGGCGTCGTAATCGATGGTCGAGAGATAAGCCAGGGAAGCTTCCGCCTCCTTCTGGGTATAGAGCGGCTGCTTCGAGGGCGCTTCGCGGGACTCAGCCTTCTCGTTCTCAGCCGCGAGCTTCGCCTGCCGCTTGTTGAATCGCCTGGCCTGCTCCTCCTGGAGATAGCCGCTATCCGGCAAGAGGATCTTGACCAGGTCGGCGGTTGCCGGCGTGCAGTAGACTTTGCCCCGGAATCCGTCCTTGACGAGCTTGGGCAGATAGCCGGAGTGGTCGATATGAGCGTGGCTCATGATGACGAAATCGACATCCCCGGGCTTGATACCGCGGGGCATGCGGTTGCTGAAATCGGTGCTACGGTTCTCCATGTGCAAACCGACATCGAGCAGGAATCGCGTGGTCTTGTCACCCTGCGAATACTCGATGAGGTTGAGGGAGCCCGTGACACCACCGGCAGCGCCAAGAACGTGAAGCTTGATTAGCGGCTTACCCGACCGGGCAAGCCTTTTTTGTTCTCTTTTATTCATCTGGGTAGTCTCCATCTGAGCTCGACATCGACCCGCCCCTGTGGCGATCGTCGATGAAGGCCCTGTTGCTTAGCGGTCGTCTGTGACCGTAAAAAAACCAAAAGTGCTCGAGAGCAACGGGTGTGAAAGCAGTCTGGTGCTAAAACAAAACTCGGCGGAAAAGGAAAGAAGTAACTCCAGAACCTATCAGGCTGATCTTTCTAGCTACAAGGCTGAAAGCTTTTTTGATACTTAAGGCTGGCGGCAAGTCCGACTGGAAGACTGTTCAAAAGTAGCGCAATCGCGATACCGCTTGACAACAAGACCCTGAAACCGGCGCTGGGTGACTTGTCAATATAAAACAGCTTCGCCATTAGAGACAGAAACCCTGGATTGGGAACCCGATGAAAAGAATGATCAGAAAAAAAGCCTCGAAAAGATACTCATGAGCTTTCCACAGGTTGTTTTAAGAAGCACTGACTTTGTAGGTTGTACAGGTTCTACCTTTCATTTTCAGCTTTGCGAGTTTCACACGGTTCCTGAGAAAGCTCTCCGGCATATTCAAGAAAAAGCACTGGTCAGCGCGCTGATTGTCATAAGCCGCCCTTAGTGCTGCCGTGCCGTGTCCTCGCAACTGTTACTTCAGCAGGCTCACGAACGAGCCAGTCCCAAGCAAGACACACGCAGTCCGTTAGCGGTGTCTGCCAAAACATACAGGAGACTTCGAAATGTTTCCGCTCAAAGACAACCTCCGTTGCCTGACTTTCCCCATGGTTACGGTCATTCTGGTCGCTCTCAACTGCGTTGCTTTCGTGCTTGAGGCGCACATGATCAATACCAGTGGGCCCGCCGCCTTCTTCATGAACTGGACCCTCGTTCCGAGCCAGTTCCTGAATGCCTTCAGCTCCGGCGACCCGGCAGCCCTGGCGCATGCGGTCAAGACCCTGTTCGCGGCTATGTTCCTCCACGGCGGCACCATGCACCTGGTGGGCAACATGGTCTTCCTCTTCGTCTTCGGACGAGCCATGGAAGCCCGTCTCGGCCGACTCCACTTCCTGGTGTTCTACCTGCTCTCCGGTGTGGTCGCGTCCCTCGTCCACATCGCCAGCGACCCCGCCAGCTCCACCCCGATGCTCGGCGCCTCCGGTGCCATCTCCGGCGTCCTGGGCGGCTATCTGCTGCTCTGGCCGAAAGCCAAAATCACCTCCTATGTTCCGCCGATCTTCATCGTGCAGATCTGGGCATGGTGGTTCCTGGCTGCCTGGCTGATCCTGCAGATCCTTCCCTTGCTGGCTGCCTCTGGCGGCTCCGGCGGTGGTGTCGCCTACTGGGCGCACATCGGCGGCTATGTTGCCGGCTTCATCTGGGCTGGTGCGGTGAAGCTCGTCAAGCCGGTCACGGATGTCTGCTACATCCCGGTCCCGGACTGCGACACCGACACCAAGAAGAAGGTCGAGGAAAAGGATAGTTAACAGATACCCCCGGGTCATCTGTGGGAGGGAAGGCACGGTGCACGGGAGCCATGAAGCTCCGGTGCCTGTGCCTTCCCGCTTCCCTTTCCTCTTCTCTTCGCACTTTTTAGGGGCAAAATCATGATCGACAGCATCAATGCAAACAGGCTGAAGCTGCCCCTGACCGGTTTGACGCCTGGACGTCCACTGATAATCGGTCACAGGGGCGCGGCAAGCCACTTTCCGGAAAACACCATTCCGGCTTTCCAGGCCGCCATCAGAGCAGGCGCGAACGCTATCGAGCTCGACGTGAGAATCACCAGAGATGGTGCGCTTGTCGTGATTCACGACAAGACCGTCGACCGGACCACCAGCGGCTCGGGTCGTATCTCCGACCTGACTCTGGCTCAGATCAAAGCCCTCGATGCTGGCTACCGCTTTTCTCCCGATCAGGGAAGGACCTTTCCATTCCGGAACAGGAGCGTCCGCGTGCCGACCCTTGCCGAGGTCCTCTCGGCAACGGAGGGTACGATGATCTTCCTGGAGCTCAAGGGCTCGAGCCGCAAGCTGGCAGACGCTGTCATAGCTTGTCTCATCGAGAAAAAAGCCCTTGACCGCGTCCTCATCCAGACTATCGGCGCCAGCCACGGTCTGGCCCGCTACCTGCGCAAGAAAGACAGGCGCTTGCTTGTCGGGCACTCCTGCTTCGAAATCGGACTCTTCTTCGCCCTGTCGGTCCTCCACCTGGAGAGACTCTTCAAGCCGCGCGGACCGAGTTTCGAGATTCCGCCCAGACGATTCGGACTCTCTTTTTTGAGCCCCTTCTTCGTAAAGCGGGCTCAGAAGGCAGGTGTCAGCGTGATCGTATGGACGGTCGACGATCAGCCCACCCTTAGCAAATGCATGGACCTGGCAATCGACGGTGTGATAACCAACGACCCCGCCCGGACCGGCAAGCTCAAAACGACCGCATTCCAACTGTGAGAGGCTATCCATGGACTTTCTCTTCATAATCGCCCTCGTGGCCCTCGCTGTCCTGCCCTGGGCGCTCAAGATCACCTATGATTCCACCAGGCAGGTCGTCTTCACCGGAGAGCTCGTTCCGTCCAACAACAGGCTCTCGGACATCGGGCTCCAGAGCGGTGCTCGCTACTGCTGGTTCGACGTGCCCGGGATCGGAATGCTCCTGGCCGAGATCGACCCGGTCAAGTTCGAGCTGCTCAACATCTGCCAGCCGGCGGTTCAGGTCACAGTCACCAGGCACCTCCTGGGCAAGCCCCGGGTAGAATCGGTTGCCTGGCCGGGTGACGCTCCCGAGTCGGCAGACCGCACCAATCGCGGTCTTTTCCTCTCGGTCTTCTACCTGCTGGCCGGTCTCGCCATGCTGGTCATCGGTCATGAATGGGCAGGCACCGCTCGCGAGATCTGGGCCCAGTACTGGTCCGCAGGCGCTCTGGCGCTCTCGGGCTATGTCCTGATGCTCTATGACCAGAGGAAATTCGAGATCTCGAAGGATACCCAGGCCCGCATTCTCTTCCTGCCTCTGGGCAAGGGGAGGCTGTCCCTGGTCATCCTCCTTGTTCTCTGCCTGGTCGGCACCCTGGCGCTGTTCACCTGGCTCAATATCTTCACGCTCATCCTCGGCATCCACACGGCTTTCGCCACCGGGTCCCTGAGCGCCATTCTGTCCAAGGCAGGCAAGCCTGCCGAAAGCCAAGCCGCATAACCGGCAAGCGCAGGCAGCCATGAAACATCTGGGAACCTCCCTCCTCTACGGAGGCCTTATTTCCACGTTTGTGGCGTCATCGTACATCCTCGTCCGGCTCGCCGAGCTCGTCACTGGCAATGCCCCCAACGGACTCGGCCCGCTCTCGATCCTCGGAGAAGCGGTCACAGTCTGGCTGGTCTTTACCCTGGTACTGACCATCCTCCTTCGTGACCTGCAACTCTGGATCGACAACCGCAACAAGCCCCGGGAAAAACGGGACGACGACGAGAACAAGCCCGATCACCCACCGTTCTGACCTCGGACCGGAGAGCACCTGCCCCGAGCAGCTGTTCTCCGGTCTTTTTCTTTCATTGAAGCCTGATCACATTCTCTCAGAGGAATTATCAGGCTTTGCTTTTCGTTTTTTCTGCGCCAATCAACTACCTCGTACAGTATCCACCAGTCGCCGGTGGCTCTGGTCTTTCTGGCCGGAAAGGGCTCTTGATAGAGTTTGAGAAAACAATCTGATTGAAGAGAAACTTACCGGGGCCGGTCGGCTCAGGGTTCTATGTGAGAGCGAAGAGTTACTCTGCTATATTGCAGCGAGTATGGGAATCGAGCTCGAGAATCTGACCTGGGAAGAAGCCGAGAAAGCTCTGGTGGAGCACCCGGTGGTGGTCATTCCTCTGGGTGGCAGGTTGAAAGAGCATGGGCTCCATCTGCCTCTCAATAACGACTGGGTCCTAGCCGAGCATCTGAAGAATGAAGTGAGCAAACGACTGCCGGTCCTGATCGCACCGACTATCTCGCACAGCTATTATCCGGCGATGGTGGACTATCCGGGCACTGTCAGTCTCAGCGTCGAGACCGCTGCCGCCCTCATCGAAGAGATCTGCACCAGCCTCGGCCGTTTCGGACCGCGCAAGTTCTATATCCTCAATACAGGAATCTCCACACGAAGACCCCTGGAGCGGGCCAGACAAACACTATCGGCAGTTGGTATCGAGCTCGCCTACACAGACCTGGACAGGATTCTCGAGCCCGTGGCCGAGACTTTGAGAGAACAAGCAGGAGGCAGTCATGCCGATGAGATCGAGACCTCGATGATGCTCCATATTGCACCGGATATAGTGCACCTCGAAAGAGCCGTTCCCGACTTTCACGGCGACGGTCCCGGTCCCCTGCGGCGCAAGCAAAATCCGGACCAGACCGAGGCCGGAGTCTACAGCCCGACCGGGGCTTTCGGCGACCCTACCCTGGCAACGGTCTGGAAAGGAGAGAAGCTGCTGACAGCCCTGGTCCAGGGGATCCTTGAAGATATACGAAAGCTATCTCCCGATCCTTAGTCCAGGCCGGGCGTGCTAAGATTTCGAGCATGCCCAGAATAACTATCCTGCCCGATCACGTAGCCAGTCAGATTGCCGCCGGAGAGGTGGTGGAGCGCCCTTCTTCGGTTGTCAAAGAGCTGGTGGAGAACTCCATCGATTCCGGAGCGACGCGCATCCAGATCGATATAAGCAAGGACTGCCGGGACATCAGAGTGGCCGACAACGGCTGCGGCATGACTCCTGATGACGCCGCCCTGGCATTTCAGCGACATGCCACTTCCAAACTGAAAGCCGCCGCCGATCTCGAGAGCCTTGCCACCCTGGGATTCAGGGGAGAGGCTCTGCCCAGTATCGCCTCCATTTCGCATTTCACGTGCCTGACCCGCGCCGCAGACGCCGCCACCGGCACCCGAGTGGAAGCGGAAGACGGCAAAGTCACGGTCACCGAGACAGGCTGCTCTCCGGGAACCGTGATGGCGGTGCAAGATCTGTTCTACAACGTGCCGGCTCGCCTGAAGTTCTTGAAAAAAGGAAATACCGAGTTCGCCCATATACAGGAGATCGTCCAGAGCCTGGCTGTCAGCTATCCTGCCGTAGCTTTCGAGCTCAAGCTCGACGGCAAGCAACGATTCAGCACAGCCGGTCAGGGCGATCTAGAGAGCACGATCAAGGAAGCGCGGCTTTTCTCCGGAGACGAGTCTCTCTGCGAGGTAAGACTCGAGACCGAAACTCTGGTGATTAGCGGGTTTCTCGCCAGACCAACTCATTTCAGAGGCGATCGCAAAGCGATCATGAGCATAGTGAACGGGCGTCCGGTGCGCTGCCCGCTTACTTTCAAAGCTCTGGACTACGCCTACTCGGACCTCATACCCCGGGGTCGCTACCCGATGGCCGTGATCAAGATCGATCTCGATCCTTCCCATGTGGACGTGAATATTCACCCGACCAAGAAAGAGATCAAGTACGACAATGGCAATGAAATCTACACCGCCCTGCATCGAGCCATATCGCAATCCCTGGCCCAGCCGCGCCGGGAGCTGATGGAGTCGATCAGATCCGCCCGGGAAAACGTGCTCGAATCGCAGGCAGAGGCTGGCGACTCGTACCCGGCTGCCGTCTTCGCCGAATTGCGCCCCCGCACCGCCGGGATCGATGCCACTTACAATTCGATGCCCGCCAACACTAGCAACTCCACGGTGCGTTCTCGAGAGAGCCGCTACTCGACACCGGAAGACGACTCCGACCAGCTTTCCTTTCGGGACTCTCTTTCCTACTCCCCGGGCAGGAAAGAGATCATCAACACCGTTGCCACCGTTAGCACTGTGTCCCTGAGAGAGACAGGCGTCCTGAGCGGCATCACGGCAGCCTCGGAAGTCCGCCTTCCCGCCGGCTGGCGCCTGGCCGGCTATTTGCACAACACCTATTTCATCTTCGAGACAGACGAAGGTATTGAGATAATCGAGCAACACATCGCCCATGAGCGCTTCCTCTATGAAAAGCTCCTTGCCGGTCAAGAGACAAGAGGGCGCACCAGCACCGACTCCCAGCGGCTCTGCCTGGCTGTTCCCCTGACTCTTTCCACTCAGCAGATCGAGATACTCAGGGAGACCATGGAAGGCCTCAGGAGCCTGGGCTTCGACTTCGAGATCGACGAAGCAGACGGCCGAGCCCGGGCTTCTTGCACCCAGGTCCCTCTGGAGATGGCTCATCAGAACTATGCTCTAATCATCCAGAAGATGATCGACGATATCGGAGACTCCGATTCAACGGCGGTGCCCCTGGATGCCACCAAATCCATAGCCTGCCAGGCCGCCGTCAAGAACGGCATGACCCTGAGCGAAGCCGACATCCTGAAACTGGTGAGCGCCTGGCTGGCCACACCCAGGCATGACACCTGCCCTCACGGTCGTCCGGTTCGTCTCAAGTTCACGCGCCAGAAGCTATTCGATCTCTTTCATCCGGCCTGATTGCGAAAACGCGACAGAGCATCAGCATTCTGCCCTATGCTACGCAGGTGGAATTTGACCACTTCCGGGCTGTAGAGCTCGAGAGCCTTGAGAGCCGGACTCTGAACCGAATGAGGTCCACCCAGCACGACCTGCAATAGAGGCTCCACCAGACGGTCATCTTTCACCCCGGAAGCAAGAATCACACCCTCGGACATCTGACTGGGGGACTTGCTGGTGAGAAGCGAACCGAGCCTGGTCACGAGCTTTTCGTGCCGGACCACATCGAGCAGATTCTGAGCCTTGCCGGCGATAGCTCCATCGCGGCTGAAAGTGAGATTGCCGAGCATATGATCGAGATCCAGGCTCTGTTTCAGACTGAGATTCTCCATGGCTGCCATCTGCAGGCTCGGGTGACGGAGCGCCCTGCCGAGAAAAGCCGTCTTGAAGCTGTCGCCGTATTCGGCTCCGGCAGCGACTTCGAGCACCTCGTCGAAGACCATCCGGCGCCCACGAGCATCGGGCATTCTGTCGATAAGCTCCATGAGCTCCGGCAGCCCATCCCTGTCTCCGCGCAGATCGAGAAAGCGCTCGTAAGCATCGGCGTTGTGCCCACGCTGCAACCTGATGCGGTCACGAGCCAACTCTCTGACAGGCGAATCGGGCCGCCCCTGCTCCATAAGGAAATCGAAACCATCATGGCCGTAATTGCGAGAATTGAGTCGATATGCCGCATCGAAGGCTACATCCTGCAAGGTCGGGAGCTTCACCTTCGAGCCCTCCTGTCCGAAGCCCGCTCCCTTCAGGGCAGGCACCGCTTCCGGTGCCACAGCGAGAGCCGGATCGGTAGCCAGCTTGATCAAAGAGGCCGTGTGCAGCTCCGGGTCGCCGAACTGAACGAGGAGCTCGGCTGCCGCCGCTTTCTCGGCAGGCGTCCCTGAGACCAGGCGAGTCTCCAGGATCTTCACAGCCTCCGGCAGCACATTACGCTGGACAAATTCGACACGATGGCTGTACATGGAGCCCAGGGAATTCTTGCTGCCCGCAAGGGGCTGGCCCAGGGCCCAGGAGAGGTTCTTGGCATAAACCGCTGCCCGTACCGGGGCATTCTCCGCCAGGTTGTAGAAACTGTCCACATCGGAAGAAAGAAACTCTTCTCCCATATGAACGGCAAAGTCTTCCCCGGGCTCGGTCCGGGCATAAGAGCGGACATAGTACTTGTCTGTGGTAGCCCCCTTGGAGGCGGGGTAGAAGTCTTTGGCCCCGTTTTCGGATGCTGCGGTCTCGGTAACGGGAACGTCCCTGTCCACCAGATTGGCCAGGCGGGCGAGATTTTCGTGGCCCTGATTCTTGCCCCCGGAGAGATGAGTCCACTCGTGCTTGCCGAATTCCAGAATCACCGATCGGTCGACACCGTCGGCGATATCGACCCGGGGGCGGTAATAAGTGATCCTCCCGTCGCTCCCCGCCGTCGCTGCCGTCTCGAAAGACTTGCCATAGAACTGCTTGTTCCAGAGATCGCCTATATAGGGCTCATCGCTGATCACGATATCTTTTACAAAATTGGCGTTGGGAAGATCATCGAGAACCGTGATCATGTCTTCGGGAAGAGCCAGATTACGATTGGGGTGGCTCAGAAGCTTCAATCGCGCCGCCACCACCGGTAGTGACACTTCCGCATCGGCGACCGGCATATACTCGGTCAGCAAACCCATCCGGTCACTCGTTTTCCCCCATTCAGTCGCGATCTTTGAGCGTTGACCGAAATCGAGCCTGTCATACGGCACTTCGGTGTCCGCCGTGAGCCGCAGCTGTCGCAAAGTCTCCATCTGCCTGGTGACCTTGCCCCCCGGCGAGTCCTTAACCAGTATCCTGGCATTATGACCTTCGACATCATAGGCGACTACTTTCTCGGAACGAAATTTCAAGAAGTCGAAAAACTTCTGCCTTGACTCATAAGGACCCCTGACCCCTTCAGGCTTGTACAGAAAGAGCTCGGTCTCCGTCACCCCCCGGCCGAGCCTGCCATTTAGCTCCGTGAACCGTATCCGTCCGGATGGGGGTCCGAGCCTATCGAGACCCACAGGCTCGAGCCCTTCCTCGACTCTCTGTTTGGTCTTGAAGCTCCTGGCTCCGACTTCCTCGAAAGCCAGCGACCGACTCTTCGTATATTCAGCCGCGTCCCTGAGAAGACCAGGCCGCTCCCTGACATGCGAACCTGCCATCATGACTGTTCCCGTGACCGCCCCGATCATCCCGGACGTGTTGATCAGAGATAGACTCTCGCTCAGCGACTTGCCTTGCTTGACCGCCTCGATGCCCCCGACGACGGCTCCCGAAGTGTACCCGGAGGTGCCGCCGACGATAACGGAGGCAGTCACAGGCGAGACCGCGCTGCGCCTGAGAGCGGAGGTGGTGAGGTTGGCGGCACGCATGCCCACCAGCCCGCCTGGCAGATTGATCAGGGCGCCCACTGTGCCGGCCCGGGCAATGGACCCGGCCCCCTGCGTTAGCGAGACATTGCCGCTCTCGTCTATCCAGGAATGCGAGTCGAATCCAGCCTTCACCGCACCGAAACCGAAACCGGCCGTGAGATGAGTGGCCGACTCGGACACCAGTCCGCCTCCGAGCCTGCTGGCTGTAAAAGTCTGCAGCCCGCTTCCCGGAAGCATCGACCGGCCGACCTTATTGAGAGCCACTCCTTGAGCGAAATTGAGAGCGAAGCTGCCGGCACTGTCTCCAAAACCGGCATGGGGATCGACCAGGAGGGTGGAACGAGCGAGACCGGCAGTCAAGCCCCGAAATTTGGGAATCATCGCCATGGTATCGGCGGCTACAAGAGCAGCGAAATCATGCTTGCCCGCCCGCTCGATGGCTTCCTGCTGACTCTCCGGCGCATCGATCAGGTCATGGACGCTGCCGATCACACAACCACCCAGGGTGTTTTCATAGCGCTCGCCGAAAACATCGTCGAGCAGACCGGCCCGGGAAGAACTCTCACCGGTGCCGGCCCCGGAAGTATGTACCGGTGTGGCGACCGCCATGTCGAGCAAGCGATTGCCGTCTGCTCCCTCTTTTCCCCCGGACACCGCCTGAGCCTCTGACTGGATACAAATAAAAGATACCCAGAAACTCTACTTATCAAAAGAGACGGCCCAAAGCCAATCAGCTGAGCTCAGCGAAGCTGGACTCCCGAACTCGCCAGTCCGGCAGACAGAGACATCGGTTGATCCAGAGCAAAACGAACTCTCGTCCCGCTCGGAATTTTGACATCCTTGCCTTTTCTCCAGAGGTTGCTGCCCAGACCGACAGCTCCACCGGTAGCTACTCCGGCAATTGCTCCGGCTCCGACACTTCCCGCGACGATGGGAGCGAAGATGATACCGAGCAATGTGCCACCGGCAGTCCAGGCTGCCGTACGGGCAACACCGCTGGCAACCGTTGCCTTGGTGCTTCTTCCCTTGAGATTACCGTCTTTCTCATGAACGCTCTTGTCGTCCTGCTCGGCGGTGATTATTGCCGAAAGAGGATAACGAACTCCATCAGGAGTAACGGCGTTGGTGAGACGCAGGCTCATCTGGCCATTGGATCCGCCAAGACCGCTCTTGTCGGCGCTGACGACCTGTCCTTCGAGCCGAGTGCCGGACGGAAGGACCATGTCGCTGCCCAGGTACATGGGCGCGTAAAGCTGCGCGTTGAAGATGTCTCCTGGTTTGGCCACGGCGCTGTCTATCGGACTGGTCAGGGCGCAGTCGAGGATGGTGCCGGTCGGCACATAAGTAACATGCCCTTGAAGAGTCTGGCCGTTGTATGTTTGAGCCATAGCGGGGAAAGTCGGTCCCAGCAAGAGAACACCTGCCAATGCCAACGTTAAGGGTGTTCTTTTCATAGAATGCTCCTTCTAGCTATCAATGCCTCCAGTACAGTCCGAAGAATAGCACAAGGTCTCACCGCTGGAAATCAACCAGCACTACCACCTCCCGCGATGGCACAGGCGATACCAGCTAGATAGCACATACGGTGGCGATTCCCGGCGCTTACCAGGGATCGCCCGGCGATGAGAATTTGTCTGGAATAGTTCCGATAAACAAACCTGTCAAGAAGCAGATCCACCGGAGAGCAAGCGAGCCTTCACCATAATGACGTCTGTCCGGAGCTTTTACTATCCGTTATCATATACCATCTTTAAAGCAATCAGGGACGGTATCAGAACAATCTCGGCAGCGAGCAACCTCTATTCAGGTTTGCTCGCTGCCGAATAAATCAGTCCTTGATCACGAAGCAGGACTCAGCGCTTGTCCACGCTTCCCCCGCATCTACGGCAGCGGGACGGGAGATCCGGCGGTTCGCCCAGCGCATCGTAAGGATGCTCGCACCGGCGACAGAAGTGCCCGGAATGAGGCTGGTGTCCGCCACGCGACGACGAGCGCCGGCGGCGTTTGAGCATCGAGAGCAGCGCTACTGCTACCAGGACGAGGATGATAACTTTGAACATCAGAAAGGTCCTCCGACATACTCCGAGGGAAGCGGCACCACCGATGGAGCCTGATAAGATACAGGTCTCATCAAACCATACGGAATGTCTACGTGCTCGCCTTCTGCGGGCTGCAGCAAGACCACCTTGCTCCCAGGGTCACGCGCTTCGATCTTGAAGACCGTGCCGTCCGGATGCAAGTAACGAATCACCCTGAATTCGACACCCTCACGGGTCTCGTTCGAGTGCAGTTCGATGACATCGCCGTCACCGATCACGAACCTCTTGCCGTCGACGACAATCTCGAGCAGTCGGAAGTTCTCGGCTTGTAGACGCTTTTCGGGCGGCAGGCCGACATTGATCGTTTTCCAGACCTGCACCACCTGCTGACCGCCGATGGTGAGCTCGGCAGTCATGCGTCCGAGCTCGAAAAGCCGGCGCTGGGCAAGCACTCCGTCCTCTAGAAAGTAGTCCGCCTTCACCGGCCAACTCACCATGTACGGCGAGTCGCTGCGGTAGAAGCGCTCAAAGGTCATACGGACGGTCTTTCCGTCAGCATGATAATAGCTGCCTGACTCCATCCGACCCAGCCAGGTCAGGTCCGATTCGAGGCTGCCATCCGGATAGAACGTCTTCTGAAACCTCTCGATAGCGCTTTTGACGGTGAGCTCGAGACGAGGATTGCCGTTCTCCCAGAAAGTCCTGTTCGACCTGAGGACGCCCTGAAGGCTGTAGGAGGTGACATAGGAAACCCCCAGCCCATCGCTGAATCGCCCGGTCACGACATAGTCGCCATCGTCCTGCCTGAGGCCGGAGCGTGATATGGTGCCGTCTTCACGATACTGCTCATCAGCGAGCCAGTGGCGGCCGACAAGATCGAGACTGACATGCGCTTTCACGCGGGGCACGGCTGAGCCATCGGCGACATAGTACCGCCAGAATTCACTGACCGTGCCATCTTTGCGGTAAACAACCAGACCGGTCTCACCGTTGGCGAAGAAGACCCGGGCGTCGATGGGGGTGAACCCGTCCGGACCGTACCGCACCAGACGCTGCTCCTCCCCGATACCCTGCGGAGGCAACTGCACTCGCAGAGACGGACGGTTCGAGAAAGGGACCTGCTCGAGATGCTGGTCTTTGCAGTGCCTGACAACCTCGCGCACAGCGAAGCCGGTGGCGGTAATCAGAAGAGCTGCACAGAGAGCCAAAACGATGCTTTTCCGCATACGACCCTCCTTTTCCTGTTGAGTTTCGGTTGTGCCCGCAGCCATGCTCGATGGCGATTGGCTTGCCGGGCGGCGATTGCTGGTACTCGTCTGAGAGTGCTTTTGACTAATAATCGGGATGAATGAGCAAAGGGTGAAAGAAACACAAACGATCCAGTCACATCGGAAAAGTGAAAATCGAGAAAAGAAATATGAAATGGGACTGTTTACACTTGCTTCACCCCGGAGCGAAAAATGGCCGAGCTGCGCCAACCATTTCGCCCCGGAGCCATTCCTGTTATCATGTCTGCCTCGCATCAAGGGCTCACCAGAAAGAGTGAGTTGTAAAGCCAGATATAGCTGACTTTCTTGTGGGTATAAATTCTTAGATGCTGAGAAGCCCACTCCGCCCACGAAACACGAACCTGGGAGTCGAGCGAATGAATCAAATTGTGTGGCAGGTAGCCGCTGTCACTGATCCGGGACTCAAGCGAAAGGAGAACCAGGACAACTTTTTTGTCAGCAAGGACAACAGGGTTCTGGTCGTGGCGGACGGAATGGGCGGCATGCGCGGCGGCAGCAGAGCCAGCAAGATTGCCGTGCAAGCAGTGAGTGAGCTTTGGGACAGCAGTAAACCCCACGATTCCGACCATGCCAAGATTCAACAATGGCTTTTCGAGGCCGTATCGAAAGCCAACGAACTCGTCTACAACGCCGCCGCCGCCGATCCGGCGGTGAAAGACATGGGGACCACCATCGTAGCCGCCATACACTCGCCGGACGGCAGCCTTCAGATAGCCCATGTGGGAGACTCCCGGGCCTACCTTGTTCGGGACGGCAAAACCATCGTTCTCACCCAGGATCATTCCGTAGTCATGGAAATGGTCCTCCAGGGGAAAATGACCGAAGAGCAGCTCCGCTCGAGCCCTTTCAGGCACTATCTCACCCGCTGTGTCGGACACAAGAACAAAGTCGAGATCGACAAGACCCCGGCCGAGATCAAGTCAGGCGACTGGCTGATTCTCTCGAGCGACGGTCTGTCCTCTGTCGTTCATGACGAAGAGATCGCCGAGATAGTGACCACTTGCGACACTCCCAAGGAAGCCTGCGACGACCTTCTCAACGAGACCCTGGCCAGGGGAGCCCCGGACAATGTCACCATCGTCTGTGTCTCCTACACCCAGGAGCCCTCCGATATTGTCGCCTCCAAAACGGTGAAGACCGACAACAAATCGGTCAAGCACTGAATCGAGTTCATTAGCTGCAGGCCCAAACAGGGAAGTTTCTCTCCCGGAAAAGGCCATTGATTGGCCTCATATCTTTTGAGAAATAATTTTCGGTGCTTTATTATTCCTCAAACGATATCGTGAGCCGTTTTGATACAGTTGGAGAAAACAGTTCCAGCAGACTGCGAGGGTATGAAGTCGTGGAGTCGAGCATAGCGTAGAAGATGATATTGTACTACGATATAATATCGTACTTTAACGGAAAAGAAGGAGGGCTCGAAAGCCGGGATTGACCCGCACTGACGAACGCCTCCTGAGGCTTTAATTAAAGCCTCCATGCTGATTCAGCATGCTACCTGGCGTGTGCCGCCTTGGCCCGCTCCGAGAGCGGCTTGTACATCCAGAGGTTCACCTGGCCGATGTTGTCCTGCGGCCACTTGCAGCCACCCATGAAGTACTGATCAGGGATGAACTCCCGGGGCAGGCTTTGCATCACGCAGAGCCAGGATTCCTGGGGTCTCGTGAGAACCAGACCCGCTTCTTTCACCCGCTTGATCCCGGCGGTCAGACAGGCAATGGCTGCCTCCTGCTCCGGGTTGGTGTAGCGGTAACCAATCGACTCGGCCCACTTCGCCACGTGATAGTGACTGGAGGCGTTCTCGATATAGTCATAGCCCTGCTCGATGGCAAACCGCTCCATGGCACCGGGAGTGTACCGGGTGACATCGGGAACGGCACTGCCGACCTGACCGGGGCTCCGCTTGCTCTTCCAGGCTCGCTTGAAAAGCTTCAGGAAGAGCTTGGGGCGGTCAACGAAACGGAACGGACCCTCGACAAAATCATGGAACTGCTGATCGCCAGTGGCATCGATGATCCGGGAACCAGGAATGAAACCGTAGACCGACAGCTCCACCGAGCTCGCTCCATCCGGAGCGCCAGCGATGGCAGGCTTGTTGATCGGGTCGTCATAAGGGAAGTCCAGGAGACTCGTGTCGTTGGCACGTGCAGTACCGTCGTAGCGCCGGTCACGCAGAGCCGCCTTGTAGATGAGCTCGGACATTCCGGCGTGCATCCGACCGGTCCAGGCGAAGACCTTGAACTTCAGTCCGTCGCGCTTGATGATCAGAGCGCCGTACTGCGTCTTGTAGACCGCGTTGATGAAAGGGAAGCGAATGAAGCCCTTGCGTCCCCCGAACAACAGGTGGTCGTTCAGGTTGCTGACCTCATCGCCGAAAAAATCTCCTTCCGTTTGCTCCCGGACCGAAACTTCGCGCCCCTGAACCTCACCGAGCAGGGCTTTCACCTGCGGCGAGATCAGATGCTCGAAGATATCCCGGTCGGAAACCTGAGAGATAGGAGTTAAACCAAGTAGCTCAGGAATGCTGTATTCCTGGAAGATGTCTTTGGTGCTCATCTTCGTTTGCTCCATAGTTAACCGGATAGTCATGCCCGGGGCTGGTGCTCCGGGCATGCGGCAAAGGAATTGTTGTTAGGTATTGGTGCTGAAAAAACTACGCCTTGTCAGGCTGGAATCCGGAGGCTCGCTTGCTGATGGGCTTGTAGAGCCAGAGGCAGCGGTCGCTGATATTGTCCTGAGGCCACTGCGGACCACCCATGTTCAGATGAGGCGGAATCGCTTCCGGGCTCAAAGTCTGCATGATGCAGGCCCAGGACTGCTGTGCCCTGGTGAGGGGGTGACCGGCCTTTCGAATCGCCTCGAGACCTTGTGAAAGGCGCTCGAAGATATCCCTGTCGGACTGATAGCTGAAGCTGTAGCCATGACTGAGCACCCAGCGGCAGACATGATAGTGGCTGGGGGCAGCCTCGATCAGGTCATAGCCGCACTTGGCCGCGATTGCAGCGAAGCCTTCCAGCACGCTGTCCGAGACATCCGGAATCGGGACTGCGTACTGACCGGGAGCGCGCTTCGACTTCCAGACGGCGTCGAAGTATTTCAAGAACTCGTCAGGCTTTCCGACATAGCGGAAAGGGAACCTCACGAAAGACTCCAGCTCGGTATCGCCCATGATATCGGCGATGCGCGAGCCTGGCATATAGGCGTAGATGGAAATCTCGACACTGTTGAGCGTTTCGCTCAGGCGCTTGTGAAAAACAGGGTCGTCGTAACGATAGTCGAGGAGAGCCGTATCATTGGCACGCCTGGTTCCATCGAAGCGACGGTCCCTGAGCGCAGCCTTGAGAATCAACTCGCCTCGCCCCTTCATCACATCTCCGAACCAGCAGAGAACCTCCACCTTGACAAGATCGCGCTTGACGATGAAGGCTCCGTTGGTGGTGCGGTAGAAATTGTGAACATAGGGGAAGCGAACAAAACCGTCCTGACCGCCGTAGAGCCGGTGGTCATTCAGGTTGCTTACCTCATCGCCATCGAACAGACCCTTGAGGGTTTCCATAACCCTGGGGTCGGCTCGCTCGACGATAGGTCCAAGCAAACCCTTCGTAATCGGAGACACAAGAAGCCGCCAGATATCTCGATCCTCTGCGCGGCAAATTCCAGTGACTCCCAGAAGGGCAGGATAATCAGCGCTGCTGAATCTGCTCCTGCTCATGTTTGTCCTCGTGCAAAATCGCCCGGGAGCGGTGCTCTCGGACGACTGCTTTTGCTTATGTGTGGTATATGCCGCTCGATGCCTCTGCCGGTACGGTCGACTGTGATCCGCCGGGGCATTGCATCGCAAGCGTTAAAGAAGAGTGCTCTTCGGGAAAGGTTTTAGTTTTTGAACACCGAAATGATGATGAATTCAGAAAGAACACAACAGCTTATAAAGAGGGAGATCGAACGATCAACGGGATTGTCAACAGATCCCACCCGCAAAGGCGTGCACCGGAGCCCTGTTGACAACAACAAAACCGGGCACCGGATTGCCACCAGGACAAATTGACAACCCGAAATCTATTCTCGGAGAGCTACACTCGCCCGAAAACGTTAAGAGTTTCGGAACTGCGCAACCGCATGACAACTAACAGTTGACCAGGTCGATAATTTCCCTGATATCGAAACCTACCAGACCGAGGGAGTCGAGGTTGCGTCCCTGGCTCCTCAGATCGCAGCCCGCCACCGCCGAAGCGAGATCGATGACGCTGTTGATCGTTCCCACAGGAGAGCGGCTCCTGGAACCGAGATCACTCAGGATACAGAAGACCTCTTCGACATCCGCCTTCAGGACTTCGACACTTGAGTCCTGGTCGAGATTGTCTAGATTCATGATCCCGACGCCGAAGCGCTCGAGAAGACCTGTCACCGAAAGAACAGCGATTTCATCGGATGAATCACCTCGCAGGGCAATCTCGCAAAGAGCCTCGAGAAATCCCGGTGCCGCACAACCGAAAGATCTGGCGATTGCCTGGACCTCCTTTTCGATGGAACGGAGCAGACCGGCGAGGGCTTTCGATCCGAAACCAATATCCAGACTGTCACTGTGACTGCCAAGCAAGGCGCTGAGCAGGATCACAGGTCGAATGAGACGCTCGACATCGCTGAGACCGCGCTCGATGACATTGGAAGACGGCACGATATCCCGCTTGAGAGAGCGGGCCACCGACATCCCCCGACGCATCTCGTTCCGCTCCACACTGGCGAAAGCAATTCGCTTCCGCAACCCTGATATCAAAAGTACTCCGGACTCTACTGCCAGACAATCATAGAGCCTGCCCAACTCCAGAACACTGATCTGCTTGTCGCAGTCGCCGGCTGAAAGCTCGTGCCTGAACTGAAGAGCAGCGCCCAGGGGAGCATTGACCAGACAGACCGTCTGGCCGTCCCGCAAGTGAGCAGAAAGCGCATGAGCTATCTCACCATATCTGGTGCTGTTCACGCAAACAAAAATACCATCTGCCTGGCTGATAGTCTCGCCTTGACCGGAGGCATCATCGGCTCTTCCCGCCGGAATAGCGCCGCGATCGGCGCAAACCGAGGCGCCGCGGTCGCGAATCTCGAACTCGGCGACACTCTCGGGCAGATTCGCCAGCGAGCCCAGAACACCGATACAGGAGGAGCGCAAGAGGCTAGCCAGGGCAAGGGCTTCCACGCCGTCGCCGTAAACACAGACCCTCTCTCTGCCCGGTGCCAGCTCCGCCCTCAAGCTCTGGACTGCTTTGAGACCGCTTTGAAATACAGGACCAGATGGAATCACGAGAGATCTCCACGTTTTCCAACGCAAACCACGACAAGGTGGCAAAAGCCGCACCGACCGAGACGTGCTTCGTCTCAGCCAGTCTCCTATGAGCTTGGCTCTGCTACACAAGAAAGGATAGACAGGTTGCGATCCGAAAACAAGTCCTTTTGACAAGGTTTAACGTAAGTTGTAATCAGCGTTTTAAGAAAAGTGAAGACACTATATAAGATGCTACGACGCCAGAGGCCAGCCAATATACTTTCACAACATATGGCTACTATCCACTTTGACAGCGACGCCGAACTCGAGTACCTGAACGGGCTCACAGTGGGCATTATCGGCTACGGCAATCAGGGACGTGCTCAGGCCCTCAATCTCAGGGACAGCGGCGTCGATGTCCGTGTCGGAGCCAGGGAAGGGGGTCCTTCCGAAAGCCTCGCCCTCGCGGACGGAATGGAGACTTATGAGATCGGCAGGGTCGTCTCGTCGAGCCAGATCCTGGTCCTCACCCTTCCGGACGAAAAAATGGTTTCGATCTACCGGAACACCATCGAGCCCTTCCTCACCGCAGACAAGACTTTTGTATTCGCCCACGGATTTGCCGTTCATCACCATTTGCTCAGGCTTCCCCTGGAAGCGGACATCATTCTGGTGGCACCAACCGGTCCCGGCCATCAACTTCGCACCCTCTATCTGGAAGGCCGGGGTTTGCCGGCTCTCATCGCCGTGGAGCAAGACTTCTCCGGCTACGCCCATAAACGCTGCCTGGCCTATGCCCGAGCCATCGGCTCCACCCGGGCCGGCGCCATCGAGACTACATTTGCCGAAGAGACCGTTACCGACCTGTTCTGCGAGCAGGCAGTCCTTTGCGGCGGACTGCCGGAGCTGATCAAAGCCAGCTTCGAGACCCTGGTGACAAAAGGGTATCAACCGGAGCTCGCTTATATCTCCTGTCTCAAAGAAGTGAAATTGATTGCCGACCTCCTGTTCAGTCGAGGACTGCCGGGAATGCGCCAGGCAATTTCCACCACCGCCGCTTATGGAGCAGCCCTTTCCGGTCCGGAGATCATCGACGGCCGAGCGCGGGAGAAACTGAGCCAGATCCTCACCCGGATCGAGGACGGCAGTTTTGCCCATTCCTTCATCCAGGATCTCGCCGCAGGAGATGGCCGCCAGGATGGTATTCTAGGCGAGCAGCTCAGGGCCGAGAAACATTCCAGGCTGGCTCGCACCGGGACCTATCTCTCCTCATCGATTCACTTTTAGAGAGTCAATCTCGAGATTATCAATAAGGCGCACATCGCCGAGATAAGCAGCCACAAGAGCTACAGCCTCTCCCGAGAACGAAACGAGAGGCTCGAGGCTGTCCGGGTGACAGAGCTCGAGGTATTGCACGCGAAAACCGGCCGACTCGAGTTTTGCTTTCTCCGACGCCAGTATGGCCGACACGTCCTCTTCCTCGTGCACTCTTCGAGCCAGTGCCTGAAGAGTCTGGCTGAGAGCTGGAGCCAGCTCCTTTTGCTCGCTATTCAGATACTTGTTTCGAGAGCTCAGGGCCAATCCGCTCTCCTCTCTGACCGTAGGCACTCCGATTATCTCGATGGGAAAATCGAGATCCTGGACGAGATGACGGATTACCTGTAGCTGCTGGTAATCTTTTAGACCGAAGTAGGCTCGATCCGGCCCGACGATATTGAAGAGCTTGGCCACCACCGTGGCGACTCCTTCGAAATGACCCGGTCTGAAAGTCCCGCAAAGCCTGTTTGTGAGCGCGGCAGCCGGAATCACTCTGGTACTTTCTCTGGAATCACCGTAGAGCTCGCCCACCTCCGGGGCAAAAATCAAATCGACATTATGTTTTGAGCAAATAGCCGCATCCTCTGCCAGAGTCCTGGGGTAACTGGCGAAGTCCTCCCGGGGTCCGAATTGAAGGGGATTGACGAAAATCGACACTGCCACGAAATCACACTGGCTGCGAGCCCTGGCGATCAGCTCCTCATGTCCTCTGTGAAGGGCGCCCATGGTCGGAACCAGTCCCACCACAGCATTTTCAAGCCTGGCTTGAGCTACGGACCGTCGCACAGCATCGATGCTGGCGACCACACTCTGCAGACCGTCCTGCACGGCCATAAGCTGCTTCCTCCCCGGAGAAGCAAAATAGTAACCCCTGAAGACCGGCGGCCCATTCAGGAGCGCCTAATTTTGTCATAATTGTCACTTTCCCGAGGTAAAAGTGGTTTTCATGTCCCGCCTTCAATCGCGATTTATGGCACTGGTCAGCTTGACGTGCCTTCTGGCAGGCTTTCTGGCAGGGCCCTGTCCAGCAGCCCCTTCGAAACTGCTTGAAAAACCTGCGGTAGAGGCAGACGAAAAGAGCCGGGATGCCGCTCACAACCTGGCCGTAAAGGTTCTGGACGCCTGTGGCGGTCTGGACCGGATAAAAGCCTTCAATGCCACCGTATGTCGTGCCACAGGCAAGCTCGATCAGATCTCGTCCATATCCGGATCCTCAAACGTTTTCGACTTCTCCATCACGACCCGCGGCCGAGAGCAGCGCATCGAAGTATCCTTCATGGGCCAGCCGGTAATCACAGGCTACGACGGCAAAACATGCTGGACTCAGCAGGGGAAGAACATCCTGCCCACCGACGAAATCACTGCCGAACGGGTCCGCGAGGATCTCGACCACGGACTGCTCCTCCTCGAGCATGTCCTGGAACCGGGAAGGAAGTTGAGACTAGGAGAAGAAAAGAAAATCAAAGACCGAAAGACCCGCGGGCTCATAGTAATGGCCGACGACGGCAAAGAGACGACCTTTTATGTCGACGAAAAAAGCCATCTTGTCTTGCGCTCCGAATATGACGGCGTCGACATCGAGCAAGGTGTGAAGTGCCTCAAGGCTTACGAGTATCGGGATTATCGCCAGGTTGCTGAGACCCTTCAACCCTTCGAGTCCGTGGAGTACTCCGGAGATTCCCGGGTCGGCGTGGTCACCATCAGCAACATGCAAACAGGTATCGAAATTCCCCGGGACTTCTTCTCCATGCCCGTCCAAGACAAGCCCGAGCGACTGAGCCGGGGCCCGGTGACCCTGCCTTTCAAGTTCGTTTCGAGCGAGATCCTCGCCAGAGTGCGGGTGAACAACGAAAAAGACCTGGTCTTCCTGATCGACACCGGCGCCACCCAGTCGATAATCGATGTCCGAGCTGCCCGGGGGCTGGGAAGCTTCGACGCCCGGGACATATCGATCACCACCGGCTCCGGAGCGATGAAAATGAATTTCATGACTCTCAAGACCCTCGCCATGGGAGACCTGATCCTGGAAGATGTGCCGGTGGCGGTAGCGGATCTCAAAGGTTTTTCCAAAGTCCTGGAAGAGGGCACCGTCGATGGGCTGATCGGCGCCAATGTCCTGAAACGCTTTCAGATCACCATAGACTATGACGCCCGGGAAATAATCCTGCGCGACCCGGACACACGGATCGATACCACTAATGGTGTCATCGTCAAGACCAAACCCTCCCTGGGCGTCTCGGGACTGGCACTGGACGGCAAGATTGACGGCAAGCTCGAGCTCACTATGCTGATCGACACCGGCGCCGCCTTCAATCATGTCTCCTCCCACCTGGTCAAAGATCTCGTCGAAGAACCGGTTCTCTCCGTAGGAACCATCAAAGGTCTCGACGGTCTGCCGGTCAACACCGGATCGATTCGTTTTCGCAGCTTGAAAATCGGCGACCTGGACATAGACGGGCCGGTATTCTCGCTCGGCCCGGCAGAATCGAAAGGTCCCGCCGGCCTCATCGCCGGCGGGAATCTGGCGATCCTGGGCAACCCTCTTCTTTCCAGGTATCGGATCACCATCGACTACCGAAACCAGCAGATCAAGTTCGAGACCACGCCCGAGAAGCAAAAGCTCGCAGACTTCCTCAAAGAGATCAAAGCAGTCCAGGTAGCTTACCTGGAATCGAAAGAAGCTGAAAAGGCACTGGAGGAGCTCAAGAAAATCTCCGGGAGAGCCCTGGCCGAGAACAACAGAGCTGCCTTCGCCCTGGCTGAAGCTCAGATCGCCACCATAGACGGCAGATCGGACCGGGATAAGACTCGATCACCGGAAATTCAGGCGCGTTTTCGGGCCGCACGGCTGGATTCGCTCAAATCGGGAAATCAGGACATCGCGGCGCGGGTGCTGGCTCTGTGGGCTCTCTACTTGCTCGAGAGCAAACCGCAAGACTACAATCTCAAGGCCCGGGAGCTCACAACCAAGGCACTCCGCACCAGCCCCACCGAAGCACTGTCCTATGCCGTGGCCGGGCTGATTGTTATGGATACGATGGATGGAAGAGGGAGCGGATCCGGATCCAGAGCCGCCAAGATAAAGCCAGTGGAACTCATCGACCAGGCCCTCATGCTCGATCCGTCCAACTGGCTCGCCCTGAAAGCGAAGTATGTACTGGCCTGCCGGCGTGGCGACCGAAAGGAAACAGCTCTGATCCGCAAGCAAGTATCACGCTATTACCAAGATCAGCGCATTCTAGACGACTGAGAAGATGACACCGGTCTACTGACCGACCGGAGCTTCCTGCTGTTGCTGGAGGAGCACCACCTGGAAGGGAAGCGAGCCTATGGACTGACCGGCAACTTCGAGAATGATCTCATAAGCGCCTTCCTTGTCGAATGTCAGCCCGCTGAAGGCGCTGATGATCTTGTGGGTGAGATACTGATTCGGCAGGGGCTCGACCCTTGCTGTAGGAGACATTGCCACCACTTTGCCGGTGTTGTCCGCAATCTTGAATTGATACTCGAAACCCTGACTGGTAGTCGAGACCTGGGAAAAAGCATAGACCAGAGGAACTACAGCCGGAAACGACTGAGCCGTGATGCCGTTGTAGATATTAATGCAAGATACCGCGTCTCTTCGAAGCACGTCCTGAAGAACTCGCTCGCACAGCACGATTCCAATCAATCGAGGGGTATCACTCATGGTCCTCTCCCGCAGTCCTGACTAACTCGCCGACAACCTGCCCATTATACTAGGACTAGAGCCCAACACCCCAAACAGCAGGAGCGCTGGACGACCTCATGCTCGACCCCGAGAATCTCACCTTCGTGCAATGGTTCTGGATCTGCTTTGCTCTCGTCCTTATCATCTTTTTTCTCTGTCGCTGGATAGATTTCGCTTACCAGTACTGAAATCGAAACACCGGCGGGAAGCCAGGACAATCGCACAACTGTGCATAGCCGCGCAATCCGCGCTAGTAATGTAGAGTCATAGATTACGACAAAGTGATAAGCTCAGCAGATGGGTCATGAGTTCTTACATGGGCTCAATTCCTTATCAGACGGAGGTTTTCAAGTACCCACGCCTGCCTGCGGAGTTTTATCTAATGAGTCAGGTACATTGACTCGAAAAACCAGAACTTACTACGGTCTAGATCTCAACCCGACACTTTCACCTGAGCACTACCCTATCACCAAACTTCGAAAGTAACACCTGACAAGCACCGTGCTTGAAGCTCAACGAAAAGTTGAGGTGTGGGTTTGTTCGTCCATCCGAACTGGACATCCGACGTGCCTGCCGGCTCGCCGGAGTTTTCTCATTCCAAGTTTCTAAACACAGGAGACCTGCTATGACAGAGCATCTTCACCGAGGTGAGGGTGCCGCAACCACTATCGCGCCTGAACCGCAGAACCGTAAGCCGTATCTGATCGGCATCACGGGTACTCGCGGCGCCGGCAAATCGGTGGTGGGCGGCGTCCTCCAGGGTCTGGGCGTAACGGTGATCGACACCGACGACCTGACCCACGAGCTTTTGAATGGACCCAACCCCGCATACCACGACGTACTGGCGCGCTTCGGCAGCCAGCTCGTGGGCGAAGAGGGCGGTCCGATTGACCGGGAAAAGCTTGGTGCTGTCGTCTTCGCCGACGAACAGTCCAAGTGCGACCTGGAAGCTATCCTGATTCCCCGCATCAAGGCATTGCTTCTCGAGCGTATCGAGGCGCACGCCAGCGAGGACATTGTCGTGGTGCTGGTTCCCCTGCTCCACGAGACCAAGTCCAAGGGGGCTTACAACGAAGTCTGGTGCATCACCGCCACCGAGGCGCTCCTCATCGAGCGCATCATGAAGCGCGATGAAGTGGACGAGGCGACGGCCAGGGTTCTGCTTGCGGCTCAGATGGCTCAGGCGGACAAGGTCAAACTCTCGGACTATGTCATCGACAACAGCGGCGAACTCGACCAGACCTCGGCGGCGGTGGAAAAACTCTACCGGGAAGCCGTGGAGCGCATGCGCGCCTGGCGCGCCAGCACCGCCGGCCAGAGCGGCGAGAGTGGCAAGAGTGGGGACGGCAAAGGCGAGAGCGGTGATGCCAGCGAGCATTACCGCGACCTGCTGGAGAGCCTTGCTCACCTGGGCACCGCCGAAGCCCTTGCCCGTATGGGCAACGTAGCGACCACCCGGCACAAGCGCGCCGAGGCTGCCATGCGCATGAGCGTCAGCAGCAGCAGCGAGGGCGACAGCCAGGGTGACGACGCTTCAATCGAACGCGAACTGGAGGTAACAGTCACCATGCAAGCTCGCAACACGGGAGCGACCGGCGGTCCGGGCGGCTGCGCGTGTGGATGCGGCGATACTTGCCGTGTCTCCTGCGCTTGCCAGAAGGACTGCGGTTGCGACTGCACCAAGCCCAAGCCGCAACCTCAGCCGCCGCTGCCCCAGCCGCACCCCGGTGACGGGCGCTTCGGACTGAAGAGCCACGGCTGGCTGGTCATCATCGCCTTCCTCGCTTTCCTGGCGTTCCTCGCCTTCCTCTTCGTCAAGTTCCCGCCTGGCGGGGACCACAGCGATAAGGGCGGCGGGAACAACACCAGCGTGGTGGTGATCAACAACCCGACGGTCTGCGACCCCTGCGGAACCGGGACGACGACCAAGCCTCCGGTCACACCCTTCGAGCCTCCGGCGCAGCCTCCCGGCTCCGGCGAAGGGACTGACAAGGAGGTGCCTGTCTGCGTCGCTGGCAGGAAGACCCTCGACGAAGAGCCTGGCTACGCCTTCCGCTACGTAGCCAACGCTACCCGGCCGCGGGTGGCGACCTGGGTCGAATCGAAGTACGACGGCTGCACGAAAGTGTCGCTGGAGGGCTTCGATGCCACCGGTCGAATCGTGTTCCACCAGGAATACGACTCGCATCTCTGGATGACCTGGCAGTGGGTGGTGCAGTACCATCCGGACGGCTCGGTGCAGATCGACCGTTTCGACGGTCGTGACCGCCGCAACACCTTCACCGGCAGAACCATCTATCGATACAACCAGCACGGCTTCATCGAGCTGGCGGAGCGGTATGACGGGATGCAGCGTCCGCTCTTCTCGGTCCGGGTCACCCGGGCCACCGCGGGGGGGCTGACCAGCGTGTCGGTGACGGAGTTCGACGCCCGGACCGGCGCCGTGCTCAAGCAGTATGTCGAAGCCAACTCTGCACGCGGTGCCGCCTTCATGGTGGGCAACTTCTACGTGTTCGAGCGCTTCGATCACCGCTGACCGCAAGAAGCGGTAACCGGCTCACAGGGAGGCACCCTGGCGGTGCCTCCCTGTCCCGGCGCTGTCCCGGAACACAATTCCTGCAGCCATTCTTCTTCCCGAACCTTCAGGAGATCACCATGGCTCAAGCAACAGTCAAACCCGTACAGGGTCACAAGTACAAGCTCGAGATCGACACCGGCGGGCACACCGTCGTGGCCGACCAGCCGACAGCGGCAGGCGGCTCCGGCACCGGCCCCGACCCCAAAGAGCTCCTGGCCGGAGCCCTGGGGGCATGCGCCGCACAGACGATCCTGATGATGGCTCCATCCCGGAAGTGGGACATCAAGGAGCTCACGGTCACCGTCACCATCTCCAAGAACGGTGATCAAGACGTCGTGAACGAGGTCATCGAGGTGAAGGGCAACCTCACCCAGAAGGATCTCGACGCGATCAAGCGCATGGGCGAGCGTTGCCCGGTCATGAGGCTGTTCACCGGCACCAAGACCGTCACCGCCACCATCACGAAAAAGCCCTAGGCGCTGTTTCCCGAGCCGGTAATTAAATCGGCTCCTTCATCCAAGGAGATTTTCCGTGCAGCTCGTCGATTTCAAGTCAACCGACGACGAAGAAATGACACACGGCAGGCGAAAACGCCAGGGTTAGAGCTCCGCGAGGACTCCCCTGGCATCGTCGCGCCGATGTGAAACCAGAGGAGTCCCGCCATGGGACCGGAAAACAACCAGTTGTCGCGTGAGATAAAGCGACTCATGTTTCTTTTCGGCTTCGTCTACTTCGCCCAGGGAGTAGCGCAGGCCTCGGGGCTCATCTCACAGCCCCTCGCGCTTTACCTGAAAGAGGTCCTGGGGTTCGCCGCAGACAAGTCGGCGACCTACCTCGCAGTTCTTACTATTCCCTGGGTCATCAAGCCGCTCTATGGACTGATCTCGGACTTCGTGCCCCTGCTCGGGTACCGGCGTAAGACCTGGCTCGTTCTCATGAACGGCATGGCGGCGCTGGCTTTCCTGTGGCTCACCGGGCTCACCGACGCGACCACCATCCGTCTCGCGATGCTTCTGACCTGTATCGGCACCGCAGCCTCCGATGTGATTATCGACGCCCTCATGGTCGAGAACGGGCAGAAGTACAACGCAACCGCCCGCTTCCAGTCCGTGCAGTGGTTCTGGTTCTACGTCTCCGCCATCGCCACGTCGCTCATCGGCGGCTATCTCTGCGAATGGCTCTCCCCCGAAGGCGCTCTGCGCGTCGCCGCTCTCGTCACCATGTTCGCGCCTGCCGCAGTGGTAGTCCTGGGCTGGATCTTCATCAAGGAGGAGAAAGCTCGCATCAACGCCGCACAACTCCGGGACACTCGAAACGGTCTCCTGGAGGCGGTCAAGTCCCGCCTGCTCTGGGCGGTGGCTCTGTTCCTGGCATTCTGGAACTTCAGCCCCAGCTTCGGCACACCGCTGTTCTATCACATGATGGACACGCTGCACTTCAGCCAGAAGTTCATCGGTCAGCTCAGCGCTGTCGGCGCCGTCGGCTCCGTCATCGGGGCCTGGGCGTACGGGTATTACTTCTCCAAGAAGACCCTGCGTTTCCAGCTCCTGTTCAGTATCATCACCGGTACCATAGGCACCATCGCTTACCTGCTCCTGGTGGCACCCTCGCCGTACGCAATGGCGATTGCCATCACGCTGAGCCTGGTCTTTGGAGCTTCTGGCATGGTGGCGGTTCTGACCACGATGACGCTGGCTGCCCAGGTCTGTCCGAAGAAGGCGGAAGGTTTCACCTTCTCGGCCCTGATGTCCGTGAACAACGGCTTCGCCCAGCTCTCGGCCATCTTCGGAGCATGGCTCTTCGTCAATGTCTTCGGCAACAGCCTCACGCCCCTCATCTGGGTATCCGCCGGCTTCACCTTCGCGTGTCTGGCGCTCATGCCCATCATCAGCGGGGTCAGGGCTGCTCCGGACGACGCTGACAAGTCCGATAAGAACTGATTCCGGCAAGGAGGAGAGCGCTGAATCCGCGGCGCTCTCCCTCCTTTCCTTTCTTTAATCGAGTAGAGTAAAAGTCATGGCTACCTCCAAAGACGATGTCAAACGCCAGTTCGGTCGCAATGCCGGCAACTACGCCCGTAGCGCCGGCCACGCCCGGGGTTCCGACCTCGACATCGTCCTCGATCTGCTCAAGCCAAATCGCCGCTGGCGCGTCCTCGACATTGCCACCGGAGCCGGACATACCGCCGCTCTGGTCGCTCCCCTGGTCGAGCATGTCACCGCCATCGACCTGGCCCCCGAGATGATCGAGGAGACCGAAAAGCTTTTCGCCTCGCGCGGTATCGAGAACGCTACCGCCCAGGTAATGGATACTGAAGCCCTGGACTTCGATGACGACAGCTTCGATGCCGTCACCTGCCGGATCGCTCCGCATCACTTCCTGGACATCGACAAAGCCGTCGCCGAGATGGCCCGAGTCCTCTCGCCCCGCGGCGTGCTCGTCCTGGAAGACAGTTGCTCTCCGCAGGATGAGCGACTCGACCAGTTCATCAACTATGTCGAGCTCCTTCGCGACCCGACTCATATCCGCTCCTACAGCGAGAGCGAGTGGCGATCGATGCTAACCGGCACCGGTCTGAAGATCAAAAAGGTCCGCGAGTACCGCAAGACCCACGAGATCGAGGACTGGATGGACAAAGCCAGCCTGGCTGCCGAAAAGCGGCCGCTGGTAATGAGGTCTTTCGCCCAGGCGTCCGAAGCGGCCATCGAGCATTTCGCCATCACCTTCGATGGCATCACCCCTGTGTCGTACACCGACGACAAGATCATCATCAGGGCTGTGAAATCCTGATGAAAGAAGGAGAAAACGATGATCGAAGTCACCCAGGACGTCTGCCGCAAGGCTGACGAGCATGCTGCCGCGGTGGTCGAAGACTACCAGAGACGTGCTCGAGAACAGGGCACCGAGCCCAGCGTCGAGATCATGTTCGAGCTTCATCGCGCTGCCTGGGCCTCCGTCACAGGCGCCAGCGCCGTGAAAGTGGTCCAGTCCACCGACCAGTCCACCAGTTGACCTTTTTCGAGAAGGGCTCCTCGAGCCGGATTCCCGCCCGAGCGAGTCCCCTTCTCCTTTTCCTTTTTTCTACTATTCTTTTTAATAGCACCAATCCCCAGCAAAAGCCACGTGAAAAGAAAAATATGACTGTGACGTCAAAAAAAACCGAAAAAACTTGACCTCACAGTCATATTCAGGGCCACTCATGGCTCACAGAAACAATGCCGCTGGACTCAGCAATCCCTGAAAAAACCGGGGCGCCGTCCTGGCGTCCCCGGTTGACAAATCTACTGTCGAATCTTCTCAGCGATAGATTGCTCGGTGCCGATCCTGCTCGATCTTCTGCTGCCGGGCTCTTTCCTTTAGCTCTTTGATCTGATGGTCGAACTGGTCTTCGAGCTGATCGAGATAGTCCCGGTAAGCATCGAAGTCGGTCACCCCCGGCTGGTTACAGGTCGGTGGCTGGTAGCGCGTCGGGGGCTGGTAGTAAGTCGGGG